>Ga0208544_10003066_pt1 | contig 10627 bp, 10 predicted proteins | sample DEB08_DNA_9_FD_184526 | JGI IMG/M metagenome (GOLD analysis project Ga0208544, IMG submission 184526) | Aqueous microbial communities from the Delaware River and Bay under freshwater to marine salinity gradient to study organic matter... | ecosystem: Environmental > Aquatic > Marine > Coastal ...
TGTTAATCGCCGATACCGTCACATCGACGCCTTTTCTTGGCAATGTGACGTTCCAGCGGATTGGCACGTCAGCATCGTTTGTGGCAAGCGGTATCGCGGTCAGAGCTCCGTCCGAAAAGGGTGTTGTCGTTCCATCAGCGTCGATCCAAGTGGCAGATGTAAAATGCGCTCCATCGGTTTGCTGCAAGCGAAAGCCCATCAATTTGTCCCCGTCATCAAAAGACAGCGAAAACCAATCCCAGCCGGTTTGATTGTCCGCCAAAGGCTGCGAGGACCATTCGCGGTCCAACCACGCGTTTCCGGTGACTGCGATGTCACCCTCCGGCAGGCGCAAGGTCCCAGCGATTTCAAAGAACGGTTGCGAATAATAATAGGACGCTTGCCCAGCGGCAGATTTCACCGAATAGCCGACTGCCCCGTGAAATATCAGCGGGCCTTGCGCGGTCAGGCCCATATCATAGGCAAATTCCGCGCCGCTCGCCGTCATCCGCAGAGTGTTCCAATCGCCGCTTAGCGACCAGTCGTCAATCCATGCGTCAAACGGGTCGACCTTAACACCCGCCTGCCCGATCCCGCCGCGTGCAAGGCGTTCGCTGACGTAGTGATCGGTCGGCGTGGTCACCGCCGCGTGGCCCATCCAAAGTTGCGGTGCGGTCCAGCCATCGCCCGCCTCTGGCGCAAGCGCAGAGCGGAACAGCGTCCATTGCAACCCATAAGGCGTGCCATCTGCTGCTTCGAGATTGGCGGTCAAGTACCACCATTCAATGCGGTAGTCATTGTGGGGGCCATGGTCGGCTGGAAACGAAAACGAAGGATTTGGTTGCGGCACCGAATATCCGTCAGCTTGGGTGCCCAAGCCTGCGAACCCTTGGGCCATTGTGGATATCGGTAACCAGCATAGAAGGATGAGGGCTTTAACGTTCATTGGAAAACACCTTGAGCAAATCTGCAGGCGGCGTGCGGGCCAATCTGCGCGCGGGCCACAGTGCGGCCAACCCAGCGGCCAGCAATGCAAATACCGCCAAACGCGCGTAATCGGCGGGGAACAAATACATCGGCAAGCGCCACCCGAAGGCAGCGACGTTGACGACCGCCAACAACGCCCAAGCGAGCGCCAAGCCCAGCGGCAAAGCGACCAATGCGGTCAACAACGCGAGCATGACTGCACGCAACAATTCCAAGCGCCCTAACTGGCTGCGCGTCATGCCCATGGCCCACGCGGGCGCAAGCTGCGGAACGCGCATGCTGGCCAGTGTCAGCAAGCTCATCAAGATCGCAAAGCCTGCAACGGCAAGCGTTAGAACATTGAGCGCTGTGGTGACGGTGAACGTCCGTTCAAAAATAGCGAGCGAGATTGCTTTGATGCTGGCTTGATCGACGGTTTGGTTCGCAGGGATACCCGTCTGCGCCTCAAGATCGGCCACAAAGCCTGCTACGTCAGTAGGCGGCAAGCGTACGCCAAAGTTTTGCGATGTAATCTCTGGGTAGAGGGTGGCAAAAACTGCTTCTGACACTACGACTTGTCCAATCGGATTGCCGTAGTCGCCGTAGACACCCGCAACGGAAAAGGAACTGTCTTGCAAGGTTACTGTGTCGCCAACGGTTAGCCCCGCACGGCGCGAAAGCTGCTCGTTGATCAGCACGGTGTCGCCTTCAAACGTCGTGTCCCATGCCCCCTCAGCGTTCTGTAGAAAGACCCAGAAATCACGGTAGGTCGCGTGATCGCGTGCCCCGAACACTTCGGTCGGCTGACCTGCGACTTGCGTATCCGCACTTTGGATCGGCAGGATCGCGTCGGCGCGGGTTCCTGCGAAATCCAAGAGGGCGGCTGATTGCGCAGCGTCACGTGTGCGCACGTAAACCTCTGACGCTAGGCGTTGATCAAGGAAATCAGTGAACGTGACACGAAAGCTCGACACCATCGTAGATACGCCCACATTCGCGGCCATCGCCAGCAAAAGCGCCATGAGCGCCAGCGACAGTCCGGGTAGTTGTTGGCGGGTGTCAGCCCAAAACCACTGCGCCGTGACCGAACGGGCGGAGCGGTTCATCATGGCCAAAACGCCGCTTAGAATGACCGGCAGTGCAAGTGCGGCACCTATCAACAGCGATGCAAGCAATGCAAAACCGCCAATCAACCCGTCTGCAGCGAACACCAACACAGCACAGATCGCCAGTAGAACGACGGAGACACTTCCCTGTGTCTTAGCGCGTTGCCCTGCCGCCATTGCCAATGCACGCGGTTGCGCCGCGGCCAGCAGCGGCATGTTCGACATTTGATAAAGCGCGCCACTTGCCGCGATGGCCGTGCCGCCAAGCGCGATGGCTAGACCTGACAACCACCATGACGGACGCAATTGCAGCGTACCCGACACATCCGCCCCATAAAGCCCGCGCAAAGTTGCTGCAACATCCGGCAAGAGAAGTGCGGCAATGACATAGCCCAAGGCAACGCCGATGATCCCCGCGATGAGCGCGAAAATCATCAGTTCTGCCGCCATAAGTACGATCAATCGTCGCAGCGGGAGGCCCAGCGCGCGCATCGTGCGCACGACGGGTCTGCGTTGTTCAAACGCCAAGCCGATCGCGCCATTAACGATGAAAATACCGACCGCAAAAGACAACAATCCGAATGCGGTCAGGTTCAAATGGAAACTGTCCGTCAGCCGCGCAATATCGCTGCCACCTTGAGCAGGTTGCAACAACAGATCAGGGGCGATTTGGGCCAAGTCCGGACGACCCACAGGCTGGTGTGGCAGCACGATCATGCTATCGATCTCGCCTTCTTTGCCCAGCAAACGTTGCGCCACACCGATGTCAGTGATCGCGGCACCCGGCGCGGTTTCGGGGGCAATGACCACATCAAGATCGGGCAATTTGGCTGCGGTCTGGGCATTCGCAAACAGTTGGCCCTGCCCCGTCAGGAAACTGCCAATGTCCGCACCCTGAGCTGGTGTAACCGGTCCGATGCCCATAGGAGCCGTGAGAGGTTCCACCCCCACAATCCGCACGCTGTCCAAGCGTCCTTGAACCACTGGACTGACCAGCCAACCCGCGCGACGCAGCGTGATATAAGTCTCTTGTGCCATCGGTTGCCCGTCACGGCGCACAAGACGGCCATACTGGCCTTCGCCCAAGGTAGCTGCGGCTGCGTCATAACTTGCCCGTGCCTCAGCGTTGACAGCCTGCACGCCTGACCACAATGCGGTCGCAAGCGCCAAGCCTGCTAGCAGTGTGAACAACTGCACAGGATTGCGCCACCAGTGGGACAGCAGCGCCTGAAGGGCGGCTTTCGTCATGCGACTTGGCCCGCGCGCAGATGCAAACGCCGCGACATGCGCCCTGCGAGTGCGGCAGAATGCGTGACCATCAACAGGCCCGCGCCCGCCTCTGACACCAGTTCCAGCATTAGGTCCATGACGGTAGCAGCGGTTGCTTCGTCCAGATTTCCGGTCGGTTCATCAGCCAGAACCAAGCGGGGTTTAGGCGCGAGTGTACGCGCAATTGCGACCCTTTGTTGCTGCCCGCCTGACAATTGTTCAGGGTACTTATTCAGATGTGGTCCTAGCCCCATGCGGTCGGCCAACTCTGCCGTCCATTTAGAATCCACTTGACCGGACAGGCGCGCTTGAAAGGCGATATTATCGGCGACCTTCAGGCTAGGGATCAGATTAAACTGTTGGAATACAACGCCCACGGTGCCGCGGCGCAAGGCGGCGCGACCGTTATCGTCAAGGGCTGCAATGTCGTTGCCCTGCAAAAGTATTTGACCGCGATCAGGCGTATCAAGTCCACCGATAAGGTGCAGCAGTGTACTTTTTCCACTTCCCGATTCACCGGTCAGCGCCAGAGTCTCACTGGCTTCCAAAGTCAGATCAATGCCGCGAAGAACCTCAAAGGGGCCATCCGCGGTTTCGTAGGTTTTGTGAATGTCTTGCACCGATAACAACATGGGGTCCTCGCCTTTGAACTAAAGGTAACGCAGTCTGCGGTGAAGGAAACGCCTGACGCGCGCAGATTTCGGTGCCGTCACGTTTTGCTGGCCAAAGTCGGCCTGTGATATAGCAATAGTGTGAAACTGACAGACAAGAGGCTGACATGAAAGAGATTGTAATATTGGGCGGGGCGCGTACTGCAATTGGGGCGTTTGGCGGGTCATTGGCAGGCACATCACCGATCGAACTAGGCACGGTTGTAGCTAAGGCCGCTCTTGAGCGGTCCGGTGTAAAGGGTGCGCAGATCGGTACCGTAGCCATTGGCCATGTGATCAACACCGAACCAAAAGATATGTACGTTAGCAGGGTCGCCGCGATGAATGCGGGCATCCCTGACACAACGCCCGCGATGAATGTGAACCGTTTGTGCGGATCAGGCGTGCAGGCGATAATCTCGGTTCTGCAGTCGCTCGCGATGGGCGATGCTGATTTCGGTCTGGCAGGCGGGTCTGAAAACATGAGCCGTTCACCCTATATCATTTCCGATCAGCGCTGGGGCGCCAAGATGGGCGATATCCGCACCCAAGACATGATGCTGGGTGCGTTAAATTGTCCCTTCGGTACGGGCCATATGGGCGTCACCGCAGAGAATGTCGCAGCAGAGCATGGCATCACCCGCACCGACCAAGACGCCTTTGCCCTGCAAAGTCAGGAACGTGCGGCCGCCGCAATGCAAGCCGGATACTTCGACAGCCAGATCGTGCCGGTTTCTGTGAAACAACGCCGCGAGATGGTGGATTTCGCCAAAGACGAGCATCCCAAGGCAACCACGATAGAGGCGCTTTCAGGTCTGCGCGCTGTTTTTCAAAAAGACGGAACAGTCACGGCTGGCAACGCATCGGGTCTGAATGATGGGGCGGCGGCAATGGTATTGGCGACTGCTGAGGCTGCTGAAAAAGCCGGATTAACCCCTAAATTCCGTGTACTTGGCTATGCCCACGCCGGTGTGCGACCAGAGGTTATGGGCATCGGCCCCGTCCCTGCAGTGCGCAGTCTGTTTGAAAAGACAGGTTTGTCTGCGGGCGACTTTGACGTGATCGAAAGCAACGAAGCCTTTGCGTCGCAAGCACTGGCGGTCACCAAAGAACTCGGGCTCGACCCTGCCCGTGTGAACCCCAACGGCGGTGCGATTGCGTTGGGTCACCCCGTGGGTGCGACCGGTGCGATCATCACGATCAAGGCGATGTATGAACTTGAGCGAACAAGCGGCAAACGCGGGTTGATCACAATGTGCATTGGTGGCGGCCAAGGCATCGCGTTGGCGATAGAGCGTATCTAACTTGCAGTGTGCGGGCGGGCATGTTTGAAACAGGCAACTTTGTAGATTTGAAAGCCAAGCGTTTGTCCGACCGCCCCACCCTGCGCCATGTCGTTTTCTTTAGCGCAAAAGACAAAGCAGACCTGCCACAAATCCTGGCAGGGTTAGAGCTGTTGGGGGGCATCCCCGATGCGACCGTCTTCGAAGTACGCCAGAACACGCAAAGTGATGCGCTGTCGTCAGAAGTCGACGTGATCGTTTACGCTGAATTCGCGAATGCCGCGGCACTGGCCGCCTACAAAGCACATCCACTTTACGAGGCGTCGATCAAAGCAGTGCGCCCGTTGCGCGACATGCGGATTGCGGCAGATTTCTAAAAGCCGATCCGTTTTTTGCGTTCCGCCAATTCCGACACGACACTCATCGCGGCCAATGCCGAACTGCGCGGATTTTCAGGCAATCCATTTCCGGAAATCGTAAAATGAAAGCTGCCGAAAGCGCCCGCCGCGTACACTTCGTGGATGTTGGCGGTGGCGGCGGGGTCAGCAATCAACGCGACTTCGGTTGCGTCAAATCCAATACCCGCCAAGGCCACGGCTGCAGCGACATTCGCGTTCTTGGGATAGGCGAGAGCTGCCGCGCGGGCGGTTCCGGTGAAATGCGCGGTCGCTTCGGTCAAGGTATCAAGATCAAGGACGTCTTCGGCAGGTGATCCCATCCAGCCTTTGGGTGGTTTGCGGCCTGTATAAGCGACCTTTGTGATCGTGCCAGCACGCGCGCCGCGCAACGCATCAAGTCCGCCAATAGCCCCACTGGTCAGGTACAGGCGGGAATTTCCAGCCTCGGCTGCGGTAGTCAAGGCTGCTTCAAGTTGCGGGTCGGCCAACGCGCCCAACGACACCGTCAATACATCAATCCCCAGTCTCAAAGCGACTGTCCCATGTTCGGCCAACGCGGCATGGCCGCCGCAATCGACGATCAGATCGGGCTGCTCTGGCAGCTGGCGCAGATCAGAAATGCACGGTGGAGTGGACGCGGCTTCTTGCCCGGGTCGTACGATCTGGGCAATTTCTGTGATTTCATGCTGTGCCAATTGGCTTCGGACATATTGGCCGATCGCCCCGCGTCCAATGATAGCTACTTTCATCGCCACTAGCTTGGGTAATCGCGCAGAAAGACCCACTTGTCGCCATCGGACAAGTCAGGGTCATAAGCATAGCCGCCGCTGGTGAAGTCTTTGATCCCTTCCGCATCGGTCAGGCGGTTTTCGACGATAAACCGCGCCATAGCCCCGCGCGCGCGCTTGGCGAAAAAGCTGACGATACGTGGCTTGTTGTCTTTGATTTCCATAAATACGGGCGTAATCACGCGCAGTTTCAGTGCCTTGCGATCAGCAGCGCCAAAGTATTCCTGACTTGCGCAGTTGACCAAAGTGTCTGTCTGCACTGTCTCAGCCTGCACATTCAGCGCTTTGGCTATGGTGTCGCCCCAGTAGTCATATAGCGACTTGCCGCGCCGTGTTTTCAAACGACTGCCCATTTCCAAGCGGTAAGGTTGGATCGCGTCAAGTGGACGTAGTAAGCCATAAAGCCCCGACAGGATACGCAAATGATCCTGCGCCCATGCCATATCATCTTCGGACAGGGTCTTGGCCTCGAGACCCTGATAGGTGTCACCGTTAAACGCCAAAGCGGCTGGCTTGGTGGCTTCCGGCGCAGGTTCGGACGCAAACACTTTGAAACGATCACGGTTCAGCCGCGCCAGATCATCGGAGATATCCATCAGACCTTTAAGTTGTTTCAAGGTCAGGTTTCGCGCAGTTTTCGACAGACGCACCGCATCATCCTGAAAATCTGGGGCAGTGGCAGGCACGTTAACGGGGTCCATATCAAGGGACTTGGCAGGTGATACAACAACAAGCATTCGGGCATCCTTTCGGGTCTTGGAAACGATGTAACATGACGCGCGGCGTTGACCACCCCTCTGGTACTGCGCGACTCTTGGTCGTATCAATTGTCACATCGTCAAAAGGAGCCCGCAATGAAGCTGTGTCGGATCGAAACAAAAGATGGAATCAAACCCGCCGTTATGGACACCGATGGGAAGTTGCGTGACTTGTCAGGGCATATTTCTGACGTCACCGCAGAAACTTTGGCACCAGAGGCATTGGCCATATTGTCAGCGATCGATCACAGTTCTTTGCCCCAGATTAATGGCACATATGCGCCATTTCTACGCGATGTGCGGCGGATCTTCTGCATCGGTTTGAATTACTATGACCACGCCGCAGAGATGAACATGGCGATCCCCGACCATCCCATCCTGTTTATGAAAGCCTGTGATGTCACGGGTGCCAACGATCCAATTGTCATTCCCAAGGGCGCAAAGAAAACCGACTGGGAAGTCGAACTCGGCATCGTCATCGGGAGCCGCGCGCTGAATGTCGATCAAGATGCCGCTTCAAACCACATTGCTGGCTTTTGCATTGCAAACGATGTGTCCGAACGGGATTTCCAGATGGCCTATGGTGGGCATTGGGTCAAAGGCAAATCCGCCGACAGCTTTGCGCCAACCGGTCCATATCTGGTGACGCAAGATGAGGTCGCAGACCCGCAAAACCTTTCTATGTCGCTCGAAGTGAACGGCAAGCAAATGCAAACGGGCAGTACAGCGACGATGATATTCTCGGTCAAGCAGATCGTCGCACACGTCAGCCGCTTCATCACCCTGCATCCAGGCGACCTGATCCTGACAGGAACACCGCCGGGCGTGGGTTACGGGCACAAGCCGCCACAGTTCTTGAAAGCAGGTGATGTTGTCACAGCAAAGATCGAAGGCTTGGGCACAATGCGCCACGAGGTCATCGCATTTGCGGGTTAGTTTAGCTGAACCTGCAACGGATACAGACCATCCTCGAACGGACCAAATAGGTCCTCAAGATCAGGGTGGTCTACCGGTTCGCCGGAATAGTCGGCGACAAGGTTTTGTTCGGACACATAAGCCACGTAAAAGCTTTGGTCGTTTTCTGCCAGCAGATGATAGAAAGGCTGGTCTTTTTTCGGGCGGCTGTCTTCTGGAATGGCGTTGTACCATTCGTCGGTGTTTGAAAACATGGCATCCACGTCAAAGACCACACCGCGAAACGGATGTTTGCGGTGGCGGACCACTTGACCAAGATGATATTTCGCACGTGTCTTAAACATAATACCCATACCCCACTCCCGTATATCTCTGCCAAGTGCGCAAAGTCTACGGTCTGTAGGCACTATCGAAGGAAACAGTCTGTGAACCTTGCGCTGACAGTCTTGAACATCACAGCACCCGTTTTCCTCCTTGCAGCAGTTGGATTTGCTTGGGTGAAGATGGGATTCGAGTACCGTGTCGAGTTTGTAACGCGTCTGGCGATGACCCTATCCGTGCCTTGTTTGATCTTTGCAGCCCTGATGCAAACAGACGTTGATCCAGAGGCCTTGGCCGCGTTGTCGCTGGCAGCATTTGTCGCCTACGGCCTTGTTATGGTTGGATGCTTTGTGGTGGTAAAGCTGGCCCGACTTGACATGCAAACCTATCTTGCACCGCTCATATTCGGCAATACGGGCAATCTTGGTCTGCCGCTTGCGCTGTTCGCATTCGGGGAAGTTGGTTTGGGATATGCAGTCGTGGTCTTTGCCGTGATGGCAATTTTATCCTTTACCATAGGTATCTGGATGGTCGCAGGAAGCGGGTCCCTTAAGCGGGTTGTCCGTGAACCGCTGGTTGCTGCAACATTGCTGGGCGCGCTATTTTTGTGGCAAGGCTGGGAAACGCCTGCGTTTCTGACCAATACAATCGAACTTATCGGTCAAATGGCGATTCCCATGATGTTGATCACCCTTGGTGTGGCCGTTGCCCGCCTAGAAACAAAGGCGATGACCCGTGCCGCCGTACTTTCAGTGGTAAAAGTTTTTATCTGCGTCGGGGCCGCATGGCTGGCTGCACACTGGTTCGGTTTGGAACCCATCGCAGCGGCAGTATTGATTGTGCAAGTGGCAACGCCAGTCGCGGTGACATCCTACCTTTTAGCCGAAAAGTACGGGGCTGACGCGCAACCTGTGGCGGGGCTGGTCGTGGCCTCTACCTTGCTTTCGGTGCTTGCACTGCCTGTGATCCTTGCATTTGTGATCTAGACTGCCTGCCTTTGGGATTTCCAGACCTGCCAAAACACGCTATGTTGGAAAAAAATAAAGAAAAGCGAGAGGCAGATGAGCAGAATCTTTCGCGCCATAGCATGTGTGCTGTTACTAGGTAGCTGCGCTGGGTCGGGAAATTTTTCGGCGCCACGTAACCTTGATGACGCCTGTAGCATCGTGTCAGAGCGCCCAGAATACTTACGCGCGTTCCGCGCTGCGGAACGGAAATACGGGGTGCCTGTGCCCTCGATGATGGCGATCATCTATCAAGAGAGCAAATTTATCGGTAATAACCGCCCCCCGCATCGCTTTGCGCTGGGTGTTATTCCTGTGGGACGCCAGTCCTCGGCACTTGGTTATAGTCAAGCACTGGATGGCACCTGGGAAGAGTATCAGCAAAGCGAAGGAAAACGCCGCGCCCGTCGAGAAGAAATCAGCGACGCCGCTGATTTCATGGGATGGTACATGGCGTTGACCGTTGAAGAAACCGGTGTGCCTATCTATGACACGCGCAATCAATACCTTGCTTATCATGACGGTCGCACGGGATATCTGCGGGGCACGTGGCGGTCAAAAAGCTGGTTGATCCGCATCGCAGGCGAAGTAGAAGTCCGCGCAATAATGTATGATCAACAGCTTCGGTCCTGTCGAAAGCGTTAATTAGAACGAGAAAAGGCGCCCACCACGGGCCGCCTTTTTTCATTCCGATGCAAAGTTAGTTACCTTGCTTGCGGATTTCCTGCTGGATGTTGAACAGGATATCGTTGATCGAACCGCCCGATACCAGATCATTCAAAATCACAGTTGTCTCGGTGCCCAAATCATCCGTGACGATCCATTGACGCAGTTCAATCGGGGAGGCCGTGAATACCATCTGGATGCTGCCATAGTTGGGGTTGTCAGGGTCTTGGGCGGTGACTGTCGTTGACACTTCGTCAGACACGACATTCGTGACCATGCGCGCGCGCTCTAGATCGACGTCTTGTGCCAAGATGATGCTCAGCGGGGTTCGGCTTAGCGGATACTGGTCAGGACCTGTGTTAGAGCGGGGATCAAAGACCGCAACCTGCCCGCCACCAGCGATCACCATAGATTCGGCTGGCGGGTTATATTCAAACCGGATTCGGCCCGGGCGCTTGATATAGATTTGCCCCGTAGACAGCGTGCCGTCCTGATTGATTTGCGTGAATCCACCTTGCGCCGTT
>Ga0208544_10003067_pt1 | contig 10626 bp, 10 predicted proteins | sample DEB08_DNA_9_FD_184526 | JGI IMG/M metagenome (GOLD analysis project Ga0208544, IMG submission 184526) | Aqueous microbial communities from the Delaware River and Bay under freshwater to marine salinity gradient to study organic matter... | ecosystem: Environmental > Aquatic > Marine > Coastal ...
GGACGGGATTCCGGGGTGTATTGATTTCATCTGCAATATAAGGGGTTTTGGGTTGCGTTAGCTACTCTTCGGGGAATGGGAGAGCATAAATATCTAAGAAAAGCACCCTTCACAGGCAAACAGTTTTTTGCGTTAATCCCCTTTAGAAATAGCTGTGGGAGGGTTTTTCTTTTTTCCTTTACCAGATCCTTAAAGATTTTACTAAACATTTGTTCCTTAGTTATTTAGTTCTTTTAATCTTAGTTGATATTCCTGTTTGGATATTTCTTGCAACACTTAAAATAAACGTTTTATAAACCAATGTTTCTATTATTTATCATTGATTGTCATTTATATTCATTAACACACTTTTTTAATGCGTGTTTTTATTGCTTTCTTGAGCGTTTCAAACAGCTCTCTTTGATCAATCGGATCGATTTGGTTAAGCCAAACTGATTCATAAAATCGCGTCTCTAAAAAAACATCCTTATCCACAAGTTTAGAAAGCCTCATTTGCACACCAAGCTCTAAAATCCCTGATACTTGCCTTTAAGTAATATCCCAATCCATACAGGTGAACCCTGTCGATAGAAGAGTGACAACAAGTTTGAGGTTTTTTTAGAGTTGGCGCCCTGAGCAAACTCTTCATTGAAGCAGTCACCGAAATGCTCCATGAGCTTTTGAGTGACAATTTCGTAGAAATTTCCAGCAACTTTTCCCACCTCCAGGGTCATGTACCTCCATTTATTGTCGATTTTTTGTAGATCTTGATGACGCTTGAAAGTGGGGCTTTTTTCTGTACGAAAAATTCGATGTGCGGTTTTTGCGAGGAGCTTTCGGGTGTTGGCTTGCTAAACGAAAAGTGCGACATATTGTGAGTGAATAACTTTTTCAGCTTGGAGATTTGTTTTTCAGTTGAATTTTCTATGGGCTTGAGCAGCTTCAAGGGATCTTTCTGCTTGATCAACCAAGTGAGCATCCCATTGAGGGATTTGATGGGTTTGTTCCATTCGATGTATTTCTCAAGAACGATAATGGAGATATGGAGATGTATCAACCATTTAGAGAGAAAAAGCTGCAAAGAGGCGTATAATGTTTCGAGTCCTTGGGATTGATGCGATTGTAGAGCTTTTAAAATGTCTTTTTCAAGGGACGTTTGTGCTGAGAGTTCCCCTCTCAGCTTTTTCGCTGTTTCTTTGGCGATCTTTTCTCGGTATTCAACTCCTTCTTGCTTGAGAATTGAAGAGAACCATCGAAGAGGGTCCCTTGTTGTGTACCCCTTGGCCTGTTTTTGATTGAATAGCTTGAGTGTTTTCTCAAGAAGCTCAAGGTCTTTGAACCACCAAAATGGAGCTTCCCTTGCAAGCATGGCGTAACCGTGCTTTTGAAGGAGTTGTTGGTTGGAGAATTGTGATTGAAAATCACTTTCTGGAGCTACGCTCTTAGCAAAACATTCTTCGTTAGAAGAATGAGAATACCTTTGGGGTATATTTGGAAGTGGGTTTGTTTTTTGTCTCCCCTTCTCAGTCAAATGGTATATATTTCTTCCATCAAGAAGTGCTTTGTATTTTGGGGATTTGTAGGTAGTACGCTCTTTGGTGATGTAGCCGCTTTCTATATCTGACTTAATACGCAGTTTTGCAGTGAGCTCTTGGATCCCTTGAGCTTTGGCAATTTCTAAGTACGACAGTTGGAAGGTGTTTTTCCCACCCTTGAAAAATTCCGCGGTTTTGAATGCACCTGGTTTTGCGCGCTTTGCCCATGAGGGCGACTTTAGCCGCTCGGGAGGCGTTTGGGTGTGGCTCTTGATTCCAGTAATGCTTCCATAGCCCCTATAGGGAGCTTGGAAGGGATAGTCGACTTTTGAGGGGGGATTGCAAATTTTTTGTAGTGACATGTGGAGGTCTCCTTTTGAAGTAAAGAAGAACTAAACATTGAAAACGCACCTTTTGAAAAAAAATAAAGGAGTCCCGCAACGCAGGACTCCTCTCCTCTAGACGAGGAACCAGAGCCTTCTCCACAAGGCATTTGAAAGGACATGTGGACACACTGGAACTTATGGCGTTCACGATAGATTTTGCTAAATGCTTGTGTTTGGAGGAGTTTTCTGGAATTTTTACTCGTAACTTCTTAAACTGAAGCTCGGAGCTAAGGTAGTTGGTCTTCAACTTAGAGTCCTTAGTTTCACAGCCTCGAGAAGTTTGAAGTCTTCTCGGGGCCTTTTTTTGTATTCGAGGCTTTCCCAATGGAAAACCTTTCTGACCCTGATCATACTAAAATTAATTCTTCAAAGCAAACAGAAAAACGATAAAAAAATTTGGGGAAATTCGGTTTCCAAGGGCTTGTTTTTTTCTATCCTTATACTTTGGGGTATATTTCAAAAAAAATGCAATCCACCAAAAAAACAGGGCAATTAGCTATCTTCTCGAAGCTCTTTTTCTAGCACTTCTTTGACTTTGTCGAAGATTTTTGGATCTTCAAAAGTGATTGTTGGAACAGTTGTGTAGATGGGTTTAGCAATCTTCCCCTCTTTTCTTTTGATCAGTGAGGACTTTTGATTTGCCTCATGATCTGGGTAGATGTTTACTGGAGGACCAACCCACACTCCCCCGTTTGTGCGGATCTGATACCGAATGTTTTTAATCTCCATACTCATCTCGCCAATCTTGAGGATCACATGGCATGTACCTTGTTCTTTGAGTTTGCTGGGAAGTCGGAATTCAAGATTGGGGTAAATTTCCACAACTTCTACGGAAATATGTGTCTCTTCAAGGGGCATAACAAACCTTGGGTAGCAATTTGCTGTGGGTTTTTGATCAGTGAGATATTTTGAGCCAAAACTTACATGTTTGGGGATTATTTTCAAATCATTTATTTTAAATTAATTACTCCAAATCCAAAAAAGCATAGGGGGTCCTACGCGCATCAGCCCTATTTAGATATTTTAATGAAATATGGAAGCCCACGTAGGGATTTTCACTATGTTTAGGGAACAGGGATGAAAGCCCGACTTACAGACCTTGGCACTTAAAGAGTTCTGGTACAAGCGTGCTGCAGCTAGCACAGGCTATTTGTACAGAAAAAAGCCCCACTTTCAAGCGTCATCAAGATCTACAAAAAATCGACAACAAATGGAGGTACATGACCCTGGAGGTGGGAAAAGTTGCTGGAAATTTCTACGAAATTGTCATACAAAAGCTCATAGAGCATTTCGAAGGCCACTTCACGGATCTGTATATACGCTTTACAATAGATGAGGCTCAGTGCTGGTTCAATAAAGGATTTATCGACACAGGATACTGCTTCAAAAGACAAAACTTCATCCTTCAAGGAACACTTAGCTTCTGATCGGATCTAATGTTCGATCATAGGCTGCAGATGAGCCATGTTGAAAGATGCCGGAAGCTTAAACGATCGTAATTCCCGGTACTTTTAGACACTAACTGCGTAAAGACACTGTCTGAACCACCTGGAAAATCTAATTTTGTCCAAACTATTTTCCGCGACGTAATTTCGAGAATTATTTGGACTCAAATCTCCTGTAATTTGGTGCGCCCAAAAACGAAGGCCACATTCCAAAGGCTGATATAGCTGCAAAGATCGAGGAAGCTACCGAAGGAAAGGTGCTAAGAGCAGATGTGATGTATCCTCCCAAATAAAAAAATTAAGAAACCTGTTATTTCTTATTTACGATAATATGAAAATAAGATTAATCAAACAAACAAGGGTTTCTTGATGATTATTGGCATACTCAATCAAAAAGGTGGGGTTGGAAAAACAACGATTTCAATTTCAGTTGCACATGCACTCGCTTTGAAAAGCAATAAGAATCACGTTTTGGTTGTTGATGCAGATTCTCAAGAAAGCGCTCTTAGTTGGTCCGACTTTTTCTGTGTCATCTGCCAGTTCTCGCCTTTATTGACTTGTTTCGACATGCCTTTTAAGGAACGCAAAAGATCTCCTAAGTTCACATAGCTTCCATTTCATATCATGCTACGATCTCTGACCACGATAGAGCGAGAAGTGGCTCATCAAAACACTACTTCTCATGTTGTCTTCCGCTACAATGTAAAACGTCGACCTCTATGATAATGAACATTTCGGAGCTTATAACCTTCACTTTTGTTGTGGCCTGATATGTCCATTCTATGAAAGAAAAAGTAAACTCATTGTGGCTATTCTTGAAAAATTTTCTATTGTCGAAAACCATAAAAATTTAAAAACGAATTAAGTATTAACTGACTTACATATTTACGTAAAAACTTAAATCATTATATACCTATTTAATTATAAATTACTATTGGTAAATACTTAAGTCGGGTTTTTTTAATGCATTTAACATCTACCATCAAAATACATATAGTGACTCTGCTGTTTCTATGTCCTGTAGAAACTAAATAACGCCTCCTTTGCAAGCTGGGTGATTGGGTTGGGGATCGATTAAAGTTGACTGTAATAAACAGCATACACTTAAATACATATATACATATATACATATATAAGTAAATAATAAAATACTTATATATAAAATTATATCTTTCCGTTTTTCATTATTTCGTATATACGTAAATTAATGTGTATTTAAAATATCTATCAGATAGAGCAAAAGGAGTCACTAATGAAAAAAATTAAAATAATTTCCATACTTAATTTAAAAGGGGGGGTTGGAAAAACGACTCTGTGTATTAACTTGGCTAGTATGTTCAAAAAAAAGAAAATGAAACCTCTAGTTATAGACTTAGATCCACAAAAATCTGCAACTATGTGGTCTCAACAAAAAGGGAGCGATTTTCCTATTGATGTTTTGCCGCTATCTTTAGAAAGTGGCCCAACTAAGTTTAAAAAAGACTTAGATAGTTGTATTTTAGAATACATCCCATCTGTCGTACTTATAGACAACCCTCCGGAATTAGATTCTACAAGTCAATGTTCTTGTTTATTATCGGATTTGGTTTTAATACCTGTAAGCCCAAGTCCATTAGATCTATGGGCAGCTGAAAAGGCACTCCAAGTTATAAAGGAAGCTCGTTTAGAAAGGAAGGGAGGGTTGCCCAAAGCCCTATTTTTGCCATCAAAACTACAGGTGGGAACGGTGATTGGAAAAGATCTCTTAAAAACTCTTAAGGAATTTAAGGAGAAGATAACACCTCCAGTGTATCAAAGAGTCTCTATGGTTGAAAGTGCGCTAGCTGGCACAACCATTGATAACTATGCTCCTCAAGGCCCCAGCCATAAAGAATTTGCCAATTTATTTAATTTCGTATATAAGCAATTATGAAAGTAATTAAATATGTACTTACACATATTTTTCGGAGAAAAGGTGGCGAAAAAACCCAGTTTAATGGCCTCTATAAAAAGAGACCTGGATAAAGCAGAAAAGAAATCTAACTCAAAACCTGGGCAAAAAGACTTACATCCTGTGCGAGGAGAAAGAGGTGATTTTCTAAAACTCACAATCACCATGCCTCCGGGATTAGTGCTGAAATTAAAACAACATGGGGCTGAAAGGAGGATTTTAGGAGAAAAAAATTGCGATACTTCTAGCCTAATTCGTTCAGCTGTCACAAAGTACTTAGACGAAAATACGTAAAAATTTATTTACGTAAATAACTATTTAAGCTTTTACATAAAGGTAGACATGGTTCCTCAGAGCATTCATGTGAGAAATAGACAAAGACCAAAAATTAATTATATCAGGAGCAAAGTTAATGTGGAGGTTGTGGAAATTTATCCTGACGTTAATACCAAGATGCCTAAAAACACTTTAGAAAAGGGGACTTGCCACGTCAAGATAACTCCAATGGGATTAGAAGTCAAAAACATTCCCTACCAGATTAAAAAAAATGGAATGATTTGGGTGGGTTCTCCAGCTATTCCTAGGCAAGTAGGGGAGGAAAGGGTTTTCGTTCCAACTGTCAAGTTTGAAGATCAGGAAATATGGAAATTAGTAATTAATGAAATTCGGAAAGAAATACAATCTCTTCAAAAATAAACCGCTATTTCAGTCTTTTTCTATATGTAAATGAACCATTGTAGCTTCTTGAAGCCAAGATGTTCTTGAAATTTTTTTCTTTCTTCTTTGTTGACCAGTTATTTTAGAGTCTATTTGTTTAAGAAGCTCAATATCTAAATAAACAGCCGTTCGTTTTTTCTCGTTCGAGAAAATATTGTTATTTGGCTGGTCATTTAATATTTCATTTTCTTGAACAAACAAAAACCGTCTTACTGCCTCGTTTAACCAATCACTTATTGAATAGCTTACCTTTCTTTTTCTTTTTCTCTCTACTTGTTGCTTCAATTCTTCAAGAACTTCTAGAGGTAATCTTAAATCCACCTTAATTTTTTTTCCTTTAAATGGAAGCTCTGCTTGGTAAAAAGAACCCTCTCCTTTTATTTTTCCTTTTAAAGTTTTTTCAGAATTAATGATTTTTCTAGATATAGCTTGATTCACTAAAACGTTTCTAGACACGCATTTTTTTATGGCTTTAAGTCGTCTAACACTTTCATCAAACTTCTCCCAAAATTCAACTTCAAAAGAGAACCCTAAGCGACTGTGTGGTGATTTAAACTGGGTTAAATCTGACCCCCTTATTGATCCTTCTAATTCAATAAGCTCTTCAATAGCCTCTCTTATCCAACCTCTAAGATCATATTCTGGAGTAAAGGAGATAAGATTTTCCACTTTTTTCAGAGCATATTTATCAATATTCAGGAATCTCTGCATAAGACCGCGTTTGTATTTATTTCAATAATTACAGATTTTCCCAACAATATCAAGAAAGCTTACAGTTTTACGAGACAGAATTGATGAAAAATATCTTGAATATAAACGACGCAGACCTAAAATTCCCTATCCCCCAACAATCTACGGAGTATTACAGAAATTTCCACTACAGGACGACCTGCTTAATGACCTTCTTCGCAGCAAACTGTCGGGAATATGACTCGAAGAGATTAAAAAAGTTTGAGTGTGAGTGTTGACGATAAAAAAAACTAAGTTTAAGATGGGGTCAAAAGAATGTATTATAAATGAGAAAACCCTGGTTGGAGCCAGGGTTCGAGCTTTAAATTGTGTATATCGATATGCTTCATTGTATATTAGGCTCATGCCTGTGTCAATACTTTTGCAAAGTTTTTTTCCAGATTTTTTTCAAATCTTCCACATCTCTGGTGGTTTTTAGCACACAATTTATCCATGGCTTTTTCTCTTTAAATTGTCACATCTCCCCCAAAACAGGAATTACCAATGGAATCCCTTGCAAAAAAAATTTCTCAAAGTCTCTTTTTCTCAAAAAACACCCGAAAAATTTCATTTCTAGAAATAGCGCGAACCTTAAGAGTTAGCGAGCGAACCGCTAAGCGCTATATCAAAAAAGACTTAGAGAGCGGTTTCATTACAAAAGAAGCCACCAAATACCAATGCCTTAAACAGAATTTTTTTCTTACAGAAAGAAATACACACACTCTTACAGACAAAAAGCAACCAAGCCTAAACGGCTATAAAAGGGGAAGGTTGACACTCCAAAGGTTAACGAACCAAGGGAGGTCCTCTCTGTGATATCAGAAAACCGGAATTCCCTCCCACTCACAAAAGAGACACCAACAGATAGCAACCATCCTAAACACATTCAGACAGACAAAAAGCCCTGGCGACTGAATAAACTTCCTAACAAGTGGGAAAAACTTACAAGCAGTCCAACCTGGAGAAAGCTTTCGAAACTGGAAAAGCAAGTCTTAAAGCTAGGGTGGCCTAATCGCCACTTAAAATTGTCTTACAGTGAAATAGCGTCCCTCCTTCACATCCAAAGAAATGCAGCTATAAGGCTCATGCAGAAGCTGGAGAAAATGGGGTTTGTCACTAAAGAAAAGAATTTTATCAAAAAGAAAAACGGGGGTCTCACAAAAATTCACAAACGCAATTATTATGTTTTTACAGATGCAGGCAAGGCTGGGATTAAAATCCTCTTGAACAGGTTGTTTCTTCATGTAGAAAACGAACCACTAAAGAACCTAACTAAAGTTAGGAAGAATAAGCCAAGTGAGAATTTTAGATCTCAGGATCATTTTCAAGACAAAAAACTTTCAGAAATAAAGCAAATCTTCAAAAAACATTCTTTTGAAAATCAGATTTCCAGGGCTTATGAGGGGACAATCCACACACTTTTAGCTCACCCGCTTGAGAAAGTTGAAAAAATCTTGAAGCTGATGAAGCGAAAGATTCAAAAGGGATGGAAGTTATATGAGTTTTGGGGATTCTTTCTAAAAATGCTCAAAAAACCTCAAAAAATCCGCAGTTTTTTTCCACACCTTGCGAATGCGTATCTTAAAGCTGTCGAGGGGAAAGGGAACTCAGTGACTCACGGAGTTGATGGTTGCATCATCGTTGAATCTTTAGGAAAATTGCAAAAAACTGGAGAACAGATCACAGAAAGCAAACTCTCTCGAATACTCCATCATGGAACGCAAAAAGTTAAAACTGCTCTAGAGGGGATTTGCTATAGGTCTTCCCTTGGAAGGGGGACTCTTCCGCAAGATCAATCTGAGTTGGAACAAACCAAAGAAGCTAAAAAGCGACCGATAACAAAACTTGTTCAAATCAATGCCCAAACAGGAAAACCCTATAGCGATGAAGACCGCGCCCTCGGAAAAGACTTTTGCATGAAGGTCGTTGTTGTTGGCTACGAGGAAACCAGTCAAAGTGAAAAGGTAGAAAACGTTCAAAAGAAAACCTCTTCAACAAAAATCAGGTCTTGGATCGGGCTACTGATAGAAACGCTGAAAACTTGTAGGGATTGTGAAAGCATACACCAGAGATATTTTTTAGGAAAAAACTAATCCAAAAGAAGTCATCGAGTGGGTGAGGTCTGTTTTCACACAAGAGGCGAAGCGGTGCGTTATTGAGCGCGTAGGGGAGTTTAAGAAGTGGTAAAAGAAAAAAGACCATTTAGATCTCCAAAAAGTCTTTGTGTGCTTCCGGATTTTTAAAGAGGGGGAAAAATCTGTTGTCTCGCCTCTCTATCGAAAGGGGAGCCTTTAATTTCCTAAGAGCAAAAGAACAGAGATCAGGAGATTTTGAAAATTGACTGCTTCCTTTTCCTGGGTGTTGATCAATTTTATTGTGAGATAAGAATTAAAACATGAAGCTCATAAGAACGATAGTAGCTCCAAAAGAGGGGACTCAACACCTCATTTACCTTCTTGCACCGAAATTCTGATCAAGCTTTTGAAATACAAAACCATTCAAAACCTCTAGAGAGTCCTGTTTGCTTATCTTTGATAATTTTGGAAGAATATACAGTTGTATAAATTTCAAACAAATGCTTCAGTTCTATATCGCTTATGTTTAGGGGAAGGCTTCCAACGAATAAATCCATGTTTACCAATTTGGTTTGATTAATTATCCTATGAGAGATCATCAAAAAGATATTTTTGATATATGGGAAGGTGAGACAAATACTTATATACCAAATAATTTTGAATAGGATTACTATATCTTGGTAAATATTAGTTAGGTATGGGAAAGAATGGGCTTTTTTGATGATAAAAAAGACACTTTGACTGAGGAAGAGATACTTTATTGCCGGCTCCTGAATGAAACTTTAGATGCAAATCAGGCGTCATTAGAGTTAAAATGCAAAAATGCGATTAATACCAGGGAGAGGGAAAGAGTTTTCTCAAAGAAGTTACCACAGCGCTCAATTAGTGATTTAAAACTAGAGAAAAAATTCTGTTAACGCATTTCTCGCTCTTCAGATATAGGAGATTTTGAATAAGTCTCTTGTGAGTTCTTTTATCTCCTCGTTAAAGCTCAACTTTTTGTTTTCTTGATCTCCTCAATTCTCAAGGGTAGAAAAAAAGATTCTTGGAACAGAAACACTTTTAGTCTTAACTGGAGGTTTACTAGCTTATGATTTCATCTTATCTGAACCTTTAAAATTATCCTTTACAGATATATGTCTTTGTATATAATCGTCATTCCTCAAGAAAATCGTGACAATTGAAGAAGAAGAAGAGTTTTATGAGTCTTTTTTCTAGAAAGAGTGTGGAAGACAGATTACTGGTTGTTAATAGTCGTGGCATTCATATACGTCCAGCAATATCCATCTATTTACTCGCAAAAGAATACCCAGGGACAAATCTGCACTTTTCATTTAGAAATAGGCTAGCTATTGCATCAGATATCAACGAATTAGTTGCCTTGGAAGTTAGTTATCAAGACGAAGTGAAAATCAACATCGATGGCCCAAAAGCAAAAAAGATCCATAGAAAATTGAAGCGTTTGTTCTCCGATTTTGACAGATACAGAGTAGGTGATTGTGAATACATAAGAGGGCGTTCTAAAAGTTCTCAACCCCGTATTTCCCCTTTTCAAAGTATTCCATCATTGATGTAATTAATAATGGACAGAAGTCCTTAGGCTTCTTTTGAGTCCATCTCTGATTTCACTCTGATTATTAGGTTGGGACTAAGGAATAAAAAAAGCCTCAGAACATAAAACTTTATTTTAAGGATCGGATAAGATATTCTCCCTTTCGTGACATAATATTGGGAGGAACAAAATGAGTTTTAGGAAACACAAAAAACCAGTTGTCTTTCCTCTGGAGGTATGAACGGAACAGATCCATGGCTCCATTCTCTTGTAAATGT
>Ga0208544_10003069_pt1 | contig 10624 bp, 9 predicted proteins | sample DEB08_DNA_9_FD_184526 | JGI IMG/M metagenome (GOLD analysis project Ga0208544, IMG submission 184526) | Aqueous microbial communities from the Delaware River and Bay under freshwater to marine salinity gradient to study organic matter... | ecosystem: Environmental > Aquatic > Marine > Coastal ...
GCGGGTATGGCGGACCTTATGGCGCAACTCAGCGAAGAATTCGGGCTACCTGTAATCGATGGTGTTGCGGCAGGTGTCACCTTTGCGGAAGCGCTAGTGAACAACAAGCTGAGTACTTCAAAGATAGGCGCTTATTCTGCAGGATAGCTGCATGGGAAGGCGTTGTCACATTAACTCAGTAATCGGCAGATTTCGTTTTTTGATAGAACTTGAAATCTCGTAAGTCATTGAAAACCAGCAACACGCATTTTTGAACAACTTCGATATTTTGACTTAGAAAAGTTAATGTGACAACGCCTTTATGGGGGCATATCAGCATTGTGCCCGATCTCTGTATTCGTAAGTCCACCATTGAGGGAATGAGCCTCGGTCTGTAGTCTCGATACTGAACAATAGGGCGGCCCATGACGTGTCATTTACGATCCGCCAATTAAGCTATTTCGTCGCAGTGGCAGAGTATGGGTCCGTGAGCGCGGCCGCGCAGTCGCTTTCAATTTCCCAAAGCACGGTTACCGAAGCCGTGAAGGAACTCGAGGCAGATTTGGGTGTGAAGCTGTTTGATCGCCATTCGCGCGGGTTGCGGATTACCCATCGCGGACATCAGTTTTTGCGACATGCGACCACGATTCTGTCGGATGTGTCTGGTGCGCGGCAAGCTTTCGCGAATGAGGAACACGTTACGCGGGGCAAACTGCATCTTGGCCTGACGTCGCTTGTGGCGGGTTATGTCATCTCGGACCTGCTTGCCAAATATCGCCGTGCAAACCCGCAAGTGGAAATCAGCGCGATTGAGGAATCCGGCGAATACCTCGAGCATCTACTGATCGGCGGTGAGATGGATGTGGCGGTGATGATGACCTCGCGGGTCACGGAACGCTATGCGTTGTATTCCGAAACGCTGGATGTCTCGCCTTACCGTTTGTGGATGCCCATGGGTCATCGGCTGGTAAACCAAGACAGCATCAGCCTGTCTGATCTGCGCGACGAGCCGTTGATTATGCTTAACATTGACGAGATGGAGCAAGAAACGGTCAAACTGCTTTCGGTGTTTGGGTCGCGCCCCAAGGTGGCGTTTCGCACGCGATCTGTGGAAGCTGTGCGGTCCTTGGTGGCAACGGGCGCGGGCGTCGCTCTGTTGCCTGATCTTGTATATCGGCCCTGGTCGCTGGAAGGGGACCGGATCGAGGCGCGCGATGTCTCGGGCGCGCTGCCTGTCGTACAGGTCGGGCTGGTTTGGCGCAAAGGATCTAAATTATCGGCGGCTGCCCGCGAGTTTGTGGCGGTCGCGCAGGCCCACCGCTCTCTTGGCGAAGCGTAATGTCCGGTCGTCAGCACTCTATCGGAAAAACCGATATCTTCTTTCTGTTAATTGTATTTGTTTGGATCAGAAAGTTCCGCCATCCTGTCGTGAATACTGGGCCCGAAACGCGCCCAACACATCCACAAGGGGACCACTAATGAAAAATGTCTTGAAATCTAGCGTCGCCGTTTTGATGGGATTGTCGTTTGCCGGCCAGACGATGGCGCAAACCATGGTCACAGAGATTGGCGAAGGCGAAGGCCAAGTGAATATCGTCGCATGGCCCGGCTACCTCGAACGCGGGGAAACGTCAGAGGCTTTTGACTGGATCACCAGTTTTGAGGAAGCGACCAGTTGCGTGGTCAACGTCAAAACTGCCAACACCAGTGACGAGATGGTTGCCTTGATGAACGAGGGCGGGTTTGACCTGGTCACGGCCTCCGGCGATGCGTCCTTGCGGATGGTTGCTGGCAAGCGCGTACAGCCGATCAACATCGACCTGATCCCGAGCTGGTCCACTGTAGATGACCGCCTGAAAAACGCGCCGTGGCATTACGTTGATGATACGCATTACGGCGTGCCGTACATGTGGGGCCCCAACGTCTTGATGTATTCTACCGAAGTTTTCCCCGAAGCGCCCACCAGCTGGGACGTGGTGTTCAAAGCCATGGACTTGCCCGATGGGAAGCCAAATCAAGGCCGCGTTCAAGCCTATGACGGGCCTATCCACATCGCCGATGCGGCCAACTATCTGATGTTTCACGACCCCGAGCTTGGTATCACCTCCCCTTATGAGCTGAACGAAGACCAATACGCGGCCGCTCTTGATTTGCTGCGTGAGCAGCGCAAAATCGTCAGCCGCTACTGGCATGACGCCTTTATCCAGATCGACGATTTCAAAAACGAAGGCATGGCGGCATCTGGCACTTGGCCATTCCAAGTGGGCTTGCTGCAGGGCGATGGCACACCCGTCGCGTCCACCATTCCACAAGAAGGCGCGACAGGCTGGGCCGACTCCACGATGATGCACGCAGAGGCCGACAACCCGAACTGTAGCTACATGTGGATGGAGCACACGCTGTCGTCCAACCTGCAATCTGATCTGTCTGTTTGGTTTGGCGCCAACCCCGCCGTTCTCGCGGCCTGTACCGATGGACGTGGCATGCAGACCGCTGAGGGCTGCACGGCCAATGGTCTGGATGATTTTGATCGGATCAAATTCTGGACAACGCCAGTTTCGACCTGCGAAAGCCAGGAAACTTGTGTGCCGTACTACCGTTGGGTGTCCGATTACATTGGCGTCATCGGTGGCCGCTAACCTTTGATCCTTACCGCCTGCTGCCTTGCGAGGCAGCAGGCAACCTGTTGGAATACTTATGACATCTGCCATCCGCCTGTCCGGCGTCTCGCGCCATTATGGTGCCGTGAAAGCCGTCGATAACATTGACCTTGATATCGCTGAGGGCGAGTTTTTTGCGATGCTGGGTCCGTCAGGGTCTGGTAAAACAACCACCCTGCGCCTGATCGCCGGATTTGAACGCCCCACCGTCGGCGAAATCCAGATTTATGGCGAGGTTGCCCAAGGCATTCCGCCCTACAAACGCCCCGTGAATACGGTGTTTCAGGACTACGCATTGTTTCCCCACCTTAACGTGCGCGACAACGTCGCCTACGGGTTGATGGTCGCGGGTGTTGCAAAATACGCGCGTCACAAGTCGGCGGACGATGCCCTCGAAATGGTGGCGCTCGGGGCCTATGGCAACCGCTCACCGTCCGAACTGTCGGGTGGTCAGCGCCAACGCGTCGCGCTTGCACGCGCTTTGGTCAACAAGCCAAAAGCGCTGCTGCTGGATGAACCCTTGGGCGCGCTTGATTTAAAATTGCGCGAACAAATGCAAGAGGAGCTGAAGGCCCTGCAACGCAGCCTTGGCATCACGTTTGTTTTCGTGACCCACGATCAAGGCGAGGCCCTGTCCATGGCCGACCGAGTGGCAGTTTTTAACGAAGGGCGGATCGTGCAGATTGGCACCCCCGAAGACATCTATTACCGCCCCGAAAGTCCCTTCGTGGCGGATTTTGTAGGCTCCTCCAACGTGCTGCCACCAAGGTTCGTGGCGCCGTTCATAGGCCAGCAGGTCTACGGCTCTCTGCGGCCCGAAGCCGTCTATCTGGCGGATCAAGGCCATCCAGCACAGGTCACCAGCGTCAGTTTTCTGGGCACAGCGACCCGTGTATCGATAACCGTTGGCGATGTGGCGATGACCATGCTGTTGCCCAAAGGGGCCGCAATTCCCAAGGCGGGCGACACGGTGCAGGTGAATTGGGACGACGCTGATCTACATCTTATGGCCGCCCCATGAGCACGCTAAGCGGTATGTTAACCCGTATCTCCGACACGCTGTGGCGCAAGCCGAACCTGTTGATCTTGCTTTTGATCCTGCCGCCGGCTCTGTGGCTTGGCATCATTTATCTGGGGTCGTTGTTTGCCCTGTTGGCGCAAAGCTTCTTCTCGATTGATGAATTTTCCGGCGTTATAAAATACGAATTGACCCTGAAAACCTATGGCGAGCTGTTCCGCCCGTCGAATTTTGACATCATCGTCCGCACCGTAGTGATGGCAATTGCGGTCACGATTGGGGCCGCGATTATTGGCTTTCCGGTGGCCTATTTTGCGGCTCGATATGCGCGGGGCAAGTGGAAGGCGCTTTTTTATCTCGGTGTGATGATGCCGCTGTGGTCCAGCTATTTGGTGAAGGTCTACTCGTGGAAATTGATCCTCGCCAAGGAAGGCATCCTCAATTGGATGTTCGAGACCCTACGTTTGGGCTGGCTGTTGGATGCATACCTGTCGATCCCAATTATTGGCGGCAATTCCTTGTCCGTCAGCGCAACAGGAACGTTTCTGGTGTTCCTCTACGTCTGGCTGCCGTTCATGATTTTGCCGATCCAAGCGTCCCTCGAACGCGTTCCCCACACGATGCTGGAAGCCTCAGGTGATCTTGGCGCGCGCCCCTACCAAACCTTTCGCCACGTGTTACTCCCGCTGGCGTTACCCGGCGTGATTGCGGGGTCGATCTTTACGTTTTCTCTGACGCTGGGGGATTATATCATCCCACAGATCGTCGGGTCCTCGCGGCGATTCATCGGGCAAGCTGTGTATGCTTATCAGGGCACCGCCGGGAACATTCCGCTGGCGGCCGCCTTTGCGGTCGTGCCGATCATTTTGATGGCGCTCTATCTATGGATCGCCAAACGTCAGGGAGCCTTTGATGCACTCTGATCGCGCACCACTTGGCCTCAAAGTCGCCGCAGGGCTTGGCCTTGCGTTCATGCACCTGCCAATCTTATTGATCTTCGTCTACGCCTTCACGACAGAAGACAAATCATACCAATGGCCCCCCCCCGGATTTACCTTAAAATGGTTCGCCGTCACGTGGGAGCGTACGGACGTCTGGGAGGCTATGGGCCTGTCCCTGAAAGTCGCCAGTATTTCAACTGTCATTGCTCTGATCCTCGGCACGCTGTGTGCGGCCGCCGTCAGCCGCACGAAATTCTTCGGGCGCGAGGCGATTTCGCTGTTGGTGATCCTGCCCATCGCCTTGCCGGGGATCATAACGGGTATTTCCCTGCGCTCGGCGTTCAATCTGGCGGACATTCCGTTCAGCTTCTGGACTATCGTTTTGGGCCACGCGACCTTTTGTGTCGTCGTCGTTTATAACAATGCCGTGGCGCGGTTCCGCCGCGTGTCAGGCAGCTTGGTTGAGGCCTCGATGGACCTTGGCGCAAACAGTTTTCAGACGTTCCGCTATGTGATCTTACCCAATATTTCGACAGCACTTTTGGCGGGCGGCATGTTGGCATTTGCGTTGTCATTCGACGAGGTCATCGTCACGACTTTCACCGCCGGACAACAACAAACTCTACCGATCTGGATGCTGGAGGAACTGGTGCGTCCGCGCCAACGTCCAGTCACCAACGTGGTCGCCATGATTGTCGTCATCGTCACATTCCTGCCGATCCTCGGCGCATACTACCTGACCCGCGGCACAGACACCGTGGCTGGTCAGGGGAAATAACGAAAAGGGAGAGTTTGCTATGGAAACCAATATGCTCATCGGCACGTCGTTTGAGGCTGGCACTGAAACGGAAGAGAATGTGTTGAACCCGCGCACGGGCGAAGTGATCCTGACCCTGCCAGAGGCGAGTGCTGGCCAGATCGATCGTGCCGTCGCCGCGGCGCGTCGCGCTTTTGCCACATGGTCGCGCACCACGCCGTCCGAACGGTCCGCCAAATTGCTGGCTATTGCGGATGCCGTAGAAGGCAACCTTGAAAGTCTCGCCCAGCTTGAGGCGCTCAATTGCGGCAAGCCGATCAACGAGGTGCGTAACGAAGAAGTCCCCGCAGTCGCAGATTGCTTTCGCTATTTCGCTGGGGCGGTGCGCAACATGCACACCTCGGCGGCGGGCGAATATATGGAAGGGCATACGTCGATGGTGCGCCGCGATGCCATCGGCGTCGTCGCATCCATCGCGCCGTGGAATTACCCAATGATGATGATGGCATGGAAATTAGCCCCTGCGTTGGCGGGAGGCAACACGGTTGTCTTGAAACCCTCAGAGCAGACGCCGTTGACCGCCATGGCGCTGGCCAAAATTATGGCCGATATATTGCCCGAAGGCGTGGTGAATGTTGTCGTGGGGCAAGGCGCCAGCGTTGGCAACGCCCTGATCAGCCATCCGGACGTGGACATGGTGTCAATCACGGGCGACATCGCAACAGGCAAAAAGGTCCTGCAAGCGGCGTCCAAAACCGTCAAACGGACGCATCTGGAACTTGGTGGCAAAGCCCCCGTCATCGTCTTTGATGACGCCGATTTGGGCCGCGTCGTTGACGGGCTGAGGGCGTTTGGCTTTTACAATGCAGGGCAGGATTGCACGGCCGCATGCCGCATTTATGCGGGCCCTAAAATCTATGAAAAACTGGTGGCTGAATTATCGTCCGCTGCCTCCGGCATCGTCTATGACAACGACGATGACACGCTCAACGAAATCCCCCCGCTGATTTCCATGCGCCAACGCGACCGTGTGGCCAGCTTCGTGGAACGCACCCGCGAACACAAACATATGGAGATCACGACCGGTGGGCGCGCGCACGACGGACCCGGGTTTTATTATCAACCCACCGTCATTGCAGGAGCGTTGCAATCGGACGAAATTGTCCAGCGTGAGGTTTTCGGCCCGGTCGTGTCTGTCACGCGTTTCACCGATACCGATCAGGTGGTGGAATGGGCCAACGATAGCGTTTACGGCCTCGCTTCGTCGATCTGGACCCAAGACGTCGGCCGCGCGATGGATGTATCCGCGCGCATGCGCTACGGCTGCACATGGGTGAACACGCACTTCATGCTGGTCAACGAAATGCCCCACGGCGGGCTGAAACAATCGGGCTACGGGAAGGATATGTCGATGTATGCGTTAGAAGATTACACAGCCGTACGCCATGTGATGATCGCGCACTGACAGCTTGATGGCCCGGCATTTTCGCGAAAGGCGCTGGTCTATAAAGGCCAGTTTTTTGGCGCCTTTCGATCGGAATTTCGCGTTGAAGTCGCAAGATTATCTGGAAGCAGGAATGGTAAGGTTGGGCTCACAGTATAGTTTCGCTGCTGGTCGAACTAAGGTCTGATAAGGATACTGTCATGTTGACGGCGTTGTCACATTAACTTTTCTAAGTCGAAATATCGAAGTTTTTGAAAATACGTTTTACTAGATTTCAACCACATACGAGATTTCAAGTCCCATCAAGAAGACGAAATCTGCCGATAACTGACTTAATGTGACAACACCACCGTAACGATGAGATGCTGGACGATAAGTTCGCAGCGACCGGAGTTGTCCTCTTCGGCGGTAATGGTGTTGCGCTGAACCTCGGGCAGAAAGCCGAGGCCAAGGGTCTGACGGTCATGCGAGTTGCTGATCCCGCGAAGGCGACAGAAGTTCAGTAAACCAGAGAGGGTCGCCTTCGGGCGGCCCTTTTTTTGTTATGACAGGCGTCTCATCCACGAAACATTTTCATATGCCTAGCAATTTACAATTTTGCAAGGTAGGTTGTGCCAAGCAAAAAATGAAAATGATAGGCATGATCTCACTCAGCAGCATAGCAATGAGCGCATACACCGATTTGGTGCGACTCCTGAAGGACGACGCGATGTCTGGCACTACAGGCAAGCCAACCCTCAAACACCGCGGCGATAAAGCATATTGGTATGCCGCGCACCGCGTTGGAACCGACATGCGGTTCATCTACATCGGCGAGGATTCCGACGAGACCCGCGCACGCATTGATCGCATTGAGGATCTGCGTGCCACAGCGAAAGAGCGGCAGGCCGCGCGGTCCCGGCTGGTGCGCCTTTTGCGGGCCGAAGGTATGACGCCCACCGACCGTGCGACTGGCGCAATCCTATCTGCTATGGCAACGGCCGGGACATTCCGTCTGGGAGGCACCATCGTAGGGACAAATGCGTTTCGTCTGTACGAGGGTGAGCTTGGCCTACGCTTGCCATTGGGCGGTATGGCAAATACCGGCGACATCGATATTGCCCAGATTGAAAAGCTCAGCGTAGCTTTGGAGGACCGCGTTGATCCGGGTTTGGTTGAGACATTTTCCGCGCTTAAATTTGATCCCGTGCCGGGTCTTGATCCAGGCAGGACGTGGCGATGGGCGCAAGGCGGAAGCGGCCAGCTGGTCGAGTTTTTGACACCAGCCTTTGGTGACGAGACCATCCGTAAATTACCGGCATTGGGGGTCGATGCCCAAGCGCTGAACTATCTGAACTATCTGATCGCCGAACCGGTCCACGCGGTGGCGCTGTATCGATCCGGTGTCCTTGTGCAGGTGCCGCGTCCGGAAAGATACGCTATTCACAAGCTGATCATCGCTGATCGCAGGCGTGACGGTGCCGGCAGCCTCAAGGCAGCAAAAGACCGCGAACAGGCGGCGTTTTTGGTCGAAGCCATGGCAGAAGACCGGCCTGACGATCTCGCCCGCGCCTATCAAACCGCCCTCGACGTCGGCCCGCGTTGGCGCGAACGTATCGACACCACCCTCAAGAGGATGCCGACCTCGCGGGCCATCCTCGACAGTTTGGCGCCATAATCACTCTGATACCTGCAGCGGGTGGTTCTGTCGCAAAGTTTTTTCTTGAAGAATATTGTTCTTCTGGGCCCGAGTTTCCACCACAAAAATACCGAGAGGGACCCATAAAATCAGCGGATATACTGTTAATCCTAGATTACCGGACGCTGAAATGGATTGATAAAGAACAAAATTCTAGTTTTTTGGTCCATCTCTAAACTTTGCGACAGAACCCATAGCTGAGGATGCTGCGTCGCAGCGGTCCGGTTCGAGCCCACGATAATCGATGCTGCGCAACGCCCAGAAGACCGAAATCCGCAAAAAAGCTGCCCGTCATAAACCGTACAATATTTTTCTGAGAGCAAATGGCCTGGACGTGGTCGATCTATTCGCAATATCCGTGACCACTCGTAGATTCCACTACGAAGCGAAAAACTTGGTGACTTCGACGCGCCGCCAAGCGAACAAATCACACAGGCCTCCCCGCAAGCGCGAGAAGATATTCGGCCGGTTCAAGTCACATCGGCAGGCTCAGAGATTTCTGTCCGCTCAAGATCAGATCAACCTGACTTTCCGTCCCCGCCGATTTCAACTCACCGCAAACTCATACCGCCACGCCCGAGCTGACGCGTTCAGCCTTTGGGCAGAATACACCATCGAGATGGTGGCGTAATTTCCAGACCAGCAACACCCGACGACACGCTGCCAACAACTTGGCAATGCCAGTCAGGTCGATGGCAAGGCAAAGAACGCATTCAGGGCGGTCGGGCATTCTTTCGGCGAGCGATGTACATGCCCGCGCTTTGCACCATACGTCATCAACTCAGTTCAAAGGTGAAGTACGATCAGCTCATCAAAGCAGGAAAGCCACCAAAAGTCGCGCTCACTGCGATCATGCGTAAGCTGGTAGTCGTCGCAAACGCGTTGCTGCGAGACGGGAGAATGTGGTTTGAAAAGCGCACTTGACCAACACGGATACTACTTTGCACAGCCAGTGACATTTCTTGGTTGCAACATTTATCGTGCAAAAAATATAACTATAAAACAGTTTCCTATCACCGAAACTCGGATGCGCCTATGTCCCTGCCCAACCGGAATGGCACATTTCTGTTTCGCGTCAGCTCCCTTGACGGTCTTCAAATTTGGAAATCCAATCTGCGCCGCCGTAAGTAATCGCGAGAACAAAAACTGTTGTTGTACTGTCATCAACTTCGAAGACCACAACACCTTTGCGCCCAGCCGGAATTACCCTCACTGCGACGCCTAACTCGCTTCTGATGGAACCCTTCTTTGGGGTATCAGCAAGGCTGAATACAGCTCTTTGGATTTCGTCCAACTTATTCTTTGCGACAGAGAAGCCTGAGTAGTCAGCAACAATTTCGACAATGATTTGGAGATCACCGGCAACCTTAGGGTGAAACCTTATCTTGTATGTCACTCCGTTTGATCCGAACCCAACCGCTGCAAAGCGCCGCTGAAAAGTCCTTCGCCTGAAGTAAATTCAGACTTCGGCGTTTCCATTCTCTTGGCAATCACAGATGAGATGGCCTCGAGAGCATTTTTCCTATGTACCTCGTCTTCAATAAGCTGTTCGATTGCCGTAGCCACAGCGGCGCTTGGCGTAGCAAAAACCCCTTGCTCAACCTTGGACTTAAGAAAATCGTGGTGGCGATCAGTGAAGCTAAGTGTGGTTTTTACGGTCATTATATGACTCCCAGAGGTATGAATAAGTCATACCGAGGACTAAGACACCCGTCAACGGCATTGTCACGTTAACTCGACGATCGGTTCAACGATCAGTCTGAGACCTCTGCATAATTCGGGATTCCACTGACGCTGGGCTTTTGCTATCCATTTTCAAACGATTTTGGATGTTGGTATGGACCTGTTTTTACAAGAGAGCGCTCGCCGGATTGGTGATGATGATGTGCTCACGAAAGTTGATGCGCTGCTGGACTGGCCTGCGTTTTCACCGATCCTGAAACGCGGTTTGAGGAGAACCGGTATCGGGCCGTCCGGATATGACCCGCTGGTTCTGTTCAAGTGTCTACTGGTTGGTCAGTGGCACGGGCTGTCCGACCCCAAGCTGGAACGAGCCCTGAAGGTTCGGCTCGATTTCATGCTGTTTGCCGGGCTTGATCTGCATGGCACCGTCCCTGATGAAACAACCCATTGCCGGTTCCGGGGCG
>Ga0208544_10003070_pt1 | contig 10620 bp, 9 predicted proteins | sample DEB08_DNA_9_FD_184526 | JGI IMG/M metagenome (GOLD analysis project Ga0208544, IMG submission 184526) | Aqueous microbial communities from the Delaware River and Bay under freshwater to marine salinity gradient to study organic matter... | ecosystem: Environmental > Aquatic > Marine > Coastal ...
CCCGACGTCGGGATCGAAGATTTCGGCGATTCCTCGATCAACATTGGCTACCGCGTCTGGGTGCCGACCAATCGCTACCACCGCACCCGCTACGCAGTGAACCTAGCCGTCTTCCGCGCCCTCGAAGCAGCGCAAATCACCATTCCGTTCCCACAGCGCGATGTGCATCTGATTCAGCCAAAGTCCAGCGAAGGTTGAGTTGAGCAGTTTATAAGGGCGCGCCTTGGTATTATACCCTTGAATGCCACGCCTACAGAAATGGCCGCATCGTGCAACCCAACGGGCGCGCCGAGGCAACGCGGTCGACACGGAGGTCAACCCTCCCTGCTCACATACAATGGGAGGGACCACCTCCGCGTGGTCCGCATCAAGCACTCGACGGGTGCGCCTAGGCAACACCGTCGACACGGAGGTCAACCCTCCCTGCTCACATACTAAGGGAGGGACCTCCTCCGCGTGGTCCGCATCAGCCGCAAAACAGCGTAGGTTGAGTTGAGCAGTCGTCGGGCGAGGCGAAGTAGCCACTTCGTCGAATCCGGTCTTGTCGCCTTGCTCAGAACAGCATTTCTTAAGCAAGTATGTCAGATCGTTCAGGATTTAATATTATCGCCGTTGATGGCGGCGCGGCCACGGGGAAATCCTCGACCTCCCGCGCCATTGCCGAGCGCCTCAACCTCATGCACGTCGATACTGGCGCGCATTACCGCACACTGACCTTCGCGCTGCTCGATGCTGGCGCCGACCCAGAGGCACCAGATGTAATTCCCACAGTGCTTAAATCGCTCAAACTCGACACCACCATTAAAGGTCGCAGCGCCCTTTTGAGCATCAACGGCGACGTGCCTGCCGATGCCGACATCCGCTCCCCCCAGGTCAATGCCAACGTCTCCAAGTTTGCAGCGATCGAATCTGTCCGCGAATTCCTGTTCAACTATCAACGCAGCCAAGCTCAAGTCGCTCGCGATCAAGCCGAGTTTACCGGCCTGATCATGGAAGGCCGCGACATCGGCTCCGTCATTTTCCCCAACGCAGACTTCCGTTTCTTCCTATTTGCCGACGAAGCCACCCGCGCGGCTCGACGTGCGAAGGACGGCCAGACCGACTCCATCGCCGAACGCGACAAACTCGACAGCCAACGTAAAGCCGCGCCGCTCGTCTGCCCCGAAGGGGCCATCCGCGTCGACACTGGGCCCTTGCCCCTCGAAGGCGTCGTCGAGCACATCTGCGGAATCATCACCGCCTAAATTTAGCCATTCACTATTATTCATCACTAATTAGCCATCACGGCGCAGCCGTATCATGTCCAACCCACGCCCAACAACCCCACCTTTTTACGAATGTGTCCGCGTCATTGCAGACTGGTTTTTTAGCACGTTTTACGACTATTCTACTTCAGGGATGAGCGGCGTGCCGCTGACTGGGAGTGCGATTTTCGCCGCCAACCACATCAGCTTTTACGATCCACCTGCGATCGGCGCCCAAGTGCATCGCCCATTCAATTACTTCGCTCGTGACACCCTCTACAAAGGGTGGTTCGGCAAAGCACTGCACAAACTCGACACCATTCCGGTCGCCCGCGAAAACGCCGATATCAAATCGCTCAAAGCCATCTTTAAGGCGCTGAAAAACAAAGGCGCAGTCGCGATCTACCCCGAAGGCACCCGCTCGGCCGATGGCAAGCTCGCCGAGCCCAAGCCCGGCGCCGGCATGATTGCCTGTAAATCCAAGGCCACTGTGATCCCGACGCGGATCTTCGGCACCTTTGAAGCTTACGGACGTCAACACAAACTGCCATCCCTCGGCGGTTCAATCCACATCGCCTACGGACCGCCAATGACAGTCGACGAAATCGACCCCGGCAAAGAACACCCTGAGCGCTACCTCGAAGCCTCTCGACGCATTATGGCCGAAATCGCCAAACTCGAAGCACCGAAACTCGTGGTTATTTGAACCGTTAATTTACGTTAATTAACGTTAATCTAAATGAATGAGAACGAGCAAAACGAATTGATTCATAAGGTCATTGGAGCCGCCATGAGAGTCCACAGCGAGATTGGCTACGGACTGCGCGAAAAAACTTATGAACGAGCACTCATAGTTGAACTCGAACATTTAGGGATTCCGTATAGTCAACAATCTCGATACCCCGTGGTCTATCGTGACGTAAAGGTCGATGAGTATATTCCCGACCTCGAAATTGAAGATATCTTAGTGGTCGACACCAAAGTAATCGAAACCATAGCTGACTACGAACTCGGACAAATGCTTAGTTACCTCCGAATCACCAAGAAAACCATAGGCCTTATCATAAATTTCAAGCATCCAAGTTTACAATGGCGCAAAGTCACCCTAAACCCATGATAGCTCCGCATTATTGCCATCCCAGCCACTTTCCATCCCACATATTTTCAGTCATTAAAAAATTAACGCTAATTAACGTAAATTAACGGTTCACCTTTTTCCTAAACCTATCATGAGCAATTCCAATGATCGCTACGCCCAACGCGGCGTCTCCTCTTCCAAGTCCGAAGTCCACGCCGTCGTGGATAAGCTCGACCGCGGCGTCTTTCCCGGTGCCTTCTGCAAGATCGGCGCAGACATCCTGACGGGTAATCCAGACAAGTGTAATATCATCCACTCGGACGGCTCTGGCACCAAAAGCACACTCGCCTACCTGCATTACAAAGAGACAGGCGACCCGACCGGCTTCCGCAAGACCGCCCAAGACAGCCTCGTGATGAACATCGATGACCTGCTCTGCGTCGGCGCGATCAATGGCATCCTCATTTCCAGCACGGTCAACCGTAACGCCCGCGCCATTCCCGGCGAAGCACTCGGCCAACTCATTTCCGGCACCGAAGACTTCCTCGCCACCATGCGTGACTATGGCGTCGGCGTCCACAGCGGCGGCGGCGAAACAGCCGACGTCGGCGACCTCACTGGCACCGTCACCGTCGATTCCTGCGCGGTCGTGGTCATGGACCGCAAAGACGTGGTCGATAATGCCAAGGTCAAGCCAGGCCTCGCCATCGTCGGCCTCGCCTCAGCAGGCCAAGCCACTTACGAAACCTTCGAGAACTCTGGGATTGGCAGCAACGGCCTGACCAGCGCACGCCACGACTTGCTCAGCCCTTACTACCTCGAGAAATACCCCGAAACCGTCGATCCCACGACCGACAAGCAATATCTCTACTGCGGCCCTTACAAGATGACCGACATGCTGCCCGACTCCGACATGACAGTCGGCGACGCGATCATGAGCCCGACCCGCACCTACGCGCCGATCATCAAGCAGCTCTTAGAAGAAGACCGCGACAACATCTACGGCATGGTGCACTGCTCCGGCGGCGGTCAAACCAAGTGCATTCGTTTCGGCACTGGCGTACACCACATCAAGGACAACTTCCTGCCGATCCCACCGATTTTCAAAGCAATCCAAACAGCCAGCGGCACCAGCTCCGAAGAAATGTTCCGCGTCTATAACATGGGGCACCGTATGGAGATCTTTTGCGAGCCTGAGGCCGCTGCCGGCATCATCGCCAAGAGCGAAGCTTTCGGCATTCCCGCACAAATTATTGGCCGCACCGAAGCCACCCAAAAAGCCGACGGCCAGAACCACGTCACCATCGTGCACGACGGCGAGACGCTTGAATACGAATTGAATCATTAGAGATCGTCGGGTTTCCCACCTCAGCTCTCAAGTTTCTAGTCTAAGCTCTTCCCACCTTGCACCTGCTCACCTTCATACGCCGATTCGGTCGGCTCTCACTACTGCTTTGCTGCTGCTGGCTCCTAACTGGGCCACAGTTACTGCTGCAGTTGGGCGCATGGAGCTGGATGGTCGCGAGTTACTCGCAAGAAAGTAGTATAGAGCAAGCCTTTGCCGAAACGTTTGGCGGCGACCGCCCCTGCGAACTCTGTAAAATCATCACCGCAGTCGATACCGAGCAAGAATCCACTCCGACTCAGCGAAGCAACGAAACCAAGAGCCTAAAGCTCATGCTCGGCCAAACACCGCGCATCACGTTCGCACCCACACATTTCATAGCTGCCAAGCGCAGTATGGTCGAACTGGCACCACCAATGCGGCACCCACGCGTGCCCACCCCACCGCCGCGACTCGTTTAACGAGCTGTATTCAAAAGTAGAAGCGACACTCTTGTCGCTTTGCGGGCGAAAGTGACGACCTACATGTCGTCTGCTCATTCGTGGCGTCCGAGCTTGCTCGGGCCCGCATAAAACCTGATCCGCCCACCCGCAGAAAAGCCTGAGCAAGCTCAGACGCCACAAAGAGGCATCATCGCATTTGTGAGCACTCAGCTAAACAACAAACAACGAGCAACATAATGAACACATTTACCAAACACATACTTCTTTTCTCCACACTCACCGCGGCCACCAGCGCCACCTTCGCCGCGCCGTCCTTCAGTTGCTGCGCGACCGACGACAGCTATCAGGGACGTCCCGATGAACACGCGCCGATCTCCGTGATGGGCGATCACACCCACGCCAAATCTGGCTGGATGATGTCCTACCGCACCATGCACATGGATATGGACGGCATGCGCTACGGCACGGATCGTGTCTCGTCAGGTGATGTCTTCGCCGAAAGCTACAGCGTCACACCTGAGTCCATGTCGATGGACATGCACATGCTCGGTCTCATGTATGCGCCCACGGACAAGCTCACGCTCATGCTCATGAGCAACTACATTGAGACTGAGATGGATCACCGCGTCTTGCCGATGAGCGCTGGTATGATCAACAACGGCAGCACCAAGTTCACCACCGAAACCAGCGGCATTGGCGATGTGAAACTCGGCGGACTCTACCGATTCTACCTTAAGGAAAATCGCAAAGCTCACCTTGGTCTCAGCCTGAGCCTACCAACCGGCTCGATCGACGAAAAGGACACGATTCCTGGCATGGACGGCCCAGCGAACCGACAACTACCCGCACCGATGCAACTCGGCTCCGGCACCTACGACCTACTCCCATCGCTGACTTATGTGCAACAGTTTGAGGATTGGTCCTACGGCGCACAAGCCAATGCCGTCATCCGCCTCGAAAGCGAGAACGACAACTGCTATCGACTCGGCGACGTCTGGGGCGCCACGACATGGGTAGGCACCAACCTAAGCGAATGGATCGGCCTCAACACAGGCCTGAACTACACCTACACCAGCAAGCTCAAGGGCAGCCAAGACGACGTCGGCACCATGGGGCCGAATGGTAAATCGGCCACCACCGCCTACGAAAGTAACACCGGCGGCGAACGCCTAGACGCGATCTTCGGCATCAACCTATATGTCCCAAGTGGCATCTTAAAAGGCCAGCGTATTGCTGTCGACCTACGTTTGCCACTCTGGCAAGATCTCAATGGCTACCAACTAGAGACCGACTACATGCTTACTTTGGGTTGGCAGATGGCGTTCTAAGCGCCTATGTAGAAACGACACTCTTGTCGCTTTCCCGCAGATACCAAAACGGCAAGAGTGTCGCTTCTACTGAAGTGGGCGTCGTGGATTCGACCCCCGCTTTTTGGCACCTACCCCAACAGCCATCGACGAACCGTAAAAAAACTTTTGTGTATTCTGTGCCTTTTGTAGTTAATCGTTGTTCACAGTACTTTACCATGTCTCGCCTCCGCCATTTTTCATACTACCTAATCCTCGCTGCGCTGCTTCTGTGTGCGCTTGGAGCACACGCACAAAACCGTGAACTTCTCGGCGAATATCGTATCGGTATGGTTGGTCGCGACCAAGGCAATGCCATTTACCAAGCCACCCACCTCGGCGCCCAAGATGCTGCACGCGACCTGAGCGAACAGTACTCGATCGACGTCGAGCTACTCGACTTCACGCCCAATGTCGAGCACGGCGGCAGTCAGTCCGCCTCGCTTGCCGGCCTCTTCATCGAAAACGCCGACGGCTTCATTATTAGCCCAGCAGAGCCCGAGGTAATTCGTTCGTCGATTGAATTTGCTCTAGAGCAAGAACAAGAAGTCGTCTTTTTCGAGAATCAAATCGCCGAAATTCAGTCGCTCGCCGCGTATATCGCCGATGAAGCGGCAGCTGGACGTCTCGCCGCCGAAGCCCTTCTCACAGCACTTCCGAGCAAAGGTAGAGTGGCGATACTTGTCAGTAATCACCCCAGCCTTGGCATGCAAGACCGCCTCGTCGGCGCACGCGCCGCCCTCGGCTATCGACGCATCGAAGCAGTTGTCTCCTGCGCGCCCGACTATCAATCTGCGATCGAGACCATTCGCGCCACCCAAGAAGCCGACCATAACGATTTAATTAAAGGTTGGCTCTTTCTCGGCGATTGGCCCCTTTTGGGTATGCCCGCGCTGCCCTGGAAACCGGGCGAACTGCCGTGCGTCGCCATCCAATCATCCCCTTCTGCTTTTATGTATATCGATCAAGGCTACGTGAGTGCACTGATCGTCCACCCCTACTACGACTGGGGCAAGTTGAGCATGACCGCGCTGGTCAACAAACTGCACAAGCAGCAGACTCCAGCAGAGCGAATTCAACACAACGCACCCCGCGTCATCGATTGGCGCAACCTGGAAAGCTACCGCGAAAGCTGGAAGACTTGGCTTAAATAATCACCAATACGCCAATAACGGGTCATGGTATGACCCAAAAAGTACCACCCATGCCGGCTTCGTCAGACCCCGTCCACCTCAAAGAGCGGCGGCGCCTTAGCTTGATCAGACGAGAGGGGCATTCGCGGAGCTAACACGGAGATAAGCCCTCATTCATTACTCTTGTACAGAGAGTACTGCTCTTTGATTTTCAAACGGATCTGGTAAAAGTAAATCGCTTTGCCCAGCGCGAAATGAAAGCCCGCCGCCCCATCGAGGAAGCCACCCTTAAAAATGTATCCACGAATAAAATACACCGGAGCCGCCCACCATTTGGAAATGTGCCGATACTTCGCCCGCTGACGCGGGGTGAGAGCTAAAACCTGAGAGCTGAGACCTGAGATTCCACCAGGTCGACTGCCAGCCCCCAAGCTTTCTCCCCTCATTCTAAAGTCACCAGCCTCAGGTCTCTGACCAGTCAGCTGCAAATAGCGTTCAGCCTCCCAACTCCCATACTCATTGTGTTTGGCGATGTAGTGATGCAAGCCGCGATGTTCATTATGCTCAATCGGTGCGCGGATTTCGCCAATTGCGCCCTCCAGCACAGGATGCTCATGAATCTCCATATCCAACGCACTCCATTGATTCTCTTCAATCCGCTCATATGCGCCCGCGCCAACACGGAACAGCGCCAACTTATTAAACTCATCACCGTGCCGCAGTTGTTTTCCCAAAAACCAGCGCTCATAATTCAGCCAAAACCCGACATACTCGGGGTCTGTTAGTACTTTTGCTACTTCCGACTTAAATGCCTCTGATACGAATTCATCCGCATCCAGAAACAGCACCCACTTAGTGCTGAATTTATAAGTCTGTAATACCCAATTGCGCTTCTTCGGGAACTGACCATTCCAATCAAAGACCAGCACCTCTGCCCCAGCGTCACGCGCGATTGCGCAAGTCGTGTCCGAACTCCCTGAGTCCACCACCACAATTTCGCCAAAGCCATCCAGCCGTCCGAGGCAGACTGGCAGATTGGTCGCCTCATTTTTAACCGGGATCACCACCGTGACGTCGTTCAATAATATTTTGGGGGTAGATTCTGACATTCTATAAATAGGCTTAGTTAAGCGTCTCGGTGATTCTTGAATAGTGCCCGACAATACACTCAAAGTCCCGCTCTTTATGAGAAATCACTCCAGCCACTAAGTTCAACTATCATCACCTCTCAAATCTTCCTTTAGGTGAAATAGCTGTGCCAATTAAACATTGCTTTGAGTGTGAAAATGCTCGGTTGATTCGTCGCCTAGTGAGCTTTAGCCCCGAACCGACGAAGCCAACGTCGAGGTTAATAATCGTCCCGCTCATTGATTAAAATTCCGCCAATAGCTGCATTAGGTCAATTTCTATTTTACAACCAATAAACTCCAGCCAATCCCCCTCCAGCGCTGCGGCCGACATCGCCGGGCCGAAGACATGCGGCTCCATACATCTCAAGATCGCGCAGCAAGCAGTGCCCCAACAAACTCCGTGGCATGGCCCAGCCTGATCTTTCTCAGAGTTGCTGCTGACAATACTTTTGCCTCTGAGCCAAACTTGCCCACAACCTAGACGCATGATGACTGCTGCAGCCAACAATTTTTCTGATCTCTTTATTCCTGACGACGTAGTGACGCCCGAGGCGTATGCACGATGCTCGCATCTAGCAATCGGCGCGCATCAGGACGACCTCGAGTTTATGGCCTTCCACGGGATCAACTCTTGCTATGGCGATGATGGCCTCTGGTTCGGTGGCGTGACTTGCACTGATGGTGGCGGCAGCTCACGTGCAGGTAAATATGCGAACTTCACTGACGATCAAATGAAGGCGCTGCGACTCGAAGAGCAGCGCAATGCTGCCGAGATCGGTGAATACAGCTTCGTCAACCAACTCGGGCTGGCCAGCTCGACCATCAAAGATTCCGAGCAGCGCGGCGCACTGGTTGATCACCTCGAAACCATTCTTTTACAAACACAGCCAGACGTACTCTACACTCACAATCCAGCCGACAAGCATGGTTCGCATATCGCCGTTTGTCTCGCAGTGCTTGAAGCAGTCCGCCGCGTGCCACCTTTCTCTCGCCCCAAAAAAGTCTATGGCTGCGAAGTGTGGCGCGATCTCGACTGGTTGTGCGATGACGACAAGATCGCGCTCGACGTGAGCGGCAACACCGAGCTCGCCGAAAAGCTCAACGCCTGCTTCGACTCGCAAATCGCTGGCGGGAAAAACTACGGCGAGGCGGTGATGGGCCGCCGCAAGGCTAACGCCACGTTCTTCAATTCGCACAACATCGATATTATTGATCAACTTTGGTTCGCGATGGATCTCACGCCGCTGGCCGAAGACGACACACTCGACATCACAGAATTCGTAAAGGCCAGGATCACGCGCTTCGAAGACAGCGTGGTCGATGGGCTCAGTTGAACCGTCGTTAGTCGCCGAGTTCATATAGAAACGAAATGGTTCGATCTGTGGTTGAATACTTCGCCGAAATCCGCTTTTCTTGACCACATGCAAGCAAATGCGAACAATGCCGTCGTCGGAATTATCATGGGCAGTCAGTCAGACTGGTCCACTATGGGTGAGGCTGCTGCCCTACTCAAACAGCTGGAGATACCCTTCGAAACCAAGATCGTCAGCGCGCACCGCACGCCGCAACTGCTGTATTCGTATGCCGAAACCGCCGAGGCGCGTGGGATCCAGATTATTATCGCTGGCGCTGGCGGTGCAGCCCACCTCCCTGGCATGACCGCGGCGATGACTCATCTCCCCGTGCTCGGCGTGCCGGTGCAATCCAAGGCACTCAGTGGTCAAGATTCGCTTCTTTCGATTGTGCAAATGCCTGCAGGCATCCCAGTGATGACGCTCGCGATTGGCGTTGCGGGCGCGAAAAATGCCGCGCTCTCTGCCGCATCTATTCTTTCGCTCCACGACGCGGAGGTTCGCGAACGCCTCAAAGCCTTCCGCGAAAACCAGACCAACACTGTGCTCGCCACTGAGCTCCCAGAGGCCTAACTCATGGGGTGGAAATGACAGAGCATTTCCCTCCAATTCTTAAACACTGGAGGGAAGTGCTCCGTCATTTCCACGCGATTACCATCAGAGACCAACTTTCAGCATGATTACACCAGGCAGCACCATTGGAATCCTCGGCGGTGGCCAACTCGGCCGCATGCTCATCCTCGCCGGCCGTTCACTCGGCTACCGCTTTCACATCTTTGAGCCCTCTGGCCCTTGCACTGCAGGTATGGTGGCCGACCACGAGGTCAACGCGCCCTACTCAGACGAAGCCGCACTGCGCGCATTTGCCGAAGGGGTCGATGTCATCACCCTGGAATTTGAAAATATCCCAGCCGAGGTGCTGGATATGCTCAGCGCCATTAAGCCGGTGCTACCAGGTCGCGAAGCGCTGCACATTTGCCAACATCGCCAGCGCGAGAAAGATTTCCTCAAAGAAAATGGCCTGCCTTGCGTGCCGTTCGAATATGCGGACTCGGCGGAAAGCTTAAAAACTGCGATCGCTGCCATCGGCTTCCCTTGCGTGATCAAAACGGCTGCCTTCGGCTACGACGGCAAAGGCCAGATCAAGCTGAACAACGCTGATGAAGCGGCTGACACCGACTATCTTTGGAACTATCTCGAGCGCCCGCCACGCGTGGTCGTTGAAAAATGGATTCACCACATCGGCGAGTTCTCAGTGGTCTGCGCCCGCAAGGCTGACGGCACCAAAAGCACTTTTCCTATGTCGGAAAATGTGCATGTGCATCACATTCTGCACGCCTCAATCGTGCCGGCCCGCATCACCCCCGCTACCCGCGACGCTGGCGAAGCCCTCGCTCGCGAAATTGCCGATAAGCTCGACGTCGTCGGCCTGATCGCAGTGGAGCTCTTTCTACACGAAGATGGACACCTGATTATTAACGAAATGGCGCCGCGCCCGCACAACTCTGGGCATTACACGATCGACGGCTGTATGACCTCACAATTTGAG
>Ga0208544_10003072_pt1 | contig 10617 bp, 10 predicted proteins | sample DEB08_DNA_9_FD_184526 | JGI IMG/M metagenome (GOLD analysis project Ga0208544, IMG submission 184526) | Aqueous microbial communities from the Delaware River and Bay under freshwater to marine salinity gradient to study organic matter... | ecosystem: Environmental > Aquatic > Marine > Coastal ...
TGAGCAACCAAACAGGACAGCTGGCCTGGCGCAACAGCTGCCAATCTTCGGGGGTGCGCAATACCTCAGAGAGCCAAGACTGCTTGCCCGCGACTTTGATAATTAAATCTGCATCAATATTTCGAGCCTCCTGCAATACCGGCTCATGCCAACGCTTGCCCCAGACCATATTCGATGAAAATCGATCGGCAAACTTGTCTGTGAGTACCCGCAATTTGATCTCTGCATCATCGAGAATGGCCTGTTTAACCTCTGGATAGTTATCAAAACCTACATATTTATGCAGCTCCTCAACCGGATCGTAGACCGACATTAGAATGTGAATATCAGTCTCGCCGCCCTCAATGAGCTCTAAAGCTTGGTTTAGCAGCATTTCGTCCGTATCAGAACCGTCCATGACAACAAGAATGTTTTCCATAATAGCTCCCAAAAATTTTAATCATTACTCCTCTGTGTATTCAGCTTAGGCCATTGTAAAAATACTTTGCTTTTACCGACTCATCTCCATGATGTAGATCAATTCTCTGTCTATACTTACATTGGCGTTATTCAAAGGAAGCAAGGTCGTCAGCTGCATGACCTCTACGGATGGGAATATTAAGATGCAAGCACCAAAAGTCAGTATTAAGCCCACTAATTGTCATGATTGCCGCATGAGCGCACTCTGCCTACCTCTGGCGATGGAGTATGGCGACCTAGATCGACTTGATAAGGTTATTCAGCGCACCAAACCTCTGCATAAAAATCAATCAGTGTTCTATTCCGGCGATACCTTCTCTTCGGTATACGCTATTCGCAGCGGCTCAATTAAAGCCTACTGTGTCAGTGATGACGGTACCGAGCAGGTGACCGGTTTTTATCTGCCCGGGGAGATCTTTGGCTGGGACGGCATTGCCGATGACACCCACAAGAACACCGCGGTAGCGCTGGAAACAACGGCCGTGTGCGAAATTCCCTTTAACAAGTTTGAAGAGCTCAGCGCCAGCATACCCACGCTACAACGGCACTTTATGCAGCTTATGGCTCGCGAGATCACCAGTGACCAGCAACTTATTACCCTGCTCGGCAAAAATTCTGCCGAAGAGCGCATTGCAAGCCTGCTGTTGAGTATCTCTGGTCGCTTGGGACGTCGCAAACTCAGTCCCACAAGATTTCGTCTACCCATGTCACGGGCCGATATTGGCAACTATCTTGGCCTTACCGTGGAGACAGTGAGCCGAGTCTTTAGCCGCTTTCAGGCGTCGGGCTATATCAAGTGCGACAAAAAGGAGGTCGAAATACTTAACCTGTCTAGCCTGTCCAATCTGGTCCAAACTTGCGCTGAAGCCTAATCACTTATTGAGGTAGCACCCCCGCCACTCTACAATGGTGAAAATCATTGGAAGCGCACATGAAAATCTACCGAGTCGGCGGCGCCGTTCGTGACAAATTGCTCGACTACCCCAGCGACGAAAATGACTGGATTGTGGTCGGCAGCTCACCTGAAGAAATGGTTGAGTTAGGCTATCAGCCTGTAGGACAAGACTTTCCAGTGTTTATCAATACAAAATCCGGTGAGGAATATGCACTGGCCAGAACTGAACGAAAGTCTGGTCATGGCTATCAGGGTTTTGCTTTTCACACCGCCCCAGATGTGAGTCTCGAAGACGATCTTGTTCGCCGCGACCTCACCATTAATGCGATGGCCGAAGATCATGACGGCAGCATTATTGACCCCCATGGCGGCCAGCTAGATTTAGCTAATAAGGTACTTCGCCATGTCTCCGATGCTTTCACCGAAGACCCATTGCGGGTTCTGCGAGTGGCCCGTTTTGCTGCGCGCTATCATCACCTTGGGTTTAGCATAGCCGCCGAAACGCTTCAATTAATGACGGAAATTTCCGCCAGTGGCGAATTACAGCATCTGGTTGCCGAGCGCGTATGGAAAGAAACCGACCGCGCACTCTGTGAACGTTCACCGGATGTTTATATTCAAGTACTGCGGGACTGCGGTGCCCTGGCCCTGCTTTTCCCTGAAGTCGAAAAGTTATTTGGCGTGGCTCAGCGTGCGGATTACCACCCTGAAGTCGATACAGGCATTCATATTTTAATGTCTCTACAACAGGCCGCACGCCTCTCAGACAGTTCACCCATCCGTTTTTCGGTGCTGGTTCATGATCTGGGCAAAGGCATTACGCCAGACCATGTACTACCCAGTCATTCAGGCCATGAAGCCCGCGGATTACCCCTTGTAAAAGATGTGTGCGACCGACTTAAGGTCCCCAATGAACATCGCCAGTTAGCCATGGTGGTAACCGAGTTTCATCTGCTCTGCCACAAGGCATTCGAGCTAAAACCAGAAACCATACTCAAATTGCTCAAAGCGATTGGGGCCCTTAAGTCGAGCAGTCGATTGGACGACTTTTTAACCTGCTGTGAAGCCGATGCACGGGGTCGAACAGGGTTTGAAGATCGAGATTACCCCTCTTCTGCGTATCTACGTCAGGCTCGGGAAATCGTTATCAAAACTGATATTGCCGATCTGGTTGACGCTGGTATCAGTGGCGCAGAAATTGGTCAGCAATTAAGCCTGCGCCAAACGGCAGCACTGACAGAATTTAAAACACATTATTCGGAATAATTTATGAGCAATAACAATCAGTCCCCCGTCGTTTTAATTACCGGCGCGGCACGTCGTATTGGCGCAGTGATCGGGCGAATTTTTCACAGCCATGGTTATCAGGTGGTTATTCATTACAACAACTCAGCCGCGGCCGCCGACAAACTCTGCGAAGACCTTAACGCTCAGCGGGATAATAGCGCCCTACTGGTGCAGGCTGACCTCAACGATATGGCTGGCTTACAAAAAATTGCCGATCTGGTGTGTTCTATAGGCCGACTGGATGTACTGATCAACAATGCCTCTAGCTTCTACCCCACGCCTCTAGAAAATTGTGATGACCAACAGTGGAATGACCTGATAAACAGCAACCTTAAAGGGCCATTTTTTATCGCACAAAAACTGGCGCCATTGCTCATAGAAAGTCAGGGTTCAATAGTGAACATTTCAGATATGCACGCCCGTCAGGCATTGCAAAGCCATCCGATCTATACCATCGCTAAGGCCGGCAATATCGCCATGACCAAGTCCCTAGCCAAAGAGCTAGGGCCCAATGTGCGGGTTAACAGCGTTGCACCGGGCGCCATACTCTGGCCAGAACATGAGTCAGATGATGAGGTAAAACAGAATTCCGTACTGAGCAAAGTGCCCATGGGACGACTGGGCACAGAGCAAGATATTGCACAAACGGTTTACTTTTTAGCGGTTGAAGCCACCTACATGACCGGCCAAACCCTGGCCGTCGATGGCGGCAGCTCCAACAGCCTGTAAGCCAATGCGTAGATGTTTAGGCTCAATAGTCCTTAGGTTCAATTATCCGGCAGCATCAAGGCATTTTATAAACACTAAAAGGCGCCTTTAGCCAGCAGCAATAGGCAGCAGAGTTATCTCCACACGGCGATTAAGCTGCTTGCCCTCAGCGTTGCCATTACTGGCAATCGGCTGGGTTTCACCAAAGCCAGTGGCATCTAATCGATCAGCCAAAATATCCTTGGAGCGCAGATAGCCAGACACTGACGAAGCCCGTTGCCGGGAAAGTCCCAGATTAAAATTCTCGTCACCATCACTATCCGTATGCCCTGCTACAACCACTAACGTCTTATCGTACTCAGCAATCACCAGTGCCACAGAATCTAACGCTGGATAGAATTGGGCGCTGATATCCGCACTGTTACTCGCAAAAGTAATATTGCCCGGCATAACCAGATTAATATTGTTACCGACCCGCTCGACGCTAACCCCAGTGCCCCGCAACTGCTTACGTAGTTTGGCTTCCTGAGCATCCATGTAGTAGCCGATACCACCACCAATGGCCGCGCCACCGCCAGCGGCCGCAAGAATACGCTTATTGCGCTTACGACTGTCTTCATCTTTATTGTCGAGGTAGGCAATAACGGCGCCCACACCCGCACCAATGCCCGCACCTATAGGGGTTTTGCTGGTTTCTTGCTCACCGGTGTAGGGGTCAAAAGTAGTGCAGGCCTGCAATAGAACCAGCGTGCTTACAGAGGTAAGGCCAAGCAGAATTTTGTTCATGATTACTCCATTGATGGGTCTGGGCATCATTGCCAATGTCTGACGATCCTGTGATCGACCAGATGAGTATAGACCGGCGTGCAAAATCTGCGCGCCGTTAAGGGAATTTATAGGATTTTTGTGTGGGACGGCTCGCCAGATATTGGAATCGACCCATTAAATAGCGCTAGCTAATCAGCTTTGGTCAGATTCTCGCCGCGCCACATAAAGGTTACCGGCCAAAGCTTCTGTTTGTTTTTATCGTAGTCTGCCCAGTGCTGAGCATAGGTCTGCCCGGTTACCGGATGTTTGATGTCAGAGGCAATCTCGGCCAGAGGCAACAGGACAAATGCATTTTTAAGCACCTCAGCTCTCGGCAGTTTTATACCATCAACCTCACCAGCCACATCGTCGGCAGTCAAAATATCTATATCCAGACTTCTGGCACCAAATTTTGGCGCACTGCGATCACGATCGTTTTGATCTTCAATGGTTTTGAGTACTTTTGATACCTCACCCACCGCCAGTGAAGTGTTTATACCCACCACTAGGTTGTAGAAGCTATCGCCCTCAAAGCCCACTGACTCACTTTCATAAACCGAGGAAATACTGAGGTCACCAAAGCCTTCTGCCAGGGCGTCAAGCGCCGCATCGATGCGCCGATGCCGATCAATATTGCTGCCCAGACTCAGGTAAATCAGTGCCACTAGGTTCGCTCTCCTCGCTCAATAATAATGCCCACATCTTGAGAGCCTCGCAGGGCTCCGGGCTTACTGACTCGCAGTTTCAACCAGGGCACAGAAAACTCTTCAGTCACTATGTTGGCCACTTCTTCCGCCATGCGCTCAACCAGCAAAAACTCAGCGTCTTCAATAAAGGCAATAAGGCGCTTGGCAATAGATTTATAGTTCAAAGCATACTGAATATCATCTGTTTCCGCGGCCTTGCGAATATCATGGGCCATTTCCAGGTCCAGACTCACGGTCTGCTTAACTTCTCGCTCCCAGTCGTAAATACCAATAATGGTTTCAATACGCAGGTCTCTTATATAAACAATATCCATCAAACTGTTTCCTGTACCAAGCTAGTTAGTTGATCCAGCGGCCAACGGGGGGTGGCGCTAATCAATAATGGGTTTTTCTGCCCGGCTAATAAGCGCTGACAACCTGCGTAGGCAATCATGGCGCCATTATCCGTGCAAAATTCATGTCGTGCATAAAACACCTCGACGCCCTCTTTCGCAAGCGCGACTTCGAGTTTATGCCGCAGACGGGTGTTAGCGGATACTCCGCCCGCAATCACCAAGGTTTTCATATTGGCTTGGCGCACGGCTCGAGTGCACTTAATCACGAGAGTATCGACCACCGCCTCTTGAAACCCAGCACAGATATCTAGGATAGTCTGATCATCAGGTAGCACATCATCGCCGCGGTTTTTCTCGATTAGATTGCGCGTAAAGGTTTTTAAACCGGAAAAACTAAGGTCCAGACCTGGCCGATCGGTCATAGGCCGAGGAAAACTAAATCGATCAATCTGGCCACGATCGGCCATTTCGGCCAATACCGGACCACCTGGATAGTCCAGATCCAGCAATTTGGCGGTTTTATCGAAGGCTTCACCGGCGGCATCATCAACCGATTCGCCCAGCAACTCATATTCACCAATACCAGCAACCGAGACTAGCTGGGTGTGGCCTCCAGAGACCAGCAGTGCAACAAAAGGAAACTCGGGAGGCTTATCTTCAAGCATAGGAGCCAGTAGGTGACCTTCCATATGGTGGACACCAATAACAGGGATATCCAGGGCAAAGCCCAATGCAGTGCCCATGGCACCGCCCACCATAAGCGCTCCCATCAAACCGGGGCCTGCGGTGTAAGCAATTCCCTCTAGCTCGTTTTTATCGACGCCCGCCTCTTCTAATACCTTATTCAACATGGGCAGTATTTTGCGCACATGGTCTCTAGAGGCCAGTTCTGGCACTACGCCGCCATATTCTGCATGGAGTTTTACCTGGGAATAGAGCGTGTGCGCTACTAAGCCACGCTCACTGTCATAAACAGCAAGTCCGGTTTCATCGCAGGAGGTTTCAATACCTAGTACAAGCATGGAATACAGGCCTTGGTTGCCAATCTTTAGGGGTACAACTTTAAACCCTCTGCGGCCCAGTGTGAACCTGTAGTTTCGCTGGTTTGAAAGAGCAATAAAAAGCGGGCAAAAACCTTTGCATCGATGGGGTGATGTGTATAGACTACGCGCCCTTGAAGAGCTGACAACAGACAGGCTGTGTCGGCAGACTAGATTCACTACAGGATTAAGCATTTATGCCAAGCGTTCGAATTAAAGAAAACGAGCCCTTTGACGTTGCACTACGTCGTTTTAAACGTTCATGCGAGAAGGCTGGAATACTAGCCAAAGTTCGCAGCTGTGAGTTCTACGAGAAACCTACGTGGGAACGCAAGCGTAAAGCAGCAGCAGCTGTAAAGCGCAACCAGAAAAAAGTATCTCGCGAATCACGCAAGTTTACTCGACTCTATTAAGCCAACTCTTCCACCAGAGTTAGTATTAATGAGTTATAGCAAAGAGCGCCCAACCGGCGCTTTTTGTGTTTCTGGAATTCAGAAAAAACCTAAAGGAGAATAGCAATGTCGATGAAACAAAAGATTAACGACGCCATGAAAGCAGCCATGCGTGCCAAAGACAAACCTCGTCTCGGCGCCATCCGTTTGATTCAAGCTGACATTAAGCGCATTGAAGTGGATGAGCGTATCGAAGTTGATGATGCCCGTGTACTGGCCATCCTCGACAAAATGGTTAAACAGCGTCGCGACTCTATTACCCAGTATGAAGATGCTGGTCGCCAAGAACTCGCTGACATTGAAATTGCTGAAATTGCCGTGATCCAAGATTTTCTACCCACTGCGCTGAGCGATGATGAAATCGCAGCAATGGTTGCTGCAGCTGTCGCCGAAACGGGCGCCGCCTCAATGGCAGACATGGGTAAGGTGATGGGGATACTCAAACCACAGATTCAGGGCCGCGCAGATGGCGGTGCCGTTAGTGGGTTAGTAAAAGCAGCTCTAAATAGCTAAGCACGTTTATTTCCACGCCGAAGGCGTTACACTGATGTTCTCGAAAATTAACAACCTGTAGCGCCAATGGCTGGACTAATACCACAGACTTTTATTGATGATCTGCTCGACCGCGTCGATATTGTTGACGTGGTTAATACGCGCGTACAGCTCAAAAAAGCCGGCAAAAACTACAAAGCCTGCTGCCCCTTTCACGAAGAAAAAAGCCCTTCCTTTACCGTTGCCCAAGATAAGCAATTTTATTACTGCTTCGGCTGTGGCGTCGGCGGCAATGCCCTTGGCTTTGTAATGGAGTTTGATCGCCTCGACTTTCTGCCCGCCGTGGAGATGCTCGCTAAAAATGCCGGCTTAGAAATTCCTCGAGAGGCCGCGCCAGATCGAGCAGCCAGCAAACAAAAAGACAGTCTCTACTCCATGCTCACAGAAGCCGACCGCTTCTTTCGCCAGCAGCTCCGCGCCAACAAGGCCGCTAGTTCAGCCGTAGATTACCTTAAAGGCCGTGGACTAAGTGGCAAAATCGCCGCACAGTTTGGTGTGGGATACGCCCCTCCAGGCTGGGACAATCTACTAAAAGCCTCAGGCACAGACCCTGAGAAAATAAAGCTGCTTGATGAATCTGGCATGATCATCATCAAGCCCGAAGAAAAAAAGCAGTATGACCGCTTTCGTCACCGCATTATGTTTCCTATTAGGGATCAGCGCGGCCGCACCATTGGCTTTGGTGGCCGGGTGCTCGATGACAGCACCCCTAAGTACCTGAACTCGCCAGAGACTCCGGTATTCCATAAGGGCCGAGAGCTTTATGGCCTCTACGAAGCCCGCCAAGCGCTCAAAGAAATCCCCTATTTGATTATGGTCGAAGGCTATATGGATGTAATCGCCCTCGCCCAATACGGTATTCACAATGCCGTGGCCACACTGGGCACCGCCCTGACCGAAAGCCATCTGCAAAAGCTGTTCCGCTACACCTCAGAGCTCGTGTTTTGCTTTGATGGCGACAAGGCTGGACGCCGTGCTGCAGCTCGCTCATTGGATATTGCGTTACCAGAAATGAAAGATGGTGTGTCGGCCAAGTTTTTGTTTTTACCCGACGGTGAAGACCCCGACAGCATGGTGCGCAAATTGGGCACCGAAGACTTCCAAAAGCAAGTTGAGGCCGCCCAGCCCCTGTCGGAGTTCCTGTTTGAACAGCTGAGCGACGGCATTGATGCCAGCACCGCCGACGGCAAAGCCAGACTGAGTAAAGTCTGTGCGCCGCAGATTAATCGTATTCCTCAGGGGGTATTCCGCCAGCTAATGCTCGAGGAGCTATCGCGACGCACCGGCATTTCAGCGGATAACCTGCGGGACTATGTTGCCAGCCATAAGGCACCAGAGCACCGCAGCGCAGCCCCAGTCGCACAAAAAGCACCGACCTTTGCCTCAAACCCAGACCCGCAGAACTATGAGCATGATTATGAACGGGACGAACAGCCACCGGAATACCAACCGGGTAATGAGCATGAGCTGTTTCCGGATATAGGCACTGAGCGCAGCACCAAAATACGTCTGTCTCCCATTAAGTTTCTCACCGCCCTACTGCTCAATCATCCAGGGCTGGCCGAGCATGTGGACGACATTGAGTTTTTAAAGACCGCGCCAGATGCAGATATGACATTATTCCTAAGGGTGCTAAAGGTGGTTCAGGAAAACCCTAACTACAAGCCTTCCCATATCTTTGCCTACTGGCTTGGCACTCACGGTAATGCCCAGGAAACCAAGGTTTTGCAGGCTCTGGCCGCCAGTGAACTCTATCATCCGCCAAAGGGTACTGGCCGGGATGATCATCAGGAGTTCTGTGACACCCTCAACCATGTCACTAGAAGTGCATTTGATGCCCTTCCGGCGGCCGAAAAAGCCATTCATTTACTGGCCCAAAACACACTCAATGAGAGAGAAATCAAACAGTTACATAAGATCCGTATGCAGCTTGCCGATGATCCTCAGTCAAATGAGTTAAAAAACAAGATAAAACAACGACTTGTAGTCTAAAGTTATAAAAAGAAATTATGCAGAATAAACCCCAAATTGTCAGGGACAACGGGGATTTAATTCGATATAATTGCGCGCTATTTTTCGCCCTCCAAACAAGTATATTTGTCCTATGACCGAAAACAAACAAAAGCAACAATCCGGCATTAAAGACCTTATCGCCAAAGGTCGTGAGCAAGGATATCTCACGTACGCCGAGGTGAATGACCACCTCCCTGAAGATATCGCCGATCCGGAACAGGTCGAAGATATTATTCAAATGATCAACGACATGGGCATCACCGTTTTTGAAACGGCACCAGATGCTGAGCAGTTGTTGATGATGGCCGGGGACAACACCCCAGATGAGACCGCCGCAGCTGAAGCCGCTGCCGCTCTAGCCTCCGTCGAATCCGAACAGCACCGAACCACAGATCCAGTGCGCATGTATATGCGTGAAATGGGATCTGTTGAGCTGTTGACCCGTGAAGGCGAAATCGAAATTGCCAAACGTATTGAAGAGGGAACCCGGGAATTAATGTCCGCGGTTTCTGATTGGCCTGGTACCGTCGCCGCTGTAATGGTCGAGTGGGACAAGGTTGTTGCAGGGGACAAAAAGCTGACTGATATTATCAGCGGTTACCTCAACCCTATGGAACATGTTCCCTCTGCCCTAGCTCAACAGCAGGCCGCAGAAGCCCTAGAAGCAGAAAAAATTGCTAATGGCGAAGAGATTGACGAAAAAGAAGAGGAAGAAGAGCACGAAGGTGGCCTAGACCCAGAAATCGCCACCCAGCGCTTCGAAGAAATTCGCACCCAGATGATCAAGGCAGATAAAGCCGTTGCCCGTTATGGTCGTATGGAAAGTGCTGGTATTAAGAATATGGAAGAGCTCGCTGAGCTGTTCAAGTTCTTAAAGCTAACACCACGGCAGTTTGACCCTTTGATTACCATGGTTCGCACTGCAGTAGAAAAAATTCGTAAAGAAGAAAGAAACGTAATGCGCCTGTGCATCCGTCATGCACGTATGCCTCGCAAAGAGTTCCTCAAAGCCTTCCCAGGTAATGAGTCGAACATGAAGTGGACAGCCGCTCTTATTAAAGAGAAGACTGACTGGTCTCAGGGCATTGCCAATCAAGAAATCGATATTGTTAGAGCGCAGCGTAAGCTATCTAAGGTTGAAGCAGCTAGCGGCTTAACCATTGCGTTTATTAAAGATATAAACCGTCGCCTTACCATTGGCGAAGCCATGGCGCGTCGAGCCAAGAAAGAAATGGTGGAAGCTAACCTGCGTCTGGTTATCTCCATCGCCAAGAAATACACCAACCGTGGTTTGCAGTTCCTCGATCTTATCCAGGAAGGCAATATCGGTCTGATGAAAGCGGTAGATAAGTTTGAATACCG
>Ga0208544_10003073_pt1 | contig 10610 bp, 9 predicted proteins | sample DEB08_DNA_9_FD_184526 | JGI IMG/M metagenome (GOLD analysis project Ga0208544, IMG submission 184526) | Aqueous microbial communities from the Delaware River and Bay under freshwater to marine salinity gradient to study organic matter... | ecosystem: Environmental > Aquatic > Marine > Coastal ...
CCCGATTGCATCCAGGCGGCGCGTCAGGATTGCCAATTTTGCGGTCTCTTCAAGCTCTTCCATTGCATAGACTGCCGCGTCGAGTGTTTTGCCTGCAACGACAGGGCCGTGATTTGCCAAAAGGACCGCGCTGCGTTTACCCGCCAAGCCACGCACAGCTTCACCCATCGCAGGATCACCGGGCATGAAGAAGGGCAACAGTTTTACCTTACCCAACCGCATGATCGTATAGGGCGTGAGCGGCGGTAGCGCGTTGTCAGGGTCTACATCGGGCAGCATCGACAACGCGACCGAATGGGTTGGATGCAAATGTACGACCGCGCCAGTGGCTGCGCGCGTGTCATAGAATGCGGTGTGAAGTGCCACTTCTTTGGTAGGTTTATCACCGGATAGGTGCAGCCCCGCCGCATCCAAACGGCTGATCTGCGCTGGGTCCAGAAACCCCATCGAGCTTCCGGTGGGGGTGACCAAAAGCGTGTCATCGGACAGCCGTACAGAGATATTACCGGACGCGCCGCAAGTCAGACCTCGGTCAAAGATCGACTTGGCAAAACGGGTGATGTCCTCGCGGGCTTTCGCTTCCTCACTCATGTGTCCAGTTCCATATCGCGCAGGGCGGTTGTGAAGAAACCTGGCCCACCAAAGTTCCCTGATTTTAGCGCAAGAGCCATATCGTTGTGTCGCAAAGCGGGAACGCCGTTGGCTAATTTTGGTCCGATCAAGAGCGTTTGCGCGCGCAGGCCAGTTACGACAGCACCAGAGGTTTCGCCACCTGCAACAACCATCCGTTTGATGCCGCGTTGAGCAAGGTTTGCAGCCAATGCGGCAAAGAGGGCTTCGATTTTTTCGGCGATCACGTCACGGCCAAAGTCAGTTTGCGCCTTGGCGACAATGGCGGGATCTGCCGAGGAATAAACCAGCGGCGCCACGTCTTGGGCCATCACCCAGTCGGCTAGTTCTTCTGGGTTAGTTTCCCCTGCCATGACAGCCCCGGCGGTGATTTCACGTGACGGAGCCTGCGCTTTGTAGGCTTCAACTTGTCCACGCGTCGCACGACTGCATGAGCCGGACAGCACTACGCCCGGGCCAGTGATCCCCGACCAAGGGGGCGTCGCGGGCGTCGCGCCGAAATTGGCCGGGAGCCCAAGGGCAATTCCAGACCCGCCCGTCAACAATTTTTGGCCTTTGGCGGCGGCCCCGATAGCGTATAGATCCGCCTCGCTTATGGCGTCTACGATTAGCATTGCGCGATCATCTGGCAAAGCGGACAAGATTGCGTCTGCTCCATTCGAAACAGTTGCGCGGTCAATGTGCCCGACCAACCAATCCGTTTGCCGTCCTAGCACACGGCGCAAGTCGGGGTCTGTCATCGGGGTCAACGGGTGATCTTGCATCCCGCTTTCATTCAACAACATATCACCGACAAATAGGTGCCCCATGTAAACGCTGCGCCCGTTGGCAGGAAAGGCGGGGCAGACCAAGACGTGCTTGGCTCCCAGTCGTTCAGCAAGTGCTTGAGACACTTGCCCAATATTGCCTGCGTCCGTGCTGTCGAAAGTCGAACAGACTTTGAAGATAATTTGCTCTGCCCCTTGGGCGCAAAGCCAGTCACAGGCGGCAAGGCTTTGGGCAATTGCCTTAGCCACGGGAACTGCGCGGGATTTCAGCGAAACAATGCCTGCGTCCGCGTCAACGGATGTGTCCGGAATTCCTACAAATTGCGCCGTGCGCATGCCACCTTCGGCAAGGGTCAGCGCGATATCGGACGCGCCAGTGAAATCGTCCGCGATGACGCCGATTTTCATGTCTTGCGCCCTTGATCCAGCCGGGTGATGTGCGGAGCGATGTCCTGAGGGAAATACTCCGTCACCAGCGGATCATGGCCCGGAATAATCAGTTCTGGCGTTGAGGCGAGTTTATAAAGTCTCTCAAACCCGTCCAACATATCTTGCAGGTCTACGACAATCGGGAACGGTTTGCGCGCTTCGAAATTCTCGTAGTAATGCGCAGCATCAGAGGCCAGTACCATCCAGCCCGTTGCCGTGCGCACTTGCACCGCTTGTAGCCCGCGTGAATGACCGCCAATGCAATGCACTATGACCCCATCAGCCACTTCGGCGCTGCCATCATGGAAGATCAACTTGCCTGCATAAAGCCGTTTGACGGCCTCGCAAACATGGCCCGCTGTAAATGGCATTCGCAGGGTGTCGTGGCACATACATGGACCTGTCGCAAAGGCCATCTCGGCGGCTTGCAGATGCAGGGTCGCGTTCGGAAACAAGTGCAGTCCGCCTGCATGATCATAATGCAGGTGGGTGACGATCAGGGTCGTGATGTCTTCGGGCGCAAGACCCAAAGGCGCCAATGCCTCGTGCGGGTTCAGGCGGATGGGGCGGTCGCGTGCGGTGGCTTCTGCGTCGTCATAGCCGCTGTCGACCAAGATCACCTCTGCCCCACGGCGCAGCACCCACATGAAGTAATCCATCGGATGGGGCGCGTCATGGTTATCTTCAAACAGAAAACTGTGCCCGCGAATGCGCGCGTTGCGATCGGCGTATTTGACTGCGTGAACTTCCCAATCGCTCATTGTGTGACCTCGCTCCATGTCTGGACGTCTTTGTGGGCAATCATCGCTGCTGTCGCTGCGTCAAAGGACTTGAAATGTGCGCTTGCCAGATGCGCGTCAAAGGCGGCGCGATTCGTGTAGAGTTCGTAGAGGAATACGCTGTCCGGATTGGCGGGATCGGTCAGGACATCAAACTGCATGCAACCTATCTCATCTGTCAAGGATGTGCGGGCGTTGCCCCGCATCAGCGGCAGAAACGCAGAGGTTTGCCCGTGGTTAAGTTTGAATGTCACACAGACCGCATACATGGCCACACCTTTGCTGATTTAACGCCAAGTTGACCGATCAAGGCCGCATCCGCAATGATCTTGGCGCATCCAGAAATCGCGATCAGGGACTTGGTTTGCCGCAACATTCATGTAGCTTGACGCAACATCAAAATAAGCAAGAGGCCGACATGACCCGAAATTTGAATATTGCCGTTTTCGACGGCGACGGCATCGGTCCTGAAATTATGGCCCCGACACTTGCGATCCTGAGAAAAATTGCTGGTGACAGTACGATCTATGATCTGGCTCTCACGTCACTGCCTGCTGGGGCTGCGCATTATGCCAAGACCGGTGAAAGCTTGCCTAAATCCTCGCTAGAGGCGGCAGGTGCTGCGGATGCGATTTTGCTCTCGGCGATGGGCTTGCCATCTGTGCGCTATGCTGACGGGACCGAGATTTCACCGCAGATTGATTTGCGCAAAGCCTTCAAGCTGTTTGCTGGTGTGCGCCCGGTGCGCGTGGGTCCGGGTCAGCTATCGCCGCTGAAAATCCCGAAAGACCGCGAGATTGATTTCGTGCTGATCCGCGAAAGCACCGAGGGGTTGTTCCATACCCAAGGCACTGGCACCGTTACAGCCGATCAGGCCGAAGAAACGCTGCGCATCACCCGTGATGTCAGCGAAAAACTGTTCCGCTTTGCCTTTGCATTGGCCAAAGATCGCAAGGCCCAAGGGCGCGGACCGGGCCGTGTGACGTGTGTAGACAAGGCCTATGTCTTTCGTGCCTTTGCGTTCTTTCGGAGCATTTTCGATTAAGAGGCCAAGGCTTTCCCGAACCTGATTACAGACCATGCCTATGTCGATGCAACGGCGCTTTGGATGGTGCAAAAACCTTGGGACTTTGACGTGATGGTGACCGAAAACATGTTCGGTGATATCCTGTCGGATCTTGGTGCGGGCCTGATGGGTGGCTTGGGCGTTGCTCCCTCGGCTGATATCGGGCTTGATCAGGCGGTATTCCAACCTTGCCATGGCTCGGCGCCTGATATCGCAGGACAAGGTAAAGCAAACCCGATGGCGATGATTTTGTCTGGGGCCATGATGTTGGAGTGGTTGGGCCTGCGGCATGACATTCCAGCACTTGCAACCGACGGCGCCAGGCTACGCGAAGCGGTGGAAGCCGTCATTGCAGAGGGCCGTGCTCTGACTGGTGATCTTGGGGGGCTGCCAGCACTGAAGAGGCGGCAAATGCTGTCATGGCGCGGCTTTGACAGCGCCTTTGCGTGTTGCATGCCTTGGGGCTGGCTACTTTAGCCGATTTCATATTGGCAGTTGGCAGCGGATAGACCGCGCGGAACTCGTCGGGGTGTGCGACCTTGATCCAGCCAAAGCAGCGGCTACTGGTGCGCCTGCTTTTTCGGATTTGTCAGCAATGGTGGAAGCGGTTCATCCCGACCTGCTCGACATCATTCTGCCGCCTGTCGGACATGCCGCCGCAATCAAGACAGCGCTTGCTGCGGGCATCAAAACGATTATTTGCCAAAAACCATTCTGCACGTCTTTGGAAGAGGCGCAGCAGATCGTTGCGTTAGCCAATGCAACGGGTTGTAAACCGATCATCCACGAGAATTTCCGCTTTCAACCGTGGTACCGTTTTATCAAGGCGCAACTGGATGCAGGTTTGATTGGTCGACCTCTGCAAGCTACGTTTCGTCTACGCCCCGGCGACGGACAAGGCGCGGATGCCTATCTGGATCGACAACCCTATTTTCGCGAGATGCCACAACTTTTGATCCACGAAACAGGTGTGCATTTCATTGATGTGTTTCGCTATCTTTTCGGGGACGCGACCCATGTCTATGCCGACCTGCGTAAGGTCAATCCAGTGATCGCGGGCGAAGATGCGGGCTATGTCGTGTTCAATCATCCCGATGGAGTTCGCGCGATCTTTGACGGCAACCGTTGTCTTGATCATTCCGCCGACAACACGCGCCGTACTATGGGCGAAGGGCTGATCGAGGGGACCAAAGGTACGTTGACATTGACGGGCGATGGGGCAGTCAGTTTTCGGGCCTTTGGCGACCGCAACCAGCGCGTTTTGCTTGCCCGTGACATGCATGACGGTTTTGGCGGTGACTGCACCCATGCGCTGCAATTACATGTTGTGGCGGGACTTTTGGATGGGGTGCCTCTAGAAAATCTCGCGGACGATTATTTGCACGTAATTGCTGCAGAAAAGGCCATCTATCTTGCGGCACAAGATGGCCGGAAGGTCGCTGTTTAAGCGCGAAGAATGCGATCAGCGGCTGATTCTGACGCCGCCAATGCGCCTTCGATAAGGCCACCATTGTCGGCTGTCATTTCGGTCACGGCAAAGACGAGTTCATCACTCCAGACGTGTCGCAAAATAGCAGGCATTTGATAGGGCGGATGTCCTTGCGGCGGGTTGGCATCTGCAGGGCTTGTAGTGAATGCAGCTTGGGACCAATCCTCTAGTTGGATCGCGATTGGGCTTTCCGCTTTATCGCCAAAAAGATTGACCAGTTGTGCGATGGCGGCCTTTGTTAAAGCGGCACCGGCTGAAACGCGTGCGGCGGCGGGGACGCCGACAAATCCGAACAATGCGCCGAGACCTGCGTCGTGGGGGCTCGCATCATGAATTTCGACCAGCGGGCCACGTCTGCTGCTGGCATCGCCGGACAATCCGTCGTTGCGCCAAAACGGCGTGGGATAAACCGCCACGAACTTTGCATGTGCGCCCATCCATGTCGGGATCGCACGCAAGCTGGCCAATGTTTGGTCCGATAGTGCAGGGGAATAACCAAGCTCTGCGGCAATGCGTGGCGGGATCGCGAGAACGATCCTGTCAGCGGTGACAAACGAACCGCCAATCCGCGCACCAAGTGGGTCTGCTGATATCATTGTTGCAGCGGATCCAACGTGAAGGCGGTCAGGATCAAGTTTGGCCGCCAAGGCATCTGTCAGGGCCGTAGTACCTCCGGTAATCCGGTACGATCCCGCCATCGACATGAAACCGCTGCTTTGCTGTACGTCGCCGTTTGGGTGTTCATAGACCTGCGTGCCAACACTCCATTGTTCAAAAGCTGTCAGCCCAAGTTCTGCAAGCAGTGCAGCCACCCGATCCTGTCCTGACCAAATCCAGGATGGACCAAGATCGAACGCCGCATCTTGTACGTGCAATGACTTGATGCGCCCGCCCACGCGTTTCCGCGCTTCGACCAACAGGAAGTCATGACCAGCCTTTTGCAGGCGGTAAGCCAGTGACAGACCGGTTAAACCGCCGCCAATAATCAGAGTCTTGGTATGCATGAAATTGTGGGACCTGACGCGTTGCGGTTTCGGGTCGACCATAAAAGAGGGGCGCAGCCTATGAAAGGTTGCGCCCCAAGAGTTTTACTTCACATCAAAGCGATCAAGGTCCATGACCTTTGCCCAGGCAGACACAAAGTCCTTTGCGAACTTCGCAGAGACGTCGTTCTGGGCGTAGACTTCGGTCAAGGCGCGCAATTGCGAGTTGGAACCAAACACCAGATCGACACGGGTGCCGGTCCATTTGACGTCGCCAGTTGCGCGGTCGTGGCCTTCATATGTGCCACTGTCGCCAACCGGCTTCCATTCAATTCCCATGTCAACAAGGGTCTTGAAGAAGTCGTTGCTCAACGTATCAGTCTTGTCCGTGAAAACGCCATGCGATGACCCGTCAGCGTTTGTTCCAAGCATACGCAAACCGCCAACCAGCACTGTCATTTCTGGCGCAGAAAGCGTCAGCAACTGTGCGCGGTCGACCATCATCTTTTCCGCAGGCACAGCATAGTCGGCCTTCTGGAAGTTGCGGAAAGCATCAGCTTCGGGCTCGAGCGGCTCAAAGCTTTCGGCGTCTGTCTGGTCTGCGGTGGCATCCATGCGACCCGGTGTGAACGGAACAGTGATGTCGTGGCCTGCGTTCTTTGCAGCCTGCTCAACGCCGGCAGCACCGCCCAAGACGATGATATCGGCGAGCGATACTTTCTTGCCGCCAGATTGTGCATCGTTGAAGGACGATTGCACGCCTTCCAATGTTGCCAGAACTGTTGCGAGCTCAGCAGGTTTGTTGACCGCCCAGTCCTTTTGCGGGGCCAGACGAATGCGTGCGCCATTGGCACCACCGCGCTTGTCTGAACCGCGGAAGGTCGATGCAGACGCCCAAGCTGTGGACACCAGATCAGATACCGAAAGACCGGATGCAAGCAGTTTGGCTTTCAGATTTGCGATATCCGCATCGTTGATCAGCGGGTGGTCTACGGCAGGGATCGGGTCTTGCCAGATCAGATCTTCCGCAGGGACTTCGTTGCCAAGGTAACGCACCTTTGGCCCCATATCGCGGTGCGTCAGCTTGAACCAAGCACGTACATAGGCATCTGCAAATACGTCCGGGTTTTCCAGATAATGCTGAGAAATTCGCGCATAGTCCGGGTCCAGCTTCATTGCCATATCTGCAGTGGTCATCATCGGCGCATGCTTGCGCGCTGCGTCATGTGCATCAGGAACGGCATCGCCCATCGCGCCGCCGACCGGATGCCATTGCTGCGCACCTGCAGGGCTCTTGCCCAATTCCCAGTCATTGCCCAAAAGCGTCTCAAGATAGCTCATGTCCCACGTGATCGGGGTCGCGGTCCATGCGCCTTCGATCCCGCTGGTGGTGGCATGCAGGCCAACGCCGCTTTCAAAGCCGTTCTTCCAGCCAAGGCCCATTTGTTCGATGGGCGCGCCTTCTGGCTCTGGTCCCATCAGAGCTGCATCACCAGCGCCGTGGGCCTTACCAAAGGTGTGACCGCCCGCAACTAGTGCAACTGTTTCTTCATCGTTCATCGCCATGCGGGCGAATGTATCGCGGACGTCACGCGCAGAGGCGAGCGGATCAGGATTGCCGTTCGGGCCCTCTGGGTTGACGTAGATAAGTCCCATTTGAACGGCCGCCAGCGGGTTTTCCAACTCGCGGTCGCCAGAATAGCGGCTGTTCGGCTTGTCGGATGTTGCAAGCCATTCATCTTCGCGGCCCCAATAGACGTCTTCTTCGGGTTCCCATGTATCGGCACGACCACCAGCAAATCCGAACATCGGCAGGCCCATCGATTCCATTGCGCAGTTGCCGCAAAGCACGAAAAGGTCGGCCCAAGAAATCTGGTTGCCATATTTCTGCTTGATCGGCCAAAGCAGACGGCGGCCTTTGTCGAGGTTGCCATTGTCAGGCCAGCTGTTGAGAGGAGCAAAACGCTGTTGACCACCGCCGGCACCACCACGACCATCAGCCGTGCGGTAAGTCCCTGCAGCGTGCCAGGCAAGGCGAATAAAGAACGGGCCATAGTGGCCGTAGTCCGCCGGCCACCAATCTTGGCTATCTGTCATAAGCGCGTGCAAATCTTTTTTCAGCGCCTGCAGGTCCAGCTTTTTGAATTCTTCGGCATAGTTGAAATCGACGCCCATCGGGTCAGACGCGGGTGCATGCTGGTGCAAGATTTTCAGGTTCAACTGGTTCGGCCACCAGTCCTTGTTTCCACGGACGCTATGCGTGGCATTCAGTGTCGCCCCGTGCATGACTGGGCATTTTCCGGTGTCGTTACCGTCCATTGTTCTTCTCCGATGTAGGTTTCTTTCGCTGTAGGCTTTATGTGGGGCCGCAGCTTCAATTAACCAGACCAATATCACGCAAAATATTGTGGTTTAAGTCCGTAATTCACCTTTTTGACTGCTTATCAGATATAGCCTGCAAGAAGTGGCCCCAAAAGCGGGTTGGGGAACTTCCGCCCGATCGTCACGGCATGAAAGCTTTCGTGCAATCCCATGTCATGGCGGGCCTCGACCAATAGTCCGCTCGCGAGTTCGTTCTTGACCACAATCGGGGTCAGAACCGCAAGGCCGACGTCCTCGCGGGCCAACAGGCGCATCAGCGCCATGTCATCGACCTCTGCCGCGATGGTCGGGGTGATATCCAGTCGTGTGCATAGCCGGTCAAAGCCCGCCCGCACGGGGCTGTCTTCGGTGGGCAAGATCATGGGATTGTCTTGCAACAATTGTTGCAGACTGGCCTGTCCCCCCAACCTTTCTGGCGTGCCGACAAGACTAACCGGCTGATCCGAGATTGGCTGCGTCAGGAATGTCGACATTGCATCATGCGGTGGGACCAGATTGGTCAGTACGACATCAAGACCGAGCGTTTCTAAGCCTTGTAGCAATTCCACCAAAGTGCCGGACCGCAAGACCAGTTCAACATCTGGTTGTCGCAAAAGAGGACGCAGGAATTCGACTTGAAAGTTACGCGATAGCGTCGCAAGCGCACCGACCCGCAGCACCTTGCGGGGTCTGCCTTGCTGGCTCAGCGTTCCCATAAGGTCCTTGCCCGCCGCAAAAATCGTATCGGCATAATCAAGTGCAATGCGCCCTGCTTCGGTCAAATGCAGTTTTCGTCCGCGCCGTTCAAACAGCGCATGCCCCATCCGATCTTCGAGTTTGCGGATTTGCACAGAAAGCGCCGATTGCGACAGGTTCAGCCGCGCCGCCGTGCGTGTCAGATTGCCGTCATGAGCCACGGCCCAGAAATAACGCAAATGATTGTAATTCATATCAGACATATCGTTTCATATAAGTGAACGATATGTAGCAAACAATGAATTTTTTATCTGAATGCTGCTGACGTATCCCCCTTTGAAACCAATCACGCGACGGAGAGACCTATGTTGCTCAATGCTCTACCACTGCTTGCGCCTCTTATTTTGTTAGCGGCTGCTTTTGCCCCGCGCTTTCTTGAGGGGACATCAGCACAAAAAGGCGCCCTGATTGCAGAACGTGCGACGCTAGGCACAATCGCGATTGCGATATCGTCAGCAATCCTGCTGGCATCGGGTGGCAGCGGTGACAGTTTCTTGTTTGGCCTCTTTGGTGTTGGGCTGTCGGTTAGGCTGGATATCATCAGCGTGATCATGTTGCTGCTTGTGTCGTTTATTGGCTGGGTCGTCGTCCGGTATGCGCGCACATATCTGGACGGCGAAGCGCGGCAGGATGAATTCACATTCTGGCTGCTGTCTACGCTCGCGGTGGTGCTGTTGTTGGTCCAGTCAGGCAATACGGTGCAATTTGTGGGTGCATGGATCGCGACGAGTATGTGTTTGCACAAACTGTTGGTGTTCTATCCAGAACGCGCCGCGGCACAGCGTGCAGCACGCAAGAAATTCGTCCTAGCGCGGGTTGGTGATATCGCATTGTTGACTGCGGTCCTTCTCTTGGCGCTAACCTACGGGACAACAAAAATCTCGGCTATTCTGGCAAGCGCGGCTGACGGGCAAGGTGGTGGCATGGCAGTCGGTGCAGCGGCATTGATTGCTTTCGCAGCTATACTGAAATCAGCACAGTTTCCCTTGCATGGCTGGCTTACCGAAGTGATGGAAGCGCCCACACCTGTTTCTGCTTTGCTCCACGCAGGCGTGGTGAACGCAGGCGGTTTTGCTTTGATCCGTTTTGCTGATGTGATGCTCTTGTCGCCGCTGGTCCTGGCGATCCTTGTGATGGTAGGCGGTTTCACCGCTCTTTTCGCTGGCCTTGTGATGTTGACGCAACCAACGGTCAAAGCATCGCTGGCATGGTCCACGATCGCGCAGATGGGCTTTATGATCCTGCAGTGTGGTCTGGCACTATTCCCGCTGGCTTTGCTGCACATCGTCGCGCACTCGCTCTACAAAGCACATGCGTTTTTGTCTGCAGGTGGCGCTGTCGAAGGTGTCG
>Ga0208544_10003075_pt1 | contig 10608 bp, 10 predicted proteins | sample DEB08_DNA_9_FD_184526 | JGI IMG/M metagenome (GOLD analysis project Ga0208544, IMG submission 184526) | Aqueous microbial communities from the Delaware River and Bay under freshwater to marine salinity gradient to study organic matter... | ecosystem: Environmental > Aquatic > Marine > Coastal ...
TATTTGGGTAAATATTTTCGATGCTATCATCTAACAAAAAAATACTTTTTTGCTTTTTTTGTCAAATTTTATTTTTTTATATTCTTATCCCGTAAAATATGTAGTTGAACCTAGTATAATTATCAATTGGTTGGCCAATCGGAACTTTAGCCGCAGCAAATCCTTTTGGAATTTTAAAATAAGTGCAGTTAACGGTTGCCTCCGTTGGCCCATATAAATTATAGAGTTGACAATTGGGTAAAATGGCTTCGTGTTTTTGTACCAAAGAGGTTGGACAAACTTCACCAGAAACATTGATTAATGTTAAAGATTGTAATTTCTCAGGATTGGCTTGTTCTAAAATTAACGTAAGTAAAGAAGGCAGCGTAAGAATGTGAGAAATTTGTTCCCTAGCAATTGTATTAGCTAATTGCGCAATATCTTTTTCTTCCTCTTGTTTTGGAATAACTAAAGTTGCCCCTTGATAAAAAGTCCAAAAAATAGTTAAAACAGAGACATCAAAAGAAATAGAGCAAGTTAATAGCATTTTATGAATGGGATTGGGCGCAATATTTTGTTGCCCTTCCAATTGATGGAATACATTTTGATGGCTAATCATTACCCCTTTTGGCTGCCCAGTTGAACCAGAGGTATAAATCATGTATGCTAAATCAGACGGTTTATTGACTATTTGAAAATTGTTTGTATCCGTTGTTTGAATGGTTTTCCATGCTTTATTTAAGCAAATGATATTTGTTTGTTGACTCGGAATATTTTCTTGATAAGCTGTTTGCGTTAAGATGATACGGACTTGGGCATCTTGTATTATAAAGGCAATCCTATCTTTGGGATAGTTAATATCAATAGGTACATAAGCAGCACCCGCTTTTTGAATGGCAAGAATGGCAATCATTAATTCAATGGAACGAGCTAAATGAATGGCTACAAAATCCCCTCGTTGTACGCCCGAATTTTGTAGGTATTTGGCTAAGGAAGTTGACTGCTTGTCTAATTTGGCATAAGATACTTGTTGATTTTTGTAAATAATAGCAGTAGCATGTGGGGTATATGTTGCATAGTTTTTGACTAATAGCGGCAGGAATTTATCTCCTTTAAAAGTGGTGTCGTTTTCTGGAATCATAGCATCTCAAGTCTGTTATTAATACGAGGGGGAGTATAGTATTTTCTACTATCAAGGAATTGAAGTGGTCGTTGACAAATTTACGAAAAAATACAACTACCTGCTTTTGAAAGTTTCTAGTACTGTCTTTTTTAAGGTAGATTTTAATGAAAACAGTTTGTTTACTTTTTATTAATCACTATATTGGGGTAGAGAAGCCTTTATTCTTGAATAATTATCTCTTATTAATTAACTAATCAACACTTCTTGATTAGTTGCGAGTTATTCCGATTTAAATCGGAACGAGTTTAAATTTTAGAAATAGACATCTAATAATCGGATGCTTAAACTATTTATTGGACTATTAATTAATATTCCACAGTTAACCCGTAACTCGCAACCCGCAACTATAAACGATTATTAAACCTATATACTTCCTCTAAAAATGTCGATTATATAGGTACAGGTACTTAAATATACTATTGAGATGAACCTAAAAAAAAATAATATTCCTTCGGTACATAATTATTGCGACCGTTGGTGTGAACGATGTCGATTTGTTGATAGATGTTCCGTTGGCAGTTCAGAGAAATTGTTAGAAACCGAATTGAAAATGGATTTGGCAATGACGGAGGAGAAACGGCAGGAAATTATGTGGCAACATGTGGCGGATAGTTTTGCAGAGGCAGGCCGTTTGTTAGACAAAATGATTGCAGATGCAGGACTGGATATTGAGGCAATTAGAAAAGAAGCGAAAGAAAATCCTCCTCAAGAACCTCCATTAACAGAACGGCAGGAAGTGATAAAAGAACTAACCATGGAATATGGCAAAGATGTTTATGGTTGGATGAAAAATAATAAAGAATTGTTTGAACCAGAAGCTTTAACTAGTCGAGCGTTAGTACAGCGAGATGACCCTGAAAGATTCATGAGGAATATAAAAGATGCTATAGAAACGGTCAATTGGTTTTGTTTTTTCATTAGCGTCAAATCACAAAGAGCCTGTAGTGGAAAACAGGAAGATAAATTTGAGGAGGAGTTAATCCAAAGTGATTTTAATGGGAGTGCCAAAATAGCGATAATTGCCGCAGGACGAAGTATAGTAGCTTGGGAATTTTTATTAAAAGCTTTTCCCGAAATTGAGTTTGCCATCATTGGTTATTTAGCACAATTACAGAAAATAAGTCGACATTTGTTATTGGAGTTTCCTGATGCTCAAAAATTTATTCGACCAGGGTTTGATGAAGTAAAATATGACCATATTCAATGACACAAATTTTCTATTATAAATTGTCTACCCCTTTTTCTATTCAAAAATGGGCATTCTATTATCAACAAATGCCCGAAGATATTCAAGAACGCATTCGGCGGTATAGAAAAGAAGAAAATAAATACCAATTGATGATTGGGCGATTATTATTAAAAGAGGGGATGCAGCAATTAGGATTTAAAGATTTTAAATTAGTCGACCTTTTTTATAATGAATTTAATTGCCCATTATGGCGAGAAGGCATCCATTTTAATATTGCGCATTCTGCGAATGTGGTAGCTTGTGCTTTTTCAACAACAATAAAAATAGGCTTGGATGTTGAGCAAATTCGACGGATTAATTTAAATGATTTTGCCTATATATTAAATGAATTAGACGAGCAAAATATCCAACAAGCAGGGAATGCTTATACTGCCTTTTTTAAAATATGGACGATTAAGGAGGCGGTCACTAAGGCTATAGGAAAGGGCTTGTCTATTGATGTCCAACAAATTCATATCCACGAAAGATATGCTGTTTTTGAAGGACAAAAATGGTGGTATCAAACTTTGGATTTGCAGGAGAATATAGCAGGTCATTTAGTAATGGAAGAAGAGGCGAACCAACTAATTAAATTAATAGCGCTTGATTTTTAAGTTAATAATTCAAAAAACTAGATTATTTCGACAATCTTTCCATCAAATAACCTCAATTATGATTTAATCCCCGAATAACCACATTACCCGTTCCTCTTGGGTCACAAGGATAAGCAAAGTCCTTTTGCCATTTTTCTGGATCATTAATGGTTTCATAAAATGCATCAAGATATTTCAGCGTATTTGCTTTATATTTTTCTTCTAATAAATCACAATCCTGATAAACACGATAAATGGCTGGTTTTAATTGATTATAAAGCGCAATCGTAGCTTCAAATTTTGACAAATCTTTTAAGCAATAACCACGGTATCGACGTTCTTTTATCGAGTTTAATTTTAGCGCATCCGCAGGTTTAGCATAAGGGGCACTAACAATTCCTGCATGGTCAAAATCATAAGGAACGGTATAGGGTTTGGCGAGGGAGTCGGATGCTAATAACTTGATATTTTGCAAATATTGAACGGACCAATCAGTATTGCCAATGAGGTATTCAAAGACTGCCATGTTTAAAAAAGGTTCTTTTTGTACTTGGGTAGGGCGTAGTTTTCGTTCTACTGCCAGCATTTCATTTCTCTTTGCCATTTGAGGTTCTTCTTCTAGTAAAATACCATAAACGGCGGGTTTCTGCTTTTTCTTTTGATGATTTTCCAATTTCACTTTCACCAAACGTGCCTTAAAACTTTTGGAAGTAACTAAGTTGTAGAGTTTATAAACTAGATATTCGTGAATGACATATTTTTCCCCTCTGCAAGGCATGACTAATTTCATTTTTCGCTGGTCTTTGAAAATAGTTTTTTCAGCCACGGTTAATTCTGGAAAGTATATTTTTAAGGGCAAATAGGAACAATTACCAATCAGTCTTCTAAAATTCCCTCTTGTTTTAGCCTCAACTGGAATGGATATTTTATTGTTATTGGCTTCTGTATAAGAAAGGGTTAAGGGATACTTTTTAGGGTCTTCCGTTTTATCTCTTAGCAATTTAGACAGGTTGCCGCTTAGGGTGATTTGTAGGATTTCTTCCGAATCGAATAGACCTTGCTCATTTTTTGTGGTATCTATTATAAATTCATCTTGGGAATAACTAATTGTTACTAGAAGGAAGAAAAAGGTAAAAGAAAGAAATGTAATTTTTTCCATAGTTGACGTATTAAGTGCTTGGTAATCTAAATTAGTTTAAGCAAATTAAGGAAAAATAGAGGGTTCTGGTAATTACTCTCCTTTATTTTAGGCGATTTTTTCCGAAAATAAGGTTAGACTTTCCGAAAGTTTTTAATCTTTGCTGCTTTTGCTTAACCAGCATTAATAATTTTCATGATTTAGTATTACTAAATAATTATTTTTCCTGTTTTTTTGTTTATTGAGAACCAATGACTTATTTTTATTTTCAAAAATAAAAGGTAGCCCAAATTAATTAATGGACTACTTTTCTCAGAAAAATTGAAATGAATAAAAATGAAATATACGTCAGTACTGATATTGAAGTAGATGGGCCTATTCCAGGACCTCATTCAATGTTGAGTATTGGTTCGGCTGTATTTTCTGCTGAAGGTCAATTACTCGATACCTTCAGTATTAATTTAAAAACTTTACCAAGAGCCAAAGGACATCCCAAAAATATGGGATGGTGGGCGACCCAACCTGCTGCTTGGGCAGCATGTAGAGAGAATCCAAAACCTATCAAAAAAAGCATGAAGGCATACGTTAACTGGCTTCAACAATTGCCAGGGAAACCCATTTTTGTAGGCTATCCTGCTGTCTTTGACTTTATGTTTGTCTATTGGTATTTGATGAAATTCGTCGGCGAAAGTCCTTTTGAACATTCGGCTATCGATATTCGTACTTATGCGATGTCTTTATTGGGGAAACCTTATCATTTGTCAGGTAAAGCCAATATGCCAGAACGATGGCTAGAAGCACCTTCTCTTTCTCACGTAGCAGTAGAAGATGCAATCATACAAGGAAAAATGTTTTGTAATATGTTACTAGAAAGAAAATAGCCACTTTATATTTTATCCATTCTCAAATATTCACACTATAACTCTCAAAATATTCACATTACTACTGCTCTCATTAATGCTTATCCTAATGAGATTTTTTGGAGTTTAATACTTCCAAATTTAATCTATTTTTTTACCCTAAAAAAAATATTTTATGAGTAGTCAAATCAATCAAACCTCTGAAGCCCAAGCCAGAGTAGCCTTCTAACCCTATCGATACCGCACAGGCAAAGTATATTGTACTCGAACTAAACGACCTTTAGCATCTCGCCCAGGTTTGAAAGCAGGTAATTCCTTCAATACTTTTAGCACAATACCAGCTAGTTTTCGATTATTTGTGGAATCTTTAAGAATGTTTTCGTTACTAATATTGCCTTTTTTATCAATCACAAACGTAATGGTAGCATTTCCTTTTTGGGGGATATTAGCCCTTTTCATATATGTTGTAACCAAATCACTAATTGCTTTTTGGGTACATGCTTCCCATTCCTGAGGCGTTTTTTGGCTATCCTCACAATCTGGTAGAATTGGATGATGAGCTACCTGATTTAGTGCTATAATTACTTCATTGTCTTCTTCTTCCTCTTGTCTGGTAGGTGACGGAGTAGTATTAGGTGTTATAATTGGGTTGCTAATAGTAGGTTGCTCAGGTGTGGAAGTCGTATTTTCTATTGGAGTAGGAAGGGGGGAATCTTCTGGATTGGTTGCTAATGTATCTTCTTGATTTTCTGTTGTTTCTAGCGAATCTGCTAATTGGTTTAAAGAATCTATTAAACGTTGAGCTTCGGAGATATGAGATCCATTGGGGCAATTTTTTAAATAAGCCTCCAAGGAAATAATATTTCCAGATTGTTGAATTTGCTCCCATTGATTATCTTGTACACAGTCGGCTGTTGGTGTTTCCTCCATTGGCGCATTTCCCTTTGGTAATAATAAAAATAGACCCGCTAGTACTGTAATGCCTATCAAAACCTTTCCTAGCATTGACATATAGTCCTTACTTCCTCCATTGATGTCTCCTCCACCAGTACCTTCTCCTGTACTTTTGGGTAGGTACAAAGCCAGAACAGAGAAGTTTTTAACCGCCTTAGTACTTATTGATTTTGCAGCAGCGTTTTGACTTAATTTAGTAACAATATTTATAGATTCCTCTAAGACAATGGATTTTTTCATTTCTTTTCCATTCCTTTCTACCACTACCGTTATGCGTAAAACAAGTGGAAAAGTCCCTACTTTTAAGGGGGTAACTTTAAAAATCCATTCGGTTAATAAATCGGCTTCAATGGGTTGAACTTGTTCTTCATAGGTTTTAATCTTAAATGCATCTTCATCACTATCATCAATTAATTCTACCCCCATTGCATCGGAAACTCGAATCTGTTTTAATTCATCGCCAGCTTGGATTTGTATTTCTTTTAAAATAGTTTCTTTGTCAAAAGAAATCCATATTCTACATTCATTTCTTTTATTTATCTGCATGATGTCAGGAATCCGAAAACATACTTTACCTATCCGTTCATCAATTGTCGTTTTTTTTGTCGTTTCCTGAAAATCTTCTGCTTTTAAATTATCTATAAAACTAAGCAAAGCATTAATAAATCTACTCAAGCCGACATTGGCTTCTTCTTGGGTTAGCATCCCACTAATTAAGTCCTGCTTTTGCTTTACATGTTGTAGTTTAAGTTGTAGAAGCGTATTGTATTTTTTCGAATTGGTAGGAATTTGAGCAAGTATTTGGTCTATAACTTTTTGTTCTTTGTTGCCTTTAACTAATAAATCTTTTAGTTGTTTTATAGTTTGCTCAATATTCATTTTTTGAATTTTATGGGGCTATTTAAATTTTAAGGAAAGGTACTTTTTTATTCGTGAAAAAAGAAAAAATCAATAGAATTACTTTTCTACCTTTTTTTACTTTTGCTTTTAACCCCTGAATAACCACATTTCCTGTTTATCTTATCTGTAGTTATATCAAGAACTACACATAAACTATCTATTAATTGAAGACTTTACTACAGATTTACTCCTTGAATCATTCGTCTAAATAAAAATCCGTAGTTCCTTATTCATCTGTAGTAGAAAATTATTAACCACAGATGAATAAAGCACCACGGATTGGGTTATTGAAACTGGACTAAATAAAATTGCGAAATAGATAATGTTTTGCCGAGTAGTAATAACATTTTAAGGTGCTATTTTTTTCCTAGCAATATGCAATTCTACAAAAATCGCTTCTTCCAAGTTTTTTCTTTCGTTAATGGTTGAAAAAAACTCTTTAAAAAAAGCTTCATTTGCAATTTACTTTTATAATCGAGATAGGGACATTGATTTATGTTTTTGAAATAGACTGATTTTAGGGGTTCAAATTTAGCGGTGGTTTGTTTGATGGCTTCCTTTGACTCAAATCGCCCCACACAGAATCTATCCGTAAATTTCCGTTGTTTAAAATCAGGGTTAAGTCGAGCATAAGAAGGAAAAACCAAGGCAGACATATCAAAATCGTAAGGTACGATTACTAATTTTTCTTCATTAGGTAGCTCCACCAATTTGATATTTCGCTGACGAGCTAAATTCCAATCCAAATTGCCAATCATATAATTGAATAGCATACTATTATGGAGTGCTGATTCTTTTACTTGGGAAGGCTTTGTACCCCAACGGTCGACTAATTTTCCGCCAATCCGATTTGCCATTTCATCATTATTTTCTATCAAAAAAGCCAATTTTTCACTTTTGTCCCTTTTATTACGGCTATTGATGTAAGTAATTTTGATTAAATGAACCTTAAAACTATTTGGTGTCAAGGAATTATGCAGTTTATAAGTCCAATATTCTCGTAGCAGCACTTGTTCAGCAGTTTCATTTTCCATGCAATGCGTGACTAATTTCAATTTGTCAAAATCATTATTTAAACCCAAAGTATCTAAATCCTCCTTACTAAAATTAAGTCGCAAGGGTGGGACGTCACAATATCGGCGACGATAAACCCCTCTAGTTTTAACTTTGATAGACAATTGATGTGTAGTAGAATCGCTCGTGACTAAAGTAAGTGTTGCTTTTTGCTCTGCCGTTAACTTTTTATAATTAAATAAAGAATCAAAATCTGCTTCCAAGGTGATATGAACGATACTATCTTGTACTAATTTTTGGAAGATAGTTAAATTGGTATCAACTGGACTTGCTTGAGTAAAAAGTGGAATAACCAAAAGAGTGATGCCTAAAATATATATTTTTATTTTTTGTGATTTTCTCATGATAAAGTAATTTATTTTTTCAACAAATTATAATGTTATACTATTTTCGGTAGTTGTTACTACGCTCTTCGCAGTTTGCTTCGAGAGTAATTGACAAGCAGGAAGCCCTACAGATTTATGAAGACTTTTTCCGTCGCTTATGCGAGTAACACGCACCGTAGCAGCCGTGCCGCAATGACAGGCTGTAGGTTGGATATTATGCCCTCCATGCTGATTGTTTATCTCCCATAAATAGCGATAATGTTTGGGGTTATTAATCGCTATAGTTAGGTTGACACCATTTAGCAAACAAGCCTGTTTTAAAATGTCAAAATCAAAGGGAAATTTAGAATGGTCTGTAACTTGTTCCTTTTCTAAAAGTGCTGAGGTGGTTATTGCTTCTTTTTCGCAAGCAATTAAGCAGAAAATGCTAAGGAGTAAGCAGAAGGAGGTGACTTTCATAGTTTTTAATTTTTAGGGGTTGTTGATAATCAGGTATAGGGCAAATCTTTAGTAGTTTAGGTTAAAGTAATGTTTAGTGAAATATCAAAAACAAAATGAGTTAATTAAAGTCATAACAAGTTGATAATCAGGGATTTTTTATTTTAATGCTTCAATTATGATTTTTTATACCTACAATTTTCAATAAAAAAAAGGAAAGAAATCTGGACTTTTTTGATAAAAATCTGGACTTTTTTAACAATAGCTGGATTTTTTTGACAATTAGTTTTTAATAAATACACTTAATACCTAATTGACTAAACCCTACTTATTATAATCGTTTTCTTAAAGACCTAAACGAGCAATTTCCATTTCATATATCACTTGGCTAATTTTTTGAATGGTTTCATGGTCTTCAGAAGTAGATAAATTAGGCTGGTAACGTTGTATAATTTCTTGGGAGATGATTTCAACTATATTAGGAGATTGTAGGTCGATTGTAGGCGTTTCCATTACATCGTATTGAAAAAATAGATCTGCTCTTAAACTATCTAAATCCCATCCACCACCTTTAGGGTATTTAAAATGTTCGCTAATGAAAACTTCTAAACTATCTAACATTACGTGCTGGATTTGGATAGGAATAAATGAATGGGGTGATTTAAAATTATAGCGAGTGAAAATATTGGTTAGGTTAGCTGTATTTTCCATAGTTGGTGTTATTAAGGCTGTTCTGATTTTAAAAAAGAAACGAGAAGGAACTATACTATTTTCCTTCTCGACTTATATGCATTTTGGGGTTACACGCTTTTTTAGGTTAAGCGCTTTAGGTGATATACTAGAAACGGTCAAGTTTTGTGAATTGTTAAGAAAATCTTAACAAAAATATAACTATTTGATTATCAATGTTAAAACTAACGTTTTGCAAGCATAAATCTTGGATTTAAAATCAAAATACTTGACCGTTCAGAGTATAGAAGTACACCTATGTTTTCTCAAGTTGTTTGAAATCGTATAATGATGATAATTTTTTGTTTGTAGAAAAGAGAAGGAGCACTTTGCGATGTCCTCCTCTTCTTTGGTGTGTTTTGAGGTTCTTTTTTAAGTTGATTGTAAGATAGGAGGAAGGATTGGATAAATAAAGCGGTATCTTCCAAAGGGCGGGTAGGGCTTTCCGAAGGTGGGTTTTGGTTTTCCGAAGAAATAGGGGATTTATTAAATCATACGTATACGTTGCGCAAATTCCTCTTTATAAGATTTTCCAATAGGGATTACTTTTTTAGAAACCACGATATGTGTTTCTGCAATTTCATCTATTTGTCTCAAGTTGACGATAAAAGACCGATGAATCCGAAAAAATTGCCCACTATCTAATTTTTCTGCTAAAACTCGCAATGGCATTGATAATAGAAATTCTGTATCATTGGCTTGGATGCGGCAATAGCTTCGTTCTGCTTCAATATATAGAATGTCTTTTAAAAATAGCTTGACCATTTTATTTTTATACCGCACGAAAATGCGATCAGATAAGATAAATGGTGTTTCCGATGATTCTTCCGTAGTGGTTGTAGAAATAGTTTGATGCTGTTCAGCCATTCGACTAATAGCTAATTCTATAGCTCTTTGTAAATCTAATTTTTTATAAGGTTTGGAAATGAAAGCTTGTGGACGAGTAGGTTTGGCACGTTCAAAAGTAGCTTCATCCGCATTGGCGGTCAGGTAAATAATAGGAATATTGATGTTTTCTGCTTGTAGCATTGCCGCAGTTTGGATGCCATCTACGTGTCCTTTAAGATTAATGTCTAATAGAACTAAATTAAACTTATTAAAAAATAAAATATGTCATTTATTTCATTGATTTTCAATTAGTTATTGATTTTCGTCAAAAAGGTTGCCAAACTAATATGTCAGAAAAACTCAACTGATTGAAATGTC
>Ga0208544_10003079_pt1 | contig 10593 bp, 10 predicted proteins | sample DEB08_DNA_9_FD_184526 | JGI IMG/M metagenome (GOLD analysis project Ga0208544, IMG submission 184526) | Aqueous microbial communities from the Delaware River and Bay under freshwater to marine salinity gradient to study organic matter... | ecosystem: Environmental > Aquatic > Marine > Coastal ...
AGCAATTCACCATCCAGCACCGTGCCGGGGGGCAGATGGTCGATGGCGCGGGCCAGTTCAGGGAAACGGTCGGTCATCAACTCTTCGCCGCGCGACCAGACGAAATAGGCACCATCGCGCAGGATCAGCTGGCCCCGGATGCCATCCCATTTCCATTCGGCGCACCAGTCACCCGGAGGGCCAAGGCTTTGGGCTGTGTCCTCCAGCCCATGGGCCAGATAGAAAGGGTAGGGGCGCGATGCATCTGCGCTGGCGTCTTCTGCCTCGATCAGGCTGTGCCATGTGACCTCATCGGGATGCCAGTTTCCCATCAGACGATGCGCCAACTCTGCCTCCGGCTTGTCCGTGGCCTGTGCCAGGGCGCGCGTCATCAGTTTCTGGCTGATCCCCACCCGAAACCCGCCTGTGATCAGCTTGTTGAAAAGGAACCGTTCGGTGCCCCCCAGCTGCCGCCACGCGTCCAGCACAAAATCCTTGCGTTCAGTTTCTTCCACATCAGCAAGGGCGCGCAAGTCGTTGATCCATTGGGAAAGGCTGCGGTTATCCCCAGTCTGGTTCTGTGGCAGCACCAGCGCGATCGTCTCTGCCAGATCGCCGACCACCGCATAGCTGTCCTCAAACAGCCAAAGCGGAATATCCGCCACCTCTGCCGCCCATTCTCGCAAGCGCGTCGTCGTCACCGCACGTTTGGGGCGGCGGCCCGAGAAGAGTGCGACGGTCCAGAGCCTGTCGGTCTCATCCGCATGGGCAAAGTAATCGGCAAGGGCCGCGACCTTGTGGGTTGTTTTGGTGCTTTGGTCGATGGTGCTGAACAGGGTGGCAAAGCGTTTCACGTGGCTTCCCCCTGGTCCAGTGTTTCGCCTTCGAACTGGGTCTGGACAACCTGCGCCGACCAGCCATTTTCAGCCAGGTAGCGTGTTAAGATATCAGTGTAACCATGCGTCACGTATATGTTTTCGGCTTCCGTCTGCTTGATTGCCCACAGCAATCCGGCCCAATCCGCATGATCCGAGATCACAAAGCCACGGTCGCCAGCACGCCGTCTGCGGATGCCGCGCACCGCCATCCAGCCAGAGGCGAACGCGGTTTCCTGTGGCCCGAATTTGCGCGCCCATGCGCTGCCCAGGGCAGAGGGCGGGGCCAGAACAATCGCGCCGGGATGATCCTTGGGTTTGACATCTGCGGTGGCCTGCAGCGTGTCGCGCAGGGACAGGCCCTGCGCGCGCAGCACGGCATTTGTCGCCTCAACCGCGCCGTGGGTCAGGATCGGACCAATCGCAGGGTCCAGCATGGAAAGCAACCTTTGCGCTTTGCCCAAGGCGTAAGCCCCCAGAAACGCTGTCTTTCCTGCGGCGGCACATGCTGCCCACCAGGCGTTGATATCGGCTGCGACCTCGCTTTGATCCGCCCAGCGAAAGACCGGCAGGCCAAAGGTGCTTTCGGTGATGAAATGGTGGCATTTGACGGGTTCAAAGGGTTCTGACAGCCCGTCATCCACCACTTTGTAATCGCCTGATGCCACGAAAACCTCGCCGCGCACCTCGACCCTGATCTGTGCTGAACCCGGCACATGGCCCGCAGGATGAAAGGAAACCCGCGCATCGCCCAACTGCAAGACTTCTCCATATCGAACCCCTTGGGCAGATATATCCCCAAGCCGGTGGCGCATAACCGGCAAAGCCGCATCTGTGGCCAAATATGTCCCCATCCCCCAGCGCGCGTGGTCCGCATGCCCATGGGTGATCAGGGCGCGTTCAACCGGACGCCAGGGATCAATGTAGAAATCCCCGGCCGGGCAATAGATGCCTTTTTCGGTAAAGGTAAGGACGGACGATTTGGTCATAAGATGCATCTAAGCCGACAAAAGCAGATGCAAAGGGCCAGCAGCGACAAAGCGCGCGGGATTACGGCCAGAACCCTAGCTGGTGATATTGCCCAAAAACAGCTTTTTGAGCCCATCCAGCACCGGGGTGCGCATGCTTTCCTGTTCCATCAGGATTTCATGTTCACCGCCCGCGACCATCTCAAGGCGGCCGCCAATCCAGCTTTCCATCCGTTTTTGGACCGGGGGGACGCTGACAATGCGTTCATTCGTGCCCAGCCAGGTGATGGCGGGCATATTGGGTGCGGCCCGTTCAGACAGATGCTGGGTTTCTGCCAAAGCCTCGCGCAGCCAGATGTAGCTGGGCCCGCCCAAGGACAGCTCAGGATGCGCGATCAGCTGGTCGCGCATCATGTCATACATCTGCTCATCGCTGGTCAACATGTTGTTTTCAAACGGTTCGCTTAGCACATAAGGGGTCTTTGTCGTGCCGGGCGGCAGGCTGTGTCCCTTGCCCATTTGCGGCATGAGCCTGGGCAGTACTTTTGCAAGCGGGCGCATATGGGGTTTGACGTATATCCCCCACATCGGCCCGGTAAAGCCTGCGGCCTGAACGCTGAGCCCTTCCATCACGGCACGCAGGCCGATGCATCCGCCCATCGAATGGGCGAGCAGGAAATAGGGGCGCGGCAGCCCAAGGGCACGCGCCGCGCGCATCATCGCGGCGACGTCTTTTTGATAGTCCGAAAAAGCCTCAACATGACCGATCAGCGGATCATCAAGCAAACGGTCAGAAAGCCCCTGTCCCCGCCAGTCAATGGTCATGGTGGCCAAGCCGCGCTGCGCCAAGGCATGGGCAGTCGGGCCGTATTTCTCAATATATTCGCTGCGCCCAGGGAACAGCAGAACCGTTCCCTTGGCCCCCTGCAGGGGCCAATGGCCAACCCTGATCCTTTTGCTGTCAGAGGTGACCGCCCAAAGTGCCTCCCCGCCCGCAGGGCCGGGGTGCACGTCGGTATACAAGGGTGCCGGGGTTAGGTCCATTAAGCGAGGACAGCCGCCAATTTCATGGCCATGCCCATATCGCCATCAACCTTCAGCTTGCCGGTCATAAAGGCAGAGGTGGGGTTGGTTTCACCGTCAAGGATTTCCTTGAATGTCTCGGCATCCGCGCTGAGCGTCACATCGGCCTCTTCATCCGCAGCACGTGCGCCATTTGCATCGATCATGACGGCCCCTTCGCCGACAATATCGAATTTGGCAGAGCCGTCAAAATCAGCGCCGCCCAGCTTTTCGTTCAGCGCAGCAACAGCTTCGTTCAAAATATCACTCATCATAGGCCCTTTTTCATCAATTGGTGCCGGTCATCTCTGGATTTGTTCCGGCAGCCTGTTACATTCACCTTTGTTATGCGCATCTTGACCGTCAACCTCAAACATCACCTTACGGCACTTGTTGCGGTTGTGTTGCTGTGCAGCACAGCCACGGCAGAGCAGGCGCCCGTTGAATTGTTTGACCGCCTCCAGAGCGCGACAGAGGCAGAAGCGCCCCGGGTCGTTCAGGAAATCAAGGCGGAATGGTCCAAGTCCGGCTCTGCTGCGATGGATTTATTGCTGCGCCGCGGGCGCGAGGCGATTGAGAAGGGCGATTACCCCCTGGCGATCGAACATCTCACGGCGTTGACCGATCACGCACCGCAATTCGCCGAAGGTTACCATGCGCGGGCCGAGGCATATTTTCGCGCAGACCTTTACGGGCCGGCACTGGATGATCTGGAGAAGACGCTTGCGCTGAACCCCAGTCATTTCGATGCAATATTTGGCCTTGCGGTGATGTTTCAGGAGTTTGGAGAACTGCGCAAAGCGGCCGAACTCTACCGTAAGGTGCTTGCACTCCATCCCAACCATGATAACGCACGCGAGGCGCTGAGCCGTCTTAAGCGCGACGGCATTGGTCGTGAACTCTGATCGGGGACTAAAGTGTCAGGCAATGCAAGGGTTGTGGCCGTTTTGGGCCCGACCAACACAGGTAAGACCACCTATGCCATAGAACGCATGCTGGGCCATCGGACGGGCATCATCGGCCTGCCGCTGCGCCTTTTGGCACGCGAGGTCTATGACCGCATCGTGGCGCTGCGCGGCCCGTCTGTCGTGGCGCTGGTCACTGGTGAGGAACGGATTGTCCCGCCGCGCACCCAATATTGGGTTTGCACCGTCGAAGCGATGCCCGAAGGCATGGGCGCGGATTTTGTGGCGATTGATGAAATTCAGCTATGTGCCGATCCTGAACGGGGCCATGTGTTCACGGACCGTCTGCTGCGTGCGCGCGGGCTGCATGAAACCAATTTTCTGGGCTCGGACACCATGCGCGGCACCATCGCGGCCTTGGTGCCGGGCGTAGAGTTCATCCGCCGCGAGCGGATGTCCGAATTGATCTACTCAGGTCAGAAAAAGATAAGCCGCATGCGGCCCCGCAGTGCAATAGTCGGATTTTCGGTTGAGAATGTATATGCCATCGCAGAGCTGATCCGCCGCCAGAAGGGCGGGGCTGCCGTGGTGATGGGTGCGCTTTCGCCGCGCACACGCAATGCGCAGGTGGACATGTACCAAAACGGCGAGGTCGACTATCTGGTGGCCACCGATGCCATAGGTATGGGGTTGAACCTTGATGTGGATCATGTGGCCTTTTCGGCGCTGTCCAAATTTGATGGAAGGCGGATGCGCCCCTTGGCCCCCAATGAACTGGCACAGATCGCCGGACGGGCCGGTCGGGGCTTTAAAAGCGGAACTTTTGGCGTCACCGGGGATGCGCCTGCGCTGGATGACGGTATTGCGCGTGCAATTATGGACCATAGTTTCACACCGCAAAACAAGATCAACTGGCGCAACCACGCGCTTCAGTTCGGCTCCATCGACCGGCTGATCGCCACGCTTGAGGCGAAATCAGAAGATGAACGGCTGGTGCGCGCGCGCGAGGCAGATGATCTGAGGGCGCTCAAAACGCTGGGCCAGGTGGATGAAGTTTTCGCCAGAAGTACCGACGGCCCTTCAGTAAAACTGCTTTGGGATGTCTGCCGTATCCCTGATTTCAGGGGCATCAGCCATGCTGAACACGCCAATCTGCTGGAGACGATTTTCATCGACCTGCATCAGCGCGGCAAGATCCCCGACGACTGGCTGGCGCGCCAGATCAAGCGTATCGACCGCACCGATGGGGACATCGACGCCTTATCCAAAAGGTTAGCATTTATCCGCACATGGACTTACGTTGCGCAGCGGAAAGGCTGGACAAGCGACGAAAGTCATTGGCGCGGGGCGACTCGTGTCGTAGAAGATCGACTGTCGGACGCCTTGCACGAACGTTTGACCCAAAGATTTGTAGACCGGCGCACATCCGTGCTTTTGCGCCGGCTAGGACAGAAGGAAGCCATGGTGGCCGAAGTAAACGAGACCGGTGAAGTAACAGTCGAAGGCGAATTTGTAGGCAAGCTGGACGGTTTCCGTTTCCGCGCCGACAAGGGCGCAGGCGGGGCCGAGGAAAAGACGATCAAGTCAGCAGCCCTTCAGGCTTTGGCCCCACAGTTCCATTTGCGGGCGGATCGTTTCTACAACGCGCCCGATACGGAGATTGATTTCACCGAGCAGGGCGGCCTGATGTGGGGCGCGTCGGCAGTTGGCAAGCTGGTGGCGGGCGCTGACCCGCTCAAGCCGCAAGTACAGGTCTTTGTCGACGATGTCGCGGGACCCGAGGTTGCGCAAAAGGTTGAACGCCGCTTGCAGCACTTTATCGACCGCAAGATCGCAGCCCTGTTCGAGCCGCTTCTGGCGCTGTCCAAGGATGAGACATTGAACGGTCTGGCCCGTGGCTTTGCCTTTCAGATGGTCGAAAACTTTGGCATCATGCCAAGGACGATCGTGGCCGATGACGTGAAAGCGCTGGATCAGGACGCCCGTGGTGCCCTGCGCAAACATGGCATACGTTTTGGTCAGTTCACCATCTTTATGCCCTTGCTGCTGAAACCTGCGCCGACGCGTCTGCGTCTGGTTTTGTGGTCTATTGCCAAAGGCTTGCAAGAGTTTCCTGAATCGCCTCCGCCCGGTCTGGTGACCATTCCCGTAGAGACAGGCGCGCCCGAGGGGGCCGATACAATGTCAGGCTACCGCAACGCAGGTACGCGCGCCATCCGCATCGATATGCTGGAACGTCTGGCCGATATGTTGCGCGGTGAAAATTCCCGCAGCGGCTTTGAGGCCAAGGCGGACATGCTGTCGATCACAGGCATGACGCTGGAACAATTCGCCGATCTGATGGGCGGTTTGGGATACAAGGCGGAAAAAGGCGAACGCGAAAAAGTCAAAGCACCTGTGGCTGCTACAGCGCCCATCGAGGCCGATCAGGCTGATGGCTCATCCCCTGATGTGCCCGAAGCCACTGCCGCCGATGCTAAAGCCGCCGATGCGCCTGTCGCACAAGCGCCTGCCGAAGAAGCGCCCGCTGAAGAAATACAGGCCGAAACAGCCCCTGAGCCCCAAGCAGGGGCCGACGCAGCCGCACAGACCCCAGCAGACGCGACGCAAGAAGCACCAGCGGCTGCCGAGATGGAGGTGTTCTATACCTTCACCTGGGGTCGCGCCCCGCGTGCAAATGCGGCCCCCCGCCGCAGCACTGGTGACAAACCACGCGGCAAAGGCAAACCGCAAGGCAAGGGCCGCAAAGGCGCGCCGCGCGGCGAGACTGCTGCCAAGTCACAAAACTTCAGCGCCCGTCCCCCGAAAAAGGAAAAGGCGATTGACCCTGACAACCCCTTTGCGGCAGCCCTGATGGGGTTGAAGGACAACAAATAAGTGTCTGAAAAGACGGAAAAGCTGCGCGTGGACAAATGGTTGTGGCACGCGCGGTTTTTCAAGACGCGGTCGCTTGCCGCCGCCCGTGTCAAGGCAGGGGCGGTCCGCATCAACGCGACAGCTACACAGAAAACCTCCAGCATGGTTGCGGCCGGTGACGTTCTGACATTCGCCCAGGGCGATCATATTCGCGTGATCCAGATCGCGGCATTGGGTGAACGGCGCGGCCCTGCACCAGAGGCGCAGGCGCTCTATACCGATCTGTCCCCGCCTCAGCCTCACAAAGAGGACAAACAGCCCGCAAATCCGGGTTTTGATGGAAAAGGTCGCCCGACAAAGAAGGATCGTCGCACTCTTGATCTTTCTAAGGCCCGCCATCTTGAATGATCCTGCCCCCTGATTTAGGCAGAAGTCAGGCTATCCTGACAGAGACTTTTCCATGACCTATATCGTGAACGATTCATGCATTGCATGCAAATACACCGACTGCGTCGAAGTATGTCCCGTTGATTGCTTTTACGAAGGCGAGAACATGCTGGTGATTCATCCCGATGAATGCATTGACTGCGGTGTATGCGAGCCGGAATGCCCTGCCGATGCGATCCGTCCCGATACAGAGCCGGACATGGAAAAATGGGTTGAGTTCAACCGCAAATATTCTGAGTTGTGGCCGGTGATCATCACCAAGAAAGACCCGCTGCCCGACGCAGAAGAACGGGACGGAGAAACCGGCAAGCTGGAGAAGTATTTCTCCGAAGCGCCGGGCGAGGGCGGCTGATTCGCGTCATTCCGAATCGGATTTCCCGGCTTTTGGCGGAAAATCGCTATATATCATTGGGTTTAGACCATCTGTGATCATGCCGTTGTCATGATCTTTCAGATGGTCCTTTTTTGTGGTATAGATATACCAATATGAAAAACCAAATGGTCTTGCCACGGCATATGAACGCACAACCACGCTGCCCAGGTTGTTTTTAACTCTCTAACCAAACGCACACCGACATGCGCTTTATCGCGCTGTCTGATTGCGTTTTTTGTGTCGCGGACCATGCGAATACTACCAAGAGCGGGGAAGCCCGCGCCATAGGAGCCAGTACATGAGTAAGTCGAAGAAGCTTGATTTCCGCCCCAATGAGTTTGTTGTCTACCCGGCGCATGGCGTGGGGCAGATCGTCTCGGTCGAGGAGCAGGAAGTCGCCGGTATCACGCTGGAGCTGTTCGTCATTTCCTTTGAGAAAGACAAGATGACCCTGCGCGTTCCGACGCATAAGGCCACCGAGATCGGCATGCGGGCGCTGTCCAGCCCCGATGTGATCAGCCACGCGATGAAGACGCTGAAAGGCAAGGCCAAGGTCAAACGTGCCATGTGGTCGCGTCGCGCGCAGGAGTACGAGCAAAAGATCAACTCCGGTGATCTGATCGCGATTGCAGAGGTCGTGCGCGACCTGCACCGCACGGATGATCAGCGCGAGCAGAGCTATTCAGAGCGCCAGTTGTATGAGGCTGCCCTTGAGCGTCTGACCCGCGAAGTCGCGGCTGTCAGCGGCGGTGATGAACTGGCAGCGGCCAAGCAGGTCGGTGACGTGCTGGAAAGCCGCATCGCGGCTTGATCGCCAGACCATCTGTTATCCATGCGCCGTCTCCCTTAGGGGAGGCGGCGTTTTTTATGGCAGGGCTGCAAGGCAGGCAAGGATCAAGGCGAGGTCGACCAGCTGTTGGGTGGCACCCAGAACGTCGCCGGTTTGCCCGCCGATCTTTGCCCTGGCGATCAGGGCTGCGGCCAGCGTCACCAGTCCCGCAACGATCAGCGCAATGAACAAGGGGGCAGGCAGGGCCAGCACCGCGCAGACCAGCCCAAATCCTGCCGCGATCAATGCGGCGGCTTGCGGTGGCCGCCCGGTCTGACTGGACAGACCCGCGCTACGGGCATTGGGCAGCCCATACATCACCAGAACCATTGCCGCCCGTGACATGACAGCCGCCCCGATAAGGGCCGCAACAAAGCTGCCCGCGCTGATCAGGCCAGTGATGGCAACCCAACGCAGGCCAATCGCCGCGATCAGGGCGATGGCGCCATAGGTGCCGATCTGGCTGTCCTTCATGATCTCCAGCCGTCGCGCGCGCGTCCAGCCGCCCCAAAAGCCATCGGCGCAATCTGCCAGCCCGTCCTCATGCAGGGCACCAGTGCAAAAAATGCCTGCCAGCACCGCAAAAAGCGCGGCCACGCCTGCCGGCAGACCCAGCCACAAGGCAGCCCCCGCGCCGGCGGCACTGCAGGCCGCAACCGCGATGCCGACCAGCGGATAGGCCCATGCGGCATGGGCCGCAGGGCGCGGATCATCCGCCTTGAAGGGGGGGTGAGGCAGGGGCAGGCGGGTCAGCAGGCCAAGGGCGATTCGTAGGTCAGCAACAGCCGGGCGAAAGGCAGATGCAGGCATGTCGTTTCTATCCATATTATGCCTCTCGGCCCCTTCCTGCTGCGCGCTGCGGTGGTTAGACATGGGCCTATTGGAACCAGAACCTGAGCATGCCCATGACCCAAGAATTTGCAACCCTGTCCGAATTTCGCGCCCTGCTGGCCGCACAGCCCGGTGCTGATGGCGATGTACTGTCGGCGGCCGCTGATCACAACATGCAACTGACCAAGCCTCCCGGCGCTCTGGGTCAGCTCGAAGAGCTTGCCTTGTGGTATCGCAGTTGGCGCGGCGGCGAGAATGCCGAGATTGCGGCACCCCAGGTGATTGTCTTTGCTGGCAATCACGGTGTGGCAGCCAGGGGTGTGTCGGCCTTTCCGGCGGAAGTGACCGAACAGATGGTCCTTAACTTTCAGCACGGCGGGGCTGCGATCAACCAGATTGCGCGGGTGAACGGTGCCAGCCTTGATGTGGTGGCGCTTGATCTGCAAAAGCCCACATTGGACTTCACCCAAGCCCCCGCCATGACCGAACAAGAGGTGGTTGCGGCATTGGCTGCGGGTTGGGCAGCGGTCAAACCGGATGCCGATCTGCTGGTGGTCGGCGAGATGGGGATCGGCAATACCACGTCGGCGGCGGCACTGGCCTGTGCCCTGCTGGGCGGAGAGGCCGGTGATTGGACCGGTCGGGGCACCGGCGTCGATGATGCGGGCCTGGGCATCAAGACACAGGTGGTCGCCGAAGCCGTTGCATTGCACAAGGGGCAGGGCGACGGGATGGAGATGCTGAGGCGTCTGGGCGGGCGCGAACTGGCTGCGATGGCCGGGGCCATTGCGCGGGCGCGGGTCTTGCGCATTCCGGTCATTCTGGATGGGTTCATCTGCTGTGCAGCGGCCCTGACGCTGGCGCATACCCAAGAGGGCGCTCTGGATCATACCGTGGCAGGCCACCAAAGCGCGGAGGCGGCCCATATCAAGCTGCTGCAGGCCCTAGACAAGGCCCCCTTGCTGCAACTGGGCCTGCGTCTGGGCGAAGCATCGGGTGGGGCATTGGCCATCGGTGTCCTAAAAGGCGCGATGGCCTGCCATGCGGGCATGGCAACCTTTGCTCAGGCGGGTGTCAGCGACGGCTGATTTGGGGGGTGATCCGGCGGGGTGGGCATTTTGCCCACCCCCCATGGCACCCCCCGGTGCAACGGGTCAGGCGCTCTTCTTGTCGTCCTCGTCACCGCGGTTAAGAAAGGCCGTTTCCAAGTCTTTTTGCAGCTCCTTGGCCCGTTCGACATAGGCCTTGTTGTCTGCTGGTGGGATATCGGGCCGCCATAGCTTTGCCAATTCGCGCACGGACATGCGGTCATGGGCATAGAACATACGCTCCGCTTCATGAGCTTCATATTCCGAAAGCCCCATGTTTTCCAACACATAGCGCCCCGCCCTGAGCGACCCGTCGAACATTTCGCGCACCATATCCGAGGCACCGGCCTGATACTGGCGGTACACATCTGTCCGGTCAT
>Ga0208544_10003081_pt1 | contig 10588 bp, 6 predicted proteins | sample DEB08_DNA_9_FD_184526 | JGI IMG/M metagenome (GOLD analysis project Ga0208544, IMG submission 184526) | Aqueous microbial communities from the Delaware River and Bay under freshwater to marine salinity gradient to study organic matter... | ecosystem: Environmental > Aquatic > Marine > Coastal ...
TTCTTTGGGTGATTTGTTTGCCCACTTCTTGAAGGCTCGGCTGAAATTGGAGGAATCGTTATAGCCCAGCTGATTCGCAACCGAATCTATGGTCAGGTTTGTTTCTGTCAATAATTTCGTGGCTAAGTAAAATTTTTGTTGGTCAATTATACGTTGGAAGCTCTCGCCCTCACGCGTAAGGCTTCGCGTTAAGGTTCGAGGGCTAATATGTAGTTGCTCCGCGACTTGGCAAAGAGTGGGGCTCTGCTGTGCTTCCCAGTTAAGAACAATTATTTTTACTTGTTCTGTTCTAGTTAAATGTTGCTGGCTATGCTCCTTGAGTCTTTCCTCGCACAGGCTGATTGCTTGGTCGGAGAGGCATTTTACATATTGAACATTCGGTTCATCGCCCACCGCTTTTGTGAGCGAAATTGAGTTCTCACCTGTGTTGTACATCACGTTTATGTTTAAATCTCTGAATCCGTTTTCACCAATGGGTTCTTCATGCCCAAAGCGCAAAACAACGTCGCTTGGTTGGCGACCCAAAAAATCGACCATTTTTTTAAAAACTAGCGACATATGAGCTTCTGTAAAAAAGCGGTGCAACGACATAGGCAGCATTTTTTTACTCCAGGGCGGGTTGATTCTTACTCTGAATCTATCGTCGTTTATGTCCGCATTTGCTGTCACGACGCATGGTATGTTTTGAGTATAATGAACAACTCGGTTGATTGCCTCTTTAAGGGTGGGGGCACTAAACGCAACGCGAGTCGTTCTACCTGAACTAATCGAATCAATGATTCGACCATACCTGAAGCCAAAACTATCGTGTCCTATAATACTTATCGCCGCATCTAAGGCCTTGAATATCTCGATCGGCGTGATTCGCTCATGCTGCAATAATAGGTCTGCTCGTTTACGCCCACAAGCAAGGGCTACAGGTTTGCTGTCCAAACCTAGGCTCTCTACTTCATCACACAGAAGGGATGCATGAATAGCCGGTATATGGCGATTATCTAGACGATATCGCGATATATCTTGGTTCGAGAATGTTAATAGATTCGTCAAGTTTATTCACTCCTTTATTGAATACAAGTTGATTGAGAATAGCTGAGAACAAGGGGCCCTAATTACTGCATCTAGCGCCGAAAATTAAGCCCAAAGCCACATGGCATAGTCGATAAATTTCTTCAGTGTTTGAGCAAAAAATTACCTATTAACTACTGAGGCGTTGAAACAAAGCAAAGTACGCCAATTATTTTTAAAATAATTGGCGTAGCGCCATAATAATAACTTAAGTTATTATTATGATAAGTTGTGGAGCTGCTGTGATATATGGCTACTTTTGCTAATCGGGTGATTAGGAGCGCATAGATTTAGGTCGAGTTTAAGCTGGGCACCCAGTGCGCTAAGCGAAGCTGGCGTTAGATCAAAGAGTGAAATTCTCTTACGCAGTAAGGTGTAGTGTACCGCTGCGCCCCCGATATCCGTAAGGGTATTGGTTAAGGAACCTCTGATTAAGTCTAAATGATCTCTGGCCTTCAAGCTGATTCGCAATCAAGGCATTTGGAATTCGCTCCTGCGGAGCGCCCCCTGCAATGCTCTAATAAGTTGCATACCCCACAAGGGGGTACCGAGGTCCATGCAACGATGTTTTGCAGGCATGACTGGTCACGCCAAAAAACAATAAGGCTTACCGCTCCAAGCTCACGCCCCTTACCTCCATCCATGGAGGCAACGCCGAGTGTGGATCCGCTTGAAATCCCCGTAGAGTAAGGCTTAAAGCGCACATCTACGTTGTTTCCGCTCTCACTAAGGACTACAGCTATTAGCCTCGAGCGGCGCCTAATAGCTGTACGCTTCAAGTCTTACAGAGGCCGTTTATACTTAATCAGAGGCTCCCTAGGCTTGCTAATAGCCCACTATTAGCGGCGTTTTCCGCCTCAATTAGAGATATTCCAAGCTATTTCTATTTCGTTCCTAAGTTCTCGATAAGTTAGTGCAATCCCTCCTATTATCAAGCAGAGCCACTTAATTCTATTGGATCATTCTCTAGCACTCAGCTTATTTGTTATTTTTGCTCAAAATGTATTGCTGGATTATCGAATACATTTTGAAATCACTATCTCCCAATTTAGTGACATAGCCAGACCACGACTCTTTTAGAAGCGTGAATTTCTCTGGGTCCCATTCTAGTACTAATTCTGTATATAACTTTGTCGCCATTCTTTGTGATAACCGCTTATCATTCTCGGGATAGACTGTCTGCCCAATACTTTCTGACAAGGCAGCGTCAGCGAGGGATAATTCAAACTTACCTAAATTAGCGTAGACCATGGCTCTATCTGATAAGGCCCATGATAGATAATGAGCACTTTTCGTTTCTGCCGCTGAAAATGTTTCTATTGCGGCGGAATAATACGGCAATGCAGTTTCCCATTCTTTTAACATTGCATACGATCCAGCCAACATTAAAGTGACTCCGGCAATATCTGATCTAGTGAATTGTGCATTACTTTCGTCGCTTGTTACTAATTCATACGCTTCAGAAGCGCTTTCCATTGCCTCGCGATACTGATTGTTTTTAATGTAAGTATAGGCCAGAGTTGATAATCCACGAGCAGTTGCAGCACCTGGTATTTCATCAAAAAGCTTGCGCACGCTTAGGTATTTTTTGGTTGTCTCAATGGCCTTTCCGTATTCATCAACGGAAGCGTAACCGATCGCTAACTCAGGCAGAATGAGTAATACTTGTGTGCTGTTTTCGCCCCAGATCTTAATGAAATTTTCATGTAGTCTTTCTGCTCTCTGAACTCTGTCATTGCCTTTTTTTACAAAATTAGCTAATTGAATTTCGCCGAATTCGAGTTCAAGTGCTCGAGGGTGTTCATCGGTATAATGCCTCTCGACAATTGTCTTAGCGTGGCTATAGTAGGATGCCGATTCGTCTAAGCGATCTTCCCTAAACGCAGCCTGACCCAATAAAAAATACAATTCGGCAAGCAACGTCTCATCTACTTGAGTTTCTTTCTTATATAACTCTAGCGCGGCCTGCAACTGTTTGTTGGCGTCAGTATATTGTCCTCGAGAACTATAGGCGCGTCCGATAGCCATTTGGCTTTTGATGCGTGCAGCCCCTTTGATGTCATTTAATACGCAAAATTCAAAGGCTTTCTTCGCGTGACCTATATCGAGGTCATAAAATGCTCGGTTGGCCGCTGATTTCGACGCCATTAAATGAGCCTCAACAATAATAGTTTTATTAGTAACTTCTAGACCCTCCAGAATAATGCTATTTATTTCGTCAGCCTTTGAATATTCGTCAATACTAAGAAAGGCATCGGATAATGAGAGCAATAATTTTGCCCTTAAATTAGCCGAAATACCTTTGGTGTGTTTTAAGTTTTGATAGCCATGATCTAGCATTCCAGCCACTGAGGCCATACCCTTACTTGCCATGCCACTGGGGTTAGCAAAGCCAATTGTTTCCATAATCATCGAGGCCACCTGCTCGGCATTTTGCTTTTCTTTCTGTGCTCGTTGGGCCTCTGCTTTGATCTCGCCGTTTTGGTCAATCAGTTTGGCTACAAATAATGATGCCAATACTGCAATTAAAAGTGCTGACATAGAAACAACATAATTTCTTTGTACCAGTTTTTTACTGCGATAGAGAAATGAGGCCGGGTGGGCATAGACAGCTTCATTTTTTAAGTAGCGCCTGACATCAGCTCCCATCTCCGATACCGATTGATATCGGTTTTCTCTATTTTTATGAGTTGATTTTAGATAAATGAAATCCAACTCTTTGTTCAACTGCTTCGCCAACTGGCTGGCTGATTTACTGCGCTGCTCGGCGATCTCATTTTGAGCATCTTCAGCAAGGTTTTCAAAATGGATACTGGGTACCGGAGCCTCAAACTCGGCGATTAGAGAGATGCGTTTAGCATTGTCTAATTTGTTGATCGTTTTACGATCAAAAGGGATGCGGCCAACCAGCAGACTAAACAACACCATGCCTAAGGAATAGACATCGGCGCGCGCGTCAGTATCTTTAATGTTGAGAACGTGCTCTGGGCTCATGTACTCAGGCGTACCCATCAAATGTTCGTTGTTCCATTTGATTTGATCATTCAGGCCACTGGAAATGCCAAAATCGATAATGGTTGGTATGTGTTGGTTTTCAAACTCACGAATCAAGATGTTGGATGACTTCAGGTCACGGTGCAGAACGCCGCGTTGATGCGAGTAGGTAATCGCATCACAAATCCGCAAGAATAGCTGAAGCCGTTGTTCGATCGTGAGTTTGCTCTCGTCACAGAAGTGTGACAGCGTGGTGCCCTCGATGTATTCCATCACAATAAAAGACAGGCTTTCTTCGGTGGTCTCAACTGTATGGATGGTGGCAATATTGGGGTGCGATAGTTTTGCTAAAGCTCGTTGTTCGAAACGGAAAAACTCGAGGTATTCTTTAGGTGCATCGGGTCTGACCAGTTTGATCACCACTTGCCGGTGTACCGGCTCTTTTTGCGAAGCAATAAACACACCGGCAATGCTGCCTTCATGCAACAGAGTCTCTAAGAGATAGCCCTTTATTTCCTGACCTATCCATTGGTCGGCGTACCACTTATCATTTAGTTCGATACGGGAGGTGAGGGGAATATCCACCAGCGAAATAGTTTTATCAAGCGTATCGAGCATGCTCTCTAACTTACATCGGGTAAGTGCGTCGACATTCTTGTTTAAAATTTGCGCTTGTCTTTCAGCATGCGGCAATTCTGATAACTCCTCAAACAAGCGTATCAATTCATTCCAGTTGTAGGGTTTTGACTGTCGTTCAAGTTGTTTGTTTAGAGCTGCCATAAGCTATATCCTATCTTTATTTGTGTAACTTGATTGCTGATAATTATGCTCAGGTCTCTTTATATATATCCTTCATTCGATACTCGGTTAATTAGTGATGGGGGTCTTTGATTGCTCCCGGTATACACAATGTTTTTGCGGGGAAAAACATCAAATCGGCCATAGATATTAATCCGTTTACTATATGTTAATAAACGATTCGAGAGAAACTAGCCCGAAAATATTTATTGCCAGCGATAATAAATCCGACACGCTAATTACCCAGAACCTGAGATTGGCCCGTGTCTTGCTTTTTGCTATGTTGTAAAATTGATTACTCGCAGGTTGTTATCTCAGAATGAATTACAGTCGACACACGATTTCCCAAGCATATCGGCGTTTGATGTTGATCACGCAGGGGCCAATGTCATTGCTAACCATATACATGTTGCAGAATCGTCGCCGTTTCCAATTACACACAACTTGGACCGTTGGGACAAAGAGCGAGAAGGTACTTCGGTTGGTGTTGGGGAAACAATACAACAGGAGATGTATAGCACCGGTGATCACGGCAGCATAATTTTCACTGTGTCTGGTGAAACCGCCGCCTCACAACCTTTTTCAGGACAGTGTATCGGCCCATTTGGTGGTGCAGTACTTGAGAGCCTCACTGCGACTAGGAATTATTTTACAGCGCCTTTAAATACGGCGAAAGCAGAGTTATTGAGAGAAAGTCTCGTCGATAGCGCTTGGTGTAGGGAGTAGTCAAAAAGGTAGATATGTTGATTGGCGTGATGGTAGTTTTTAAGTGTGTGTCAAAAGCGACACTTGAAGCAAAATTAGCGAGTTTTGATACTGTGTCAAATCAAATGATTCGCGCCAACTAGTCTTATAGAAAAAGTGCTAGAATTTTCTAGTGCTTGGTATGCGGGGTGACCACCAAGAGAATAGATAAGAACCAAAAATTACTCATACATCCGATCTAACGATATATTGTCTATCAGGCGATACTAACTTATAGGTTGCAATATTTCTAAACCTAGAGCCGTTAAATAAACCGAAATCATTTAGACTCAATCAGAGGCTCCTTAACATACATTATTCTAAGTTGACGTTAATAGTGATTAGCTCTAGACTAAAATGATAAATGGAAATCCAAAATTATGATGAGATAACGACTCTTTTACATAAGAGCTCGCTAGGCAATCCTGCAAGTGAATCAGAATTAATTAGGCTTATTTATCAAGACCTAAAACACATTGCGATCAACCGCCTGAGAAGCGAATCTGAAAATTGCACGCTTAGTGTTACGGCATTAGTGCATGAAGCCTTCCTGCGCCTAAGCACGCTAAAAAACCTGACCTGGCAAAGTCGTAGGCATTATTTTGGTGCTGCAGCTGAGGCAATGCGTAGAATACTAATTGACCGTGCACGCTATCACCTATGTGAGAGCCGTGAAGGCGATAATAACCGGATTCAACTCGAGGAAGGTTTATTACTTGAAGATATAAGACCTAAGGAATTACTCGATCTGGACGATGCCTTATTTGACCTTGGACGTTATGATTCTGAGCTGGCTGAGATAGTCAAACTTAAGTATTTCGCAGGATTATCGCTAAACGATATTGCTGAACTGTTTGAAGTGTCATCAAGGACGATCGATCGACGTTGGCAAACCGCACGCGCATGGCTGTTATCGGAAATACAAAATAAGTAGTCGCTTGTGTGATTAATCGAATTTGGTTCATTATTAGTTGGATGTTATGAATTGAGAAATTCTACAACGATTAGCATGGGTTAAACTTATCAAGAGCTAGGTGGTACTGGCTTAGTCTGGCAACACCATCCATATGAATCGTGAGGTTAAAGTATTTAAGCTCATCAGCCATCCCAAGAAGCATGACATGACGCTAATGGTGAACCGTAAAGCGGGGAACTCATTGAAGTACCCGTGCTCTGCCGATTAGATACCGCAGTCGTTGGGTCGTTTGCTATTAGCAATGGTTTGATGGAGGCTGATCGTGCACCTCACAACGGTATTACCACGGTACGAATTTGGCAAGCAAACATATGTAAAATGATTGTCGCTCAAGTGCCGATGAGTAATGGCCAAGTTCAAGAAACCGGTGATTTTGAATTAGATGGGGTAACGTTTCCATCGGCCGAAGTAAAAGTCGAGTTTATTGACTCAGCGACGGGTGACAGCGCCAGAAGCCGTGGGGACAGACCAGAATGGCACTAAGTTAAGCCGGTTTAGCATGCATTCTGTCACGATGTGGAACTGAGCCCAGAGAGGGCGCGACATGATCACACGGTGGTTATGCAAGATGTTATTCGTATGTTATGCGTTGGCTTAATACACGGCGACTTATCGGAATTCAATGTATTAGTAGACCAAGTCGGGCCGGTGATTATCGATCTGCCTCAGGCGGTTAATGCGGCTGGTAATAACAACGCAAAAGCCATGCTCGAGCGTGATGTGCGCAACATGACCAATTACTACGGCCAGTTCGCACCTGAATTACTCAAGACTCAATGCGCAAAAGAAATCTGGAAGCTGTATGAGAAAGGTGACCTCAAACCTGATGCTAAGCTCACTGGCATTATCGAAGTCGATACACGCCCAGCCAATGTCGATTCAGTAATGCAGGAAATAAAAGCCGCCTTCGAAGAGCAAGAAGAGCGCTTGCAGCGTTTGCAAGACGATTAGCAAGCATTGGTTGCTCGGGCGAGATTTAACGCAGTGAGCGACGCTGTTACAGAATCATCAAGCACTAATTTGATTAAACTTCAAAGCGCTGAAAGTTATGATCAGCCGCGATGCCTTGAATCGATAATTTATCAGCAAATACCGAGAAGGCTAAGTAGCCCGCGAGACCGCTGGTTTTTGCCATCCATGGCGGTAGATATCGCGGCTGTTTCAGAGTGCCATCATTGAACAGTGGCTCTAATTCTATTGCGTCTGAGATGGTCATTCGGCCTGCTAGAAAGTAACGACATAGATCTAATTTTTGATGACTCATTGCCCAGCTAAAAAAGGTGTGAACCTGCATTAAACCATGTAGGTAAACGCCGTCTTTAGTAAACGCCGCGCCTCCGGTAACCGGGGCACCTCTAAAAATTCGCATGGTCGAGTTGAAGCATTCATCTTCTGGCTGCCCGCGCTCTAGAAAGAACTTAAATACCTGGATAAAGTCTGCGCCATTTAGCGCTTGGTCAATTGCTATAGTTCGGAGCGCGATTCGTTCTAGTCGATCTATGTCGATCGACCCAGTTACCAGTTCTGAAAAGGTTGCAAGGCCCTCTTGGGCACCGGTAGTGCGGGGCGCACCCAAGCCAAAGCAACTCGCATTTTGTTGGGCTTGGCCGTTTAATGCGGTTAGGCTGTGGATGAATATCTCGTGCTGCAGCAATTGCTCTAAATCATACTCAGTAAAGCAGGTTGCATCACGCAGACGAATTCGAGTGGCTCCTGCGGCGGCCTTTGATACTAGGTTAGGGTCAGTAACGACGCTTAAAAGACCCTTGGGGAAAACCTCAGTCAGTCTGCTTTCGAGGTCTTGTTTAATGGTCTCGGCTGGTAAGCAGTAGGCCGATTCATGCAGGTGTGTGGCACGGCTGAACTGATCACTGGATTCTAGAAAGTGATGCGCGGCTTGTAGATTATTGAAACGACCATCAGCCAGTAAATCACCTGGGGCACCATATAATTCACGGCTGGGTTCAAGCATATCTTGGCTGCCAGCAGATTCCAGTAAATGGCATAAAGTTTGGTAGGAATCGGCTGTTTTATGTAAATAGCTCGCTAGTGGATGGTCGAACACAGACAGCTCTTGCTTGGCTTTGCGCAAGGATTCTGCCGAGGCCTTCAGGTCATCACTAATGTTATATTCAACTTGTGGTAACCGCGGGTTGCCACGTTGCCAGTCGTCGAGGAATGTACGCTTAACCTTGGCTGGCCAACTTAATCGCGTTAGCACTTTTATGTCTTTGGACGCAGCAACAATTGCGTTATCAATCGGCTTAAGTAACTCTAGTTCTGTGTTTTTCATATTTTAGTTATTTGAGACTTCTTCATAACTCTAGTGCAAAAGGAAAATGAGAAAATATTTTCAAGATTTTTATCAAAATTGAGTGCAATAGCTAGCTATTGCCGGATGTTTTGGTAAAAATATCGGAAACTATTAGCCATTTTATCTTGTGCTAGAGTTATGCAGAGGCCTCTATTTATAACCTAGCGATCAAGGTAAGTGGCGTTAGGACTAAGGATGTGCGGATATCTTGTCTCTAACAATCTTTGCATCTTGCGGGCTTAGCTCGACACTTGCCTCGATTATTTTTTCGGCATGCGTTGTATCCCATGTGTTTTCGCCGTTTAAGTAATAAATATAGAGCTCGGGAAAATCTTCTATTGCCAGCTGGTCTTCGACAAAAAGTTTTTCGATTAACATTGAGTCTTCACCTTTACGTCTATTATCGTAGGCGTCACCCGCTGGTAAAATGTCTTTACGGCATAATAGGCTACCTTCCCATAAACGAATGTTAGAGCAGTAAATTTTATTACTTTCTCGATGATGGATTAACCAGCGTGGTAAAATCGAAGCCGGTTTCTGTTGTTGCAAGGCTGAGTTTAATTGTTTCGAAAGTCTTTGAGGGTGATACCAATCATCGTCGTCCCACTGGCAAATGAACTGCCCCTTGGCTATTTTTATGGATAAATTTCGCAGATCACCCAAGCTTTGTTTTGGGTCAATGGGGGCGACATGGTGGCGGATCTCTTTAATATTCAGCTGCCGCAAAAGCTCGTTTGTTTCTAGGTCATCTGATTCACTAACCACAATCAGTTCTTTACGCGCATAGGTTTGTGCTTGAAAACAATCAATCGCACGCTTTAATAGTGACACTCTGCCACGAGTCACGCATAGGCATGATATCAGTGGGGTGTGGTCGTTTGCCTGCAGCGGTTTATTAACCGCGCTATATTTTGAGGTGCGGGCGTTATTCGTGAGATCCCGTTGCGCCGTCGAATGGTAGAACGATTTAGGCCGTTCGTAGTACATGCTTAAGAGCGACAGGTTGCGGATATAGTTTTGCGGATCAATGCCGTTGAGCTCGCTAGGTTGATGCCACAAATGGTAGGCAACGCTGTTTAGTGTTGCTACTTGGGCGGCAAAAAAAGCCACCCGTTTGGACATTGCATCGTCTTCAGCGCCCCAACCTTCAAAACGTTCATCCATGCCGCCTGTAGCGTTGAAAAGTTTTCGTGTAATAGCGAACGCGCCTCCGCAGAACGGCAGGTGTTGACCAATTGATTTTCGGTTTAGCTGTTCTGGAGACCGATCAATATGTAGCTCGTGGGCTTGGCTTAGTAACTGCCGGGTCTCTTGCTGGCTGAGGTCAACTAAAACGTCATACGGGTTGATGGCATCGGCACCATCGTCCATTTTTTCGCTAATTCGGTCTAATGTGGCTGCATCAATTAGCATATCTGAATCAGCGAATAAAAGGCGCTCGCAGCTCGCGTGGTTAGCGGCGATATTCAGCCCCCATGATTTATTAAATCGCCCCGTATTCTCAATAAATACATAGTTAATATTGGTTTTCGGTAAATTCCCTACTTGGCTTTTAGCATCTTGTTCAACAATAATGATTTCCAGTGTTGGGTCAAGACAGAGCTGTTGCAAAAGATAGTGCAGGTTGCGTTCCCGACTTTGATCAGATTTACGATAGGTTATTAGGTAAGAGAAGCGATACATAAATATTTTAATTA
>Ga0208544_10003082_pt1 | contig 10588 bp, 9 predicted proteins | sample DEB08_DNA_9_FD_184526 | JGI IMG/M metagenome (GOLD analysis project Ga0208544, IMG submission 184526) | Aqueous microbial communities from the Delaware River and Bay under freshwater to marine salinity gradient to study organic matter... | ecosystem: Environmental > Aquatic > Marine > Coastal ...
CCGTACACCTGTCCGTTAAGATCGAGGGGCCCGCGCAGCTGACCGGCGTGATATCTAACATCCGCAGGTCCGCGGAGGGGAAGCAGCCCTTCACGGGGTTCTGGCTGATAAATGAGGTCACCTCTAAGGTCGGGGAGACCCACCTGATCCCGACCGCCGTGAACGTGTACGGCCCCGAGGCGGAATCCCTATCCGGCCTGAAAAACGGGGACCGGGTCAGTCTTGAGGGGCGTAACGGGAGGGACGGCTATATTGCCACCTCCCCGGTCAACGTAACCCCAGGCCTCGATCAGGAGCCTCCTGATGAGCCCGCGATATAGCGGTTTCCAGGTTCAGGAAAGATAAGGGGGGCTTCTAAGCCCCCCTTTTTTTCCACGTAAGCCGAAGTCGTGCGCCCCTTTTAGCACCGGAAGACGCAGCTTGATGGCCCCGCCTCATTGATCGCGCAGGAGGTCGGCCGACACGTCGACACCTTCGCGCGTGAGATGAACTCGTCAAACCCGACCTGCGCGCAGGCGGACCCGTTGCTGGCGATCGCGAAGCCGCCCATCGTGATGCTCAGCTCATAGGGGTTGGGCGCGCAGGCGGCCGCCTCGAAATCGGCCCAGAAGCTCGCGTCCAGCGTGCAGGCGTTCGGGAAGTTCAGATGAGCGCCCGGCGGGACCTGGAAACAGGCCTGAAACAGCTGGAAGACGGGATGGTTCTCGTTCGTCGTCGAGATCCCGCCGCCTGAGGTGAGCGGAGGCGGGGGCGGGGGCGGCGGAGGCGGCCGGTTGCCATAAAGTCCGAACTCCCGGGTCAGGAAGACGGACGGATCAGAGGCGGGACCGATATTAAGGGTGCCCCAGCGATGACCGTTCGAGGAGGAGGCGGGCCGGATCGCCACCTCGACCCGATCCCCGTTCCTGACCGTCCTTAAGGAGACCGAGAGGCCGTGAGCATCCCCGAGGTAGCGCCTGCTGGTCTCACGGAGCCAGCCCCCGCCGTTGATCCGGACCACCATGCTCGGCGTGTCCTGATTTGAGCTGGTCGTGTAAACCGGGGTGGTCGTTCCGCTATAGCTGTTCCAGCTCATAACCCCGTCGCCGGTCAGGCCGGAGACCGTGACCGGGTCGGAGATCACGTATACCGTCCCGCTGTCCATGAACGCGTCCAGGCTCGCATCATCCGCCTGATGATATCCGAAGAAGAAATGATCCGGCATCCCCGCGACCCGCTGATCACAGCGGTAGCTGTGAAAAAAGTAGGCGGGCGGGTTCGCCGTCGACTGCGCGGCGATCGCGAACTCCCCGAGGTCAGAGCAGGACCCGTCAGATAGGTTGTAGGTCATGTTGCTTTGCTGAATCTGAAACCTCTGCCCGTTCCAGTTCGTGACGCTCGCATAGGCCGCGCCGCACCCGTTAGGGGACGCAGCCCCGACCCCCTCATCGATCAGGCAGGTCCCGTACTGATAGACGGTCGTGATGAGGGGGGCGCAGGGGGAGACGGTCACGTTAGGGTAGGGATTGCCGAGAAACGCCGCGCCGCCGACCGCCCACTCGTTCGCGGACTTATGCGGGATCATGATCGGGGAGGAGGTGTTGTTGGTCACCTCGCGGCACACTCTGTGCCGGTCAATCCGCTCGGTGGTGGCCGGGAGCACCCGGGTCCCCTCCGGCGCCGCCCCGCCCGTCAGGTCCTGTGGGATCGCGGGTCCGCTCAGGGAGAACGCCAGGAGGAGCGTTGCGCTCAAAAGGGAAGGGATACGCATTCGGCCGTCTCCGTGTTTGTTACGCATGACATTTAGCGCACTTAAGGGTTTTTCGCAAACCCCTAAGCGCTCAGATCTCCCCCCTCGACCCGAACGGAGCCCCTCGTGGGCCCGAAGCTGCGCAGGCCCAGAGGGATGCGCATGTGAGCGGCGGCGACCTCGGCCAGAAAGGCCGCGGATACCCGGGCCTGATCCGACCCGATCCGCAACTCCGCCATCCCGCTTATCTGATCCAGACAACTCACCCCCAGCTGCGGGGCGACCGTGACCCGGGACCGGTTCGCCGCGGCGAGGTCACGACCTATGAAATCCTCGGTCTCAAACAGATCAAGGGGGCCCGTACGCATGCTGCCCTGCCACGGGTTGGGCTGGTTCGTCGGGTCACAGACCTGCGCCCAGGGGAGCCGGTCCTGCTCATAACGGAGCGGGCCGGCCCCGTGCCGGGTCATGTAGGCGCGGGTCATGTAGAGGGGGCGGATCTCGCTTATCCCGGCCTCCTCAGAGATCGTGATCATGTTGCGAAGCCCCGTGTTGGACCGGGTGAGGTGGGGCATGACCCCGAGGTCCATGTCCAGCATAAGCCCCTGTGCCCCCTCGAACAGGACCGTCTCGGACCCGATCTCGTAATCCGGGCGGACAGCGATCAGCTGCGAGAACAGCCCGACGTCCTCAATGAACCGGTCCAGCAGCGCGTCGGACCAGAGGGGCTCCTGATGCCGCAGAACGGAGGGGTGGTCGTTAAGTCCGAGCGCCTCGATCCTGGCGACCGCCCAGTCGTCACGGATCCCGATAAGCCTCCCCCTGAGGTCCGGGCCCGTAAGGTCCGCCACGGACAGCGGGGTCGCCCGCTCAGCGCGAAGGAGGGTCTCCCCGAACCCGACCCCGCAGCTCCCGTGACGGCCGCTCCCGCGGGCCGCCTCAGCGGACTGGTTGATGAAGACGTCCCAGGGGGTGGTGACCTGTGCACGCGGATCAATCGAGATCACCGGCGCTGCTGACATCAGCGGACGAAGCTCCTCAAGCTCACGCAGCAGCAGCATCGGGTGGGCCACGAAAAAACGGGACAGGTGGGTTCTGGCCCCGGCGAAAGCGCCCGACCCGACGTGATGGAAGACGTGGCGCCGACCGTCCGGGGTCTTGACGGTGTGGCCGGCCTGCGCGCCCCCGTTGGAGCGGACGACGAGCGGGTCATGACCCTCAGACATGAGACGTGCGGCGATCGCGTCCGTGGCGAGCCCCTTCCCCTCATCCCCGAAGTTCGCGCCGATGACGGCATGGGCGACGTTGTGATGTGTCATCTGGAAATCCTTCGCGTTCAGTTTCAGGCGGCAACGGGGGCGTTGCGCCAGTTCTCGACATGGTCGAGAAAATACGCGGTCTCCGCCTGGTACCCCTGGCCGACCCAGACGCCCCCGCGCTGAACCTGCCAGTGCACCCCCTCCACCTCGACGTATTGGAAGTTTACCCGGGTCATGGTCCGGCCGGGACGGGCGAAGAGGGTCTCATCGCCGCGCGTCGCGACCGCCCACATCGGCGGATAGTCGTAGAGCCCGTAGGGGGAGCGGGCGGTCGGCTCCTCATAGATGAAGATCGCAAGAAGCCCCTCCGGGTCCAGGATGGCGGGAGCTGTCCCGGTAGGGGCGATGGTCTGGACGGTGTCAGCGGAGGGGTGCATGTCGGATATCCTTGAGGTCTGGTGTGGCCGGGCGAACAGCGCCCGGCCTATGGTTCAGGATCAGAGCCGGCGGAGACCGGTACCGGCGGCGCGGGTCGGCAGGCCGCGCAGCGCGTTCGCGACCACCACCGCGGTGGAGCCGGACCAGCTCGCCGCCACGTCCGCCACGTTGGCCCCCTCGATCACCTGGATCGTGGAGATGACCGTCTCGGCCAGCTTGTCGACGTCCTCGAGCAGGATCGTGCGTTCCGGCAGAAGCGGCTTCCAGGTGGACAGGACCCGGTCAAGCCCGTGGCGGGCGTAGCCCTCGTTTGCGAGCACGATGTGGAACACCTCGTAGTCCCGCTCCGCCATCGCCAGGCAGTCCCGGGCGCTCAGGTCCCGCGCCTCCGTCTCCCCGAACACGCTGCGGATATGGTCCGCGCGCATCCCGTCCAGGTTCGGCTCATCCCCGATCGTGAAAAGGTACCCCTTGCGGCCGCGTTTCTCAGCCGCGTCGGTCCGGGTCTTCAGGGCCGCAAACAGGTGGGCCGCGGAGTATGACTCACCCCCGTTGGCGCCGCCGCCCCCCTCGATCCAGAGGTCGCGGACCTGGTCGGCCAGGCTGATATCCGCCTCGAACTGGGTCGCCTGCAGCGGGGCCCGGTCGTATTCCGCGTCCCCGATCGCCAGCACCATGATGTGCGGATCGGTGACCGGCTTACGATCATAGATCCCGGTGGCAAGGGTGTTGAGCCCGTCCTGCATCAGCTTATGTGAGATCATCCCCATCGAGCCGGTCACGTCCGAGGCCAGGATGATCGGGGTCGACAACGGGTTCATCGCGCTGTCGCGTGATTCGCGAAACTCGATTTTCGCAGGGTTATAGGCGTCCTTCAGGTCGCGTGAGGTGAAGACGGCAGCGGCCGTCTTACCGGTCACGTGCGTTTTGGCATATGTGCCCCAGTCATTCGCGTCCCAGCGTGCATTTCCCATCTCGGTCTCCTCCGGTTCGGGGTTTCATGACTTCCATTTAGGATATTAAATGTTTTTATGCAAGTTACAAATAATCATGGGTAGATGTTTTCTGGTGTGAGGTCCCAGCGCACAAACCGCCGCCTCCCCCAAACCGCCTCAAGGGTCTTCAGCCAGCCCGCATAATCCTTTTTCGCCTCACCCTCCGGCGGCATCACCAGCCAGCGCCCGATCGGCTCAGGGGCGGAGCCCCGCAGCAGGGCGCCGCCGGTCGGGTCGCCGAGCGCCTCGCGCAGGGTCCGGCGGATCAGCTCCAGGTCGAGACGTGCGTCAACCACCTCCCCGTTGACCGTGAGCCGCGGCGCCAGCGCCAGGGTTCGACCGGGCAGGGCGATAGGGCGGGTGCCCGTCTTTGAGGCGAACCCCCAGCCCCCCATTAGGCGAACCGTATGGGTTTCGGGGGACACCAGAACCGTCTCCGGGGCGATCGCGCCATGCACGAGCCCGGCCCATCCCAGCCAGCAGGCGATGTTCAGGAGCCCGGACCCGATCCAGGCGACATGCTCAGGAGGGACGGCGCCCCTCACGCGCAACAGATCCGCAAGCAGCACCTCATCCGCGTGACGGGCCATAACCAGCGCCTCCCCGCCATCCTGCAGCGGGATCCGACGGTCCAGCGTTGGCAGGAACGGGGTCATCTGCTTGCGCATCCGGTCATCCGCGAACCGGAAGCCCGCGATCGCCGCGGCGCCGGCCTCGGCCAGATCCGCCACCTCTGCCCGGTAGATCCAGGTCAGGCTGCGGCGGCCGACGAGCAGCTCACCGGTGTCCAGGGGCAGGGTGGAGAGCGGCGACAGCCCGAGGCTGCGCCCGTCCCGGGTCCGCAGCGTCCGGGTGACGGAGGGGCCGACGCGGCGCGGGCCCAGGGCCGCGTCGCGCAGCCGGACCAGATGGGCGAACACCTCCGTCGCGCGCGGATCTTTACAGACGTCCGGATGCCACCGGGCGGCCAGCCGCTTGAAGGCGCGCCGCACCTCATCTGCGGGCCCCGGGAACAGACGGGCACGATCAGACGGGGTTACGGAGAGGATATCTTGTGCGCTCAGGGTTATCGTCATCTCACACGGTCTCCTTTTTTCGCTTGAGCTTACCTTTATATTTATGTTATATGCAAGTTACAAATAATAGGGGGAGCCATGCAGGAATTCCAAGACCGTTATCCGCGCCCGATCGCCACCGTCGATGCGGTCATTCTGACGTTGTCTGATGGGCGCCTTCAGGTCCTGCTGCATCGTCGGCCGGAAGCCCCGTTTTCGGGCGCCTGGGGGCTGCCGGGAGGGTTTATCCGGCAAGATGAGGACCATGACACGGAGGGGGCGATCGGCCGGGTCCTGCGTGAGAAGGCAGGGACGAGCGGGTTCTGGGTGGAACAGCTGGCCACCTTCTCCGGCCCGGTCCGGGACCCACGCGGCTGGTCGATCTCGGTCGCCTATATGGCGCTCGTGCCGCGGGACCGGTTGCCGGTGGATACGGACACGGTCCGGCTCTTTGACGTTGATGCGCTCCCCCCGCTCGCCTTCGATCATGCGGCGATCGTCGCAGCCGGCCTCGAGCGCCTGCGCGGAAAGGGGGCCTACTCGACCCTGCCCGCCACCCTGCTCGGGGAGGTGTTCACCCTGAAGGACCTTCAGAACGCCTATGAGGTGGTGCTCGGACGGACCCTTGACACCTCCTCATTCCGGCGCAGGCTCAACGAGATGCGTCTGGTTGAGGAGGTTCCGGGGGCGGAGCGCCGACAGACCGGATCCGGGCGCCCCTCGAAGGTGTTCCGCCTCGCGCGAGATCCCCACACCTTTGACCGGACCCTGGGCGGCGCGGTATGATCCTGAGGGGCGCCGCGCGACTTCAAGACTGGGAGCGCCTCCTCACGGAAGCGCGGGACGGGGCTGTGCTCGCACATGAGCCGATGCACGGGGAGAGGCACTGGCGCGCGGTCGCCTGGGCAGGCCTGAGAATATCCGAGCTGCGCCCGGATCTTAGCAGGATCATTCTGGTAGCCTTCGGCCTTCTGCACGATTGTCGACGGGAAACAGATGACTGGGACCCCGATCACGGTGCGCGCGCCGCAAGGGTCGCTCTCCGGTCGCGACCTCTCAAACGGCTTGCGGGGGTGGAGGGGCGAGAGCTTGTCGCGGAGGCCTGCCGGCTCCATGAGCGCGGACTGATCACGCCCGCAAGCGCCCAGATCGGGGCCTGCTGGGACGCGGACCGGGTCAACCTGGTCCGTCTGGGGTTCTCGCTCGACCCACGGTATTTTTCGATCCTGTCACGCGAGGGCGGGACCCTTGACGCGGTCGCTGCACAGACCCGGCTCATCGTGCGCGATCCGCCCGCATGGCCGGACCTCTTCATGGCCGCTGATACAATCGATCAGGGCGCCTGACCCCCTCGACAAGAAACCAAACCCCCTTTCTGAAAATCAAAAAAGGAACCCTTATGAAAGCCCAACACATCTTCTTTCCGAAAATCATCAACGGGGCCTCGCAGTTCGTGATCCCGGTCTTCCAGCGTGACTACAGCTGGGCGGAGGAGAACTGCCGCCAGCTCTGGAAGGACATCCTGCTGATCGCGCAGGCGCCCGGGGAGCGGGGGCATTTCATCGGCTCCGTGGTCTACATCCAGTCCGGGGACAGCAATGCCGGGTTCTCCCGCTGGCTCCTGATCGACGGGCAGCAGCGCATGACCACGCTGACCCTCCTGATGGCGGCGCTGCGCGATCATATCATCGAGACAGGCTGGAGCACGGACGGGGACGGGCCGGTCGCAAAGAAGATCGACGCCTATTTCCTGCGCAACCCGCTGGAGGACGGCGAGGAGGAGTTCAAGCTGCAGCTGCGCCGCCATGATAACGCCACCCTGAAGGCGATCATCGCGGGTTCGCCCCTTCCGGACGCCCCCTCGGCCAACCTGCGGGAAAATTACGAGCTGTTCCGGGACCTCCTCAAGGAGGCGGATCCGGCACAGGTCTATGCGGGGATAAACCGGCTCATGCTGGTCGATGTGACCCTGGAGCGGGGGATGGACGATCCGCAGCTGATCTTCGAGAGCCTCAACTCCACCGGGGTGAACCTGAGCGCGTCGGACCTGATCCGGAACTTCATCCTGATGAGCCTGACCGAGAAGGAGCAGACCCGGCTCTACCGGGACTACTGGGGGAAGATCGAGGACCTGTTCCGCGGCAGCGACCGGGTATTCTCGAACTTCATCCGGGACTACCTGGCTCTGCGCAGCAGGTCCGCAAAGCTGGAACGGTCAGATCTGGTCTACACCGCCTTCCGCCGCGCCTTCGGTGGCATCGGCCAGGACCCGGACGCGCTTGAGGCGCTGCTCGTGGACCTGTTGCGGCGCGCCCGCCAATACGCCGCCTTCGCGGTGGGGTCCGGGACGGATGAGCGGGCCCGCGCCTTCGCGCAGCTGCGGCACCTCGCGGATGTGCCCGCGATCCTGATCATGCGCCTCCTTGAGGTTCAGGAGGTCCACAAGACCCTTCCCGAAACCCAGCTCCTTGAGGCGCTCCGCCTCATCGAGAGCTACCTGCTCCGCCGGGCCGTGATCGGTGCCCAGAGCCGGGGCTACGGGCTTGAGTTCGCCAAGCTGGCCTACCGGATCGAGGACACCCAGCCGCTCGCCTCCCTCAAGGCGGCTCTGGCCCGGATGCCGGCCGCCTACGCCTTCCCGGAGGACGCGGAGTTCGAGCGGGCCCTCCTGGAGGGGGACCTCTACCACAAGCGGGTCTGCAAGCAGGTCCTGGACGGGCTTGAGAACCGGGACAGCAAGGAGCAGAGCGACACCAGCGCCTACTCGATCGAGCACATCATGCCGCAGAACGAGAAGATGCCGGAGCCCTGGCGCCAAATGCTCGGGGAGGGCTGGAAGGGGGTCCATCAGACCTGGCTGCACCGGCTCGGGAACCTCACCCTGACCGGGTACAACTCCACCTATAGCGACAAGCCGCTGGCGGAGAAGCAGACCATCGAGCACGGGTTCCAGCAGAGCTCGGTCCGGCTCAACCAGGACGTCAGGGACGCGCCGGTGTGGACGGAAGTGCAGATGCGCGCCCGCGGCGAACGCCTGGCCACACGAGCCCTCGACATCTGGCCCCGTCTTGACGCGGACACCAAGATGATCCGGGAGATGGAGCGGGAGGAGCTGAAGGCGCGCGCAGCGAGCCGTGATCTTGACCGGGTCGATATGACCGATGGGGCCAAGGCCATGTTCGATACCCTGCGGGCTCGGATCCGGGCGGACTTCCCGGAGGTGATCGAGATGGCGGAGACCAAATCGGTCAGCTACCACGACCCGGATTTCTTTCTTGAGGTGATCCCGCGCAAACGGGGGCTGAGCCTGCTGATCGGGATCGACTATAACGAGGTGGACGGGCCGGACGAGACCGTGCGGGACACGGCGAACTACAGCTTCGTCACCCACGCCTCCTATCAGGGCGGGGTTCTCATCAACCTGCGGGACGGTGAACCGCTTGACCTGGCCATGCGGGTGGTCACCCAGGCCCGGGCCCTGATCTCAGGGAACTGATCACTTGGAGAGGCCGGCGGCGCAAGCCGCCGGGTTTTTCAACCGGCAAGATATGATGCCATATAATTTTGGCTATACGGAGATAACATAATGCTTTTCAAGACCGCATTGACCCTTCTCGGATCATCCAGATCCGCGCCCCCACGGGAGCCAAGACTCGATCCCACTCCAGATATTCTGTTCAGATACGGCAGCCAGGAGGACATTACAAATATGTCCCTGTCCAGGGATATATACCTTGAGGCTTTTTCAGTCTGCAGGCCTTATTTTCTCGACCACGAGGCCGCAATCCTTGTCGATAATCTGGCTTACGACCTTGACCGAGAAGATGAGAACTTTCCCCGAGATATCGCCCTGCCTCATGAAGTCGTATGGATCGAATTCGATGAGAGGGAACTGTGTCGGGACCGCCACGCAAGAGGACTTCCGGTGCCTTCTAGTCATCGGGATGCTGATCTTCGTGGAGTCTTATTCGATAACCGTGACCCGTCTGCGCTTTGCATACGAAGCTTTACCCGTCTGATTAATGGGTCATTTCTGGAACCATACCATGAGGTTATCATTCGGAAGGACGAGTCTGGAAGACCTGACATTGCGCGAACCGAAGCCATACCCGTAGAACATATGATCTCCATGATGCGGCACGGACCTAGAATTTCAGAGGAAAACGCCAGGCGCGTGATTGAGATGGACATGTCTCCCGCGCGTACCGCATACCTCTTAGGGTACGCGCTTTTCGCACTCCTTGAAGGGCGCCCCGAAGACGTCCAAACCAAATCAGAGCCGCTCTTTTCTGATAAGGAGATGCGCACCGCCCGGAAGTTTGGAAAATCCCATATCACCGGTGCGCCGAACTCGCATCTGACGATAAGCCTGACAGATCCGGCCCGGCGCTATATTCAGCAGATGCGAGAGGACGCGGAGGATCGCAAAACGGTGGAGGCGGATCGCCAGCCCCCCGGTGCGTCATGAGGTCCGGGAACATGAGCGTCGTTACAAAAGCGGAAAGGTGGTCCTTGTCAGGGCTCATGTCCGCGGCGGTGAAGTGGACACCCGGCCGGTCCGTATAACCGCGTCCCGCCTGGATCCGGATGAGAGCCCGTCACCATTCTGAATGAGAGATTTCAATATGAAACTTCCCGAACAGAAATTCCTGAAAATGGGGTCAGAAAACGGATATTGCGCCAAAAAATGTACCATATAGGTGGATAACTTAAACAAGATAGGTTGATTTTTTCGCAGATCGGACGCATCTGTCAAGGACCTCCAGCCCGAAAGGAAAACGGATGCCCGACGACACGACCGTAACACAGACCCAGAAGACCACAGAGAAAACCCTGGTCACCCTCCTGCTGGACCGCAGCGGGTCCATGCAGTCCGTCCGCGACGACACGGTCGGCGCGATCAACGCCTGGCTCAGTGAGCTGCGCCAGACAGAAGCCGAAATGCGCTTCTCCCTCGTCCTCTTCGATGACAATCTCGGGAAGATGGAGCTGCAGAAGCTGCACGTCGCGAACCCGATCCAGGAGGTCCCTGATCTCAAGCCTGAAGACTTCCAGCCGCGCGGGATGACCCCGCTGATCGACGCGGCCTGCGACACGATCCGGGCGGTGCGC
>Ga0208544_10003083_pt1 | contig 10588 bp, 12 predicted proteins | sample DEB08_DNA_9_FD_184526 | JGI IMG/M metagenome (GOLD analysis project Ga0208544, IMG submission 184526) | Aqueous microbial communities from the Delaware River and Bay under freshwater to marine salinity gradient to study organic matter... | ecosystem: Environmental > Aquatic > Marine > Coastal ...
CCCAAAACCCCAAAACCCCAAAACCCCAAAACCCCGTGCAACGGGCCAAGCTAATACGTGATTTATTGTGAATAAAATCCTAATTTTACGGTAAGTTTAATGCATTAAGTTGAACGATTTAACTCGCTATTATTATACCGGAAATAAAATTTCTTCCTCTTGAATTGACCTAACATTCTTCATACTAGAACTCATCTAATCTACACTCCCTACTGTAGCCATTTCATCACTTAAGAGAACAGTCGTCAGTTTTGATTTCATCGATAACTGAAACGTTGCCAGTTTGCAACGCACTATCTTTGCCCGCGTTGCCCTCGTTGACCCCCTTACGCTGCCCCTACGTAACTCATGCGTAGTTGAAGACTAGTTAAGTAATTAAGGATGGAACTCTAAAACTAATAATGCCACCTCATCGTATATTATAAATTTTAATCATATAATAATCAAGCTTTCAATGGTTTATACGACGCCTTGCGAAGTTTGTCATAAATACTTCTCAAGCAAGAAGACCCTTTTGGAACATTCCCGCACTCATACGGGCGAGAAGCCCTACGCATGGTACGTATTTCAGCTTGTTAGGTGGCTGGATAGGATGGCTGTCAGACCATTTACGGATTACTGTTGAGAGTGTAAACATTTCTACTGAAGAATTTACCTCCTTTCCCTGCATCTTATTTTACCACCTTTACTTCCCGATAATAGCTTTATTTGACTTTCGTACTACTTGACTATAGCAATGAATGTATCATGAAGTTTGTACAGTACTCCTCGCTTCAGAAACACATGCGAACTCATGACCTCCTCAAACCACATCACTGCGACTACGAAGGCTGTGGCAAATCTTTTTCGCAGGTAAGTGTCCTTTGGAACTCACCTTCCCAACACATGGCTGTAATTGCTCCTTAGCAAGTTTAATAAATAATTACATTTTTACAGACGAGTAATCTAATACGTCACAAGCGTATTCATACGGGCGAGAAGCCCTACAAGTGCGACCAATGCTCCAAATCATTCACCTCAGGTTCCAACCTGTCCTAACACAGGCTGATACATCTGAAAAACACCGATGTTAAACCCTCTTTCTTCTGCTTTATCACTGTCACAGCCGAAAGTCAACAACATGAAGATGGAGGCGGGGGAGCCCTCGTGCCACCGAAGGAGACCCTGTGCATGCGGGAGTACCGTAGTGTGCTGAATCTGAAAAAGCATATCGAAACATCGCATCCCAGTGAATATGATTCGCTCACCAAAAAGTCAGGTAAGTGCAATGTAAAATGAATCACCCCAGTATCTCCCGCATAGAGCGACGCAAATCGACGAATTCAAAAGCGTAAACTAAGACAAAAATACTAGTTTTCAACGTGTCGTTGCTTGACACCGCCCGCATAAATGTTGCCTAACTTTGCCTCTTTAACTGTATAGAATAAGATAAGCTACAGCTTAGTGACCTCTTGAACATAATTTGCAGTGCTATGGAGACTAGGGGAGAAGGCGGCACGAAGGAAAAAGACGGGGAAAAGCAGGTAAAAGCGATAAAAGTGAGTGAACACGATGTTTTGGGTTTAAAAGAGGCACTACAAGAAAAGGATTGGTAGGGGTTACCCGGAGAATGCACCAAAGATGTCAAGTGTCCAGACTCCTAACAGCCGCAGTAGCTATCGTAAATGCCTTCACAGCCAAGCGACATAAAAGGAAAGACTAGTTCGATCAACTAGTAGGTATATCAATTCGAGCAAAGTCAAGCAAAAAGACGTAAGCTTCACGTCACACCTTCGGCTTCAAAAATAGTTACTCCCTCATCGCCTCCAACTTTACCTCCTAGTCAACTAAGCTCTCACTAACTGCCAACGGGGTCGTAATAAATAGCGACGCAACAAAGTCGAACAGACTTGCTTACGGCTGGGCAGATTCTGAGGAACTACGCATGGGGTGGCGGACACGAATAATCACCCTAGCAAAACTACACGAAGCAGGCTTCTGCTGGAGGCCAACTTCCAGCCTCTGATCTTCCTTTACCATCATACACTGCCTAAACACGGCACAAAACGCCACCGATTGCTGATAGTAAATTGATTTAGCTAAATAAGAAGAAGATCTTGCCCGAGCCCCTCAGTGCCGCCACTTAGCGGATTCTGCTTCTGAGTCAAATCTAGATGACAAACAGCCAGTGCTAACCGAGACCAACATTTCCAACTTAGTAACTTGTGCCAAATCCCTCGCCATAGGAACCCTAAACTGGTTTCAAACTCTCGTAATAGCAATTAGGGTCGCACTTCTTCAACTCCCCTTCTCTAACACCCTCAAACACCTTCAGCGGCAACCTCAACTAATACGCCACCATCTCTAACTTATCCAAATTTTATCAAAATCAGACAGTCACAACCCCCAAGAACCAGCTTCAAATGCCGCCCCTTCAAGAGCAGTCCATGCTCCTGCCCTAATTCTAAACCTTTGCGCAGATGAACTCTGCAAGCAGCACTACTGATTTCTTTAATGAGCAAAAGAGGAGAAGTGGGCTTGGCAAAAAGAGCGAAGATATGTTTAGATCCACCTTTGAAGACATCACTCGATAAAAAATACAGATGCCACAGTCAAACATGTACCAGAGGTAGTTATTGAACCAACAGGCAGCCTTTGCCCAGTAATACTCTCCGACGGTCGACACTAGACTCTTAATGGGCCAGCAAAGCTCCGGGCAAATACTGAAACCTGTTCCTGTGCGAAGCCCTCCGCCCGGCATCACTTTCAAGGACCCCAAAATTAATTCGAAGCCCGTGAGCCCCGACTTCAAGCCTAATAAGATGACCCCTCACAAAGAGCTACCAATGATGATCAGACAGGATGAACTGCTTCTCAACAGTGGGATCTAGCTGAAGAACTACTCCGATGTAGAAAGAATTGGCAGCAGAGCGGACTTGCCTCTAAATTAGAGTGAAGATGTGTCCATGGCGAGAGAAACTCAGAAATGTAAGTCAATTCCTGGTTAAGAGAAGCTGGATGAAGTCAAGCTAGATGAGATGATGGTCGACGAAATGCCATCTCAAATTTCGTATGAAGCTCCGGATCCGACAGCGACCTTCATCGAGGACGAGAAGTGCGACACGCAAGGCGCAAACTCTCATAAAGAAGAAGTAGCTTATCTTGGACCCTAAAAGAAGCCTCGCCTCTAGACTGCAAAGTCGCTGCTGATAGCTTACGAGGACGTAGTGCCGCCGAACCCTCCGTTAGAAAATGAAAATACTAACATCACGAGAAGCCCCACACAGACAGAAGACTTTGCAACTACTGATCAGATCTCAATGACCGCGTTACCTCATCAACAGTAATTTCGATACCGGTAACCAAAGCAGAAACAGATTATCGGGAGGTTTAAAGACGAAAAGGAGTTGGCTTTTGAGGTGTTCTCGCGCTTGCCGTGCATTAAATCTTGTATGAAAACGATCTCCACTTTCAGGGTTGACAGCGACGACGAAGACACTGAAGCCCAAAAACCAGCCTAAACTGAAAAGGACAGTCCTTCTGCCCCCAAAGTGGACACGAATGTTTCAATTCTAGACAACACAAACAGAAAAGTTATCGAGAAACATCGCTTTTTTTATCACTTCGTGTAAAACAAGTCTGCTGAAGTCTTCAAAGACGGTGATGGAAAGCAGTACAAAGTGTAGACGACGGATGCTTTTGAAGGAGGCCCGATGGAGTAGGACACTAAGTCAACAGTGGATTGTCGGGAGACTTGCAACCCCGAGAAGATCTGTCCAGAGATGCAACCAAACATGAAATGTCGCAACTTCTAGGAGGGTCGCTGCAACTGTACAATTTTCTGCAAAAGTTCGCTCGCATTTTTGAGAAACATAATATCGGAGGAGGACGTAAACGTGGGCGGCAGTAAGGTGCGCTAAGGCAAAGGCTGTCGCGACAAGTCGCAGTGTGTCTGTGGAGAAGCAAAGGAGTAGTCTGGGAAGAAGGTGGTCAAAGAGCAAGTTGAAGCCGAAAGAGTGCTCAAGTTGTAATAGTTTAATGCGCGGTGTCGACCTGGCGCATAACGAAAAAAGCAAAAAGTGATTCTCGACGACATAGAAGAGCTTGTCAAAGTGGATAATTAATACTAAATTTTCGTTGAAGGGAACAATGATCCTTGGAACCAGTAACAACAGCATGATTTTAAAGACTTGATATGAGGGACACCGTCGAGTTGACAATCGAACTATAACAAGATTTAATTGAATCAGAAAATCGTTTTCTTTTAAAAATATTTATCGATAAACTAATTATTATTCCATTAAGAGAAAGAAAAGAAAATACCGAGCGCCTAAAAGATGAACATAAATCAGCAAAGCGAAATCGAGGAACTATTCAGAAGGATCAACAAAAACATCTCGAAGAACTCGAAAGCGAAGATCAGCGATGAGGATTTGAACAAGGTGCGTGCCTTTGTTGTGCAGAGTTAGAGACCCCTGCAGGCTGTCAGGCTGTTGCAGAAGGAGAGGGAGGAGAGAGAAATTGATGAGCGTTTCACCAGTCAAAAGGAAGAGATCATCTCCAAAGCTAAACAGTTGGACGAGGAGAAGAAGCAATTTGCGATACTTTAGCAGAAGATGACCGAGTCGATCAACAACGACATCCAGTCCATGGTCGCCAATCAACTCAAGAGAGCTAAGGAGGACTAGAAGTTGGCTGCAGCCAATGGATTTATCGAGCAGCACAACAAGACAGTTCAAGAGTTGAAGGAAAGCATTGAGCGAAGGAAGCAAGATTTGAAACTGAAGAAGGAGTAGTTAGAGAATCACAAGAAGTTCTCAGACTTTTTAAACGACGTGGTCAAAGACAAGTCACTCGGCGAGAGTGCCGACGGCGGCATTGATTGGCTCAGAGGCAGGTTCATTAACCTTAAGAATGAGAACAAGAAACTGAAGGAAAGAAAGTCGGCGATCAACTTGGAGATGGAGGAAGTGCGCGCAAATGAAAAACAAACACTTTCAAAACTGACTAACACCTTGTACGAACGCTAGAAAGAGATGCAGAAACTTCAAGCGGAATTGGAAACTATCTCGGAGTATAACTCTGCGCTTGAGCAGGATTTCGAGAACGAGATTAACAAGAAGAATTAGAACTCGAAGGAGGTGGGCCAGATCATTAACTCGGTGAACAACATTTACATCATTTGCGAGAAGGTTGCGATCGAAAAGAAGAAGAAGCAGCTTGCGAATGCTCGCATGGACGGCATCCGTGAAAATGATCCCAAACTTGTCGAAAATATGATTAAAATGCTCGAAGTCGGCGCCCACTACATCGGTGACTTGACAAGTGTGTTCAACAAGCAGGACGAGTTCTAGAAAGAGCATAAGTTTGGAAACACTGGCCGCAATGACGACGACTTCTCGAGAACGAAGAAAATGGATGGCCAAAAGCTTGACAAAAACGAGTCTGGACAGGGCCAGAGTCAATCAAACCTCGGCGGCACGAAGAAATCGAAGAAGGACGTGACGCCAAACCAGTCGAACTTCGGCGGCAAAGATCACCCCTCCGAAAACCATCTCACCGTCAACCACCCCTCACAGCATGACATTTGAAGGGATTCGTACAAAATATTATTGTTTTACACTACATACTCTTAATCAAGGTGTTTTAAAATCGTTAAACTAATGTTAAAGCTCTGATGACTTTGATATCACTAAGTTGTGTATTTCTCACGTATGCTTACTAAGCCTGATGTAGAACTAATTCAAAGAAAGCAACACTGCGCTCTTAGGCGCATACTTTTCACTCGCAACAACTCTCAGTGCAGCAAACCATTGTGTGATCTACTCCATGGAGAACGCCTGCAGGAAGAGTTGCTCTCCCTGGAGGAATTCCAGCTGCAGAGTCAGTGGCTTGTCAACTGTGTATGTCATCTGATTTAAATTTTTGAGGCTGTAGGTGGCGAAGGAAAGTTGGCGGCGACGGGAGTTTTGGAACGACACGTGTAGGTCGCCTTGCTCTGAAAGTTGTTTTATGATTGCGAGCGTTGCTTAGCCATCCGCTGGTTTGACAAGCTTGAACTTGGATTCAGTTTGGGCAGCCAAGAATTAGACGCTCTAATCAAAAGTCTGCGCTCCACTCCGGTGCTGAGTACCTTGAGCGCCCGACAAGATAGTCTCAACACTTGGCTGGTTGTAAGCCCCCTTGTACTGCTTGGTGCCCAGGGTGTTAGTCGATGAGCCGAAGTGTTCCCTTCCGCCGAAGGAAAAGAACTTTTTCGAGTGATGAGGGCCGACTCCAACGCCTCCGCTTGTGCTAATAGTTGCACCTGCTCCAATATACCTTTCATCCATGGAATCCAAATCTACCTGTTCAACATCTACCGCATCTTGGTCCTCTTCAGAAATAGTCTCTGTTGTTGCTCTCCGCAACTATTAAACCTAAATCATCTCAAGATGTCTTTACTTCTGCTAGAGTAGACTCAGAAGCACTTCCTTGTTCTTCGGATCTGTCAAGAAGTCTTTTGGCTTGACAGTTGACTTGGCGGGTTACCCCGCTGCTGTCGCCTCGATCAGCAAGTCTCCAAAAGGATCTACATACTCTTTAGCCTGCGAATGCGGAACATTAAATCGTCTACCGTGCTAGTTAACAGAGAACTCTAACTCCGTGGTCTCGACAAACTGCAGGTTCGGTGTCGCGATGCTCGGATCTTGTCCTTGGTTGTGTTTAGTCGGGTGATCAAACAGTCGAGGTGTACGCTTTTCACCGAAGCCAGTGGCTGTTTCGATAGCTGGCATCGTCGGCAGAGCCTATGGCTGTGGAGGTCGATACGTTGTTTTCTGGGTCATGAATTCCTTTACTGTTTCAGTGTCGATCGAACTTTAGTTTTCAATTTTACGGTGAAGTCTCAGTGCCAAGGCGACAGTATTATTCGTGGTGGTTTAATTCGGCGGCAGCTCTGGGTCGTTCTTCGGGGTCTACTGCTCTCCTACCAGTGGAGCCAGTTCATTTTCATTATCACTGACAAGGAACTGTTGAAGTTTGCCAGATGTCTGGTCTATCTGTATATGGCTGAGATCGGTGATTTTCCTGAAGGGCTTCAGGTCGAAGTTCTGATTCATCTCCAACTTTTAATCTATCTCTTCCTCGAGCGAGTTCAACGTCTGCTCCGATTGGACCACCTTGGAGAACGCTTTATGATCTGGGCCAAGTTCCTTCTAAATCTTTTCTATTTATGACTTCGTGAATTGGTCAATTTCTACCAGCTGGTCGATTTGTGCGTCGAACTCATTGAGCAAGCTGTGCATCTCATGTTCACACTGCTCCATAAACTTCATCTTCTGGCTGACAAAGTCTGTTTTGTCCGTGATCTACTCGCATACATTCGCAACCATTCCTGCGTATCCGCCGACTTCCGTCTGCAGGCGCTTCACCTGAGAGAGGAAGTTGCCTTCGAAGTCAGTGATAAGCGCTTGGGAGACACCCTACTCGATCGGCAATTCAAGTTTCGTGACAAACTCCTCACCTTCCCTTACCTCCAGATACTGGGGAAACGCGCTCGTGATTTAGACCTCGATCTCGGTGTTCCTCGCCTGTGAACTCTTGAAAACACTTGTCTCGTCTGAGTAAGCAATCGTTGAGATGACGAGCTACTAATCGTTGCCTCCTTTCTGGTCTTCGTTGCCCTGAGATGCCGGCTCGTCAAATTTCAGGCTGTACGATTGGCGATGCTCGAGCTCGGGGAAAGTGACTTACTTCCCGTTACGCGAATCGTACAATACTGGCCGTCGGTAATTCTTCTGAGAGTCAACGAGGAAGCACTTGGGAGACGGCGAAAATAGCAAGATCAGTGTTTGGCAAAAGAGAGAAGCAGGGCATGCCTTGATCGGACTGATGGGCCCGTCAGTTCGTGTCGAGCCACCCATCAGCGAAAAGGTTTCGTTTTACTAATTCATATGCATGGATTTCTGGTTAGAAAGGTCTAAGACTCCGTGAGGATGGCTGTTGTTCAGAAACTGTATGCTTTCACCGGGCGCGTATTCCTGGTGGGAGATTGGCGTAGGTGCCAGAAGGCCCTTAAAGGTGATCGCCTTGCTGAGCTTGGTTTCCTCTGCGGTAACTAGAATGGTCTTGTAGAGTTAGGTTGGGTGCTAGAACTTTCCTTTTTGGGAGCAAATCGACATTTAATTATCATCGTCATTTCGATCTTGCAAGTTTTCAGAAACGACAACAGCATCCTGATGACCTTCTTCCATTCTGAACGACACTTCGCTAAGTGGTGGCTTCGACTAGTCCATTCTGCCGCTGAATTAAGGCAGCGGCTGCTAGGGTTTCTTCTTTTCTTCCGATTTTATCAATTGGGTGAGGCCCATGCCGACTGCGCTGACGAACTTCGAAAAGCCAGATGCTTGGTTTTCTTAGTCTGACGTGGGAGGCGGTACTGGCCCGTTAGCACCGCCAAAACTACTTTCATTAAAGTTTTCGTCCCCGTCACCATCGTCGTTGGTCATCGGGTACGGCTAGATCCCGTTTGGCTGCTATAAGTTGCTCTCCTGGACATTCGAGGCAGTCAAGTCGATAGTGATCGTGTTGGTCGTGTGCGGGGCTGATGGCAGCAGAGTTTGCTTCGACTGCTTCGACTGAAGGATTCCGCGATTAAAGCTACTTTCGTTTTTGGAGTTAAAAGTGGCTGTCTACTAAACCTACATTTTTATTTTTCTAACTTAAACTATACATAAAATATTCTAATTTAATCAACAATGGAAAGTTAGGAGCAAAAGACCACTCTGCAGTAGTAGCAGCAGTAGTTGATTGGAGGTGGTAGGCCTTTCAAAGTGATCATTGTGGGGGAGTCGAGTGTCGGCAAGACGTCTATGTTGAGAAGGTACATTAAAGAGAAGACGGAGGAGCCGCCACTTGCTACCGTCGGAATCGAATTTTTCACAAGAGTCGTCCCCACTCTTAACGGAAAACAAATGAAAATTAACTTTTACGACACTGCTGGCCAAGAGCGTTTCCAAGCAATCACAGTGGCGCACTATCGTAAATCAATGGGTGCAATCTTGGTGTACTCCATCAACTCTTTAATAAGTTTCCAGCGGGTCGAAGTCTGGCTGCGCGAACTCGAAAAGAGTGCGGACCCCATGTGCTCAGTGGTTGTCGTCGGCAACAAGGCAGACCTGCCAGAAAGCGAAAGAGAAGTTTCAACAGAAGAAGCTTAAGAGTTTGCACTTAAAAACGGCATGCAGCATTTTGAGATATCTTCGATGACTGGACAGAATTTGGATGAAGTCTTCTCCCTGGTCGTCAACTCGATGTCGAACAAGTGGGAAGAGATGGCAGAGTAGGCCTAGAAGTCAAAGCGTTCTGACACTGTTGACGAATCAACAGGGAGGTCGCTGGCCGAAAATCTAGCCTTCAACCGGGAGAGAATGGCCGTAGGCAATGAACAGGTACGCCTAAATTAACAGGTACGCCTAAGAATGGAGTCACAGTCTGAAGGCATTTTCCAGCTTCACTGCTGCACAGAAAGAAGAGCTACTCGCAACTAACAAGATGGTAGGACTAACACATGTTGCTGACGTCATCCGGCACAGCCGACAGACACACTTATGAGCGGCAGCTGAACGGAACAAAGGACGTTAAGAAAACTAGTTTGACTTATAGGATATGTTAATTAAATACTGAACTTTTTATTTTTAATGACGAGAAATCACTCTGCTACTGGCCCATCAATCTTCTTGACATTCCTCAGACCCCAGTTAACTTTATGTTCTTTAATGTCCTCAAAGTCAAGACTTTCCAAATAGTTGCGATGGGCTGTCACGTAAACTGACAACTTTTCAACAAGCGGGTGATCCTCTGGCAGCCCGCTTCCGCTTAGTGTCACATTCGAGATCATCTCCTTCAAAAAACTTGAGTCTTCAGCTTTAGTCTTGGCAAAATTCTTGTATGTCTACGAATTGGCCTTTTTGAAAAAGGTGGTGAAGTCGGTGTAGAATAGTTCCTCGGGAAGGTGCGCGTGGAAGTGCTGGTAGGAGGATTGGTAAAAGTGGGTTGGGAGGCGGAGAGCTTGTAGCCGATAAAGGGCTTGTTTGTGACTCAAGAACGATGAGAAGCCTTTTCGGTTAGTCAAACTGAGCGGAACTGAAACCTGCTTAAGCTTCTCAGCCATGAGGAACAGGTGAAGAGAGTACAGGCGAATGTAGACCTCATCGTTTCGCACTAGCGCGAAGAACTCTTCTCGGAACTCCGGTGAGTGTAAATGCATTGTAATTTCACGGGCGAGCTGCTCCCATAATGGATAAACATCCTCGCTTTCTGCTTTCTATAGTCCTAGCATTCTTAAGATGGCGCTCTAGCGAGACCCATTTGGACTTTCTGGATTCCTTTAAACTACCCTGTATGCCTTCTACTCCTTCTGCAACGACAGTTCATGTTCAATAAACTCCTTCTTAGCTTTATCAAACGTGGACGTCTTCTGTTTGGCGAAGCTTTGCTTTTGGAATGTTAGAAGTAGTCGGCTGCGCTGTCTGAGAGTTATGGCTGACAGTAACAAGTTATTTAATCCTATCATTTTTAACAATTATAGTTCGCTACTTTCGCCCCATGGGGTTTTGGGGTTTTGGGG
>Ga0208544_10003085_pt1 | contig 10584 bp, 7 predicted proteins | sample DEB08_DNA_9_FD_184526 | JGI IMG/M metagenome (GOLD analysis project Ga0208544, IMG submission 184526) | Aqueous microbial communities from the Delaware River and Bay under freshwater to marine salinity gradient to study organic matter... | ecosystem: Environmental > Aquatic > Marine > Coastal ...
CGCTTTCGGGGTGAGTTGTTGATTTTCGGGTTAAAGTACCGTTGATGATGAGAGAGCAAGATGGGCCTTATTGTGACAGGTTCCTATATATACCTATAGCAGTTTGTCACATTAACGGTCTCCTTAGCCCGAAAACTCTTGATCAGAAACAAAAACAAAAAATGGGAGCGCGGCCATATCTCAAAGAAACCTTAATCTTTCCATTTAATAATAACGACAAAAGATAATAATGACTTCAGGACTGACTTCAAGGCTGGATTAAAGGTCATACCATTTCTTTGTTTTATAAAATGTACACTTTTACTAGAGGGTTACTTATAGTTAATCTATACATTTTATTTATTGTCGTTTATTTCTAAAAAAAGGAGGATACTTCAAGATAGAGCCGCCGCCCATTTTGCTCTCTGTTAGTCGTCAAGCCATTTAAACTTAGCTGAGTTACCCCGCCCTCTTTCTCCCGGAACATAGTCATACCCGAGCATCTGCAGGTCTGCATTTCCTTCGAGCTGGTTCGTGTAGTTACTCAGCCTAAAATTTAGCGCCCCTTCTACTTCTGTTGCTGATATGTCGTCTCTCCTGTTTAGCCCCTTGATGTACCAGATAATGCGAGCAACCCTCCCTATAGGCTCCCCAATCTCCCGACCTTTGTATTCCAGTTTTTCTGTCACGCAGTCTCGGTACTGGATAGCAAGCCTCTGGAACTTGGTTGTGTCGGTGAAGACATAGGCGGTCATCTTTCCTGCAACAGCATTCTCGTCAATATTCCGGACCTTACCTCGGCCTATCTGCTGCATCATATTGTCGATGTACTGGGCGTTTCTAATGCGCTGATAATTTCCAACCAAACGGCCACCGTTGGCATCTTCCAAAGCCTCATCAGTGATACCTTCATCAGCAAGGGTATGAAAACGCTGGATAGCCACTGCTTGTGGAAGATGATTGTCCCAGAGATAGATCACCGCATCGCAATCTTTGAACTCGTTTGAGCCTACTGATCGTGCATGGTGCGAGACCTTGATCTGTTTTCCATGTTTGCTGATCGTGAGAGGGTAGCTTAAGTCACCGCTTGCAGGCTGCCCCAAGTATCCCCGCAAGCACCTTTCGACCACTTGTTTGGGCATGGTCATGTAGACGGTTTTCTCCGGTATGCTGGAAAGGGCCCAATCTACGTAGCTGACCACCTGATCTGACTTATTTCCCGAAGACCACGTGTTGTAGTGCCCGTTGATGTCTGGACCTGAAAGTTGAACCAGTTTGAGGCATTTGTAGCTTGGCGGCGTCCAGTAATCTCGTGAGCCTTTATTCTGTCTGAACGTACCAGCAATGTCGTAAACCATGCCTCCTGTCGCACTCAAGACAACGGTCTTATCGATCCGTGGTATCCCAAGGACTGCAGCAGAATAGATTGGGTCATAGCGGTCATTATCGATGTTGCCCTTGGACAGGAACACGAGACCATCAAGAAGAGCTTCACAAAATCTCTGGGCAGAAACCAATACCTCTTTATTTTCGATTGTTTGGGAATGATCGGTTAACCTTAGATCAAATGCGATTGTCTTGGCCCAGATCAGGTCATCTTGGTGTGCAGGGGCAACATACTTGTTCTCACTGGCCTGTAGCTGACGGTCGAGATCAACCGCAAAATCATGCAGCTTTATGAACTCGTCAGAGCATACGTTGTGCGTGGTCGCCCATGATCTGGCTTGGCTGAAATGCTCAAGCTTTAGGGTTGCTTCACCTGTCGCATAGATCGCCTCATCCACTACAAACAGGTCTCGGTCATCCAATGCCCCGTGATTATATTGAATGAACTGGTGGGTCAGTACGACTATGCGCTTGGATAACTCATCGTTCTTATCGACCATCGCATCACTGTGGTAGTGACCAACCACATCAGCCCCAAGCGACTCAATCAAAGATTGATAAACCTTGTCGACAGACTCTTGGTACGGGGTCATGAAGCACAACCTTTGGTCAGGGTATTTTGCTGCAAAGTCCACTATACCCCAGATAGCCCCAGTGGTCTTGCCTGACCCTGTAGGCATTGGAACATACAAAGGACCTGTCTCATACCCGCTTGCCAGGGTGTCTATGGCCCCGGCAGTGATATGCGCGGAGTGCACTTGCCAATCTGACAGCCACTTACACCCACCATTTTCTTCCCGTCTCTTGGCGATAGCTGGTGGAAATAGGCGGATAGACATGATGCTCTCCTCATAGTGACAGTAGTATGCCTGAACTCAACCACAAGACAGTTGGGGCCAAGCGGCTATACGACCCAATTTATGACCGATGTGCGTAGGGAAAAGAACCGCAATCGTATCGCCCAACGGGTACTTCAGCCGGTCCGCTCGCCCTACAGATCACTAAGCCATCTTCGAGAACGCAGGCCTAGGAAAATCTGCACTCAACCCAGAGCGTTCCCAAATTCCTGACCCGCAGGAAGACTACTGCCCAGCTTAGCCCCCAAGAATCCCCAAGAGGTCAGGTTCTATCAGCCTGAACAGCCACCAGACCCCAGCAGAGGCGATATAAGAGTCACTGAGAGCCATCTAGGCACTTCGGCTATCCTTGCCTACCTATGAGGCTGAAGGCGCTGTGCGGAGCTTATATCAACTCTACGGTGTTATTTTTATCTCATTTATCCAATGACTTAGCTGATCAATGGCATGCCCCTTACCGTAATTCACCCCCACACCACCAACGGTTTTCCAGCCCCCAATCTGGTCAATCATGTCAATCGGGCACTCAACAGCTCTGAGACGGTCCCGCATGGTGTGCCTGAGGCTATGGGCGGTTAGGCCCTCAAAGTCCTTCTTGAGCCATTTGTTCACGGCATTGGACGCATGGGTGGCATGATGTTTTGATTTGTCCAAGGTGTCTCGTTAATCGGTTTGCCAATCTGGATCATAGTAGCCGTGGTATCCGTTCGCTACGGCTTCAAAAACGGGCCGAATGCTTTCTATTTGGGAGATAATGTAGCCCTCAGTGACATCTCCAGATTTGTGGTTGAGTGCCCTTTTGATCATATCGTGGGTTACCCCTTGAGCAGAGGCGTGAGTGGCGAAGGTGCGTCTGAGATCATGCAGCGTAAAGTTTAGTCCAGTGGTCTTCCTGACTTTATCAAGCTGGCTCTTTGGCTCAGACATGGGCAACTCATCTTTGTATCTTGACGGGAATACATATGGGCTGTTCCGCGTGCTAGTGTCTTGCTTCTGCTTGCTGAGTGTCTTTAATGCAGGCTTCGAAAGCGGAACGTAATGATCACGACCGTTCTTAGTGTCATGGACCTCAAGGTATTTTCTTTCAAAGTTGATATCTGACCACTTAAGGGTGAGAGCTTCAGACTTTCGCAGCCCAGTAATTAGCAGAATTTGTATGTAGTTGGCTCCTTGTTTGGACACACCATGCTTGAGCTTTGCCCCTTTGGGGTTTTCCTTCGAGGGGTGCAGAAAGTCCTTTTCAACCTCAAAAAAATTGATCAAACGACCGACTTCTAAGTCTGATAAGTAGCTGCTGCGCCTTGGTGAGGTTCTGCGCATGCTCTTCTGCTTAAGGATGATGCATGGATTGATCGTGATGGTATCGTCTGCCATTGCCCAGTTGCAGATGCCTGACAGTATCGCAAAAGCCTTGTTTGCTGTCCGCTCTCCACGGTTCGACTCAGTGTGACGGAATTTTTTTTCAACGTCTGCTTTTGTGATCGATTTGATTGGTCTGTTTTTCCAATCACTGAACACAAGTGCGAAGCAACCTCTGTAATCCCGCACCGTCGCAGGTTTTCGATCTCTCCCCGCCATATAGGCTTCAAAAAGCTCAGCAAGTGTTCTGTTGGCTCTCTGGACGGCCTCACGTTCAGCTTTTGGGTCTTTTCCCAACTGCATGTCAGCAAGAATGCTCGCAGCCTGCGCCCTAGCAATGGTGACCGTAAGAGCCGGGTAAGTTCCAATTGTTACGCGTCTGCTGCCACCGCCTTTTATACGTCCTTCCGCTATAAAGCTCATCCTTCCTGCAGGTGAAACCTTAACGCCAAAGCCTTGGAGCTGGCTGTCCCGCAGGAAAACCACCGTATCGACCGGCTTCATAGACCGAAGTGTGCGTTCTGTAATATTCATGATAGTAGACAAAAAGTAGACAGCATTTGGTAGACCTATAGTAGACATAAAGCCTAAAGAATGTCCAATTATTAGAAAAGTATCTAGAAATTTGACCAAAAATGCAGCGGTCCCTTAGCTCAACTGGATAGAGCAGCTGACTTCTAATCAGCAGGTTGAGGGTTCGAGTCCTTCAGGGATCGCCATGCAACCTCACGTGCTTCCCACATCAAACCGCAACGCCATTGCGCACCGGCAATCCCGCCTTGATGTCAAAATTCCGCCGATCATCAAATCAGTTGCGAAACCCTGCTTTGCGCGGGCAGCGTCATCAGATAGGCTGCCGCAAAACAATGAGGGATCGGGCAGATGAACCTTACACGCAGAACCACACTCCTGGGCCTTGGTGCCTTTGGCCTTGCCGCTTGCGGCGGCAACAGCACCGCATTTGAGGCGCGCGCAGCCACGGGCAGCGCCAGCGGCGGTGCGCTGCCCGATGATCTGCGTCCCGTCCCCAATGCCGCCTATGACGCCTGGGTCAGTGCCTTTCGGACCCGCGCGGGCGCACAGGGCATTCCCGCGGCAACGCTCAACGCGGGCTTTCGCGGCACAGGCTATCTGCCCGGCGTTGTCAAACGGGACCGTAACCAGACCGAATTCACCCGCACCCTTGAGGATTATCTTGCCATCGCCGCCTCCGATGAACGGGTGGCCAAGGGGCGTGCCGCTTTCGCCCGCCACCGCGCCACTTTGGCCGCGGTAGAGGCACGCTACGGCGTGCCCGCCGAGGTGGTGACCGCCATCTGGGGTCTGGAAAGCTTTTATGGCGAACGCCGGGGCGCGGTCCCGGTCATTTCCGCCACATCGACCTTGGCATTTGATGGCCGGCGGGGGGCATTCTTTGAAAAGCAACTGATCGCCGCGCTCAAGATCTTGCAAAACGGTGACATCACCGCCGCCAACCTCAAGGGGTCATGGGCCGGTGCCATGGGCCATACCCAGTTCATTCCCACCTCCTATGAGGCATTCGCCGTCGATTTCAACGGGGACGGCCGCCGTGACATCTGGTCCGACGATCCGGCTGATTCTCTGGCCTCCACGGCCGCCTACCTGGCCCGCAACGGCTGGACCCGTGGCATCAAATGGGGCGGCGAAGTGGGCAACGGGGCACCCGCAGGCTCCATCCTTCAGCCGCAACCGGGCGGCCCGCGTTTTGCGGTGACCTCCAACTTCAAGGTGATCAAGCGCTATAACAACTCCGACAGCTATGCCATTGGCGTGGGGCATCTGTCTGACCGCATCGCTGGCGGTGGCCCGATCCGCGCCAGCTTTCCCCCCGATAAATACGGCCTGACCAAGGACCAAAGGATCAGTCTGCAACAGCGCCTGACCGCGCGGGGGTTTGACACAGGCGGCGCTGACGGGGTGATCGGCCCCAACAGCCGCACCGCCATCAGTGCCTTCCAGACCAGCGCGGGCCTGCAGGCCACGGGTGATCCGTCGCTGGATCTCTTGCGCGCGCTGGAATGATCCGGGACATGCGCCACAGCGCCGATCGGTCCGGCCACGTCACCTGCGATTGCGCAGCAACATAGGGGGCGTGGTGGTGGCCCTTCTGGCCCGGGGTAGCACTTTGTTTACCACGCCGAAGCTATGATCACCGCGCCGGGCCAGCACCGGATGATACGCAGGGCAAGACGCGATGCATAGGGGCGGACCGAATGGCATTTAACATCGAATTCGACTACCGGTTTGACACCAACGGGTTTTTCACGGACCCCGCGCGCCGCGCCGCGCTTGAGGCCGCCGCCGATACCTGGGAAGTCCTGATCAAAGATGAATTTGCCGACATCCCGGCGGGCCACGTCTTTACCGTCCGCAACCCCCAGAGCTTTTCATCATTTGAAAAAATTGTCCTGACCAAACCGATCGACGATCTCTTGGTCTTTGTCGGGGCCACCAGCAGCCTGCCACCCATCGCCCCGGGGATTGAGGCAGCAGCCCGCGCAGGCCCTTCCTTTGCCGCCAATGGCGACATCTTCCAAAGCCGCGTCGCCACTGATTTTCGCGGCACGGGCCCGGTCACAGATTTTGAACCCTGGACCGGGCTGATATCCTTCAATGCCAACTACGGTTGGAACAACGCGGATGAAATCAAATATACCGCCATCCATGAATTGGGCCATGTTCTGGGGATCGGCACGGCACCGGCATTCGATGCGCTCACGGTGGGGGCCACTTTTGCAGGCGTGAACACGCAGGCCGTCAATGGCGGCAATTCGGTCCCGCTGTCCTCTGATCTATCCCATGTCGAGGAAGGCTTTGCAGACGACACTGTCGCGCTTGACCCGTCGTTTTCCTTTGCCAAGGGCGTGTCCATATCGGCCATCGACCGCGCGCTTCTGGCCGACATCGGCTATGACATTGACGGCTTTGCCAGACAGGGCACGCAAACGCCCATCGCCTCTGCGTCGGCTGAGACGATTTTTGGCACCGATTCAAACGACAAGATCAATGCGCTGGCGGGTAATGATGACCTGTCGGGCGGCACAGGCAATGATGTGCTGATCGGTGGTCTGGGCAATGACCGGCTGTTTGGCGGGCAGGGCGCTGACGTCTTGTCCGGCGGCTTTGATACCGACAACTTCATGGGCAACGAAGGGGGCGACCTGCTGATCAGCAGCGCGGGCGATGACGATCTTTTCGGCCAACAGGACCGCGACACCTATTTCCTGACAACAGGTGGCGGCATCCGGACCCTTTGGGATTTTGACTCCTCCACCGAACAGATCGTGGTTCTCGACAGCAGCTTTGCAGATACCGCCGCATTGCTTGCCAGTGTCACCCGGCCCTTTTTCAACCTGTCACAGATCACGCTGGCCGATGGCACGCAGATCAGAATAGCCACCGATGACGGCACGCTGACCCCTGCGAATATCGCATTGGCGCAGGCCCAGACCGGCGGGCAGGGGGATGATGCCTTTAATGAAACGGCTGGATTTGATCTGATCAACGCGGGTACCGGCACGGATGTCGTGCAGTTCGGCGGCCTTCTTGCCAGCTATTCGGTCCTGCGCACGGCTGGCGAACAAATCGCCGTCAAAAATGAAATCACCCAAGGCTGGAACCTGCTGGACAGCGTGGAGCGGCTGAAATTCACCGACGGCACCCTGGCCTTCGACACCGACAGCACGGCAGGACAGGCCTACCGCCTCTATCAGGCCGCCTTTGACCGGACGCCTGATGCGCCGGGCCTTGGGTTCTGGATTGATGAATTGGACAAGGGCCGCGTTTCACTGACCGAAGCGGCGGGCAATTTCATGATATCGGATGAATACACAGCGGCCTATGGCCCACCGCAAAGCCAGTCTTCCGACGCCTTTTTGACCCTGCTCTACAACAACGTGCTGGACCGCACACCCGATGCTGCGGGCTTTGCCTTTTGGCAGCAGCAACAAAATGACGGCATGACCCGCGCTGAAATCATCGGTTTCTTCTCAGAAAGCGCCGAAAACATCGCAAAAACCACATCCGCAATCGAAGATGGCATCTGGTTCACCTGACGCGCCTTGCGCAATGCCCGGTACAGGGCGTTCGCAAACCGCGCCAAACAGGCGCACCATCTGGCCCAATTCCATACCCTGCTGCCCCGCCCCATCCGGCCCTTTGAAACAGACGGGGCCCCGGGGCGAAATCATCACCCCGGGGCCCCGCGCATCTGCGCTGTGGCGCGGCAGCGCTATTCCTTGTCGCGGCCACGACCTTCGGCTGCATGCAGCCCCTGCACGGCATCTGCGCGGCTGCCGGGCGCTGTTGTTTGGTCGCCACCACTGGTCCCATTGCCACCGACAACATCACCACAGCCCGTGCAGGACGATGCAGCCTTGCCCACATTGGACCCGTTTGATTTGCTCTCTTTGCCCTCGATCGTGGCCCCGGCAAATGCACCGGACCCCAAAGAGATCAACGCAATAACACCCAGCAGTTTTACCTTATTCATGTCTTCCTCCATGATCAGTTTCAAACGGACATCCCCCAATGGGACGCCGCGCCTAAAAATTACTCATGTGCAGGTGCCGCATATTGACGGCTGTCAACGCCCGCGCCGGGGGTCCCGGAACGCTGGGGCCCTCAGGGCAGGTGTCTTGAATAAAACATATAAAACAACATATTAGATGCCTTCTCGCGTCGGCAAATCCTTGCCAATCCCGTGATGCTGCACACCCGTCTGCGCGGCGCATCTGGGCGTATCTGCCTGATTCCAAAGACTTCATCCAAGGTGCCAAGGCGGGCATGGGCAAAGCCCCGGCACCCCGCACCGCCCTGCGCGTCATCTTGCCGCTCAGGGCCGCCAAACAGCCCCGAACCGGGGCAAAATCCGAAAAATCAACCTTTCCCAAACCGCCCGCTGCGCAACCGTATCAAACCCACCTTGACCAACCCCCTAAACCGCTACATATCCCGTTGCATGACACCGCTTTCACACATCCGCAATTTCTCCATCGTGGCGCATATCGACCACGGTAAATCCACTCTGGCTGATCGCTTGATCCAGTCCACGCACACCGTGGCCGATCGCGACATGAAAGAGCAGATGCTCGACAGTATGGATATCGAACGCGAACGCGGCATCACCATCAAGGCGCAGACCGTCCGCATCAACTACACCGCCGAAAACGGTGAGGAATATGTCCTCAACCTGATCGACACCCCCGGCCACGTCGACTTCGCCTATGAGGTGTCCCGCTCCATGCGCGCGGTTGAGGGATCGCTGCTGGTGGTCGACAGCACCCAAGGGGTTGAGGCCCAGACGCTGGCCAACGTCTATCACGCCATCGACGCCAATCACGAAATCGTGCCGGTCCTCAACAAGATCGACCTGCCTGCCGCCGATTGTGACCGCGTGGCCGAACAGATTGAGGACGTGATCGGCATCGACGCCTCCGGCGCCATCCGCGTCTCCGCCAAGACTGGCATCGGCATCCCCGAAACGCTCGAAGCCATCGTCAAACACCTGCCCGCCCCAAAAGGCACCCGCGACGCACCGCTCAAGGCGATGCTGGTCGATTCCTGGTACGACAGCTATCTCGGCGTCATCGTTCTGGTTCGCATCATGGACGGCGTGCTGAAAAAGGGCGACCGCATCCGCATGATGCAAAACGGCTCTGTCCACCACGTGGACCGCATCGGCGTCTTCCGCCCCGCCATGACCGTGATTGATGAACTGGGGCCCGGTGAAATCGGCTTTCTCACCGCTTCCATCAAACAGGTCCGCGACACCCGCGTGGGCGACACGATCACCCATGAGAAAAAAGGCTGCGAAACGGCGCTTCCCGGCTTCAAACCCGCGCAACCCGTGGTCTTTTGTGGTCTCTTCCCGGTGGATGCCGCCGAATTTGAGGACCTGCGCGACAGCATCGAAAAACTCGCCCTCAATGACGCCAGCTTCTCGTTTGAGATGGAAACCTCCGCCGCCCTCGGCTTCGGCTTCCGCTGCGGCTTCCTCGGCCTGCTCCACCTCGAAGTGATCCGCGACCGGATCGAGCGTGAATATGACATCGACCTGATCACCACCGCACCCTCGGTGATCTATCACATCCACATGAAAGACGGGACCATGCAGGAACTGCACAACCCCGCCGACATGCCCGATCTGACCTTTGTCGACCACCTGCAAGAGCCGCGGATCAAGGCGACGATTCTCGTGCCTGACGAATACCTCGGCGATGTGCTTAAACTTTGCCAGGACCGCCGCGGCATCCAGATGGACCTGACCTATGCCGGGTCCCGCGCCATGGTCGTCTATGACCTGCCGCTGAACGAAGTGGTCTTTGACTTCTACGACCGCCTGAAATCGGTGACCAAGGGGTATGCCTCCTTCGACTACGCGATGATCGGCTACAGACAGGACGCCTTGGTCAAGATGTCGATCCTCGTGAACGACGAACCGGTCGATGCCCTCTCCACCATGGTCCACCGTGACCGCGCAGAGACGCGCGGCCGCGCCATGGTCGAAAAGCTCAAGGATCTGATCCCGCGCCACATGTTCAAGATCCCGATCCAGGCAGCCATCGGCGGCAAGGTGATCGCCCGCGAGACCCTGTCAGCGATGCGCAAGGACGTGACCGCCAAATGCTACGGCGGCGACGCGACGCGTAAGAAAAAGCTGCTGGAAAAGCAGAAAGCGGGCAAGAAAAAGATGCGCCAATTCGGCAAAGTGGACATCCCCCAAGAGGCGTTCATCTCAGCCCTCAAAATGGACGGCTGACCATAGGGGCTGTGCTTGTCACGCGCCCTTTCCCCCATGCCACCCAATCCCGATGGCAACAAAAAGGAGTGCGCCCGCCAGCGCACCCCAAAATCTCAGCCAATCACACCACCGCCACGGCGGCTGATGATCCAGCCACAGCACAGCAGCACAACAATCGCCGGAACACCCTCTGAAATCGGCGTATGCACGATGTGGTAATAGATGGCCCCCAGCATGATC
>Ga0208544_10003088_pt1 | contig 10576 bp, 6 predicted proteins | sample DEB08_DNA_9_FD_184526 | JGI IMG/M metagenome (GOLD analysis project Ga0208544, IMG submission 184526) | Aqueous microbial communities from the Delaware River and Bay under freshwater to marine salinity gradient to study organic matter... | ecosystem: Environmental > Aquatic > Marine > Coastal ...
CGTAATATTTTTAGTTCCGTCTTCACCTTGGTCTAAATTAACAGTAACAAATAAATCTCTCGATTTAGTGCTTATGCCATTAATCTTGCCTAGCTCTGAAATTTTTGTCATCTAAGAAACCTTTTTTCTTATATTTATAAAGATTGTTTTATGTAAAGATATGCTCGATCTCTGTTTTCTCTGATAGCAACAGAACATTTTATATTAAGATGCTGTATTTTTTTGTAATCTTCTTGTAAGATTGTAGGAACATCGTTCAAATTTTTTACTTTACCGTGAAGGCAATCTTGCGTTTCAATTAAGCTTGTTTTATTTTCGTCAATAGAAAATAAAAAATTCTTAAAATACTTTTTACTGTCATCTTTTTTTCTTATTTTATAATCACAGTAAGATTTTATGTAAGTTATTTTATCTGTTTTTATATCGTATGTAATTTTAATAGCATCTTCTACTAAGTTATCTGGTAGTAGCTTTTTATATTCTTGTGGATAGTTTATGCATTTAGCGTTAGCAACATTCTTGAAGCCAAACGTTACTGTATCTTTATTGGCTTTTGAATATAATACTATATCACCAATTTTTACTATTGATTTAATAAGTAAACTTACACCACTATTTTTTGGCATACCATTAGAACACAAAAAGTTTTCAATTTTTTTGGAGTCTTTAGTTTTCAATATTACTAACCAACTACTTTCTATAGTATCTTTCTTTATAATTAAGCACCGTATATCAGTTTCTAAAATACCTATATTTGAGTGTTTTTCAATTGGAAAAATTTCTTGTACAATTTTCTCGTAGTTCATATTAACCCCATCCCGATCCAGTGATCGCACTAGTTGTTGTTACTCCAAAAGAAGAAGATGTAAAACTATCAGCTTGAAAGATATTTACAGGTGCTTGGCTAATGCTTTCAGAATAAATGTCCGCTACCCATCTGTAGGTGTAATAACCCACTTTGTTCGCAGTATAGGTTCCTCCAATAACACTCACAGTCAAATTGCCAGAATTGTCATCGGTGCTTTGGCCACTTCCTCTATAACTAGCTTCAGTGGTTGCAGTAGAAAATTGTGCAGATCTATAAACCAATTCTAACCCAGGATTTCTAATTCCAGTATTTTCATTACCGCTGAATTTATCTTCATCTTCATCACCGCGTATTTTAATAGTCATATTTGGAGTAGTAATAGTAGTGCCTATACCGCGATCAGAAACATAAAATCCCTTGAAAGTTCTATAAAAATATTTTCGCCACGACCCATTCACGTTTGGCTGCAACCCTACTTCTTGAGCTATAGCATTCTGAGCAAAAGTAGTAGTATTTCTTCCGGATACACTAATCGATGCAGAAAAAAATCTACTAGAATTATAAAAATTGCTAAATGAAATTGGACCTGAAGTTGGAATATTAGCGTTAAGACTCGAAACGGTAACTAAAGCTCCACCTTTATAGTACTCACTTAGAGAGTGCGGTCTTGCGCCTCCGAATTCGTTTACTATATTTGATTCTAATGATAATATTCCAGATGATTTAATTGCCATTTTGATCTTTCTTAGATTCCGCCAAATGCAGTGATATCGCCTTCAGATACGAAGCCGCCATTAGTATTCATTCTAAATTTTAAATTTCCATTGTAATAGAAACAGAGATTGCCACTTCCGTCATCATTAATTTCCCAGCCGCCGGTTTTAAAGTCGCCACTGGTAACACTATTAAATGTTACATTACTTGTTGTTGCAACGGCTTGTCCAATTGCTATAGTACCAGTTGAAGAATTATATGTAACTCCGGTGCTTCCAGATAATGATGATCTCGCTCTGGACGTTGTAAAATATAGATTCGTGCCTTCTGCCAAATCTCCAGTGTCATGATTTGAAATATTACTAACAGTACCAGTAACATTGCCAGTAAAAACCGCAGCAGTTGTAGTTCCGTTTCCATTATCTAATATTCTTGTAGTTCCATCAGAAGCATATATATCACCGGTAACATTTCCTACTAAACTAGGGGCAGAAACAGATCCAGCTATTGATAAATCACCAGCTGAAGAAAGTGCTAATTTTACGGTCCCTACGCCAGTATTAATGATAAATCTATTTGATGTTGTATTTTCAAAACCGGCAGACCATATTAAAGAACCAGAAGAATATAAAGCTCTAGGCCCACTAGTGCTTATTAAAGTTTGAGTTGTTTGGCTTGTTGAATTTATAGTTACAGGAGAACTTATTGATATAGATGTCGATCCAATTTTTGGTGACAACGTGTTTGTTCTCAATATATCAACAGCAGTAACATTATTTGCTGTAAATGATCCAATTAAAGTTGCATTTCCTGAAGTTGTATCACCAGATTCTGATGCTGTTAGCGCATCAGTGGCTATAATATCTACTAATTCATTTGTTCTATCTAGCCACGTTTGAAACGTTTGGGCTGTAGTAATCTGGCTTAAACCAATTTTTGCCATATCTTATACGCTTTCTATTTTATCGAGTTTTTCACAGACGGAATTTAATATCTTTTTAATTTCAGTAACTTCTTTAGAAAGACTTTCTAATTTTCTTATTCTATCTCTTTCTAATTTATATTTATTCAAAGCACTTACATCATTGTTGATGAGTGCTTTTGATTTTTCATCTCTTATCATGTGAGTGCTATTCCCCTGTAATCTAATAGTTTCGGTGCTTTAAATATATCTTCTGAAAGCATTTCTATTTTAACCGCAAATCTTCTATAGCCTTCAAAAGTTCCAGCATCGTTGGAATAAGTCAGTACGCCAGCATTTTTATTTGCATCAGCAACTCTATAAACATATTCTTTATAATCTTGAGAATTGCTTATAGAAGAGTAGAGATTTAATCCACTAGTCAACTCTAATTCTATCCAGTCGTTGGTTTCAAATACTGAAGGGTCATTGGCAGATTGAACTTTGATATAGACTTTTATATCAGTGCCCTTTGGTCTGTATCCAGTAACATATACTTGGAAATCTTCAGCATCTAGGCTTTCTGATAACTCTATGTTTTTTGAAACATATTTTGAAGTTGTTTCAGAGTCGTTGGTAATTTTCCACTGATATGCTAATATGTTTACAGTTTCTAAATCGATGAATGGTGAAGAAGTTACGTTACTAGAATTGCTCATGTTGATAGTAAGATCTAATGTTTTTGTTCTACCAATGTCATTGGATTTACTATAAACTACCATTCCAGTTTTACCAAAAGTTGCATTATCATTAAATAACATATCCTGCGTATAGGTATCAGTAGGATTATTTGGATCTACAAATGTACCAGTAAGTGAAGTTCTTGTGACACTATCGTTTGTTCTTGGTATATTTGGCTGAATATAACTGAAATTCATATTATCTACAGATGTTACAGTAGCTTCGGTGCCACTATCAAAACCGTATAACGTATCGCCGGCAGTGAACTTACGAGTAGCATTGGCAGAAGAATTTTCTAGTATGATAAAATCTGGGTATCTGAAGTTGTAGTGAACCAGAGTTCCTAGTGTTATTGGCGAACAATCTACCGCATCAGTAAAAGAAGCAGGAGTATCAGTTACGATCGTTGTCGCACTTGCGCTATTAACTTTAAATATTTGTTTTGTTGCTGCGCTTCCGCCGTCAAGAAGAATATAATCGCCTGCCGCGTAAGAAGTGGAAAGATCTGTACCGGTAAGTTGATTACTACCAGCAACTGCGCCTACTGTATTACTGGTAGACCCGTCTTTAGCTTCAATAGTATATACTATTTCTCCAGTTTTAAATCTCCCGATATTATTTTCTACGCTTAAGAATTCTTGGTTGTCATTTGTAACTGTAATAGATCCAGTACTTGCACTGAAGTTATGACGATACAAAGTAAATTTCATATCTTCGTCTTGGTATGATTCCCAAGCAGATCCATTAGTTGATGTAAATAGTACACCATCACCCCAGTCTTGAATTACCGGAAGACCTTCGTTTTCGCCTGGTGTTAAGTTTACACCACCAACTTTAGAAGTAAACACTAGATAATCTGGGTCACTACCGTCTGGTGTAATTGTAAGCGCATATTCTTTTTCAACATCAAGTCTAATTGGTGCATTAAATGAAATTTCAGTCGCAGCTGAAGCATTATCTGATGTAAGAACTTGGCCGGGTGTAAGGTGGACTTTAGAGAAAGGAATTACAGTGTAAGATGGATAGCCGTTAATTACTTCTCTTATGTCTATCGTAACTCCATTGATAAAGCTTTTTCTCTTGAAATATAAATCTACTTTAGACATAAACACAGTGTCCGAGCCTTTGCCCATACCCTTTTTAATAAAGAATGTTTGTGCCACGGGATCTTTACCACCGCGCGGTGTTCCTCTTCTTGTAACAGTTCTTTCGGTAGTTACTTCAGTAATAAAGCTTTCTGGTGCTCTCGTAGAAGCAGTTAATGAAGCTTTTTCTACAGAAAAACTATAAGCTCTGTATTGTAATACACCATACGATGTTGCGCCACTTTCTATAGATGCATATTGATTAACGTCTGCTATTTCCAGTATTCTTTCACCAACATAGAATGTCGATTCGGGTAAAGCAAATACCGCTCTAATAACTCCATTGCTGTCAGATGTAACAGCGTCATCAAGATTGCCGAATCTTTGAATTAAAGCTGGGTCATCAACGGCGCTTCCAGGTATAATACGATCATTTACATCAACTTTATCAAAGAAGAAATAGTGTTGAGTATTTGGCCTTAGTCCTGACATATACACTCTAATGTCGCGTGCGCGCATATAAGGATTAAAGTTGAAGTCAGTAACGAAATCACCGACGGGTTGTTCATTTATTTGTTCTCCAGATAGCTGAACAAATCTGGTGGTGTCTAAGAAAGTATCTTCTACAGTAGATCTACGTCTACCAAATATTCCAAGAAAACCTCTATTTCCATTATTAATAACTTCAGAATTAATTAGCGCAGATGAAGTTGACGTAAGAGGCATAAATTCCTGTATCGCATCAGCAAACTGAGTTAATGGCGTAGTTAAATCTATATCTATATTTGCAGGATTTGTAGTAACATCATAAGCACCATCATACTCCGGAGAAAGAGTACCAAGTCCTTTATAGCTCCAAAAATTACTTACACAATTTCTAAATTCTGTTGCGTATGGTTGAGATATTATTGAAACATCAGTGTCTCTTTGAAGTGTTCCAACTCTCGCTGTTGAAGTATTAGGAAATATAGATGCATTTGAAGAAGTTTTATATTTCATATTGAGTGGATATGTTTTAACAGCGGGCATGAGAGATTTTGCAGTAAAATCTACAGCTGCGTTAAATTCAGTACTTTTCATATTTGCAATACTCAAGTCATTGAACGGATCTACGATGATACCGTTTTTAAATCTATCTAATCCGTTTTCATCTGTGATATTTAGATTTTTAGTTTCAGCTTCGAGTGTGCTTAGTAGCACGTAATATCTTAAATTATCAATTTTCTTTTCGATATTTTCAATATCTTTCATTCTATAAGATTTTGTGCCTTTCGGCGTAATCTTTACAGCATAAGTCGGTCTATCTTGTTCATTGCCTTCTTCAGGTGTTAACGCTGGTATACCTGGTATGAATATATCTGCAATTTTTAGTTGCTCAGCTGATGTGTTAGTGGGAACGGAGTTTTCCAACTCAGAGCCTTTAACTATAGAAATTTTACCATATGAATCTATAGTTACAGCATCAGTTCTATTTTGGTAAAATTCGTAATCCAACTGAGAAAATTGATCTAATGCTGGAGTTAAAATTTCGTGAGTTGCGGAAAACACTGGAGCAACATTAACTCCAGTAGAAGAATCGCCAACTGCTGGTGCTGTGAGCACTGAAGCTGCGTTAGTATAGCTCGCAGGCGATAATGGTTCAACATATGGTCTAAAGTCAACAGAATCTGTTAGGCTGAAAGCAATTCCAGCAGATGATGTAAATGGATGAATTTTGTTTATAGGTACGTTTGATGGATAACTATTTACTGTAAAGAAATATTGCCCACCCGTAGAGTTCAATTTAAACGCGTTCATGGATATGTTTAATGTGCCTTCAGCAGGTTTTTTTCTACCTGGTATGAATTCTATATACGAATGATCGTAATAATTATCTCTTTGGTTTGTTCTTAATTTAAAACTCGATGTTACATCGTTATTATCAGAATCTACAATTGAAATAATTTCATAAACATCGGGAAAGCCCAAGTTATATTTTGTAGATGTCGTATTATCTGTGTTTGCTACTTCACAAGTAACATATAAATTAATGCTAGCCTTTGTAAACGGTACCGCATCAATAAATCTTTTATTTAGATATACTGTAGCTGAAGAAGATGGTTCTTGATCCAGTGTTAATATTATATCGGTACCAGATATCTCTGCGTTTGTAACTTCTATTTTTAAATTTGTATTATCTACGAAAAGTATATCATCATTGCCGGTATTAAAATCTTCACTATCTGAGTCAAGTGACGAAATAACTATAGTGTTTCCAGTAAGACCAGTTAATGATCTTACTGTCCTTACTGGTAAAGACATGTTGGTTACTGATTTTAAGCTTACCATGCCTGTATCAAAGACCATGGATGTAGCTCTTGCTTTTATTATGCTAGGATTAGGAGCAACAGTCAAAAATCCGCTACTTCCGTCAATAGTTTCGACATCAGATATTTTATTACCGCCGGTAAGTCTAATATCGAACAAGAAAATCTTATCATTTGTTACATTTCTTACTCTTGCAGTACCGATAGTACTATCACCGCCGTCTATTAAATTGACAGTTGAAAAATCTCCAAAGTCGACTGTTCCAGAAGTATTTGCATCAACTAAATCTAAATACCCGCCATAATTGAATGAAACTGCTTGGTTTGTTCTTTCATCAACAGCAGTATCTGAAATCTCATCCAAGTCTAAAATAATTTCACCGCGGTTTTCTATACGGTATCCCTTAACGTAAGCTAAACCCGTTCCAATAGAAGCTTTCAGTCCACCATCGCGTCTAATTACTTTAGTTTTAAAATCTCTTACTATGTAATTACCAGATTCTTCATAAGTTCTGCGCGCCATTTCTTCGCCAAGCACGTTGTACTGAGAAACATCTCTAATTTGAACGGCGTTTCCGTTAGAATATCTTGTAAGAGTAAAGAACGAGGTATCAGCGTCTGCTTCATCAGTAGGCAGAGCAGTCAAAACTGGAATTAGCTTTAATCTATCTGCGCCTGGCGCATTTTGGTTATTTGATCCGTTTGCATTATCATATAGTGATTCATCTTGAAATGCATTAATTACTTTTTCTTCTATTAAAAAACCAACTGACACATTGTCAGGAATATTTGTGTATTTAGAAACGATTACTAATTGTTCTTCTGTGTATAAGAAATGTCCTTTTTGGAAAATTACACCAGGCGCAACACGCGTAGCATAAGAATTTCCTAATGCTCCAGAGAAAGTAGTAACGTCTATAGTATCAACTAATTCCTCGGTTCTATTGATCGAGGTTCCAACTTCTACGGTACTTATCTTATATATGCTTAAACCTTCACCAGGCTGGAATAATTTATTGCCAGCAGAAGTTGTAGTATAGTTTATATAAAATGTATTCAAATCCGGGTTTCTTGTTTCAAAACCTCTAGTAGCTGCAATAATACTAGCAGTAAGGCCAGTAATTTCGCCTCTTAATTCAAATGTATTGTCTCTTGGAAAATCTTCAGAACCTATAGTTTCAACATCTGTAAAACCGACATAAGATGCTACATCAAATCCATCTTTATTTGTTACTTTTACATAATTTAGATCATCCAAATCTGTAAAGTTACATCCTTTTATGATAGAACCTTCTTTAAAGATATTATCACCAAATTGTTCAATTTGATTTTGCAACATAGTTTGCATTTGTGTTAATTCGCGGGCCTGAACTGCGTAAGACGGCTTAAAGAGAACTCGATAAAACTGTTTAGTTAAATCAAAATCATCAAAATATGGGTCTACGTTAAGGTCTTTATTAATTGGCATTTATTTTTCCTTAAAATTCAATAATAACTTTTATTTGTTCTCTTGATGCTTCTGTTCTTGTAATTGGCTGAAACGAGTTCATATAATAAACATCACCAGATCTTTGTATGTAATCGGATGGTTTAATCGCATCTTCAGTTGTATTTATTACAATAATTTCATCGCGCGAAGAATATAATGGCAATTCCGAATTAATGGATATATCACTAAAATCGTAAGCAGTATTTGCTGTATTTAGTCCATTAGGATATGGACCCATATATTCAGAAAGACGAATAGTATTACCAGAAATTTCATTAACTCTTGCGCTAAACGTTATTTTGTTATAAAATTCACTTTCTGGATTAGTTTCAATTTGAGTTACGTATTCATCTACTTCTAAAGAATGCCCATTTAATAAAACTTCTAATGTGTTATTAAAAATATCTGGAGCTGTATTTGAAGTTTTAAACTCTGGGTTCTTTACAATACCTACACTACCAAATACATTCGTAGTTGGAATTATATTATTGTCAAATTCATTAATTCCGTTATATATAAGTACACGTCTAGAAGAAAGTTCATTTGCGACATCGTTTCCATGCTTACCAGCTGGCGAAATAATAGGTCTGAGTATTATTCTTTCATCTAAGGAGCTTAAACTATTTGGATCAAACCCAAAAGGATCTGGTATAGTTGCAATTGCACGAGTATATCCGGCACCTTTATTTAACACGATAATTTTAGATATTGTTCCATCTTCAGAAGATACTCTTGGCACAGCCACCGCGCCAGTACCATCTCCCAATATTTTTATTTTTGGTAATATTTGGAAAGAAGATGTTTCTACTAAAAACGCATCTTCTGGAACACCTTCTTTTAAAGTTATTGTTGCGCGAGTTGGTGTATTGTATTCATAGGTATCTATTTCATATAATGCAGATGTACAATTTTCACCTGTAATATAAAAAGAATAATTTGCGTAATAGTTTTCAATAGGGCTCATAGTCCCTGCAATTGCAGAAATAACAACTTTATTTTCGTCACCGCGCGATACTTGAAATATTGTGCCATCTACACTTTCATATCCACGGTTAGTATCTGGATTTACGATGAATATCTGATTTATTTCGCTTGTATCATCAGTAGTTGTATTTGCTTCTTGAAACACTGGTATGTAACCACGAGTATTATATTTGTCGAATTCAAATTCTGTTAAAGAATACATATATTTCCATATATATCCATCTCCAGTTTCGCAAATTTGCTCTGGTGTAACTTCACTAAAAATTGGTGCGTTTATTGACGGCGATCCGTAGTTATTAAATAAACATTTATAAACTTTATAATCACCGGTTTCATTATTTTGCGGATATACTACCGTGTAATATTTTTTGGTTTCTAAATCTGCTTCATCGTCATATTGCGTATAAACAGAATTTTGTTGCCACGGATAATTCCTTATGGCATAATATACTTCTTCTGGATCAATTTTTTTTCCAAATAAAGTTTTTTCTAAGAACGTTTTTTTAGAAGAATTGCTGTTTACGAGCGGTTCATCTGATTCGGACGAAACAAACAAATAGTAATTGTCAGCCTGCACATCATCTATAAAAAGCTTTGCCATATCAGTTCTAAATTTGCTTGTTATGATTGTCATTTTTTCCTCAATATTTTAGTATATTTATTAAATTTCTATAGATATATCAGAAGAAAGAACAACTTTTAATTCTTCTTCAAAATCAAATTTACCAAATACTTTTGTTCCAGCCACGTGAGTTATTTCTTTGAGTGGCTTTTCGTATCTTGCTATATCAATCTTTGATTGTATTTCATATGAATATTCTTGATAGTAATTGCTATCGTGTATAAACTTTCCAGATACAAAGTATTCATCAACTCCGTCTGTTGCCAATGTTTTTGTATATCCATTCAAGTGAGAATTTAATGAAGACCAAAATCCACCAGTAGATCCTTGATTTTTAGCAGATATAGTACCCTTTGCAGCTATATTTCCGCTTGAATCTATAATATCAACATCGGCTTTATGTATATATCCATAACCAGAATCGATTATTTGAATATCAGTGATTTTTCCTACAGCAAATTCTGTATCAGCGTCAATTGTAGAATTAAAACCTGCTATTTCTGAAGTAAAGTTTGTAGATATAGAAACTATATTCCATTCAACTCCAGCAAATTCTATTGGCATAGTTGAATTAAAACCATAATAAGTGTATGGTCTAACAGTAATTGTATTATTTACTAAACCTAATACTTTTGCACCTTTACCATCTTGCTTTATTTCACTACCAATACCTATAGTTGCTGGCATTACTTCGAGAGTTATTTGCTGTGTGCGTCTTGAAAATAGTGACATTCTTGTATCAAACGCAGCTGCAAATACGTCATTAATATAATCAGTTCCTGGATTTATATTATCAAATCTCACTATCGTTCCTAATTCAACTGGTGTTAAATCAAAGGCGTCCTCAAGTGCGGTATCAATTGTAACTGGGTCTGTATTTCCTGACATTGGTATTAATGCTGGAGCTGAATTGTAATTTAATGAGT
>Ga0208544_10003089_pt1 | contig 10571 bp, 11 predicted proteins | sample DEB08_DNA_9_FD_184526 | JGI IMG/M metagenome (GOLD analysis project Ga0208544, IMG submission 184526) | Aqueous microbial communities from the Delaware River and Bay under freshwater to marine salinity gradient to study organic matter... | ecosystem: Environmental > Aquatic > Marine > Coastal ...
ATTAGAGCTTATATAGAGTTCTACAATCGGTGCTTAGTAAAACCTTTAAAATGGAAGTTCAAAGGGTTCGACAAAGGAAAGAAATTGAAGAATATTAACTGCCGCTAACTTCTTGCGCAAACCACTAGCCTGTTCCATGGCGGTACATTTAACGGTAATCCACAAAAAGTCGCAAGGTTGATTCTCAAAGGTTTCAACAACTAAGGGATCATTATTGACCAAATGAAGCTGTTTAGCAGTTGCCTTATTGCCTAAATAATCGGTTAAGAGTAAACCTTTCTCCAATTTTTTCTTAATCGAAGGGCGGCATACTAAGGTCGTTTCTAATCCTAAGGAAGAAAGAACGCCACCTAAAAACCCGCCAATTAATCCAGCACCAAATATCGTATGTTTTTGCATAAGTTCTTTTTTATCTCCAGCATTAAGCGAGATGAACAAAGATAATAACAAATTTTACCTTTCTGAAAACTGCTACCAATTCTACCTAGGAAAAGCATCGACCTATTCCTATCTTTGTCTAAAAATAAATATGGCAAAAAAGCAATTAGCGCAAATCAATATCGCTCACATGAAGGCAGCGCCAAACGACCCCATCATGAAAGAATTTGTAGATTTTCTTAACCCTATCAATAAACTAGCAGATGAAAGTCCAGGGTTTGTTTGGAGATTGGTCGGCGAACCAAACGAACCATCTCCTTGGAATGATATGTTCATCATTAATATGTCCGTTTGGGAAGATATTGAAACTCTTAAAGATTTTACTTATAATACGGCGCATAGTTATTTTGTGCGCAGTCGAAAAAAATGGTTTCAGCATATAGGTACGCCGCATTATGTGCTATGGTGGGTCGAAGCAGGGCATATTCCAACTTTAGCTGAAGCTGCCGAAAAATTAAAGATGTTGGAAAAAGAAGGAGCTACTCAAAACGCTTTTACTTTTGCCAAGCCTTTTCCTACCCCATAATTATTAGTAGTCTATCAAAGCCTAGCATTAAGATATCTGGTCGATTTTCAAATAAATCATCCAAGGTCTTTTGACTTCAACTGTGCGATTGATTCGTCGTTTTAAAAAGTCTTTCCCATTTTGGACATTCCCATATAGATTAAAGATTAAAATTCAGTTACTGGAACAAATAATTTATCCATAGTCATTACTTGGTCAACCAATCCAAGACTATGCTCATTATGGTCTAATCCAAAAGTGGTTAGAATCGTCCAAAATAATTGTTTTTTAGTTTGGGTATTATTTTTAAAAATAGTCCGCTTTTTCCGTAAAGTAGCTGCGTAATCTTTAGAAATTGTAAATTCAGTATTATAAAATTTTAATTCAAAAAGATTAATCGCTTGGTCGTTTCTATCAATCACTAAATCAATTTGAACACCTTTTTGAGTCTCATTTCCTTTAATTAAATAAGTAGAAGTTTCAGAATAGATACCTCCAATTCCCATTGCTCTTTTAATTTGAGAAATATGCTTTAAACAAATATTCTCAAAAGCAAAACCTGTCCAAATTTTGTAAGTTTGGGTTTGACTGAATTTTTTCCACATCCCTCTCTCCTCCAATCGTTTATTTTCAATAAATTTTAGATAAAAGATAGAGTACTCATCTATTAATCTGTATCGAATACCTTTTTTCTTTTTACCAAAAGTGTAGAAAGGCTTAATAAAACCTGATTGTATCAGTTCTTCGATTGTTTTGGATAACGTACCACCATTTGAAAAGCGACCAGTATCTATTAGTTCTTTTCTAGTTAATCCTTTCCACTTTTCGGCTAATAACCGAATGATCTTCGTATGTTGTTCTGGATTATCAAATAAAGCTGGATACAATAAATCAAATTCTTCCCGCAAAAAACTATTATTAGAAAAGAAAATACGGTCGATATTTTGTGCCGCTGTTTGTCCTCCCTCTACTTCCTTTAGATAATGGGGAATGCCGCCCAATGCCATATATATTTGAATAATTTGATAATGGTTTAAATTAATAGCACGGCTTTGAAAATAAGCTTTTGTCTCTCTGAGGTTAAAAGGTCTTAATTGTATTCTTCTAGTAATTCGATTATGTAAACCACCCCTATCTCTGACTACTTTTTGAATCATCCATGAAGCTGCTGACCCACAGATAACGACAACAACATTTTTCATAGAAGCCCAACTATTCCAAAATACACCAAATGCTTTTAAGAACCCAGATCTTTTGGTTGCAATCCAAGGTAATTCGTCAAAAAATAAGACTATTTTTTGATCAAGCGGCTGACTATCAAAATGTAGCATTAACATATTAAATGCCATTAGCCAATTTGGAGGAACTTGAAAAGGTATAGTCGGTTTTACATGAAAATTTAGTCGATTCGTAAAATGTTGTAATTGTTCTTGCAAGCTACCATTCTGAATGCCTGTCATTTCAAATTTTAGCTGAAATTGATAAGTTCTTCTAATCAGAAGGGTTTTTCCAACTCTTCTCCGACCTACAACTGCAACTAATTCTCCCTCTTTAGAAAACAAGGCTTTATTTAAAATGCTTATCTCTTCTTCCCTACCTATAAAAATATCTTCCATTTATATCCAGCTTAAACAAGTTAAAAATACAACTTTAAGCTGATTATAAAAAACTATATCCAGCTTAAACAAGTTAAAAATACAACTTTAAGCTGATTATAAAAAACTATATCCAGCTTAAACTAATAAAACGCTATTTTTTCATCACCATTTTTAGTAGTATTTCAATCTTCTTTCACTTTTTAAAGTGAAATTTAAACCATTTCTAAAATAATGCGTTTTAATAATCAATGTTTAAACATTAAACTACAAAATAATGATATGAATCGAAAAAATTTTATCAAAAAGTCCATTCTAGGGGCAGCAGGAGTTGCAACTGGAAATAGCTTATTAAAAGCTGAAAAAGCCCAACCTAAAAAGTCAACTTATGACAGCATGATGGAACAAGTAGGGTTTAATCATTTGCCTGAAGATGCAGGCATCACTTCTAAAAATAATAAGGGTATGAAAACGGTATTGCATAAAGCGGAAACGAGAGGACACGCTAATCACGGTTGGTTAGATACGCACCACACCTTTAGTTTTGCCAGATATTATAATCCAGAACGGATGAATTTTGGGGTTTTAAGAGTACTCAATGACGATACCGTTACTGGTGGCAGGGGTTTTGGAAAGCATCCACATGATAACATGGAAATCATTTCAATTCCCTTAGAAGGTGATTTGGAACACCAAGATAGTATGGGAAATGCAACAGTCATCAAGCAGGGAGATGTCCAAGTAATGAGCGCAGGAACGGGTGTTTTTCATAGTGAAAAGAATAAAAATACTGACAAAGTTGTTCGATTCTTACAGATTTGGATGTTTCCCAATAAACAAAATGTAACCCCTCGATATGACCAAATTAGTTTAAAAGATAGTAACCTAAAGAATCAATTCTTCCAGATTTTGTCGCCAAATTCAGCCGATGAAGGGGTTTGGTCACATCAGAATGCTTGGTTTTCGATGGGCAATTTAGAAAAAGATTTTACAAGTACTTATGCCATTAAAAATAAGGCTAATGGCGTTTATGCCTTTGTTTTAGAAGGTACTGTTAATATAGCAGGACAAAATTTGAACAAAAGAGATGGTTTTGGTGTCTGGAATACGGATATGATTACGATAACTGCTAATAGTGATGCAAAAGTATTATTGATGGATGTCCCTATGCAGGGATAGTAAAAATAAAAAAAGTTACGAATTACGGGTTACGAGTTGTCTAAGTAGTTTAGAATTGATTAAAACTAATTAATTTAGGCTATTCCAAACTAGAATTCGAATTATTTGATTGGCTATAATCAGAAACTCGTAATTACTTTATCATAACTTTGTCTTTTTTATATATAAAATTTAAGAAAAAATGTCTGAAGTGGAAGTAAAAGGTAGCTCGCTTGTTCAAAGTTTAAAATGGCGATATGCCACTAAAAAGTTTGATGCGACTAAAAAAATAAGTGCCGAGGATTTACATACTTTGATGGAATGTATTCAATTGACCGCTACTTCTTATGGTTTACAACCTTATAAAGTACTCAATATTGAAAACACCGAGTTGAGGACAAAAATGCAAGTAGCTTCTTGGGGACAAAGTCAAGTGGTTGATGCGTCCCATGTATTGGTTTTTTGTGCTTATACCGCAATTACTTCAGACATGGTAGACGAATACGTCGCCTTAAAAGCAAGTACCCAAAGTATTCCATTACCTGCTTTAAAAGGTTATGGAGATTTTATGAAAAGTAAGATTGATGCGAAATCACCCGCAGAAATTTTAGATTGGAATGCTCGACAAATCTATATTGCCTTAGGAAATTTATTAGCCGCTTGTGGCGAACTAAACATTGATGCTTGTCCAATGGAAGGATTTGAACCTGAAAAATATGATGAACTGTTAGGTTTACCAACAAAAGGTTTAAGCTCCGTAGTCGTTTGCCCTATTGGTTATCGGTCTGCTGAAGATGCGACTCAAAATTCACCAAAAGTACGAAAGCCTTTAAACGAATTATTTGAAACAATCTAGTACTGATGGCTGATAATAAAATGATTATTGCAGAGCGAGGACGAGATATTGGTAATTTTCTCGTCGGTCGCCTTCTTCCCTTTCGAAAAAAACGACAAGTCGGTCCTTTTACATTCATTGACCACATGGGCCCATCCGAAGTAGGGCCTAATAATTATATGGATGTTGACCAACATCCCCATATTGGCTTATCCACGTTGACCTACTTATTGGAAGGAGAAATGGAACATAAAGATAGTACAGGTGCTTTTAGAATTGTCACCCCTGGTTCTGTTAATTTTATGACCGCAGGCAAAGGCGTTACCCATACTGAACGAACACCTATCCACCAACGAGATGGTCGCACTTATAAAATTCACGGTTACCAAGTTTGGATTGCTTTACCTAAATCATTAGAGGAAATTGAACCTAGTTTTGTACATTTTGATAAAACAGATTTACCTACCTGGAAAGTTGGCGAAACACAATATACTTTAGTTGCAGGGGAAGGATTTGGTAGAAAGGCGCCTGTTCCCGTTCATTCGCCCTTGTTTATGGTTGATATTATTGCTGAAGATGCCCATGAATTAAATATCAATGGTCAACTGAAAGGAGAAGTAGCTGTAGTAGTAGTCAAAGGTTCTGTGAAAGATGGTGATAATTGCATTGAACAAGGGCAAATGCTAATTTCCAAAACAGCTAATCAATGCGCTATACAAATTGAACCCAACTCTAGGGTTTTATTATTTGGTGGACAAGCATTTCCAGAAGAACGACTTCTACATTGGAATTTTGTAGCCTCCAACAAGGCATTGCTGGAAAAGGCAAAGGAGGATTGGCGTAATAAAAATTTTCCTAAAGTACTTGGAGATGAAACTTATATTCCTTTACCTTATTAGAAAATTTACCTTCTTTCTAAATAATGAGCAAAAAATCTACCCAAAAAGAAATCTTAAACGAAGTCATTCTAGGCTATCGAAAAGTTATTGAAGACCGTTACCAATATGACACCCTTCGTCAAAAGTATGACTTACCTGCCTTCTTCAATGAAGCAAGAATTAATCTTTTTAGAGTTTATTTTCTGGATTATATTTATCCACTGCCTGCTAAAAGAATGGAGTTAGACGAAGCTTTTCAAAGTTTGGATGATTATATTAAACAACCTGCCAAATTATTACGAATTTTATTGGATTCTGGACGGCTACTCTTTAAGTATGGTCGGCATTTACCCAAAATTTTAAGTGCAGGATTAAAAGCTTTACAGTCTTTTAGAACCGCTACTCAGTTTGAACATAAATTAGTACAACAAGCCATTTTATCGGACTTATCTCCCCCCTACTCTATCGAAGTTATTAATGGATTTATTAAACAATTATCCAAAGCAGATTTAGCAGCATTTATTGATAGTAGCCAGCATTTATTTGAAACCTTACACAATCGAGTGCTAGTAAAAAAAATCATTGAAATTGTTGAATACCTAATTGCTAAAATGCAAAAACGTCGGGATGTCTATACGTCTCTTGACATAAGAGGACTAGAAATTGGAAGGGATATCATTAAAAATGGAGATTTACTATTTGACCAATTGCCCAAGGAGGGACAGCAACAATTGTTTGATTTGGTAATTCGTATAGAACGCGAGATATTGGAAGAATTGTTCTCTTAAGTAATGATTAGCTGGTTCTTTGGCAATTTTTGCAAAACCAAGCTGGTTTTGCAAAAATTGTCAAAGGGTCGATTAAATGACTACGCTCTATTAATTTTTGTAGTATTAAAATAATTTTTGAGTAATAAAATGCTTTAAATTAATTAATATATGACAAAAAATTTACAGTTCTCTAATATATTTCTTTTTAGTTAAGGAAAAAGGTTATATATTCGTACAAATATTCTTGAAACGGGAGTTAAATTTCATCAAATAATTCTCTTCAATCTAAACTCTCCATTTTTAGTACCATCAAGATTACCTTTACCACCTACGCCGCTTATTTTAATATAAAATTTTCACAACATCTTAATGTCCATTCATGAAACAAACATTATTCCTATTTTTTCTATGTATCTGCTTATGCTCTAATGCATTAGCCTATGATATATTTAATTTAAATACAGCTCAGAGTACCCGTTTATTAACAGGTACAGGTACAGACGTCATCTGTTCAAAAACATCATTATTTCTAGATGAATCCCCTATAGAAAGTGCCACTTATCATGCATCAGTAGTAGTTATTTCTAGCGCACGAGTTGAAACTGGTGATAATGTAAAATTCAAAGCTGGAACTGTTATTTACTTATTACCTGGATTCCATGTAGTTGAAGGCGCTGAATTTTCTGCAACAATAGAAGATTGTCCAGAGTCAGTTGCACCAACAACAGAGGATGTAGCAGAAAGCAGGAATCAGCACACTTTTACGACACCTTTAGCGGCTAAACAAGAGTTAAGTGTTTACCCAAATCCATTTAGCTATACAACAACCGTTGATTTTCAATTATTTGAAGAACAAAAGGTTCACTTAGCTATTTATTCTGCTACGCAGCAATTAATTAAGGTTTTAGCGTCTAATCAAACAATGTCTAAAGGAAACTATAAATATGAGTTTTCAGGAGAAGATTTAGTAGGAGGTATGTATTTTGTAGTCTTAAGAACAGAAGAAACAAACCTTACTAAAAAATTAATTTTAGTAAAATAAATATTGATTCACTACCCAATAATGATAGTTAGTCTCTACACTAAAAAATAGTTAAATAGAAAAATCCCAAAATTTTGAAGCTTCAAAATTTTGGGATTTTCTTTTCTTAGAATATGGTCTTAAGTATCTCTTTTCATTTCTCTGTTAAACGATTAGTAAAAGACATTTTGTATCAAATATGTATAACAATATAATATTATATATATTTGATATTACAAAAAAAAGTTATACCTTGCATGAGATTTTATTAACTACTTTTTAAAATTATTTAAAAACGGAATTTTATTAAATAATTCCTTTCAATCTAAACACTCTCACTTTTCATACCATCAAGACTATATTTTCAGCCTACATTTATTATTTAACATAAAATTTTCATCACATCTTAAATTCCATTTATGAAGCAATTATCAATCCTATTTTTTCTATGTTTTTTTTTAAGCTCCGATTTATTAGCTTACGATGTATTTAATTTTAATACGACTCGGAGCAGTCGTTTATTAACAGGTACAGGTACAGACGTTATCTGCCCAGCAGTACCAACAACATTGGCACCAAATGGATTACCTATTCCATTTGCCATTTATCATGCAGTAGAAGCAATTGTTTCAGAAGGTCGTGTTGATGCTGGTGGTCTTGTAACTTTCAAGGCTGGTAATATGATTACCCTAACTCCTGGGTTCCATGTGGTCAAGGAAGGCAATTTTTTAGCAATAATTGAGGATTGTCCAGAAGCTATAACAGATTTTCCAGAAGAAACAGCAGAAAGTAGAAATGGCCTATCAACTACTCCTTTTGCCAGTAAACAAGCGTTAAGTGTCTATCCAAATCCATTTAGCTACACGACAACCATTGACTTCGACTTATTCGAAGAACAAAAGGCTCATTTAGCTATTTATTCTGCTACCCAACAATTAGTTAAGGTATTAGAAACCAACAAAGCAATGTCTAAAGGAAACCATAAATATGAGTTTTCAGGAGATAACCTAATTGGAGGAATGTATTTTGTTGTATTGACAACTGAAAATACGAGACTTACTAAAAAATTAATTCTAGTAAAGTAATCGTTTTCCCGTTAAGAACCGTACTTAAGTTAAAAAAATTGTAATCCCGAATTTTTGAACCTTCAAAAATTCGGGATTTTTTATACTACGTGCTATAAAATGCTTTCAAAGTAGAATAGATTATTCCGTTGCCGTCAATAAAACATCTAAGGCCTCCCGATTATGCAACTTCCCATCTCGAATAACTGCATTTATTTTTATAGTATTTCGTATATCTTCTAATGGATTGGCATCTAATACAACCAAATCCGCAAAAAATCCTTCTTGAATCAAGCCTAATTCTTTATCTAAGTCAAAATATTGAGCTGGCTTAGTCGTTGCTGCTTCAATTGCCTGTAAAGGGGTCATGCCTGCCTTTACTAATAATGCCAATTCTTCGTGCAAACTATACCCTGGTGTCAGAAAAAATATAGGGCAATCTGTTCCTGCCATGATTTCTACTCCTGCAGCTTGCATGTGCCCAACCATATCAAACATCCATTTAGCGTAATCCTTACTTGACGGGTCTACGGGTGTATTTCTAGCAAAAGCAATAGAATTTTTTGTCCAAGTATCTCTGATTTTAGAAGGTAAATAAGTAAAGGATTGTTGCCAATCAGTTCGAGTAATAAAGCGTTCAGAAAAAGCAGTCATAATGGAGAAAGTAGGAATTTGCCAAGTTCCATTATCGGCTAAATGTTTCAGTACTTCTGTTCTTCTAGTCGCATCTTGATTCGCCACTGCATGTGCTCTTTGCGCTTTGTGAATATTTCGACGTAAAGTTGAACCTATTTCTTCTTGTCCATCAAATAGCATTTTTTGACGAGTCTTTAATAAATCTTCCCAATCCGAGGAACAAGCAAACTCTAGGTTTCGCATGTGTTCCATACTAGACATCCCCGCATCAGACGCTTCAATTACATCCATACTTAGCGGAACATGCCCAGAAATTGGCAAACCTGCTGCTTTTCCTTTGGCAAGAATCGCCTTAAAAGCTTCTGGAGTCAACATTTCATAGGCCTTTAGTAAATCTACTTTTGCCTCAATCATTTCAGCTGCATTCTTTTCTGCTTCAGCAACTGTTCCTGCACCAATACCTAAGTGTGGATTATTGGGCGTACTCCCATCATAAACGGTCGGTTTACCATCTAAAAGTGGCCCAGCTACCATCACTCTAGGTGAATTTTGTGGGTCTTTTCGAGCCTTTTCTCTTTCTGGCAAAACTAACTTTAATTGTCCACCAGTATCCCGAATACTCGTAATTCCATGTGCCAAAAACAGTCGAAACATAGAAGATTCTAAACCTTCCGTAAACACTAGATGAACATGGGCATCCCAAAGACCAGGGATTAAATATTTACCTGTTCCCACAACAGTCTGTTTTGCACCCGTTGGCGCCATATCAGCAGCTTTCGCTACTTTGATAATTCGATTATCTTTTACCAAAACCGTCATGTTCTCTTGCAAACCATCTTTCGCATCAATGACATTGATGTTTTGGAATTTAATATCTGCTATTACTGATGGTTCTTGTTGTTTTGTTGATGCTATTTTAGTTGTTTCGCAAGCATTTCCTACGAGCATTATGACTAAAAGCAAGCTTATTTTAAAGTAGGTTTTCATATATATATATTTGAAAAATTTTATCCTTATGCAGGAATTAAAAAGACATTTCCGCCAGTTGATAACTTCTTTCGCAAAGCCGATAAATGAATATATTCCGCTGAATTCATGCATTCATCTGCCAATGCCCTAGATGGAAATTTTATCAACACCATCCAATTACCAAAACCTTCCCCTTCTAAAACCTCTGCTTTAGTTGAACCTGCTAATGCTTCCCCTTGATACTTTTTAAGTACCTCCTTTAACTTTAAAGCATATTGTGAGAAGTAGGTTTTATAATCCTTTACTTCTATTTGTCCAATAATATATATCGCATTGCTCATGTTTTTAATTTTATCTAAATTCGCTAGGTTCGCTTAAAAAAAAGGATAAAAATAAAATTAAGAAAAGGAGGGCTATTATTATAGAAAAAGGAGGTAAAAGGTGATTTTTGGGAATTTTTCACAAAAAAAGCCAAAGATGGTAGTAGGAATAGGAAAATGTAGTCATATCAATCGAGTGGAACGAATAGATGATGTTCCCATCCTTATAAAAATGATGCAAAAGATGGAATTGGGAAAAACGATAGATCATCAGTTAATAGTCCATGGGAATTGGACAGGGCTTAGCGTAGGCAATTTAACAGAGGTTTTGCTATCCTACATATTAAGCGAAGCAGACCATAGGCTGAATAAATTAGAGGAT
>Ga0208544_10003091_pt1 | contig 10570 bp, 9 predicted proteins | sample DEB08_DNA_9_FD_184526 | JGI IMG/M metagenome (GOLD analysis project Ga0208544, IMG submission 184526) | Aqueous microbial communities from the Delaware River and Bay under freshwater to marine salinity gradient to study organic matter... | ecosystem: Environmental > Aquatic > Marine > Coastal ...
CGAATGGCGGCCGCATCGCTATCTGTGATGATGCCACAGGCGGCCAACATGGCAGCGTGTGCGCGTGAACCTGCGATGTCTTGAGGTGCAAGGCGTCGGTCATACCCGATCGAGGCGTTAATCGCCTGCATGATCGCGTCTGGTCCGGCGGCAAAACGCCCGCCCCACATGGTGTTTGCAGATTTAGTCATGAAGGAAATCGCCTATGCGCAAGTTAATGTCAGCACTGCTTTATACGGCCCTTCTTGGTCTTGCAAATATCAGTCACGCTGATGTGGCCGCAGCAAATGCGATGCGCGAAGGTGATATGCGCAAATTGAACTTTCATGGCACCCCGCTGACGACCACCGATGTGGCGTTTACCAGCGAAGACGGGCAAGAAATGACCCTTGCCGATTTCGAAGGCAAATACATCGTGCTGAATTTCTGGGCCACGTGGTGTGCCCCGTGCCGCAAGGAAATGCCGCATTTGTCGGCGCTACAAGACTTGATGGGCGGCGATGATTTTGAGGTCGTGACGATTGCCACCGGCCGTAACCCTTTGCCTGCAATGCAGCGTTTCTTGGCAGAGATCGAAGTCGATAACCTGCCGCTGCACACTGATCCGCGTCAGGCTTTGGCACGCAATCTGGGCGTCTTGGGCCTACCTGCGACGCTTGTCATCAACCCGGAAGGCCAAGAGATTGGCCGCATGCAAGGCGAGGCCGATTGGTCTAGCGAAAACGCAATCGCGATCCTACGGACCCTGATGGCACCCGAAAGCTAGGCGTGCCCTGCGGTTGCCGACAGCAGCAACGGATCAATCCCCATCAATCCAAGCGCTGCAGTCCATTTATCATTGTTATCCGTGCCAAAGACGACCTTTTCTGAGGGCTGACAGGTCAACCAGCCATTCTGGCCAATCTCGTATTCCAGCTGCCCCGGACCCCACCCCGAATAGCCCAACGCTAACATTGAAACCGACGGACCTTCGCCCTTGGCGATATCCTCGAGCACCTCAAGCGTCGCGGTCATTCGAAAGGTATCATCGACCTCTAGCGTTCCAGTCGCGGCCTTATAATCATTGCCGTGCAGGACAAAGCCGCGCTGCCGTTCAACCGGACCGCCGAAATGCACCTGCGCATCGCGCGCGCCTTGCACCTTGGGAATATCCAACTGCTCAAGCAGTTGCGCAAAAGACACCTTGGGCTGTGGTTTGTTGATGATCAAACCCATGCCGCCCTCGTCTGAATGAGAGCACATATAGATCACAGTGTTTGCAAACCGCGGGTCCGACATATCGGGCATCGCAATCAGAAGTTTTCCGGCCAAGTTTGAATCTGCAGTTTTCATCGGCTTAAGATGTAAAACCTATCGCCCCGACGCAAGCGCCAAGATTGCAAAGTCTGGCGGAAACGTGACTTCCCATTGCAGCCGCTTTGGATAAAGAAGGGTTATGCGCCAGAACCCGCTTATCCTTATCGCCCTCGCGGCCTTGCCAAGCTTTGCCCTTGGTCAGCCTTTTGACGACCTCGCGCAGGTCGACGTGCTGGACGGTTGGCGCAGCGACGACGGCACGCATATGGCCGCCGTCAGAATAACGCTGGCACCCGGCTGGGTGACATATTGGCGTGCGCCGGGTGATGCAGGTATCCCGCCGCAGTTCAAATTTTCCAGCAACGCATCCATCCAAAGCATCACACCCCACTGGCCAACCCCCGAAGTCTTTGGCGAAAACGGAATGCGGTCCATCGGCTACTACGACAGCGTTGTAGTGCCACTATCGCTTGATATTGAGGCTGATGGGCAAGATGTTGCCATCCAAGGCGAGATGACGATCGGCGTCTGCGAAGAGATCTGCATTCCGGTTACGTTGAACTTTGACGCGCTCTTGCCGGCGATTGGTGCGCCTGACGGGGCAATTAGTGCTGCAATGGCGGACCGCCCAACCACACAAGCCGCCGCAAACGTCGGGGCTGTGACCTGCAAAATCGATCCGATCGCAGACGGGCTTCGCATGACCACTGCGATTGATGTTGCCAGTACTGGCGCGTCAGAACATGTGGTGATTGAAACCAGTAACCCCCGCGTTTGGGTGTCCGAGGCAACGTCTGTGCGGATCGGCAACACTCTGCAATCCACTGTCGATATGGTGCATCCCAGCGGGCAGCCATTTGCGATGGATCGGTCCGGTGTCCGGATAACCGTTCTTGGAACAGATCAAGCTATCGATATTCGCGGCTGCTCTGCGGGTTAACTCCGCGCGCGGCGCAAGCCCTGCGACAAGGCGGCGACCAAATAGATCGCCAAAAGCAACACCATCAAGCCTGCGATAAAGACCGCCAATGCGGCACCAAACCCGCCTTGCAACATTGGCAAGGCCGCTGCGACCGCAGGCAACGGACCGCCTGTCACTAACAATGGCGCCAAAGTTATCCCAAACAGCACAAGCGCACCCAGCGCGCCCAAGCCCGCAGGTGCGAACATTGCCAACCGTCGCCCACGCAGTGCGCGTTTAGCTGATTGCACTTGGCGGTATACGTCCGCTTGCATGGCCATCACAGACGGCACAACCAACAACACCAGCACCATCCCGAATGCCAAACCAAAGACCAGCGTGACGACTGTCGGTTTCAGGAATTCGGCTTGGTTAGAGCCTTCATAAAGCAACGGCGTCAGGCCCAGCACTGTCGTCAGTGTCGTCAACATCACTGGCCGTAGCCGGTCAACTGTGCCGTCAATAATCGCAGGCACCAGCCCGCGATCTTGAGCGTATTCATCAACTGTTGTCACCAAAACAATACTGTCGTTGATGATGATGCCCACCATTCCGATCAAACCGACGACTGTGAACATGCTCATCGGGATGCCCCAGATGTAATGACCATAGATCGTGCCGACCAAGGCAAACGGAATAATCGACATCACAACGACAGGCCGCGTCCAACTGCTGAATATCCATGCCAGCGTCAGATAGATGCCTAGCAACACAAGGATCAGTCCTGTGCGGGCATCATTCAAGAACCGTTGCTCTTGCTCGCTTTGGCCCGACAACATGGTTTCAATCGCAAAGTTACTCTCAACGCGCGGCAGGATATCGTCGTTGATAATCTGTTGGATTTCGGTCGCACGCGCGGCATCATCATCGTCCAGATCACCAATGACCGAGATCAGCTGAATGCCGTTTTCACGCCGCACCGTCGAAAATCCTGTCCGGCTTTGGACCGTCACCACATCGGCAAGCGGCACATAGATCCCGTCTGGTGTGCGGATTTGGGTGCGATCCAGGAAATCAGCCGATAATTCGCTGTCCGGCAACTCAACCCTGATCGTGCCCGACCGCGCGCCGTCAGGAAAACTTGCGGCCTCAATTCCGCCAAGACGGTTGCGCAGAATACGTCCTAGCCCGTCAATGCTCAGGCCCAGCGCGTCACCTTGCGGGGTCAATTCTAGGATCAGTTCTTCTTTGTCGTAGGCCAGTGTGTCTTCAAGTCCCGAAATCTCGGCAAATTGGCCCAACTCGGTTTTCAACGCCTCGGCTGCGGCTTTCAGCGTATCGCTGTTTGCGCCAAACATCTGAATATCCAGACTGTCGCCACCCGGCCCTGATCCCCAACTGCGGAAACTGACGGTTTCAGCCATCGGATGCTGCACAATGCTATCTTGCAACGCGCTAACAAAAGCAAAACTGGTGTAAGGACGGCTATCGGCATCGATGAGTTCGATTGTAATAGAGCCCAATTGATCGGCATCTTTAGTATCTGATCCAGCAATCGCGCGGCCAGAATTGCCACCCACTTCGGCCACAACGAACTGCAGCGGGTTGGCGCCATGTTCTGCTTCGTATTCAGCGCCCAGCGCATCGGTTGCCCGCTGCATTTCGCGCATCATTTCCAGCGTATCTTGGCGGGTCGCACCTGGAAGCATCGCAAAATTGCCAGTGACTTGGCTTTGTTCGGGCGCATTGAAGAAACGCCAGTTCACATCACCGCGAATAAACAGTGTGATCTGGCTGGCAAGCAGTACCAAAGCCATCGCAACAACCGGATACCGCGCCTTGATCACCAATCCCATGAAGGGACGAAACAGCGTCTCGCGGAACCAATCAAAGCCACGGTTCACTGTGCGCGACGGCCAATCATACCAGTGATCCTTGGCCGAATGAGCCATTGAATGCGCAAGGTGATTAGGCAGGATCAAAAAGCATTCGATCAAACTCGCGGCCAACACGACGATAACCGTGAACGGAATATCAGAGATCAGATCACCAAAGCGGCCCCCGATAATCACCAATCCAAAGAAGGCGATAATCGTGGTCAGCGTGGCAGAAAAAACCGGACTGAACATGCGTTTGGCGGCACGTTCTGCGGCAACCATCGGGTCCTCGCCCAAATGCCGAACGCGGTAATCCGCGTGTTCGCCCACGACAATCGCATCGTCCACCACGATCCCGAGCGTAATTATCAACGCAAAAAGCGAGATCATATTGATCGTAATGCCGACGATATACATCAGCGCAATCGCGGCCAACATCGCGACAGGGATACCAAACGCGACCCAGAATGCAGTCCGCGCGTTCAAGAACAAGAACAGCAGGCCAACGACCAGCATCAAACCAGTCAGCGCGTTATCTAGCAGGATATCCAAACGCGCTGAAATCAGCTCTGCCCGCCCGTTCGTCAGTTGAATGGTAACGCCTTGCGGCAGCGACGCTGTCAACTCTTGTGCGACCTGTTCAACAGTTTTCTGCATGCCGATGGCATCGCCTTGGGCAGATCGCTGTACGCGCACCTTGATTGCAGGATCATCCCCCACAAAATACGCGCGATTGCGGTCAGTCCCTTCGACCGTCACCGTCGCTACATCGTCAATCGTCAGCTTTGACCCATCAGGGTTAGAGCGTAGAACAATTGCGCCAATATCTTCGGCAGAGCGTTTCGCGACACCTGTACGGACCCGCGCATTGCCGGACACATCGCCTGCAGGATCGGCTTCGGCCTCTTCTGCGATGCGGGCGGCGATGTCGGACAGGCCGATGTCATACTGGATCAACGACAATGACGGGACTTCGACAACCGTAGAAGGCGCAGCAACACCTTGGACAATCACCTGTGTGACGCCTTGGGCAAACAAACGGCTCGAGAATTCGTCAGCGAAACGACCCAATTGATCGACACCGACCGGACCCGTGATCACAACGTCGGTTACGCGGTCGGACCAACCGCCGCGCCTGACGCTGGGGTCTTCGGCATCAACAGGCAGGTTATTGGCACTATCGACCGCCAACTGCACATCTTCGGCAGCGCGGTCGATGTCATAGCCGGGATCGAATTCAATCCTGATCGAAGCACTGCCTTCGCGCGACGTCGACGACGATGATGTCACACCTTCGACGGCGAGCAAAACAGGCTCCAACACCTGCACGATTGCCGCGTCTACGTCTTCAGCACCCGCACCTTGCCACGCGACCGAAACCGTCAGGTCATCAACAACCACATCAGGGAAAAACTGCGCGCGCATGTTTGGAAAAGCGAACAACCCCGCCGTCAGCATCAGCACCAATAACAGGTTCGCTGCTGTCTTGTGACGCGTAAAGTACGACAGAATACCGCCCGCGCTTGCGTTTAGTTTTTCACCACCAGTGATCATTAGCTACCCATCCGCGCTTCAAGCCGCGTGACGGTCTGCGATGACACTTCGTCCGCTTCAAGTTCGCCGATGATCCGCGCTTTGGCGTCGTCCGGCATGCGGCCTTCGCTGACAAACGCGATAAGTTTTGCGCGGCGCTCCGCGTCCAGCGCAATCATCTCCGGCTCTGGTTCTGCCTCAACTACACCGGGAACAATTGGACGTACCTTTATCCCTGCCCCTAAGAGAGGAGAGCGTTCAGCGACAATCGTTGCACCCACATTTTCGCCAACAGCGATAATCACGTCATCCCCTTGCCTGCGCAAAAGCTGCACATCGGCACTGCGCAAACGGTCTTCATCGCCGACAATCAAAACGGTTTGATCAGCGGCCACAGCTGTTGCCGGTACAAGCACAACATCCGCAAGCGCGGGTTCAGCAATCCGTACCGTCACAAAATCACCGGGGCGAAAACCGGGGGCGGTATCAATCCGCGCAAACAAAAGCCGACCCGTTTGACCGGCGCCGACCGTTGCACCTTCGCGGGTGATCTGACCTGCCGCACGCAGGTTCACGCCAGATACGTCCAACGTCACATCGACAGGGGCTTTCATCAATTGACCGGCATCATCCAAGAGCCGCGCGTATTGCGAGGTAGAGACGCGAAAAGACACTTCAAGCTGCGACGGATCAACCAACTGCGCAAAGCGTTCGTTGGCTGTAACACGCCCACCGGGGCTTATCGTGACTTCTGCCAAAGTGCCGTTAAATGCGGCGTATACTTGCGTATCTGCAACAGCGCGTTCCGCTTGGGACACGGTGATCTGCGCGCGCGCCAGCCGCGTTGTGGCCTGATCGATGCGGGCTTGTGCAGATGCCAACCCCTGCCTGCGGGTTAAAACAGCGGCTTGGGCGGCAGACGCGGCCAATTCTGCAGTCTCAACCGCGGCGGCCGTACCAACACCGCGTGTTTCAAGATCCACGGCACGGGCCAATGCCTGATCGCGCAAACCTGCCTGCGCGCGCGCGGCAGTCAGTTCATCTTGGGCCAATATCAACGCACGATCAGCGTCGCGCAGTTCCGCCTGCGCGTCCTGCAAATCAGCGCGAATACTGGCGAGGGCTGCTTCGGCCTCGACTGGATCAATGCGTAGCAACAACTGGCCTGCGGTCACGGTTCCGCCTTCAACCAGTGCATCGCTCGCCTCAAGAACCGTGCCGCCAATTGCACTGCGCAGATCAAGTGTGCGCTGGCTGCGCAATTCACCAAACACAGTTAGCTCAGGCGTGATGGTCACGGGATCAAGGGTGATCACATTGACCGCCAAAATACGTTCACGCTGCGGGAAACTGCGCGGCTCTTCGTTCATGCGCGCCGAAACGGCGCCTTGCACCATTGCACCCGCCCACGCAGTCAGCGCTAGCGTGACCGCCAGTAGAAACACACCTGTCAGGCTACGACGTAGAAACCGCATTCAGAATATCCTTGGCCAGTGCACTATAAATTAGGCGGAAAGCCCGTGCTTTCCAGTTAAACGCACGATGTCGTTATTTCCGGCGCAAATGTTCGTCCAATCGCGGCATAATTTCAACAAAATTACAGGGGCGGTGACGGTAATCCAACTGGCGCTCAAGAATTTCGTCCCAAGCGTCTTTACAGGCACCTGGTGATCCGGGCAGCGCGAACAGATATGTGCCTTGGGCCACACCTGCGGTCGCACGACTTTGCACTGCGCTGGTGCCGATTTTTTTCATGCTGACGATCGTAAAGATCGTGCCGAAAGCATCAATTTCTTTCTCATAGACATCGCGGTGGGCTTCGACCGTGACATCGCGGCCCGTTAGCCCAGTTCCGCCTGTTGAGATGACAACGTCTATTGCATCGTCCGCACACCATGCGCGTAATTGATCCGCTATCTGGTCGCGCTCATCGGTGATAATCTTGCGAGCGGCCACGCTATGCCCAGCCTTTTCGATGCGATCCACGAGCGTTTGGCCAGACTTGTCATCGGCCAATTGCCGTGTGTCGCTCACGGTCAGCACAGCGATGCGGACTGGAACAAAGTTCTTATTCTCGTCGATTGTGCTCATTTTGCCCTCACAAACACGGGTTCGAGACGGGCAGACGGGGCAAAGACATCATGCCATCAATTTCCGCGCGGCTCTCTATGGTGAATATCTGATCGGCCAAATTGGTAACAACGCTTAGGTTGGAACAGTACGGACGCGCGGCCACGATCTGCGACGCAACCAAACTGTCAAAACGCTCTTGCACGGTTTCGCGGGACGCAACGGGCACAGCATTTGCGGCATAGAACGACAATGCCTTGTCCAGATAGGTGGCCTGAATGGCTGCCTGATCCTCTGGCAGGCTCGCTTCGCAAGCCTGCAGTGCACTTTCGATAGTAGCTAGGATGCTAACGAAACAACCCACTGCCCCTTCGCCGCTTTCATCAAGGCCTGTGTACTGCCGTTCCTCATTGCTATCGTGCAGAATAGTAATATTTTCTAACTGCAAAATCTGGCGCGCGGGTGAAACCACCTGCACTTTGTCCGGATTGTCAACAAACAGCCCTGCATAATCAATCAGATCAAGCGGGTCTGCCAAAGCGGGTCCTGCACAAAGTGCTGCAATGATCGCCAGTCGTTTCATTCATTTATCCTTGTAAGCCGCGCAAATGCGCGTTCAGTTCAAGTAGATCGGCCCAAGCTTCGCGCTTGGCAATGGGATTACGCAGCAAATGATCGGGGTGCAGCATCGGCAAGCAGGGCTTGCCCAAAACCTCGGCCCATGTGCCACGCAGACGGGAAATGCCATTGCGCGCCATGAGTGCCGCACAAGGTGTGTTGCCCATCAAAATCAAAACATCAGGGTCAACCAAAGCGACATGACGTTCCAGAAATGGCAGCATCATAGCAATCTCTGATGCGTCCGGCGCGCGGTTTGAAGGGGGACGCCATGGTAAAACTGTTGTGACATAAAGACTGCGTGCTGCGTCAGCATGTGCGCGGCCCATCTGGATCGCGTCAAACATCCGGTCCAGCAATTGACCTGCCCGGCCAACAAAGGGCCGCCCAGCGCGGTCTTCTTCGCGGCTAGGCGCGTCACCAATGATCATAACGCGCGCAGCCAGGTTGCCATCGCCAAAGACAAACTTGCGCGCACCACGCTTCAATTCGCAGTGCTCAAACGCTTCCATGGCGGCCATTAGGGCGGGCAGATCACTGGCGGCAGCAGCTGCGGTTCGCGCCAATCCAACGGCATCGATTTCTGGCGCTTGCGGCAATGGGGGCGTTGGCGCGCGCTTTTCAGGACCGCCGGTTTGGGCCGCTGGTGTTGGGGCAATTTTCGGTTCCGGCTTTGCGGTTTCCAACGCATATCGGTCAATCGGCGCGTCCAAAATCGCGTCCGTCGCTCCCAACTCTACCTGCCATTCCAGCAAGGCGCGGTCGTTCCAATATTTGTTCACCGAATCCATGAGCCATACGATATGCTGGATCGCAACAGATGTGCAGTGCTTGCAGCATTGAAGCACACCGCACAGCCCCCTATAAGGGCACGAACTGCACGCATGAGGGCCTAATGACATTCCGCGCCAAGCATCTTCTGGGCATTGAACCGCTGCACCCCACCGAAATCACCACGCTTTTGGATTTGGCCGACAGCTATGCCGACCATAACCGACGCGGGGTGGCTCACCGAGATGTGTTGGCGGGGCTGACGCAAATCAACATGTTCTTTGAAAACTCGACCCGCACGCAGGCCAGTTTTGAGCTGGCGGGCAAACGCTTGGGCGCGGATGTGATGAACATGGGCATGCAGGCCTCGTCCATCAAAAAGGGCGAGACGCTGATTGATACCGCCCTGACGTTGAACGCGATGCGGCCAGATTTGCTGGTCGTCCGACATCCGCATTCGGGCGCGGTCGATTTGCTGGCCCAAAAAGTAAACTGCGCGGTGCTGAATGCGGGCGACGGCAAGCACGAACATCCAACCCAAGCCCTTCTGGATGCCCTGACCATCCGCCGCGCCAAAGGCCGTTTGCACCGCCTGTCCATCGCGATTTGCGGGGATATCGCGCATAGCCGCGTGGCCCGATCAAACATCATGCTGCTGGGCAAGATGGAAAACCGCATTCGTTTAATCGCGCCGCCGACCCTCATGCCCTCTGGGATGGCAGAATTCGGCGTCGAGGTCTTTGAAAGCATGGAAGAAGGCCTCAAGGACGTGGACGTCGTCATGATGCTCCGCCTTCAAAAAGAACGCATGGATGGCGGCTTTATCCCCTCCGAGCGTGAATATTATCACCGTTACGGCCTTGATGCCGCCAAGCTGGCGCACGCAAAACCGGACGCGATCATTATGCACCCCGGCCCGATGAACCGCGGCGTTGAAATCGACGGGACATTGGCCGACGACATCAACCGGTCAGTCATCCAAGAACAGGTGGAAATGGGTGTAGCCGTACGCATGGCCGCGATGGACCTGTTGGCCCAAAACCTGCGCGCTGACCGCAAGGCGGTGATGGTATGACGCTTGAAATCGCCGCAAATGATCATGGTGCGATCTATGTGTTTGAAGTCATTGGTGTCCCGCCTGCCGATTTAGGCGACAAAACCGACGCGGCACTTATGGCTGTGTTCGGGCCAGTCGTGCTCAACACTGACTATGTCGATGTGATCATGCCAGGTGTGTTGACCGATATGACACTGCCGAAGTTTATCACGCACGGCTATGATATGCCCGTCACAGACGATGTAGCAGAAGAACTGCGCAGCTTGATCGGTACCGCCGTGCTGGTCATGTCCGCCGCGTTTGGCGGGCAAGAAGTCGCGTTGGATTTGCCGGAAAATACGCGGCTTGTGGCGACATTGCGCGAAAAATCCACGATCAAGGTGATCGATCCGCTGAACTCTTCAAGTGCCGAAGGCACGCTAGATAGCAAACCGGCGAAGCCAGCCA
>Ga0208544_10003092_pt1 | contig 10570 bp, 12 predicted proteins | sample DEB08_DNA_9_FD_184526 | JGI IMG/M metagenome (GOLD analysis project Ga0208544, IMG submission 184526) | Aqueous microbial communities from the Delaware River and Bay under freshwater to marine salinity gradient to study organic matter... | ecosystem: Environmental > Aquatic > Marine > Coastal ...
CCCCAAAACCCCAAAACCCCAAAACCCCAAAACCCCACGTCCTCTTTCATTAAATTGACGTTAGTTGTAAAAATAAAATAAAAATGAAAAGTTTCAGACCCTACGCCAAGAACATTGTAAGTCACTCTCCTTGCGTCTTTGTTAATTCTCCAATAATCTTCACCAGGGCGATAAACCGAATTAGTTCCCAACCTTTGAAGCCTTCAGCAAGGACTTCTCGGGCAAAAAGGTAAGTAAATCACAGTGCCTGCCGTCAACATGATGTCTTTGATGGTCGTTCAAGACATCATGTTGACATGCTTTTTCTTACTCCAATATTCTTTAATACTGATGTCAAGATTGAGGAGTTGAAAGCGAAACGTCGAGAGGCTGTACCCTCTTATAACGACAAACAACAAGCAGAGAAAGAGAAGCTCAGGTATCTAGAGTCAATTGCATAAGTGGAAAAGCAAGAGCAAGACCTGAAGGACTTTGTGAAGGAACAACGCAATCGGATTGCTGAAAAGGATTTCAAAAGACGAGAACGCTAGGAACGGAAGTTCAATGTAAGCTCATTAACTGCGAAAAAAGCAAGAATACTGTTGTGTGTTAACATTGTTTGTTTCTTCAGCGCGAATTGGAAACTAGAGCAATTGAGATTCTGAAGCACAGAAAGGCGACGGGTTACACGAATGCGATGGCCTAGAACGCTGTCCCCAAGCAAGTCAGACTCTATTAGCAGAAGGAGAAGGAGTTTGAGATTAAAGCCGCCAACCGAATCCGAGTGTAGAAGTCTCCACATTGGAACAAGGAGTAAGAAGTAGTTGTAGACGAGGGAAGAAGAATGCAACGGCAAGATGACTCGATACTCACAGTGCCGTTTGATGGACACCAAGCAAGTACCTCTATGATTGACGAGTCTCCTTCTCCGTCGATGTCACAACTGCACCAAGCAAGAGGCCCTCGCTTCCACAATCTGACCAAGAACAGTGACCTCGACGTAATCCGCGCACCTAACAAGCAGCCGAGCAGCATGTCGAAATACCATGAGTTCGAGAACGGCAACATCAGGGGCTTCAATGCCCAGCAGCTAGTTGACGAAATAAGAAGACAGCAGGCGAAGGGAACAACTATTGAAATTAAAGGCATGGGCTACGAGTCTTGCAAAGTTAGACGGGATGAAGTCAAGGAACAAATTAAACAGCAAGAACGGTGGATGGCGAGCAAGGGCGGCAAGCACAACAAGTTCAAAGTAGAAAACAAGATTTCAGAACTGTTTGCCAAGTCGCAGAATCTGTATAAGAAGAAGGAGTAGTACTTGTTTGAGGAGCTTGAGACTAAGCTGGAAGAGGAGCACATCTAACTTAAGATGAAGATTTTTAACAAGGAAGAAGACAGGATTGAGGAAGAGATCCAGAAATCGAACTAGAAGGTTCGTGAAATGACTAACGGATCGGTTTCGCTTGATGGCGGCCACAGCCACATCGCCACCGAGATTGGCAACGAGCTCGAGTCGTAGGAAATTAAGGAGCAGGAGAAGGGACACCCTTCGCAGCTTGACCAGCCGATGAACTAGTCCAAGTTCTCGGGCGGCAAAAAGGCCACCGCGTTTGACTCGAAAGATTCCGAACACATGTAGTCGCCCACCAGCAACCTCACTATTGATTAGCTCAACGAAGAACTTGAAAACGCCAAAGAGTTTGGAACTATCAAGCACATACTCAAAGACTTGACGCATACGAGCACGAAGTTGAACTCTTAGAATGACCGTCAAGAGATTACCTCTCGCCGCGCCTACGGTCACCACGTCTCCACCTTCTACTCGCCTGTCTCCGCTCGTTGCCCCCAGCTCACCTAGAATGCGTTCATTCCTGGATCAGCTCAAACAGGCATAAGGACTACACGAGAACGCTTTATCGCGGGAGGATTAACGAACAGAGACACCTTTTTTACCTCGAAGCCTTGTCACATTAGACAACAACATTCATTTGACAACAGAGGCGCGAAAGGCACACTTGGTTAAGCCCTTTACAACCTGAATAGAACTTTGCCAAACGGTGATTTCAGCAAGTCATTCAAGCGAGGGGGAGGTGCCAGCAACTTAAAGCCCGCCGTGAAGACCAATAACATCCTGAGTCAAATAAAGTCGGCGCAAGGAAGCGAGCGTCCATTCAAGCCTCTCGAGCCATAAACTTACATGAACTAACTCCCCATGCTTATGACTTGAGTCCTGAACCGCAGTCCCCCATGATCGGAATCTGCCTAAGGTGACGCCTAGGAATGAAGTTAATTCACTCTAAACACTTGACACAACTCTTAGTAAAAATATCCGTTTTAACTTTGAACTTAGATTACGTCTTTAAATCTAAATAGCAGGCCTGTTAATAATTAAACTAACCGATAAAATGTTCTTTTTGCCACTTGAACCCCGCTAAGTCAACACCAAAGACAAGCAAAAACAGATGGGAGGAGCTGGGAAGACGACTTTCGATCCATACCAACAGAGCAAGACTCGAAAAGAAATCGAGCGAGTAGCTCTGCTGATGACATATATCCAGAAAGTGTCAAAGACTTCAGCTGATTAGCACGTGTGAAGACCGACGACTTTCCAAGCCGACCGTCCTACCACCTCCCAGTTTAGCTTACGACTCAAAAGTGAAACCAGTCATGCAAAGACATGCAGTTTACGACTGAGACCGAGCAATGATATGGCCTACCGCGGGTGTAAGCCCGAAGGAGAGCCCTTACTAAAGAGTCAGAATTTCGGGAGCAGCAGTCACACCATAATACCTAAGGAATCCTTCCGGATAGACGACGAAGGTATCTTGTTTAAGAAGAACGCATCGAAACCGTTAGTGCGTGAAAGCCTTTCGAAGAAAAAAACGAGTGAGTCAACTTCATCACTGTTATTTATGAATCGACTCGAACATGAAATTGCCAGAGCTACTTCCGTTCCAAAATAAGACGAAAAAGAAAGAAAGCGTCGTCAAGCGGCCTCAACTCCCCACGCAGTCTCCGATCATCCACCCCGCCACGACTGCTCCGCCAAAAGCACGACCTAGATCTCGAAAAGCATGCGCAAAAGCGTGGAGCATCTTTCAAAACCCAAGAGGTCCCACGATGGAATTGTTACCTCCTGTGAAAAATTTAAAAATTGGGAGCATAAACGTCACAAGGCCTATGAATACAGAAGTATTGATATAGACAACAAGAAGTCGATTCAGCTCGATGCAACTTCAACCCACAAGAACATGATCCATCGCAATAGCTGTCGATCGCCATCAGTTCTTTCTAAGAGCACCAAAAGTGGAACAGGACGAAGGATTAAGAATGGCCAGTTTATTGAAACGGATTAAAGAGCTTCTAACAAACGACTCCACCACTCGCAAATGAAAAAAAGTAGGGCGTACAAGTCGCCTTCAATTAAGAATAATGCTTAAAACAATCTCAACCGTATGCGAAGCATTGATAGCTCGCAGAATGTTGAGGAGCGGTCTCGAAGCGGCGGCAGATCCCGTACTCAGCAGAAAGCTGCGTAGAGTGGAGAAGAGTAGGAGAAAAATTTCGGAAATGATCGGAAGTTTGTGATTGTCGAGCAAACTGAATACGACTCGTATCTAAACAAGCAAAAGTACGCGGCTGGAATGGGTCCGTTTGTCCAGGTGAGTGCCAACCTGAGTAGCAAGAAAAAGTTTGGCTTGCTGGAGGGAGACACTGCAGCACCTAAAGCCAAACTAAAGGTAAAAGCGAGCTAACTTTTGCAGCCTACACGCGCGCATAATGTCGTGATTGAGGCAACGAAGCGAAGAAAGAAAAGGTTTGAAAGAAGGAACGTGTCAAGAAATGAATCAATGCAAATGAAAACAAGCCCGTCGCCATCCACCTAGAAGTACTCTGCTAGGATTGCTAACATTGAGACGAGGACATTTGATGGAGGAAAGATGTCGTCCAAGAGAGACTTCTTGATGAGCGACAACGAGACGTCGACTCAGATCGCAACTGCGACAGGCAGAGGAGAGTACAACCTGCTAGCGAAAGACTTCAGCAAAACTGACTTCAGTGGGGCTCTTCTCGACTACGGCTCATTAAACCCTATGAAAAGAAATCATTAGAGAAGTAGTAGGGTGCTGGCTTCTGAAAACACCAATTCATACTCATCGCCGAACCTGATCGCCATCACCAATCGAGAAAAAGGAAAACAGTTTGTGACCTTTAGTAAAGAATCTGACCATGCCAACAACCTGCCTGAGCATATGCCTCCTTCCTAGCGAGTGCCAATTCCAAGCTCCGCCTACAATTCAGGGCCAAAGACCCTGAAAACCTACAGCTCAGCTTCGCAAATGCGCCCCATTGCCTCCTCTCCCAGTCGATCTATCTCCTAACACGGGTCTTCATACCCTTTTCCGATGAAAAAGTGGATTAAGCCACCTTCAAAGTTTTCAAAGAGCCGTCGATTGAAGAAAAGTTATGGAAACAGCAGCCTCTACTAATACGAAGATGAGGTCTGTTTTGACATGGACGACGAGCAGGGAGTGAGTAATATAACGGAAGTTGGATTACGAACATTCGAAATACCGAGGCTGGTCACCCTTACCACGAGACCGAACAAAGATTTGACCTTGACTAAGAAACTCGCGTGAGACTCTCTCCATTCACATGCACAGAGGCTTTAAAAGGATTAATTACTAAAGTTATTTAAATAAACTAAAATAAATCAAGTTGCTGTTTAATTAGTGTAAATCGGTTGTAATAATAGTTTTGTTCTGGAGAAGAAGCTACGCATCAACGCAGCAGAGTTCGGTTAAATTCAATGTCTTCCTGTGAGGGCAGTTGATTATAATTGTTATCATACAAGTTTCTTTTTATACGGTGACTCCCTGGCTTTCTATTCCTCTTACAGAACAGAGTCAGCCCACAGAGTCAAGCGGCGCGTGTCTTTCCACCTGTAATCCACGTTGCGACATCCAAGCACAACCGTTATTAGCTTCTTCCCTGACCCTGAGTTAGCGTAGTAGACCGACAAACACGAGCCAGCTGTCGAAGTAACCCCAGTCTTGACTCCGTGGAAGCCTGAAAGTCCGAGCATCTTATTCGAGTTGTACCAGACGGTTGGAACTTCAACGAACTGGCTGTTCTCAATGGCCTTAAACGGCAAGTCTTTGTGCTCGAATACCTCGGGCATGTAGTTCGCCGCCATGTTCAGCTTAGTGTACTCCTTTTTTAACATGTAGGTCATCGTATTATGCTCTTTCGTGTCGACAATCTTCGCGAAGATAGGGTTCTTCATGGCGTAGCAAGACAACTGAGCTACATCCGCCGCACTCGAATGGTTCGCTTTGTTTGCCAAGCCATGTGGATTGGTGTAATTCGTTTTCTTTAGCTTAAGTTTCTGCGCGTACTTGTTCATTTCTTTGATAAAGAGATGGAGGTGAGGTGGGCCCGGATTGGCGTCCACCTTTATTGCCCTGCCTGATTCGTCTAACGTGTTTTGTTTTTGTTGGCGTTACTACTTGCCTGGCCGTTTGCTCAGCACGAGCAGCTCGCCAAAGTTTTCGCCCAAGGTCATGGCAGCATCATTTCCACTGGGCAACATCAATCCGTGGAGCAAGTCGAAGATTGTAATCCGCGAGCCCACTTGTACATTAGCTGTAGTGCCTGTCGTCTTCGATGCCTTCGCATCAACTTTAAAGTAGGTCTTCTTCAAGTCAAGCTTGAGTTCTTTGACAAGATGCAGGGACACTATGGCTGTCATGATTTTGGTCAGTGAGGCGATTTCGCGAACTTCATCTGCTTGTTTTTAGAAAAGTATTTTGCCGCGGTTTGCATCCACTATCACATAAGATCTAGCAGAGACAAAGGGAATGTTGCCAGGATTCGGGGTGTATTCTTCATCGATCTAGTTGATAGCAGATGGCTTGTAGCCAGCCCCGAACCTAAAGTATGGCGTTGCCTGCGTCGAGAAGCATTCATTGGATGGTGAGAGCTATTCGTCTTGCCTGAACTACTCCTTCAGCGAGTGCAGTTCCAGCTTCACCCCACTACTTTTTGTGTTCCAATTTTCTGATTTCATCCTCTCTGATTCGGTTGCCGGCTGCTGGCTTTCGCTGGTCTTTTCCTTCGAGTCGATTAGGGAGACGCGGGAAGCATCAGATGACGACATTTCAGACGCGAGCTTCTTGTAGGCTTACGTCGGATTGGTCTTCATGCGCATCAACGACTCTGAAGCTTTGGAACTGTCTTCCTCTTGCCCCAACAGCATACCCTTGACGCTTGTCTCTGTCAGCAGATTCAGCGACGGGTTCTTCTCTTTAATCGTCGACTTTCTTTGCGTACTACTTTGAACTGTTCCAGTGTAGAGGCTTACGTTTGAAGAAGAGTTTGCATTTGAGTCCTCTCTTATTTCGACTGAAGCTCTGGGCTCTTACTGTTCACTTGTCAAGATGCTGACTCCTTTTTTAAGCCCTCTAGAAGGTGGCTCGGGGTAGCTGCCCTTAGACCTGCGGCTACTATCTAGATTAGCATATGACTTACAGCTACTCCCCTGGTGCTCAGTAGTCATCTGCGCATGAATCTGCCGTAAACTGCCGCTCACCTACTTCTACGCTTAACTTTGATCGTCTTGTGACACCACAGACGACATGCTTGACTTGTGGTTAGATTTCTACAGTTAAACAGATTTCTGCTTTGGTGCCCTTGTTTCAGTTATGACACTCATTGAGATACTCTGGTTCCTTTGCTTAGACAACTGCTGCTTTGTTTTGGTGGGCTGGACCATGATAGAATGATGACTTTTCTCACTGCTGTGGAACCCAGACTTGACACTCGTTAGCTTCTTCTAGCAGTACGCCTGTTCAGACCCAGTATCGTTTGATGCCTTATTCTTCGAGCTATCGAGTAGTTTAGAGTGACGCGACTTTGGCTTAACTTTGCTTTCTGAGTCTTACTTTTGTGTCTACAGTTGCGGGTTGATGTTTACTTGCACCGATGTTAACTTTGCGAGAGTGTGCGACGACTTCTCAATGATGTTATTTTATAAGATAGGCCGTGAGCTGCTCCGAGGCAGACTGATCACCGAGCTTGACGTGCTCTTGCCATCCGTCTTTCTCTGCTCGTTTCGTTCGCGACCTTGCCTAAATGTACTGTTCATCGACAACACGTTACTTTATACCATCGCTGGCTCTTCTTCGCTGGAAACAAGCATTTCCATATCGACCTCAGTTCCCACCTTCTCTCCAGGCACCTAAATCTTTGTGACGGTGTTTTTGACAACTGTGTGCGTGGTGATGTTGACATTCTGCACAGATAAGTTCTTCTTTTTGGTTTTCTTGGCAAAAGTAATCTGCTCCTTTGACAGCTTGGTGGCTGCGATTTATCCTGGGGTTTTGGCTATTTAGTGAGGAGTTGCTTCGGATGCTTTATATGAGCTGGACTTACCGTCGATGGAGGCTTCGGCAGGGTCAGCTGCCGCTTTTGATTTGACTGAACGTCTTGCTTAGAACGAGCTCCGCACAGACTGCTTCCTTTTGCGCAACGCTTGACGGGTAGCTTTGCCACGACTCGAGCCTGCTTTCATGCTTGATTTTCGTGCTTTAATCTCCGTTTACGGCTCATCTTCTTGCTTGGCATCGGCGATGTCGACTCCCGACCCAGACACCGACACCCCTTTACTCTGCGATGCCACATTTCTCGCAGATGAGCTAGTCGGGGCCGCCATCTTAGGTTCGTCAGAGTAGATAGCGTAGACATCGAACGGTTCGATGTCAAACTTCTAGATCTCAGATGTAAGCTTGATTTCAGGAGCAGGAGGGTTAAGCTAGGGGTTTGTTTCAAAACGTTTTGACCTTCTCCTGGAGTGTTGATTGGATGGTTGACGATTTTCCACTTAAAACAACTTTTGTTTAATGTCCGGCAGGTTAACTTACTACTTCTTCGCAGTGTTGGTTGCGCAGACAGAAGCGAAGGTCGCCTGTTCAGCAAACTTGTTGTGAGCAGTGATCGGACTTTTATTGTTTATAAAGCTGTTCTTTTGGCTTTGCAAAGTCTTTTTGGTCCCTGCTCCTAAAGGTTCATTTCTTGAATCAATTAAGTTTTCATCCCAGCGCTACTAGCAGTCCAACATGTTGTCATTCAGTGTAGTGCTTCTCTACACGCCATCTGCCCCTTCTTCAACTGTGTCAGCGCGCTTCACCTAGTTTCTAATCTACTTCAAGTTCATGACATTGGAAGGGTGAGCTGTTGTGCAGGCAGGCTGCTCTTCGCCACCCTCGTGTTTTGAAAAGCTTGATAGCCGTTGCACTTTGCCGTCTGTGTCTTCACGACTGCCGAAAGTTTTCCTACTTTTATTTGAGAACGCGGTCTGGAACAACGCCGGGTGTTGCGATTCGACCGTCTTTGCGCCACACATGTTGAACGGGCTACTCATATCGTCGGAGAGGGGAAGTAGCAGGGGTGCCTAGTCGTGCATGATCGGCTACGTTATGATTCGTTGCTGGGTGTTTCCTAAGTTGATCAGCACTTTTTGACCGCAAGCTCAGCCTGAAGGACTTTGAGACGACTTCACCAAGTGTTCAGTATTTAAGCGCGAATAATTGGCAATATCGATTGGCTGTTCATGCTACTCTCCACTCAGCGTCGTCGTTTTAGTAGGTCCAGGCGGCGGCACACCCACCATGTGATCACTCATCCGATTCACTTTGACGGTCTTTGAAACGCCTGCCCGCTGGTTTGCTGACGAAGACTGAAGTTGGGCAGTGGGTGTGGTTGTTGTTAGGGCTGTCATGTTACCAGCCATGCTAGCTGGAAGTGTAACCCGGGTAGTTTGATTTCCATTGTCGAGCTAGCCACCGAATTGGTCATTCGAAGTAGACAGTACTGGCTTCTGAGCAGTCAGCCCGTGACGCCGCTGGTCTGCTATGGAACAGATCGGCTGCTACTGCACAACATATTCATCGTTATTAGTAATGCCTGTCTTTGAGGGGCCATTGTCTTGGCTTAGCGTGCTTCGTAACACTTTGCTCTGTCCTCCTTGAGTCTGCGTCGGTGTTCTGAGACACGTCTAATTACTTTCATATGAAAAGAAGTTCTTTAACTGATAGACGGCACTCGGATTCTCCTTCACTTTCGAACCTTTTGAGGCGCTTGTCGCATTCAATGCACTTTGTCTTTATTCAACGACCACGGAGTCTTGTTCAGTTATGTTTGGGCGAGGCTGTTACCTATCTGGGCTTCTGTAAACAGCTTACTTTTTCAAGAAGTCATGCATAGTGGGCGATGAAAAAATGTTGCTTCGTGGCTGCTTGACAGTGGCACTGTTGGTCAAGGAGAGGTTTTCAAGCGTAGGCAAGATGTAATTGAACGCCAATAGCTACGAAATGGCAGCTTAGTTATATTTATGGGTCGGCTGATGCGAGCCGAGTGGCTGAGAATTCATAACTGCCTTTGCCTGCTGCTACAGAGATGTAATGTCTTTCATTTTCTCACTGGGAAGCTTGTCATGGACAGTCTGGCATACGGGTAAGTTGTTGTTCCGGTTCTAGAACTGCACCAGAGCTTTGAGCTACTGTTCAACCATGGTGGTCTGCGTGCGTAACTGGCCGGCCACGGGCACGTTCGAACTTTGACTGCTACCCTGTTTCGATGCCCTGATGTTTTCATTTAAGCTGTGCTATCTGTACTACCTCTGCGGATGGTTCGGTTTGTTCACGATGCTTTTCCTCTGCTCAATCGACACGACTTCACTGTTTGCCAGCTATTGGTTAGACAAGCTTTGAGCAGATGAGATTACCTAGGCACCGCCGAGTGGGTGCGAGGAGACATTTGTCGAAGTCATGTTTTTGCGCTTAATATTCGGGATTGGCGATGCTTTGAACATCTGATTTTCATTTGTGCTTTCGACCTTGTTTTAATGGGTGTTACTGACGCCACGTGAGACGGAGACGTAGTTCGAGTTCGGGTGCACCTGCTATCTCTTCGTTCCCTTAGCTTACGAGGCGTGCAATGTGTTCCCTGTTGATGGTGCGGTGGTATTTGCATGCTATTCCTAGTTGGAGTGATTCCTGTGCACGATGGTATTTTGGGTCACAATTCGTTCATAGTTAATTCGTTATCGGCCGACCTAATCTGATATTAACTTCACTTTGCCAGTCTGATGGGATTGAGCTTGAGCTTGGGCTTCACCGGGACGCTTTGGAGACGACTCCTGCACTACATAGTCAATGCGTCGTCTGTTATGAAGAGTGACGCGGGGCTGCTTGCTTGGACTCCTTTGCAAGCTTCCATGCTTAGGGTGGGTATCGAGACGTCTGGTCGCCGATGTGAGCGCACTGGAGGTCACTTTCTGTGGAGCAGTTACTTGTGACGTGTGAGGATTTGCACGATGTTGCTGATGATGCTGGGGTTAAAATAGCTTGGAAGTGTATTGCGTTGCCATGATTGTCTTTATATCAACTAAATGATTCAGAAGGCTCTCCAAATTTAAAATTCCAAAATAAAAATCTATCAGCCAAGAACTTCCACCAAATTTGATAATTTTATTCGCTTCAAGATTTACTTCATCAAACCTATAGCACACGGGGTTTTGGGGTTTTGGGGG
>Ga0208544_10003093_pt1 | contig 10563 bp, 8 predicted proteins | sample DEB08_DNA_9_FD_184526 | JGI IMG/M metagenome (GOLD analysis project Ga0208544, IMG submission 184526) | Aqueous microbial communities from the Delaware River and Bay under freshwater to marine salinity gradient to study organic matter... | ecosystem: Environmental > Aquatic > Marine > Coastal ...
TTCTAAAATAAATCGTACGGGAAGTGCTTCCAGAACTCCAAGTTCTGGAAGCACTAAAGCTTTTGGAATAAAGTCTAATCCTACTATAAAACTAAGCTATCCTTATCAAAAAACGCTACGGACTTATACCTAGTAAATTTTATAAGAATCCGTTGTCCTTTAATTATCCGTTGTATGAAATATTGCCCAACGGATTAATAAAACCCAACGGATTTAGGCGTAGATTTTTTATTAATAATAACTTTTATTCTAAAATAAATCGTACGGGAAGTGCTTCCAGAACTCCAAGTTCTGGAAGCACTAAAGCTTTTGGAATAAAGTCTAATCTACTATAAAACTAAGCTATTCTTACCAAAAAACGCTACGGATTATACCTAGTAAATTTTATAAGAATCCGTTGCCCTTTAATTATCCGTTGTATAAAATGTTGCCCAATGGATTAATAAAACCCAACGGATTTAGACATAAATTTGGCAGTTACGAACGATACGACACTCATCACTCCCCACTTATAACTCATCACTCCCTAGGCGCAGCTTTCAAACTAACAAAGACCCCTTCTCCAACCGCTGTCTGAAAATTAGCCACTCCTTGAATCATCTGCATCCGACTTTTGATATTCTGCAAGCCTAATCCTTTTTTAAGCTGTTTATTTTGTAGGTCAAACCCTTTGCCATTGTCTCGGTATTCCAATTTTAATTGAATAGGGCTAAACCATAGTTTAATAGTAATTTGCTGTGCGGCCGCATATTTCATCGTGTTATTCATCAATTCTTGCAACACCCTATATATATTTAAACCGACTATGGCATCTATTGTTGGTGTTTCATCTTGACAAATTTCTAAGACGATGTCAATGCTATCGGTTTTTTGATAATTGTCCACTAATTCTTTGATGGCTTCTAATAAACCAAAATTAACCAGCGTTGGTGGTAGCAAATCATAAGAAATACGACGAGTAGTCGCTAAAGTGGTATTTATCAAGCTATGCATTTCCGTAGTAATGGGGGCTACTTCAGTTGATTTTTTAGTGACTTTATTCAGTCGATGTAGATTGAGCAAAATCACATTTAGTTTAGAGCCAATTTCATCATGTAGTTCTTTAGCAATTCTTTCTCTTTCTGCTTCCTGCGTTAAAATGGTACTAAATAGTAGCGATTGCTGATGTGCCAATTCCGCTTGTTGTGCCTGCATCTGTTGTTGCAAAATTCTTTTTCTGGCTTGACCAAAAAACAAGACAAAGGTCAAGGCTAAAATTAGCATCACTACGATACCGATAATCATCAGCGTGAAGATTTCTTGGTTGTTAAATAAGCTTTCCATCCAGCAAATATCACTATTAGTTGGAAAACCAAGTATAATAAAGCGTTAAAAATCCAAAATAATAGCTGCGTATCTTTATCTAATTGTTTTAGTAAGAGATCACTAAACATAAAAACAAAGAAACTGCCAGCGAAATAAATCAAAATAGCAGCGTTTAATAAATTCAAAACGGTAGTGGCATTCGTTCGTTCGTGTAGGATGGAGAAATAATAGTAAATGGCATAACCAATAATCATAATTTGACTAAAAGCTTTGGCATTACTATTAAAAGCCGTTAAAGGTTGTAGGAATAAGGAGTTCGCTATGATTAACACACTCCCTATTCCTAGTATATAATTTATCCATTTTTGAAAGCCTGTTTCTTCGACTAACACCTTTTTATAAAAAATTGAGATAATGATAAACTCTAATAGACTATAAAGATGGAGTAGAGGTAAATTAGGAATTTTATTGATGCCTAATGATTTAGCAATTATTTGAATACAAAAAGATATACTTAAATAGTAGGTAAACCATTTTAAACTATCAAGGCTTTTCTTTTTGAGAAAAAACCAAAATATTAGTGTATTAATGAATAATACTGTGTATGCAATATAAGCTATGTAACCAATATAAGTAATCATTTTAAAAAACCTTTATGTAACTTCAATATTTGAATATCAGAGTAAACATAATTTTTTTTATTTAATACTGATTCTTAGCTAGACTTTTGCTAAAAGAAAATCGGATTAATTTATCATTTACTTCTTAGTCTTCTCCACAAACAGGTGGACAAGGTTCTATAAAATCAAAAAACGTCGCCCCACCAGCTTTTGTTTGATTTAACTCTCCTGACTCTGTAAGAATATCGGAGGCAGCAAATATGGCGCTAACCATTTTTTCACCTTTTTCATTAGGAACATCTTCTAAAGTCAGGTAAAGAGTAATATTTCCGTCAGGTGCTGCTTCAAACATTTGGATGGTTTCGCATTTTGGCAATTTCATTTGGAGAAGGGCACTCTGGCCTAAATTAATGGGTAACAAATCTGCGGCAGGAGTACCTTTTAAGGCCTCTCTAATTTCCTGCATATTTTTGCCAAAATTAGCAATCCGACTGAAGGCCTCTCCAATAGGAATGGTAATTGAGTCAGAGGCACAATCTGTTTCAGCGGTCAAAATATCGAGTACGGTATCCACATTGTTGTCAATTTGAGTAATCTGCTGTCGCCATTTTACTGCCTTTGTGGTATTATTCATATAGCTAATAATAAAACCACCTGTCATAAGTGCAGCGATTAAGGTCCAATAATTGATTTTCCAATTCATAATGGTGTGTTTTGTTTAATGGAGTATTCTCTCTTTTCCGTAAAGAAGTGAGCTTAAGAAAATTAATTGACTATCTAGCTCTTTTCCAGCAAGGTAGCTAGTTTAGGGAAAAAAAAGAAATAAAAAGGAGAAAAGCAGGTATAAATACGGGGTAAAACAGGGAATAACACTTGGTGTTGCCTTGTTGCGATGTTGCCATGTTACTCGACAACATGGCAACATCGCAACATATCTATGTATTAATGGAGAAAATTAAACGAGATAAAAACCGAGTGGACATTGCGAAGTTGAAAGAATCAGACCTCGTTGGAGATGAATTGACAGGCGGCTATATTTTTAGAATTGATAAGGGCGGGCCCGATTGGATATCAAAATTTGATTTTTTTCGAAACACTGATAAATTAAAATATCAATTGGTTTACCCAGATATAGATGAAGTAGCGCCCGCACAGCTCAAGTATCTTCGGAGCTATGTAGATAGTTTTGAAAGGGCGATGGTGGATGAAAATTTAATTTATGGTGGCAAACCTTTTGATGAATATATTGATTTAACTTCTTTTGTGGAAGCACATATCTTAAATGAAATTGGCCGAAATATTGATGGTTATCGCTTTAGTAGCTACTTTCACAAACGAAAAGATAGTAAAGGCGGAAAAATAATAGCTGGTCCTGTATGGGATTTTAATCTAGCTTTTCGCAATGCAGATTATTGCGAAGCAGCAGCTACAGACGCACTTATTTTTGAAGGCCCTTGTCCAGGTAGTTTACCTTTTTGGTGGAATGTTTTATTACAAAATGACGCCTTTTTATCCCTTACTCGCTGCCGTTGGGAAGCCTTGCGAGAAACGGCTTTTCATACGGATTCTATTTTTACTTTCATTGATAAACAAGCAGCCCTGCTTCAACCTTCCATTGACCCAAATTTTCATAGATGGGATGTGCTAGGAAATTACCTTTGGCCAAATCCTTTACCATTAGCAAATACTTACACCGAAGAAATTAATTTACTGAAAGAATGGTTAACTGCTAGATTGCAATGGATGGATGATAATATTGGCGGGACTTGTCAAATGTCTGTGAGTACTACTGAAATAGAAAAAACAGCTCCTTTTGAAGTTTTTCCCAATCCAGCAGTTAATCAAATAAAATTATTGATGGATGAAAACTTAATGTCTGAAATAGACGGTATCTCCATGATTAATACACTTGGACAGCGATTTCATCTGTCAAATACCACAAATAATTTAACTTTTGATATTCGTCATTTAATAGCAGGTGTTTATTTTATAGAGGTTCAAATCGGTAGAAATGCCTATTTGAAGAAGGTGATTATAAAGTGAGTTGGGGGCATCTCAAAATGTCGTATTTAACCGTAGCTTGGACATTCTTGTCCGAGCAAAATAATACTCGAAAATACTCGGATAAGCATGTCCAAGGGTGTAAATCTTAGGAAATAGAATAGCACCCTAAATCGAAAAGCCCTGTAGGGGCAAAATAATGTAGCCTAGGTTGGAAACCCTAGGAAATGGAATAACAAGAATATTTTATTTTGTAATGTTGTGTAACCTCGTATACCTTTTGAAAATTGAAAAATTCGTACCTTTATCGTTTTTTGAGGATTAAGAAATAACAAAAAATGATAAAGAATTTTGCGGTAGTTGTTTTTGCCATTTTATTACATCTTACTAGTATTGCACAAATAAATCATTGGGAAACGGCTGTTTATAATAGCGATACTTGGCAGTATTTTATTGGAAATAGCGAACCTCCTTCCAATTGGATGACTGTTGGATTTAATGACGCTAATTGGCAAAGTGGGAAAGGAGGTATTGGTTATGGTGACGAGGATGACGAAACGATTATCGAACCTACTTATGCTTTATATTTACGACATTCTTTTACGATAGTTGATGTAGCTGCGATAGAGCGACTTATTTTACAAGCGGATTACGACGACGCTTTTGTCGCTTATTTGAATGGAGTTGAAATAGCAAGAGCAAATATTCTTGGTAATCCACCAAAATTTAATACAGAAACATTTAATGACCATGAAGCCACTTTATATCAGAATAACACCCTAGAATCTACTTTTCTATCCAAAGAAGAAATAGCAAATTTATTGAGACCAAATGAAAATGTACTAGCTATTTCTGTCCATAATAGATTTGGGCCAGCCTCTTCTGATATGACCGCCAATTTTTTCCTGACCTTAGGAATAAATAATACTTCTACTGATTATAGACCAACACCAAATTGGTTTGTCCCTCCTGCATTTAGTTCCAAATTGCCGATTGTAAAATTAACGACTAACTGGACGATTAATGCACAAACAACAGTTACCGGTCAGATAGGCATTATCCAGAATGAGTCTGGTGATAATTCTCTTTTCGATATGCCAAATGAATATGCTGGGGCTGTTGGCATAAAATATCGAGGACAATCCTCTCTTTGGTTTGATAAAAAGAATTATAGTATTGAAATGCGGGATGAATTTGGAGTGGATATGGACACTAGTTTTTTAGATTTCCCAAAAGAAGAAGATTGGATTTTACATGGCCCTTATGCAGATAAATCCTTAATGCGGAATGTCTTGGTTATGGATTTAGCTAGGAAAATGGGGCAATATGCCAGCCGAACGGTGTATGTAGATTTATTTATCAATGACGATTATCAAGGGATTTACGTGTTAATGGAAAAAATTAAACGAGACAAAAATCGGGTGGATATTGCCAAATTAAAAGAGATAGATATTGATGGAAACGAATTAACAGGTGGTTATATTTTTAAGATTGATAAAGGAGATGCAAATTGGTTGTCGAGATATAGCTTTTACCAAAGCTCAGACAAACTCAAGTATCAATTGGTGTATCCTGACCTTGATAAAGTTCAAGCAGCACAATTTACTTATATTAAATCCTATGTAGATAGTTTTGAAAGAGCGATGGCTAATCCTAACCTGAACTTTGGCGGTAAATCCTTTGACGAATATATTGATTTAACCTCTTTTGCAGAAGCCCATTTACTGAATGAGTTGGGTAGAAATGTAGATGGGTATCGACTAAGTAGTTATTTTCATAAACAAAAAGATAGTAATGGTGGCAAAATAAAAGCAGGCCCAGTTTGGGATTTTAATTTAGCTTTTCGCAATGCAGATTATTGTGAGGGGGCAGACACGGATGGGTTGATTTTTGACCGATTATGTGATGGAGGGTATCCTTTTTGGTGGAGTGTTTTATTAGCAAATGAGCAGTTTCAATCAATTGTTCGTTGTCGTTGGGAGAATTTGCGTGCCACTTCTTTTCAAACAGATTCTATTTTTGCTTTTATGGATGAACAAGTCGTTATCGTCACACCATCCATTAATCAAAATTTTGATAAATGGAAAATTTTAGGAAATTACCTCTGGCCAAATCCCTTGCCTTTAGCGAATACCTACACCCAAGAAATTGACTTATTGAAAGATTGGTTGACTGCTCGATTGGATTGGATGGATAATAATATTGGTGGGACTTGTCAAATGTTAGTGAATACGATAGATATTGAAAAAATAGCGCCTTTTAAGGTCGTTCCTAATCCGGCAAGTGATAAAATTCAATTAAGTTTTGATGAAAATTTGATACCAAAAATTGAAAGCGTTTTTATGATTAATACAGTTGGGCTACGTTTTCAATTAGCTAAAAATAGTAACTCCTTAACTTTCAATATTAATCATTTAACAGCGGGGATATATTTTGTGGAGGTTCAGACAGATGAAGGTATTTATACCCAAAAGATGATTATTAAGTAGTCTGACAAATATTAGACAGTCAGCTATAAAATTGATATTGTAAGATTTAATCTTTAACCTTATAACGTTTAATATCCGTGTTCCTTTATTAATTCGTGTTAGTGAATTCATACAGGAGATTAATAAAGGAACACGGATAATTCTCCTTTTTTTTACTGATATTTTAATAATTTAAACCTTTGTGCCTTTCCATCTTCGTCCTACAAACCCATCTTTTTATCCAAAAAAACCAAGAATATTCCTAAAAAATAGTAGCTTTACCTTGTTACCTTATTTACAAGAAATGAGTCAAAATGGTAAGTTAACTCATTTTATCACATTAATTTAAACAACTATGACTTTTGGACTTATTTTGTTAGGACTTTTAGTATTCATTGGTTTATATTTTAGCAGCACTTATAATAAACTAGTTCGAGCCAGAACAATGGTCGAAGAAGGATGGAGTGGCATAGATGTGCAATTGAAAAAACGACATAATTTAATACCTAACCTGATTGAAACAGTCAAAGGTTATGCAGCGCATGAAAAAGGCACATTGGATGCGGTAATTACGGCTAGAAATGCGGCACAATCAGCATCAGGTGTGAAGGAGACAAAAGCAGCAGAACGACAACTGCAAGCTGCAATGGCAAATATCTTCGCCTTATCAGAAGCCTATCCTGATTTAAAAGCCAATACCAATTTTCTACAATTACAAGACGAATTATCAAAAATTGAAGGGGATGTGGAAAAAGCGCGTCGATACTATAATGGGACAGTGCGAGAAAACAACGTTATGGTGGAATCTTTCCCAAGTAATTTGATTGCTAATATGTTTAAATTTTACTTATCTGATTTCTTTGAAATTGATAATGCTGCAGAAAAAGCAGTGCCTAAAGTGAAATTTTAAAGATACTTATAGCCTAAAGTAGCGGGGTTGTGTAAAAAGTCCCGATTTGCTAAATCTTAAAGATTTAGTAAATCTCTAATTATTTGGTTCTAAATCTAAATTTACTAAATTCTAAAAATTTAGCAAATTGCTTCTCCGAAAGACCTTTTATACAACTCCAGAAAATTATTTATGGAAGTCCCCAGATAGCAATGTCTGGGCTAGAAATCAATTGGATGAAATACCTAAGCTATAAATTTCTTGCTTTTATTGCCGCACTATTTTTATTGATTAATACGGGTAATGCTCAAGAAGAACGCATCTTGAAATACGATGTATTGATGGAGGTGATGAAAGACCGTTCTATAAAAGTAAAAGAAGAGATAACGGTAAACGTTACAGGGGCAATCATAAAAAGAGGCATCACCAGAGGTTTGCCACGGACTAGGCGTATGTTCACTGGTGAGCAAAAACCTGTTCGGTATAATATCACAAAGGTGCTTCGGGACGGTAAAAAGGAAAGTTACCAAACCCGACAAGAAAATGGAATGGAGGTCATGTATATTGGTAAAAGAGAGGTGATTTTAAGACCAGGAGAATACCATTATACTATTGAATACCTAGTACCTAACCAAGTAGAACAATTAGAAGAGATTGACGAAATTTATTGGAATGCAATTGGGAAAGACTCCAGATTTCCGATTGATGAGGCCTCTTGTTTAGTCAGGCTACCTCCTGGAGCGAATCATTTACAAAAGAGTTGTTATACAGGCCCTTATGGTTCTGATACAAAAAAATGTACGACGAAAGAATTTAATAAGGGAAATGAAATCTTTTTTCAAACCACAGAAAGTTTACAGCCAAGAGAAGCTTTTACGATTGGTGTAGGTTTTGAAAAGGGGATTGTCGAAGGTCCGTCTTTTATTGAACGTTATGGTTCTGCCTTATTATTAAGCCTAGCTTCCTTTGGTTTATTAGGTTATTTTGTGACGACTTGGAATAAATATGGGGTGGATCCACCAAAACCTACTCCTTATCCGCTATTTGCTTCTCCGCAAGGATATTCTCCTTCCTCTTTGAGCTATATTGCTAAGGAATCTTATCAAACAAATAAGGTGACTGCCTCGATTATTAATTTGGCAGTTCAGGGATATTTACGAATTGATGAAACGGTAAGTAGTGGTTTTCTGTCCAAAAGTAAGGTCTATACTATAACACGATTAAAGACTGATACTTCGGAATTATTCCAAGAAGACCGAGTGTTAATGCAGGAGTTATTCAGTCAAGGAGACAAAGTGACGATTGATGGTAATTATGAAAAACCAGTAAAAAGAGCCTACGAAGCGCATCAAAATAATATTTTAGCCCAACATGAAGCCTTTATCAATGAAGGCAATAATAGACAATATTTAGTCGCCCCGATTATCATTAGTTTCTTAACCATTATTGGTGCAGTATTTATGATGAATCGGAATGGGACAGAATTGGACGGATTGGGTTTAACTTTATTGTCCGTCGTTTTTATTGGCTTGCCTGCCTTGGTGCTATTTGTTATTTTTTCCTCCAAAGGATCTATTCCTTCAAAAATTAAATCCTTTATTATTCCTTTTTTATTCTTTGTCATCTTTACAGGGGGGACGCCTTTATTTATGGGGCTTTCAGAAATAAAGGGTACGCTATTTTCTTTGTTTAATGGTGCTAGTATCAATGCTGTTGCTTTGGGACTATTTATTCCTACTGCTGTAATTTCTTTAATCGTTTATGCTTATTTAATTAAGCGACCGACAGAGGAGAAATTACAATTACAATCTGAAATTGAAGGCTTTAAAATGTACCTAGAAATGGCAGAAAAAGACCGCATGAATTTATTGAACCCACCTGATAGAACACCGGAACATTTTGAAGCAATGCTGCCATTTGCTTTTGCTTTAGGGGTAGAACATAAATGGGCTGCTATTTTCAAATCTATCTTAGAAGCAGCAGCTTATCAACCGAATTGGTCTAATAATCGCCATATATATACAACTCATCATTTCTCCTCCGATTTTAGTCGGTCAATCGTTAATTCTGCAACTCCTCCTCCTCCTGCGAATAGTGGCGGTGGTGGATTTGGTGGCGGAAGTGGCGGTGGTGGTTTCTCTGGTGGCGGTGGCGGTGGTGGTAGTGTTGGTGGTTGGTAATTAGGTTGTATCGTTCCCCTGATTTTGGAGGGCGGCAAAAATCATAAGTCACAGTTCATAAATCTTAAATCTATCACGTAAATATTAGATGGATTTATGATGTATGATTTCAGATTTATGATTTGTTAAACCCTTGAGATGACTACTCCAATTTTTCTTAATCCAAAGAAATAGCCGTCTCAACTTGCTGATTATCTGACCGAATACTAATAGTTATTTGCAAGGAATCAGTTCTAGAAATTTCGATTAAACCATAATTTTCTGTATAGACTAGGGGACCAATTCGATGTTGATTGGTTTCTTCTCGACGGTTAGACCAACCATGCGTCAGGCTACTAGAAGTAATGTCATACATAGGTTGATTAATCCAGTCAATTTTTGAAATTTCTCCAATATGTCTATCTCCACTAATAAAGATGGGGCGATTAACTTTATATGTTGTTATTAAATTAAATAATCGTTGTCGTTCTAAAGGAAAATTATTCCATTTTTCAAAACGATGTTCCATCGGAATAACCTGAATACTACTACCAATAATGTGAATATCTGCTTCAGAATTTTTTAGTTCATTTTCTAACCAAGTCCATTGCGCTTCCCCTAATATTTCCCCATTCCAATTTAAGGTATTTTTACCATTAACCTTGGTCAATGTATCTCGGAAATAGCGAGTATCTAATAGTATTATTTTGACTTTTGCTATTTGATTATTGATATTATAACTACTATAAACACCCTTTCTACTGCGCAGCGGGACATTTTTTGGCACATCCAAAAAATCCAATAATAATTGTTGACTTTCGACCTTTTTAGAAAACTCTTTCCCTGCATCATTGGCCCCGTAATCGTGGTCATCCCAAGTACCAATTACGTTGGTCTGTTTGATTAATTGTTGGTATAAAGGATGGTTTTTTTGTTGGTTATATTTAGCTTTTAATACCCTCATATCTTCACTATCTCCATAAATATTATCTCCTAGTGGTTTACGCATGAAGTTCTAAATAGTATTTATTGTAACTTTGCGGTTTTTCAAAAAAAGCAGAAATTATGAGTAGAGGACGTCCAACACCAGCTATAAATATGACTAATCGTCAGCGGGAAAT
>Ga0208544_10003094_pt1 | contig 10561 bp, 8 predicted proteins | sample DEB08_DNA_9_FD_184526 | JGI IMG/M metagenome (GOLD analysis project Ga0208544, IMG submission 184526) | Aqueous microbial communities from the Delaware River and Bay under freshwater to marine salinity gradient to study organic matter... | ecosystem: Environmental > Aquatic > Marine > Coastal ...
CCCCCCGCCCATCATTCGGCGACTGAGCCAGAAATAGAAGGCCAGAAGCACCAGCCAAGGCAGCAAGGAAATCAATATCGACGGCATGCGCGGCTCTTCGGCCGTAACAACGACGCCTTGTCCCTCCAGAAGTGGCAGCAGTGTCGGATCGGGTATTTGCGGGAGGATGGCACGGACCGTTTCCGCCCCTTCGTCGGTTGGTCCTGTTAGATGGCCAATGATCGCGGCGGCCTGCAAAGTGGCTTCATCAATCTCTCCCTGCTTTATCAAATCTCTGATTTCGCTATAGGAAACAGTTTTACTTGCCGCAGAAATGTCGGGAGCGGGGAACAACAAATAGCCGACAAACAGCGCGGCAACCATCAGCGGCCAGACCTGCTGCATGCGAGGGCCGAGTTTTGGCTCATCAGGAGGTGTTGCTTGCCTATCCATTTTACTGCCGCCCACAAAATCCGCGCCAACGACACCTAACCGCCGCGTCTCATCATCAAAGTTGACAGTTTACGAAATTTAAGGATTGCGCCTTGATGCAGATCAGCAAGGCAGCGTTTTTCTTCTGGGCGTGGCCGTCGTGCCGGACGCCATCGCGCATTTGACCCTTCCGATGCTTGGTTTGATATTGGCGAGCCTTTTCGTCGTTCGCCCTGTGGCCATCTGGCTTTCCTTAATCGGAACGGATGCACAGCCGATCACCAAATTCTTCTTTGGCTGGTTCGGGCCGCGCGGGTTGGCGACGGCCTTGTTTGCGCTGTTGATCTTGGAAAATTTGCCCCATGCATTGGGCCAAGATATTTTGCATCTTGCGATCAATGCTGTTTGGATCAGCGCGATCCTGCACGGGATCACTGCCGCACCCGGCGCCCGTTGGTATGCGGCAAAAATAAGCCAAATGGGGCCATGCCCCGAAACACGTCAAGAGACCTCAAAAAAGGACATCCCATGACAAAGACTGCGATCTTCAAGCTTGGTGATTTGGCTGATCGGAAACCAGAATATGCCATTGTGGGTGAGGTGGATTTGGTGGTGGTGCGGTTTGACGAGGAGGTCTCGGTTTTTTACGGGCGCTGCTTGCACCGGGGCGCGTTGATGTCGGATGGGCATGTGCGAGGGAATGATCTGATTTGCGGCGTCCATAACTGGGATTACCGCCTCGACAGCGGCGTGTCGGCCTATGCCAATGATGAGAAGTTACCAAAGTTTAAATCGTGGCTTGAGGGCGGCGATGTTTGCGTCGATGCAGACGAAATCAACGCATGGGGCCTTGCCAACCCACAGCCCTACAATCGCGACGCCTATCTTGGGCTCTATGCCGACCCCAGCCACGGGTCAGATGCCGAGCCTTACAACGGATTGATCCAAAGCTACGCCAGGTCCGGCCTATCCAAAACAGGCCATCATGGGGCTGTGGAATCGATGGGAGTGCCGCGCAATGAATTACCCGATTGGGACGATATTCAGTTGCTCACCGCGCAATTATTCAAGCCACCGCTTCTGGACGATGAGCCTGTCGGGACCGAAGTGGTGATCGGACCTAACGCTCAAAAGCCGCTGAAGCTGAAAATCCCGCTGTTCGTATCGGACATGAGTTTTGGCGCCCTGTCAGACTCCGCCAAGGTGGCACTTGCACGTGGTGCCGAGATGGCTGGCACCGGAATTTGTTCAGGCGAAGGTGGTATGTTGCCCGAAGAACAGTCTGAAAATAGCCGATACTTTTACGAACTGGCATCCGCCCGGTTCGGGTTCAGCTGGGACAAGCTGGACCGCGTGCAGGCGTTCCATTTTAAGGGCGGGCAGGGGGCCAAAACCGGCACCGGCGGCCATTTGCCCGGCAACAAGGTGCAAGGCAAAATTGCCGAGGTGCGGGGGTTGGAGCCAGGAACAGACGCGATCTCTCCGTCCCGGTTCCCGGAATGGACCGAGGTGAGCCAAATCAAAGCCTTCGCCGACGAAGTGCGGGACCGCACGGGTGGCATTCCTATCGGCTACAAACTGTCCGCACAGCATATCGAGAAAGACATCGATGCAGCTTTGGCAGTCGGTGTGGATTATGTGATTTTGGACGGGCGCGGCGGCGGCACGGGGGCAGCCCCAATTATCTTCCGCGACAATATTTCCGTCCCGACGATCCCTGCATTGGCCCGCGCACGGCGGCATCTAGACAAACTTGGGCGCGGAGACGTGACGCTCGTGATCACCGGCGGCCTGCGCAAACCTGCGGATTTCATCAAGGCCATGGCTATGGGAGCCGACGCCATTGCGCTGTCCAATTCGGCAATGCAGGCGATCGGCTGCCTCGCGATGCGGGCCTGCCACACCAACAATTGCCCCGTCGGGATCGCGACGCAGAAACCGCATCTGGTCAACCGTCTGGTGGCCGAAAAATCCGCCCGTCAACTGGCGAATTTCTTCGAGGCGAGCGTTGAGCTGATGCAGGTCATGGCCCGTGCCTGCGGGCATGACCATCTGTCAAAATTCAATCCCGACGATCTGACGACTTGGAAAAAAGACATGGCCGCGATTTCCGGCGTGGCTTTTGGCGGCGTGGCATAGATGGAACAGGACATGGATACGCAAACCCTCGATTGGATTTCGGTGGGGCATGTAGATGATCTTCCCGAAGGTCGGATAAAAACGGTCACTGCGCGCACGACCTCGATCTGCCTGGTGCATTTTGACGGGCAGTGGGCCGCGATGAACAACCATTGCCCGCACCAACGCGGACCACTGGGCGAAGGCGCCATCGAAAAGGGACTCGACGACAAATGCTGGATCAGGTGCCCTTGGCATGGGTGGGACTTTGATCCGCTCACGGGAAAACCACCGGGCGGGCATGAAGACAGCGGACAGGAAATGTATCCGCTCGACATCCGCGATGGTGAAATTTTCGTGGGCCTTGAGGCAGAGCCATCGCACACCCAAACCGTCACCGACGTGATGGTCGAGACAATGACGAACTGGGGCGTGCAATCCGTCTTTGGCATGGTCGGGCATTCCAACCTTGGGCTCGCGGATGCAATCCGGCTTTCGGTCATCGATAAGAAATTAAAATACTACGGAATCCGACATGAGGGGGCAGCGGCCTTTGCCGCCTCTGCCTATGGCAAGCTGACAGGAAAGCCGGCAGCCTGCCTGACTATCGCAGGGCCGGGGGCCACGAACCTTATGACCGGCATGTGGGACGCCAAAGTGGATCGAGCCCCAGTGTTGGCGCTGACTGGACAAGTGCAGACACAGGTGTTCGGACCGGGCGCGTTTCAGGATATTGATCTGAAATCGGCATTCCAAGCCGTCGCGCACTTCTCACAAACCGTGCTGAGCACGTCAAACCATGCCGAACTGATGTCGCTGGCCTGCAAGAACGCCATCGTTCAGCAAGACGTGGCGCATCTGATTTTCCCTGACGATGTTCAAACGCTGCCATCCGACAAACCCGCAGGCGCGCCCTTGGGGCGGATGGGCGGCACACGGGTCACGCCAGCTGACGGCGACATTGACGCGGCAGTTTCGCTTTTGAACTCGGCCAAACGTCCGATGATCGTCGTCGGTCATGGCGCGTACGGTGCCCGCGACCAGATTATCGCTCTTGCCGAAAAGATCGGGGCACCTGTTGTCACAACGTTCAAGGCCAAAGGGTTGGTGCCCGACAGTCACCCCCTTGGCGCCGGTGTCTTGGGCAGGTCCGGGACCCCGATTGCAAGCTGGTTCATGAATGAAGCCGATGTGCTTATCGCCTTTGGAGCCAGTTTTTCAAATCACACCGGCATCGCGCAGAAACAAAACATCATTCAAGTGGATTACGATCGCATGCAGCTTGGCAAGTTCCATCCTGTGAAAGTCCCCGTCTGGGGCGATATCGGCGCGTTTTGTGCGGCGGCTGCGGAACAGATTAAACCCCACCCCGATGCGGTGGGTCAAACCAGCGAATTGGCGGACCGTTGGACCATGTGGCGCAACGAAAAGCACCGTCGCCTCGCCGAAGAACATGGGCAAGGCATTCATTCCTTCGCTATTTTCGACGCGCTTGGAAAGCTGGTGCCAGACGACACGATCTTTGCCGTCGACGTGGGCAACAACACCTATTCCTTTGGCCGCTACCTTGAAACCAAAGGGACACAGCGCGTGCTGATGTCTGGCTATCTGGGGTCTATCGGCTTCAGCTTTCCCGCGGCAATGGGGGCATGGGCCGCAACGCAGGATGTGGCAGACTTGAAAGGACGCAAGGTCGTATCGATCTCTGGCGATGGGGGCTTTGGCCAATATCCGATGGATTTCACAACGGCGGTCAAATACGGCATGGACGTGACCCACATCCTTTTGCACAACGGGCAGCTTGGCAAAATCTCCAAGGAACAGCGATCCGGTGAATGGCCAGTTTGGGAGACCGATCTGCACAATCCCTCCTTCGCAGCGTTTGCAAAGCTGTGTGGAGGGCATGGCCAGAAAGTGACCAAGACCGATGACATCGCAGCCGCTATTGAAAAAGCACTGGCGGTGAAAGGTCCCGCGCTGGTCGAGATCATGACGGATGCGGAATTGGTCTGAACCATAACAGCCGCCCGGACGTTGCTCATCATTCTCGCAGTGTCGCAAAAAAGGCTTGGGTGATTTGAAGACTACCAGCACCTTGTCATCACACAAATACCGGACGGCACACGGATCAAGGAGCATGTGACTGGGGCGCAATGCATCGTCGATGCTGATGACCCCGGCCTGTTAGTGTTGCAATGGAATGATAACCCACCCGTTTCGGGGCCATTGCACCTCACGAAGGGTGATCGCATTTTGCGGTTTGGACCGCCTAAGGCATGTCTCGCGTTGAATGGCGTGACGGCGCGGCAATGACAGGGACAAGACAGCTCTTTCCAATCGTTGCTAAACTGCCAGTCGTGACAACAAACCAGATGATCGAAGTCGACCGACGGATGATAGAGGACATCGGTATCAATCATCTTTCAGATGATGGAAAATGCCGGTTTGCAATCGGCCAATGTCGCGCGCGATCTGTTGCTGCTGAACGCAGCCTTGAGCAAACTAATCTCAGCTCCATTTCCCTGTTTTACAGGGAAGCAAGCCATGTGAGCAGGGAAGGCCAAAACCCGCTTCATTCATGATAGTGAGCCTCCCCATCTGAATTGCTCCATCGTTATCTTTAGGAAACGCAGGACAAGGAATGTGGAACGAACGGCATAGGCCCGAGGGAATAATTCAGAAACTGCGGCAGGGTGATGTGCTTGTCGGCCAAGGGATGGCACGTGTGGATGCGATCCGCGAAGTGCGCATACACGTCACGGAAGCTGTGGGGCAAGTCTGTCCGGGAAAAGGGGAACCTCGGCCATCACCGGATTAATGCAACAGAGCCGAGCGAGAGCAGATATTCAGGCAAAGTAGCCGTGTTTTAGCTTTCACATCACCACAAATAATATTACTTGCCCTCAAGATCAAAGATGCATTCCGTGTAAAGCATTGAGACGAAAGTACTACCGATGAAAAAGCAAGAAGCTGAGTATGCAAAGAGATTGCGTGTCGGAGCCCGTTTGCGGCCCCTCCTTATTTCCCTGGTGGCCTGCCTTTTTACCATTTTCCCTCAACAGACGGTTTTTGCGCAAGACGGTGCGGAGACTGCACCGAAAGACTTCGCAGAAATTCTAGCGGATTCGGTAACTGCGGGCGTCGTCGACGAAAGCACCCGTGATCCTGTTACGGGCCTGTCCAGTGAACTGCTCGACCCGACCATCTTGCCCTCAGAGCTAGAACTCAGACTCATTCCGTTGACGAAGAGTGAACTTGAGGTTTTAGCTCCCGAGTGGCTGGAAATTGTACGCGCGAAGACAGAGAATGTCATGGCCGCGCAAATCGCAATTTCCAGAACGGATGCCGATGCAGAGGATGCCGCGCGCGAAAATTTGACTGAGCTCGTCCTTGAGCGGGGCGCGCTTTTTGACAAATACAGTAAGGTCGTTTCGGCGTGGGAGAAGAAGGGCGGGGATGCGCAGGTCATCTCAGAGTACCGTGCCTACAAATCATCGGTAGTCGTGGAAGAAACGCGAACGTCGGACTATCAGACACTTTATGCGGAGGCAGTTCGTTGGCTTGTCGACCGTGAAGGTGGCATTGCGTTGGCCATCAACGTAGCGGTTATTGTGGCGTCTCTGTTGGCGCTTCTGATTTTTGCAAAGACGATCCGCAGATTGGCGCGCGGCTGGCTTGGGCACGTCCCAAATCTGTCAAAACTGCTTCAGGCTTTTGTTGTAACACTGATTTATTGGTTGGTGCTCGCGATTGGCCTCATGGTCGTTCTTTCGGCACTTGGTATCGATATCTCTCCAGTTTTTGCTTTGATCGGTGGCGCCTCGTTCATCCTTGCTTTTGCTTTTCAAGAGACGCTCGGAAATCTGGCCAGTGGCCTGATGATTATAGTCAACCGTCCTTTCGACGAAGGGCACTACGTCGATATTGGTGGTGTGGCGGGAACGGTAAAGTCAGTGAGCATTGTAGCGACGACTGTTGTTACTCCTGACAATCAGGTGATTGTCATCCCCAATAAAAATGTCTGGGGCAATGTCATCACCAATGTGACGGCGAGTAAAACGAGACGCGTCGATCTTGTGTTTGGAATATCTTACGAAGATTCAATCCCAGAGGCTTTGAAGGTAATCGAAAAAATAACACGAGCGCATCCGCTCGTCCTCGACGACCCCGAGACGATCATCCGCGTTCACGAACTTGCCGACAGTTCGGTAAACTTTATCTGCCGGCCGTGGACGAAAACATCTGACTATTGGGCGGTCTACTGGGACCTAACGCAACAGATGAAGGAGGCGTTTGACGCCGCCGGTATTTCGATCCCTTACCCTCAACAGTCGTTGCATATTCGCTCTGGCAGGTAGTTCCGTCGAGGCGAGCCTGGCTTTTGCAGCCAGGTGGACTTACGTTCCAGGCGGCGACTTTTGGAACTGGGCGTAGACAACCTTTGATGAATTCGACAAAGGCTTTGAGCGCGCGTCGCCGCGTGACTCTTTAGCTCAAGGCTCGTGGCGACAAGTATTTAAGTTTTTTCGGCAAAAGTAATTTCTAAATTCGCGTTGAAAGGTATTCTCAGGGAGACATAGAGAGCGAGGGGGCAATCTCAGTGAAGTCTATTTTCGGCTTGGTTCTACACGCAGTTGCAGTCGCCGTTTTGGCAGCTTGCAGCTCGCTTTCGCCTTTTGAAGGCGCTCTCGAAACGACTCCACCACCTGTCAAGACTGGGATTTGGGGTGAGATTGAGAAGGTTCGAAGGACGGATTGGCAGTTTCCTTTGAACGATGGTCAAACCGCGCTCGACTGGCGCCTCCGCACAATCGACTCAGCAACGCAGTCAATTGATTTGCAAAGCTTCCTGTGGAAGTTCGATAGAGTCGGTACGGCGGTGGAGGATAGACTGCTTGCAGCCGCCGACCGAGGCGTGAGTGTGCGCATCCTCATCGATGATAGCTTTATCGTTGGTCAGGATCGCGAATTGGCAAAACTGCACCTGCACGAAAATGTCGAGTATCGTATCTACAATCCCTACAAACGTAGAACCGAGACGGTGGCATCACGCTTTCTCTTGAACTTGGGCGAATTTCGAAGGCTCGACCATCGAATGCACAACAAATCGATGGTCGTGGACAATCAGGTTGCCATTGTCGGCGGCAGAAATCTTGCTGATGAATATTTTGGATTCGATGAGAAAGCCAACTTCCGTGACATGGAGTTGCTTTTAGGTGGGCCAGTTGTTGAGGAAATTAGTGCATCTTTCGATGAATACTGGAACGATCGCTGGTCTTTCCCCGTCGATTCAGTAGCCAGAATTCTTCGTTTCACGGAAAAAGATGTCACAACACAAGACCCAGCTTTTTCGCGCCGTTATCCCATTGAAACCGAAAGTAGCAGAAATAGAAAGTGGTTGGCAGTAGTAGATTCTGCATATGCCGGCCGAGCCCGGCTGATTGTCGATGCCCCACCAGAGGAAACACCACAAGCCGTGGCCGATCGGCCGGTTCAAGTGGCAAACGAATTACAGGCATATTTTGATGAAGCTGAAGATGAGATCGTCATAGTATCCGCGTATCTTATCCCGACACCAATCATACTCGAAAGTCTACGCGATGCCGTGAAACGGGGTGTTCGGGTTCGACTTCTGACGAACTCGATCAACTCAAACAATCACATCGCGGCCTATTCGGCTTATCGCGGACATGTCCGAGAACTCTTGAACATCGGCGCGGAAGTGCATGAGCTTCGAGCAAGGGCAGAAACAAGGCCAAGATATATCTTTCTGCCATCATCAAGCAGCATGCTACTTGGACTGCATGCTAAGTACACTGTTATAGATGGCCGCCGCGTCCTTATTGGAAGTTCTAATCTGGACCCGCGATCGCTTCGGATAAACACGGAGATACTTGTTGCCGTGGAAAGCCGAGGCCTAGCGCGCCAAATCCTTACATTCACACAACCTGATTTCGAGCGCGTCAATGCTTGGCAACTCTCGCTGGGACAGGACGGCGCCATATCTTGGCTCGGCGATGGTATTAGGGTGAACACAGAACCAGCAGAGCACACCTTTCAACGTATTGAGGAGTGGTTCTTCGCGCATTTGCCAATCGAGGACGAGATGTAGCGGCCTCTCGCACCCCTGGAATTGTTCGCGCCGCATTCAAATCACGATGCCGTGCCGACCGTGGCCAACGAAGCAGAGGTATTGAGCAAATCAGACAGGACAAGAATTGTTGTTATCAGGGTCGGGATGAGAATAATGGTCGTCCCGAAAACGATTAGCCAAAACGAGATGGCGCGTGAGCTCGGTTTCGAATAATCGGCTTTGAGGTATTCAAGCCTAAAGACATCGATAGAAAATGGCGCCAATCCGTCGAAGAACGAGTTCCGAAAGTCGCTGGCATCGCTTGTGCCTTCGGTCAGGCGTTTGAGAACGTCTTGAACCACGGCGTCTCCGGTGCGCTCGATATTGCCGGCAGATAGGTCGCCTTCGGTTTTCTCGATTGCGCGGGTTCCCGAGCGTACCAGACTGATAAGACCTTCGCGGAAGCGGCGTGGATATTTGAGTGAGCCGCCGGATTCATCGCGCATTTCATCGCCACCCCTAGCGTCACTTAGAAAGTCGCCAATAGTCAACCTGAAGCTGCCCGCAATTCCATTTGCTGTCTTCGTTGTTTCCTTGAATGTGATGAACTCCTCATAGCCTCGATAGCCGGTAATCTGGCGCGGACAAAAGAGAGTAAATATAGCCACCCCGGCTCCCACGATGACTAATCCCAAGTAGAAGATATCGAACCGTGCTTGCGCAAGATACTCAATGACTTGCGAAGAGTGCCGCTCCTTGGATAGCGCCAGGAAGGGCTGCAAAGGTGCGTTGTGAAAAATTATGAACGCAATGAATGGGGCAATGATTGTGAGCCTAGGCACATTACCGGATGCAAGCCGCGCAAGGTTCGACCATTTGGTGAGTTCGTTAAATCTAGACAGCTTCACGGGCGCTTGGCCTCTCTGGTTTCGACAAACGAGCCGGGCATCGCAGAGCCTTAGCCACACCAAGTTTTAAGTATATGTTGCAAAGGGCAACCTCGCAAGCGACTGCGCTGGGAATTCCGCGCGTCCGCCGCTTCGTATTGGAGGCGCGATTGAGTTCCACTTTACCTTAGAGAAATGAGCCATAGTTTAGACGCGGGGCAAAGAACTAAAAACGTTCCAGGATTTTCTCTCGATGACCAATGCAAAAGTTTTCGACATGGTCGTGTCTCGACCCTAAAGACTCTTTCGACCTTTGGCGCGAGGTTACGCGAGACATCTACGACTTAGCGGCGCCCCCGCTTACGGCGCGAACTGCGATTATCGGCGAAACTGCATCAATCCGAGAAACTCGTGATTTCTGAGGTTTGGTGTCAGGAAAACACAAAGTGGCAGAATTCGTCTCACATTGCGAAAGACAACCAGCCTGACCTGAAGCTTCGCCGTTACCTGAGTGGTGGGGCGTTGGTGGAGGCCGAGGGCCGCGTGCATAGGCTTTATCCGGGCGCGACGTACCTCTTGGATAAGTAGCGGCCCATCATGGAGATTTCTGAGAGCAATCGTCAAATTAACGTTTTCGTGCCGCACGAGCACGTCGGTTACGACTTGAACCAAGAACCCGTAATTAGATGGAAAGACGAAAGCAAGGAAGGCGATATCATTAGAGCGTTACCAATTTAATTGGTTTCATATCCTGCTGCCTTGAAGAAGTTGTAGCATTCTTCGTCTGAGAAGAGGTTGCAGACGTTTCCAATGGCGCGCCAGAGGTCATCGTAGGTTCGGGCGGCGGCTTTTCTGATCAGGGCTTTTAGTTTTGAGAATGCCATCTCGATGGGGTTCAGATCGGGGCTGTATTTGGGCAGGAACAGCAGCCAGTTGTTTTGAGCCTTCAACAGGTCCTGCGATTTTGCCGATTTATGGGTCGCCAGATTGTCGAGGATGACCACATCACCGGGGGTGAGTGTCGGCGCAAGCTGGGTTTCGATGTAGAGATCGAACAGGTCCCGATCTATTG
>Ga0208544_10003096_pt1 | contig 10558 bp, 10 predicted proteins | sample DEB08_DNA_9_FD_184526 | JGI IMG/M metagenome (GOLD analysis project Ga0208544, IMG submission 184526) | Aqueous microbial communities from the Delaware River and Bay under freshwater to marine salinity gradient to study organic matter... | ecosystem: Environmental > Aquatic > Marine > Coastal ...
CATACCATGCACCAAAGAAACGAAGGGTGCCATGTACTTTATTTTATTATCCTGCACATGGCCTATCATATGCCAAAAGATATCTTTAGGTAAGGCCTCATACTTCTCAGCCATCTCCTGAATCTTGTTCTCACCGAAATGCCTTTGCCCAGTTTTATAAGCCTCCTTTACCGCTTCAACGGGCTTGGTTTTAGAAACCGCAATTAACTGCACTTCTAGCGGAAGCGATTTCAATAGAGACTGTAAATTTTCCTTAATCATCTTGTTGAGCTTTCAGCAAAGGTTATAAAACAAAAAAGCCTCTCCAAAAGGAAAGGCTCTTAATGTGTTCGAGAGAATGATTAACCTATAGCGTTAACGTGAACCGTTAAACTAGACTTTAAATTAGCCGCTTTGTTAGAATGTATAATATTCTTCTTAGCCAGTTTATCAATCATACTTAATACTTCTGGAAGACGTTTTTCGGCAGCTGCCTTATCTTCTTCTAAGCGAAGTACGCGCATTGCATTACGAGCAGTTTTGTGCTGGTAACGATTTAAATCTCTTTTCTTTTCGTCAGAGCGAACTCTTTTTAACGCCGATTTGTGGTTTGCCATATCTTTTATATTGCAGCCCCTAGGAGAATCGAACTCCTCTTTCCAGGATGAAAACCTGGCGTCCTAACCGATAGACGAAGGGGCCTTATGTGTACCGTTTATTTTGGGTTTGCAAATGTAAGAGCATTTTTAATTTCTGCAAACACCTCTTCAAAAAAAAATCACATTTATTTCATTTTTATTGTAAGAACCTAAATAACAGACACTTAAATTTCACTACTCTTAGTAAGCTCTAGCAAAAACAACACGTTGAACCGAGTCCTGACCCGTATAAACGCATTTACCCGCTTGCTTATCCCCTTCCAAGGGTATGCAACGGATGGTTGCTTTAGTTTCCGTTTTGATCTTTTCTTCGGTTTCGGCGGTGCCATCCCAGTGTGCTAATACGAAGCCTCCTGCAGCAATCTTAACCTGGAAGTCTTCCCAATCGTTTACAGTATGGGTATTCTGATCCTTAAAAGACTGAGCTTTATTAAAGAGATTGTCTTGAATCTCTTCTAATAAAGACTTAATTCTCTGCTCTATGCCATCCATTAACTCTACCGACTTGGTCATGTTATCCCTACGTGCCAATTCTACGGTATTATTTTCCAAATCTCGCGGTCCCATTGCTATTCTTAAGGGCACGCCTTTCAACTCATATTCGGCAAATTTCCAGCCCGGCTTGTGGGTATCGCGGTTATCGAAATGCACCGAAACACCAACCTTCTCCAAGTTTTGCTTGATCTCTTTTGCTTTCGCAGAAATCTCTACTAATTGATCCTCTCCTCTATAAATAGGTACTATAACCACTTGGTAAGGCGCTAAATTTGGAGGAAGCACTAAACCATTATCATCAGAATGAGTCATAATAAGAGCACCTATTAAGCGCGTACTAACCCCCCACGATGTTGCCCAAACATATTCCTCTTTACCTTCTTTAGAAGCATATTTAACATCAAATGCCTTGGCGAAATTCTGACCAAGGAAATGACTTGTCCCTGCTTGTAAAGCCTTACCGTCTTGCATTAAAGCTTCAATACAATAAGTCTCTAGAGCCCCAGCAAAACGCTCGCTCTCAGTTTTAACACCCTTAATTACTGGAATGGCCATAAAGTTTTGCACGAAGTTGGCATAAACCTCTAGCATAGTTTCTGCTTCCTCTAAAGCCTCTGCCTTGCTGGCGTGCGCAGTATGACCTTCTTGCCAAAGAAACTCGGCGGTACGAAGAAATAAACGCGTGCGCATTTCCCAGCGCACCACATTAGCCCATTGGTTTATTTTCAGCGGCAAGTCGCGATAACTTTGCACCCATCTGCGGTAGGTATCCCAAATAATAGTTTCAGAAGTTGGTCTTACTATTAACTCTTCCTCTAGTTTCGCATCCTCATCCACAATTACACCTTTACCATCGGGATCATTTTTAAGGCGATAATGGGTTACCACCGCACACTCCTTGGCAAAACCCTCCACGTGACTGGCTTCTTTAGAAAAAAATGATTTGGGTATAAAAAGCGGGAAATAAGCATTCTGATGCCCCGTCTGCTTAAATTTGAGATCCAACTCGGCTTGCATCTTTTCCCAAATAGCATAACCATAAGGCTTTATTACCATAGAACCTCTTACGGCACTATTCTCGGCTAAGTCAGCACGAACTACTAGTTCGTTATACCACTTAGAATAATCCTCTTCTCTTTTCGTTAGTTTCTGAGCCATTAATTTGTATCTTGGTATGGAGTTTGTTTTATTACGATTGGCAAAGCTAAATATTTAACGAACTCCTAAAAACGCATCGGTCATGAAAAATTTACTTAGTTTATCAATATCACTTTCCATTCTGCTTTTCGGCTGTAGTGGAAGTAAAACAGTTGTAAACAATTATGAAGATGGGATTTATTCTAGTCCTGCTTCTCCACCAGTTTCTAATTCTGCTGCGCAAAGTAGTGAAGAGTTTAGCTTAAATGATGTAAATCCTAGCGAAAACCAGAATCAAGAGGACTTTGATTATTACAATCCTGCCGACAACAATGCCAACACTCAACAATATAGCACTGGCGGAGATGTAATTGTAAACAACTACTATAACCAAGGTTTCCGCAACCCTGGCTTTAACAATAACTTTTATTGGAATAATTGGGGATGGAACAACCCATACCGATTCAACTCTTGGGGCTTCTACGACCCTATCTGCGACCCATGGTTTAACGGAGGTTGGGGATGGAACGCTGGCTGGGGTTATGGCGCAGGTTGGGGATGGCGATCTCAATGGGGCCCCAGAGGATGGGGTGGTGGATGGAATTCCTACAATTCTTACTGGGCCGGATACAACCAAGGCTTTTACAATGGAGCGGGTGATTTTCGTTACGGTCGCAACAGAATATATACTGGGGCAAGAGGAAGTTTTGGAAGAAATGGCTCTTATAACATTAACTCAGGTTCTAGAATTTCTAGACGCAGTGCTTATGCAAATACTCGCTCTTTCAAAAACTCTAGTTCAAGCCGCAGAAGCACTAACGCCAGCAACAATCGCAGCACTCGCTTTAGCAATGCAAACATAGTATCAAGAGATGCAAGAACCAGTCAAAGAGTTAGCAATAACCGCAGCGCCACTAGAAGTAACAGATCTGCCAGTAGCACCTACAATCAGGCCAGAGCTACAACTAACAGAAGTAGAAACATAAGTCCCTCTAATGATCGTGCCACTAACAGCAGAGGAACCACAACTAGAGGAACCACTGCGGACAGAGCTAATTCTAGCAGATCTAATACTAATGCGAGAACTAATGAGGGTAACACCAGAACCAACAACACTGGTAGAACCAACACTAATATCCGTAGCAGAAGCGAAAGAGACAATAGCTTCCAAGAAAGAGCGCAAAGTTCTACTCCAAGATCGAATAGTTCAACCCGAAGCAACAACAATTCTAACAGATCTAATAGTGGTGTAAACAGATCTAACTCTAGCAATAGTAACAGATCCTATACTCCAAGCAGGTCCTCGAATCGCGGTTCATCAGCGAGCCCATCCAGATCTAACAGGAGCAGTGGTGCAAGTCGTTCTAACAGTGGTAGCTCAAGCGGCTCAAGCAGAAGCAGCTCAAGCAGCTCAAGCAGAAGTAGTTCAGGTAGAGGACGTTAATTGTTGAATGAAAATGAGAAAACTAAGCTTACTAATGATTTGCACTTTAGCTCTCAGCAGTGCATTCGGACAAACGGCGGATGATGTCGCCCTCTTCAATAAAACAGGATTAAACGGCAGCCCCCGATTTACCGCAATGGGGGGCGCCTTTACTTCTCTCGGTAATGACCCAAGTGCGATCGGCATTAACCCTGCCAGCGGTGCCGTTAATAACTACAGCGCCATTAACTTTAGCTTTGGCATTAATAACGAAAGTGCGAACCTTAGCAATTTCTATGGCAACGACAAACTGAATAACGATTTAGGCTCCTCCTTCCAAAACTTCGGATTAAACTTTGTTTTTAAAGATGACGAAAACACCCGTTACAGTCTTGCCTTAAACCTTAACCGACTGGCTAATTTCAGCCGAGAATTTAACATCACGGGCCTCGGAAACGAATACACCTTAGGAGAATATTGGGCCGATGAATCTGCTGGTTTAAATCCTGATGTGATTAGTAACGACGCTTATGCCGCTTGGCAAGCCTTTCTTCTAGTACCAGATAGCAACGGCAACATAATGCAAAATGGTTACGCTTACGGACAATTGATCAACGGGGAATTGGTAAGTAATAGTGATGTAAGATATAGCGTTGATCAATGGGGCTCTTTTAATGAAACCAATATTGCTTTTGCCGCAGATAAAGGTTCGAAACTTTATTACGGCTTTTCCCTAGGCTTTCCCACGCTTAACTTCCGTAGAGAAGAGTTTATTACCGAAGACCTTCTACAAACAGGCAACCCTCCCTATAGTGCGAGTAGCTACACTTTTCGCAGACTGAACGATATAAATGCGACAGGTTTCAATATGAAACTGGGTTTAATTTTTAAACCCCTAGAAGGTGTAAGAGTAGGCCTTTCCTACGAAAGTCCGAGTTGGTATACTATCAATCAATTTTACGAAACTGATGTTAGCGCACAATTTACCCAAGCACCTGAAGTGGGAGAAGGGACTTTAATTAATAGCGATATTTTAGAAACAGGCCTTTATGCCTATCGCTTACGCACCCCATCTATTATAAGAGTAGGTCTTAGCGGTGTTCTTTGGAATAAACTTGTGCTTAGCGCAGATTACCATAGACAAGGATTAGGCGACAATAGATTATACACGAATAACAGAAGCTTCAATATCGACGAAAGTCTTTTAAACAATGACTTTCAGCCCGTTTTAAATGATTTACTGAACACTGAAAGAGAAACCTTTGCCTTTGGTGCCGAGTTAAAATTGCAGGATTACTTTTTAAGAGGTGGTTATAGACTTGACGAAAGCGCCTACCTATCTACTTATCAAAAAAGTACAGCAAGAGACTTAACCAGTATTAGTGGAGGTATTGGTTATCGTCGCGGGCCCTGGTCTTTCGACATCACTTATGTTCAGAGTCAGCAGGATTTCACCCAAGTGGGCTACCGCGGTTTTGACGAAAACGAAGATCCCTTCGAGGTAATTGATGACATTACCGTAAGCAGTGTTAACCACAATGTGATTTTTGGAGTAGGCTTTAAATTTTAAAGAAACCCAATCCCCATAAACCTCTTGTCTTCTATTAGTCAAGAGGTTTTTTCGTTAATAGCTATCGTGCATTTTAAACTTAGAAAGCAAGAGCTAGCCATGGCTTAGTTTATTTTGATAAATTCGAAGCGATATTTTCACGCTTTAAATCACCCCTCAAAAGAGAATGACTAAATGAAGTTACGATCAGTACTCGCCTTGGCTATTGGACTCGTTTCCAGCCTTTCCGCTCAAGAACCAGACTTATCAAAAACCAGCATAAAAGGCCTAAGCTTTCGCGAGATTGGACCCGCACTAACCTCCGGTAGAATTGCAGACCTCGCCGTAAATCCTAATAATTTCAACGAATACTATGTTGGCGTTGCCAGTGGAGGCTTATGGAAAACCACTAATCACGGCATCACTTACGAGCCTCTTTTCGATGGTGAAAGCTCCTACTCTATTGGCTGCGTAAGCATTGATCCCAGCAACAGCAATGTTGTTTGGGTGGGAACTGGCGAAAATAACAACCAGCGCTCGGTCCCTTTCGGAGATGGGATTTATAAAAGTAAGGACGGTGGTAAATCTTGGAAAAACGTAGGCCTTAAAAAATCCGAGCACATCGGAATGATTAAAATTCATCCTACAAATTCTAATATTGTATATGTTGCAGCTTACGGCCCCTTATGGAGTGCTGGCGGTGAAAGAGGAATTTACAAAAGTACAGATGGTGGCGAAAGCTGGGAAGCAGTGCTCGAAGTTTCAGAGAACACTGGTTTTAACGAAATTCATTTCGACCCAAGAAACCCAGACATTCTTTATGCAGCCGCTCACCAAAGACGCCGTCATGTTTGGACCTATGTAAGTGGCGGCCCTGAAAGTGCCATCTACAAGAGTGAAGACGCTGGAGAAACTTGGCAAGAACTAAAGAATGGTTTACCTGGCGATAAAGGCAGGATTTCCCTTGCCATCCCCACACAAATGCCTGACCGAGTTTACGCTATGGTTGAAGGTCACGGTTTTTACCGCTCCAACGATCGCGGTGCTTCCTTTCAAAAATTAGATGACTACAATACCAGCGGAAACTATTATGTAGAAATTGTTGTAGACCCTACTAATGCCGATGTTGTTTACAGCATGGATACCTATATGCACATCAGCAAAGACGGTGGCAAAACTTGGAATCGGGTCTCTGAAAAAAACAAGCACGTAGATAACCACTGTTTATGGATTAACCCTAATGATCCCGGCCAATTAATAGCTGGTTGCGATGGTGGACTCTACGAAAGCTACGACTACGGCGAAAACTGGCATTTCAAACCCAACTTACCAGTAACCCAATTTTACCGTGTTGCCCTAGACAATGATCGTCCCTTTTACAATGTATACGGCGGAACCCAAGATAACTTTAGCTTAGGTGGGCCGAGTCAAACTATCAATTCACGTGGAGTTGTGAATTCCGATTGGTTTGTTACCAATACCGGCGATGGCTTTGAAAGTCAAGTTGACCCTACTAATCCTAATATTGTTTATGCCCAAGCACAGTATGGCTGGCTGGTTAGATATGATAAGAAGAGTGGTGAAAGTGTTGGCATAAAACCCACTCCTGCAAAAGGCGAAAAGGCCTACCGCTGGAATTGGGATGCACCGTTATTAATTAGCCCTCACAATAACAAACGCCTTTACTTTGCCGCAAATAAGGTGTTTCGCAGCGAAGATCGCGGTAACAATTGGTCGGTTATTTCTCCCGATTTAAGTCAGCAAATTAATCGCCATAGTTTAAAGGTGATGGGTGAAATTCAATCTATTGACGCCATTGCTTATGACCAATCTACCTCAGTTTACGGTAATATTGTTGCCTTAGATGAATCCCCTTTAATTGAAGGGCTCTTGTATGTAGGCACCGATGATGGCCTTATTCAAATTAGCCAAGATGGTGGTAAAAACTGGACCAAAGTAAGTACCTTTCCTGGCGTACCAGCCAATACTTATGTAAATCAAGTTTTAGCCGATTTATATGATGCTAATGTGGTTTATGCCCTTTTTAATAATCATAAAAATGGCGACTTTAAACCTTATGTTTTGAAAAGCGCCGATCGCGGTAAAACTTGGACGAATATCAGCAGCAACTTACCTGAAAGAGGCTCTGTATTTGCAATGCGTCAAGACCATGTGAATAAAGATTTATTTTTTATCGGAACTGAATTTGGGGTACACTTCAGTGCTAATTCTGGCGCATCTTGGCGTGAACTAAAAACAGGCCTGCCAACTATTGCCGTGCGCGATTTAGAAATTCAGCGCCGTGAGAACGACTTGGTTCTAGCTACTTTCGGTAGAGGATTTTATGTGCTAGACGACTACAGCCCGCTGCGCGAATACAGTGCCGCCACTTTCGACAAGAGCAGTCACCTCTTCCCAATTAAACCTGCTTTGGTGTTTTTCGAAGCATCTCCTTTGGGCTACGGCAAAAATGGATTTATGGGCGCCAATTATTATGCGGCACCTAACGCCGATCGCGGTGCGGTTTTTACCCTTTATTTAAAAGACCTACCCGAGTCTTTAAGCGCTAAAAGGAAGAAAACAGAAAGTGATGCTAAAAAAGCGAAGACTGATATTAGTTACCCAAATTTAGAAGACTACCGCAAAGAGAAAGAAGAAGAAAAGAACTACTTACTTTTTGTAATATCCGATAACAACGATAACGAAGTTCGTCGTTTTACCGCCAGCCCCAAAAAAGGAGTAAACCGCTATAACTGGGATGGCCGCTTGGGCAATCGCACTTTTGCTTCAAGCAAAGGCGACCCCATTACCAAAGCCTCCGCCGCTAATTATGCCGCGCCCGGCGATTACCAAGTGGAAATTTTTATTAGCGATAACGGCACCTTACTACCTCTTAACCAAAAGGCTAGCTTTAAATTAAACTGGTTAAACAACAACACTTTTGGAACTGAATCCTACGATAAACTTCTGGCTTTCCAAGATAGTATTGAAACGATTCGCAGAGAAATGGTTGCTCTCAATAGCCTTCATTCCAAGTTAGAGAAGCGCTGTAGTGAACTAAAAGCATTAGCGAGAAACACCCCTTCTGCCCCATTAACTATTTTAAATGATCTGCAAAAAATCGATAGTGAATTAGCCCTTTTAGATCGCCAAATGAATGGTGATGCGCTGCGAGCTGAACTACAATTTGAAACGGCTCCATCACTGATGGATCGCCTAAGCAGTGCGGTTTGGAATAGCTATGCTACCAGCTCTTCTCCCACAGGGGAGCAGCGCAAAAATGTACGCATCTTAAACCAAGAGAAACTGCCGCTGCAAACTAAAATTAGAGAGATTGAAAAAGAGCTTTCTAATTTCTATCGCATACTTCTAAACAGTGGCGCACCTTACTTAGACGGCGAAATGAACTAGTATCATTTTTAGATATGTTTTAAGGCCCTTTGATTAAATCGAAGGGCTTTTTTTTGGTGTATTTCACACCACATTTCTCCGCTTAGGCAGATAGGTAAAGTGCCGGCCATTCTTCCAAAATTGTATCACTAGGAAAGGGAGCAAAGTGAACATCCTTCCTTACTTTTTGTCTTACCTTTGCGGCCTTAAAATTATTAGGCTCAATCCCTAAGACACAGAACGTGAATACAGATAATAACATAGATTCTCAGGACGAGAGAGGCGATATGCATTTTGCAAGCGGCAATTTGGAAACGCCACTAAAGAAAGACGCTTTTGCTCTTTCGAACGAAGAAAAGATTGCTAGTATCCAGGAAAACTTCCGTCAAATAATGGATACCTTAGGCCTAGACCTCAGCGATGACAGTCTTGCGGGAACCCCAAAGAGAGTGGCAAAAATGTTTGTTAACGAAATATTTGGTGGCTTACATCCCGACCGCAAGCCTAGTGCTAGCACCTTCAGCAACAAATACCAATACGGCGAAATGCTGGTAGAAAAAAACATTGTGGTTTACTCTACCTGCGAACATCACTTTTTACCCATCGTAGGAAGAGCGCATGTGGCCTATATTTCGAAAGGCAATGTTATTGGCCTGAGCAAAATGAACCGCATTGTTGATTATTACGCGAAAAGACCTCAGGTACAAGAGCGTTTAACTAAACAAATTGTAGCGGCCTTGCAGGATGCTTTAGGTACCGACGACGTGGCTTGCGTAATGGATGCGAAGCACCTCTGCGTAAATTCTCGTGGTATTCGCGATATCGAAAGCAGTACCGTTACCGCCGAGTTTGGTGGCGCTTTTAAAGACGAAGAAAAAAAGAGAGACTTTCTGGACTATATCAATCTAGACACCCATTTCGGGGCCTAATTGTAAATAAAACCCCATGGCACTTTACGAGGAAAACGACTTATACATCAGTAATTCCATTTCTAGGAAAAAAGAATTATTCACCGCGCTTAATGCCCCAAATTTAGGCTTATATGTTTGTGGACCTACGGTTTACAGCGACGTACATTTAGGGAATTGCCGCACCTTTATTTCTTTTGACTTGGTTTACCGCTACCTTACTCATTTGGGATATAAGGTGCGCTATGTGCGAAATATTACTGATGCCGGTCACCTAGAAAACGATGCCGATGAAGGAGAAGATAAAATTAGCCAGCGCGCGCGCTTAGAGCAGCTAGAACCAATGGAGATTGTGCAAAAATACACCTTGGGCTTCCATGGAGTAATGTCGCAGTTTAACGCTTTTCCGCCTACCATCGAACCTACCGCTACTGGTCACATTGTAGAGCAAATCGACATGATCCAAAAGATTATCGACGAAGGCTTTGCCTATGAGAAAAACGGTTCGGTTTATTTTGATGTAAAGAAATACAACGAAACTAACGACTACGGAAAACTTTCGGGTCGGAAAATCGATGAGCTTATTAGTGGCACCCGCACATTAGACGCGCAGTCGGAAAAAGAAAGCCCCCTTGATTTCGCCATTTGGAAAAAAGCCTCACCCAGTCATATTATGCGCTGGAACTCACCTTGGGGAATTGGCTTCCCTGGTTGGCATTTAGAATGCTCGGTAATGAGTACTAAATATTTAGGCGATGCTTTCGATATTCATGGCGGTGGAATGGATTTAAAATTTCCCCATCACGAATGTGAAATAGCCCAAAATAAAGCTAGCACGGGCAGTGAAGGCCCTCGTTATTGGATGCATGGCAATATGCTTACCCTTAACGGTCAAAGAATGAGCAAAAGCACCGGTAACACCTTATTGCCACATGAGCTTTTTACCGGCGAAACCGACAAATTAGAGAAAGGCTTTGCCCCTACTATCGCTCGCTTCTTTATGCTACAAGCCCATTAT
>Ga0208544_10003101_pt1 | contig 10544 bp, 13 predicted proteins | sample DEB08_DNA_9_FD_184526 | JGI IMG/M metagenome (GOLD analysis project Ga0208544, IMG submission 184526) | Aqueous microbial communities from the Delaware River and Bay under freshwater to marine salinity gradient to study organic matter... | ecosystem: Environmental > Aquatic > Marine > Coastal ...
AATGGCAGGATCGTTGTATCTTCTTTCATGGCGTATCGCTCCTTGTGAGGTTCTGGCCGGCTTTGACACCCGCCACGATACGCCGCCCTTCAAATCACGCCATCACCCAAATTCCCGCATAGCTCTACCAGCGCGGCATCATGGACGCGATCTCGGATCCGACGGCGGAAACCGTCGTGATTATGTCGAGTAGTCAAATTGGAAAAAGTGAGTCGATCCTTAATATGGTTGGCTTCCACATCGACCACGATCCAGCGCCGATCATGGTGGTGATGCCGACAGAGCGGGATGCGGAAACCTGGTCGAAGGACCGCTTCTCGCCGATGGCGCGAGACACGCCGTGTCTGCAAGACAAGATCGCCAACCCAAAATCACGCGATGGCAACAACAAGATCCTGCACAAACGCTTTCCGGGCGGGCATTTGACCATCGTCGGCGCCAACGCGCCCTCGGGGCTTGCGAGCCGCCCGATCCGGTTGCTGCTATGTGATGAGGTCGATCGCTATCCGTTCAGCGCAGGAGCTGAGGGTGATCCGGTCAATCTCGCGCGCAAGCGGACCGTGACGTTCTGGAACCGCAAGATCGTGCTGGTCTCGACGCCGACAAACAAGGGCGCAAGCCGGATCGAGACAGCGTTTGAGGAAAGCGACCAGCGCCGGTTCTGGGTGCCATGCCCCGATTGTGGAACCGCGCAGATCCTGACCTGGCCGCAGGTGCGGTGGGACAAAGACGGGGACGGCAGCCATAAGCCGGACACGGCGCGGTATCACTGCATTGACTGTGATGCGGCTTGGCGAGACGAGACCCGCTGGGCAGCGGTCTCAAAAGGGCATTGGGTGGCTGAGAAGCCCTTTGCGGGCACAGCCGGGTTCCATCTCAACGAGATTTATTCGCCTTGGGTCCGGTTGGACGCAATGGTGAAAACCTTTCTGTCAGCGCGGGCTGGTGGGGATGACATGATGAAAACTTTCATCAACACCTCGCTGGGTGAGACCTGGATGGAAAGCGGCGAGGCTCCGGACTGGCAACGCCTGCAGGGACAGAAGGAAGAGTGGAAGCCCGGCACTGTGCCAGCGGATGGATTGTTCCTGACCGCAGGTGCTGATGTGCAAAAAGACCGGATCGAGGTTGATGTCTGGGCCTGGGGGCGTGGCTTTCAAAGCTGGCTCATTGATCATGTGGTGATCGAGGGTGGCCCTGGCGATCCCGCGTGCTGGCAGAAACTCAGCGATCTGCTGGGGCGGACATGGTCCCATCCCAGCGGCCAGCACCTCGCAATCGCGAAGCTGGCCATTGATACCGGTTACGAGACCAGCGCCGTCTACGCCTGGGCGCGGCAGGTGGGGTTTGGCCAAGTCGCACCGGTCAAGGGCCTCGAGGGGTTCAACCGCGCCAGCCCTGTGACAGGGCCAACTTACGTGGATGCGACTATCGGCGGCAAGCGCCTGCGGCGCGGCGCGCGGCTGTGGTCAGTGGCGACATCAACCTTCAAGGCCGAGACCTATCGCTTCCTGCGTCAGGACCGCCCAACGCCCGAGGAGATCGCCACCGGTGCTGCGTTTCCGGCGGGCACGGTGCATCTGCCCAGTTGGGCTGACAGCGAATGGCTCAAGCAGCTGACGGCCGAACAGCTGGCTACGGTCAAGAACAAGCGCGGGTTTGCAAAGCTTGAATGGCAAAAGCTGCGCGAGCGCAACGAGGCGCTGGATTGTCGGGTCTATGCCCGCGCAGCTGCGTGGATACTTGGGGCGGACCGCTGGTCGGAGGCGCGGTGGCAGGAATTGGAGCGCCAGCTTGCGGTCGAAGCTAGCGGATCTGTGGGTGAAGCGATCGCAAAACCAACGCCGCGTGCGTCGGCGCGTAGGCGGACGATGCGGTCGCCATATATGGGGTGACCTGCGATATGATCATTGCACACGAATTACCTAGAATAATTCGCCAACTGAATCACTGATGAGAAACTTGCGATAGCGACCGCTAGAAGGCACGCCGTTGCCATCGATTGTTTCTTGTAGCTTTGCTTCGAAATCAGCAAAGTCAATATAATTGCTCGGTATGAATTCTTTGCGCATGGCGTTGTGTACAGCTTCGGACATGTCCTGCATGCCAAGGTCGATGATCGCCCCCATCCAGTTGATCATTACTTCTTCAGGGGCCTCGGGGCACAACCGGCAGAAGTGCCGAAAAAACCTTTCGATGGTGGCTCGCTCGTCAGGGTGTGCCAGCGAAGTAAGGACTAGGGCATCAATGAATGATCCTCGCACAAAATCATCTGCACCAGGATCGCACGCGCCTTCAGTGAGTGGTGACAGATCTCCGTCGAAAAGGCTTGCGAGTATCCGGAAACTTGTTTCGGTGGCATGATCCTTGACCAGATGATGAACAATCTGGGTTGGTCGACGAAGAAGGTGAGCAACGGGTCGGTAGGCATATGGATTGCGCCATTCTGACAATAGAAACAGAACAGGGATAAGAGCTTGCATGTCCTGCTGCTTTATATCCCGTAACGATTGATAGCTCAGTCGCGTCACTAGATCGACAAAGATCGGGCCCATGATTTTGGGTTTATTGCGCACATCTTGCATAAGCTTTTTGAGAGGAATTCTTTCATCTGAGAAGTCCTGAATGAGTTCTGCGGCTGTCATCGATTCTGATCTCCATTTCTGCTGAGCATATTGAAACAATTTTGTTTACTGGGGCAATCCAAATGGTGCAAATCACAGACCTGCGCACCCGCCGCGAGGCGCTCTCGGCCCAACGATCCTCTGGCGTCGCCCGCGTCAGCTATGACGGCAAGACTGTGGATTACCGCAGCGTGGCGGAGATCGACCGTGCCATCGAGGCGCTGGACCGCGAGATCGCAACGCTCGAGGGGCGGCGTATCGTGCGCCAGGTCCGCATCACCACATCAAAGGGACTTTGATCCATGGGGCTGTTCGACAAGTTTCGCCGTCCCGAAAGGGGCGGCCCCTCAGCCGTGCGTGCCCGTCTTGAAGGGGCCATGTCAAAACGCCGCCTGCGGGGCTGGAACCCGCCGCTGGAAAACATCAACGCGCTGGTGGCCTCTGGTGGACCAAAGCTGCTGGCCCGTGCGCGCGAACTGGTGGTGACGAACGGTTATGCGGCCAATGCTTGCGAGGCTTTCGCATCCAACATGGTGGGCGACGGCATCAAGCCGTCTTCACTGATCACGGATGCAACATTGCGCGATCAGGTCCAGCAGCTCTGGCTAGCCTGGACAGACGAGGCGGATGCCGATGGCTTGACGGATTTCTACGGTTTGCAAGCCATGGTCGCGCGCGAGATGTTTGTCGCAGGCGAGTGTTTTGTGCGGATGCGCCCGCGCCGGGCCGAGGACGGCTTGCTGGTGCCACTGCAGATGCAGCTGCTGCAATCAGAAATGCTGCCGTTTGAGAAAACGGAGATTGTCCCGAATGGCAACCGCATCCGCTGCGGCATTGAGTTTGACCTGATCGGCAGGCGGGTGGCCTATCATTTCCGCCGCAGCCACCCTGGCGACAGCACCGACCAGCGGGTGGCGGTGCCGGAAACGGTGCGCGTCCCGGCGGAAGACGTGCTGCATATCTATCGGCCCATTGATGCGGGCCAGATCCGTGGCCTGCCACATGTGGCGCCCGCGATGGTGCGGCTGTTCCTGCTCGATCAGTATGACGATGCCGAGCTTGATCGCAAAAAGACGGCTGCGATGTTTGCAGGTTTCATCACCAAGACAGCACCGGAAGATCCGATGATGGGCGAGAGTGAGGCTGATCTTGACGGCGCCGCGATGGCCAGCCTCGAGCCCGGCACGATGCAGGTATTGCTACCCGGCGAGGATGTGACGTTCTCAAGCCCCGCCGATGTCGGTGGTGGCTACGAGGCGTTTCAGTATCGCACGCTGCTGGCGGTCTCGGCCTCCTTGGGGCTGCCTTACCACCTTGTCACCGGCGATGTGCGCCAGGCCAACTATTCGAGCTTGCGGGCCGAGTTGGTCGAATTCCGCCGCCGCGTGCAGCAGTTGCAGCACGGGGTGATTGCCCATCAGCTGTGTCGTCCGATCTGGCGTCGCTGGCTGGAGACAGCGCAACTGGCGGGCCGGCTGGACCTGACTGATCCCGCGGCTGCGCGCATGGTGCAATGGATCCCGCCACGATGGGACTGGGTCGATCCGCTCAAGGATATCCAGGCGCAGGTGCTGGCCATGGAGGCGGGCATCACCTCACGGCGCAAAGTGGTCGAGGCCACCGGCTACGATGTTGAAGAGGTTGACCGCGAGAATGCGGCCGATGCCGCGCGGACACAGGCGCTGGGGCTCAGCTACAGAACCAGCCCCGGTGAGACCCAAGGCGCGCGGGCCACACCTGCCAACCAACCCGATCCGGGTGAGGGAGCTGTGGACGACAATGGCGATGATGCCGCAACAAGCGACCGCGCCACCAATCAGGAGTAATAAGATGAACAGTTGGTATACGATCCGCGCCCGTGCCTCGGGCGCGGAAGTGCTGATCTATGATGAAATCGGCGCTTACGGCGTTTCGGCCAAGGGGTTTCTGGCAGAGCTGGGCGCGCTGCCGGATGACGCGCCGATTGATCTTCGTCTCAACAGCCCCGGCGGCTCGGTCTTTGATGCGGTTGCGATCTACAATTCACTGACGCGGCACGCAGGCACGATCACGGTTTGGATCGACGGCATCGCGGCCTCGGCTGCAAGCTACATTGCCATGGCGGGCGACGAGATCGTCATGCCGGAAAACGCCTTCCTGATGATCCATGACCCTTCTGGTGTTGTTATGGGCACGGCCGCTGACATGCGCGATATGGCCGGCACGCTGGACAAGATCGCGGCCAGCATGACCCGTGGCTATGCGGCCAAATCAGGCAAGCCCGAGGATGAAATCGCGGCCCTGCTTTCGGCGGAGACCTGGTTTGATGCGCAGGACGCGCTTGAGGCAGGACTGGCCACGCGCATGGCAGAGCCGGTACGGATTGCCGCCAGTTTTGATATCGGGCGGTTCCGCAATGCTCCGCCCGCGCTGACGGAATTGGTCGACGCAGAAGGTCCAGCAACGGGTGACGACATCGTTCCAGACAAGGACGATGTTTCGGCGGGTGGCGATCCTCTAACCGCACCCGATCCCGCGACCAAGGTTCCCGCCGGGAACGTTGCTCCGGTGGCAACAACCGACGATCCATCGCGTTCAGAGGGGCAGAGCGCGGGTGTTCAAGCCGGAAACACCCAATTGCGCGGGGCAGAGAGCTGCGCTGCAGCTGCTAACGCACCACCTGATGCCACGGCCATCCGCGCCGAGGCGATGTCTCACGCCCGCGCAGTGATCGATCTTTGCCGCCTGGCTGGTCAGCCACAAATGGCAGGGCGGTTTTTGGAAGAGGACGCCAGTCTCGATGCAGTGCGCGCAAGCCTGCTGCACGCAAAGGCCGAGGCTGCACCGCAGATCAGCCCGCATCACCCGCAACCCGGGCCCAACCCCACGGCGCGCCCCTGGGGCGATGTCATCGCCCATACCTTCAAATTGAAAGGATAATCTCCCATGCCGAAATTAACCGAAGGGCCGCATCGTGGCGGCTTCCTCGTTTGGGAAGTCTTGCGCGATTACACCCGCGAAACCGTCACGCTGGCGTCCGGCGCAGGCAAACTCGCGCCCGGCACCATGCTGGGCAAGATCACCACCGGTGGCAAATACACGGGCCTCGCCCCTGGTGCCACGAATGGCAGCCAGAACGCTGCTGGCATCCTTTGGGGTGCCGTTGATGCTACCGATGCCGATGCCCCCGGTGTGGCACTCATCCGCGGCCCCGCCATCGTGAACCGTCACGAACTCATCTGGCCCCAGGGTACAACCGAGGCGCAGATTACAACCGCCACTACGGCACTGGCCAGTCTTGGCATCATCCTGCGCTGATCGCGCGCAGCTTTCCCGTTCCCGTCAAATATAAAGGAGGCTCCCTGTGGCCACCATGGACATCTTTGAAGGCGACGCCTTCTCCATTATCGAGCTGACCCGCGCGCTCGAAAACATTCCCTTCAAACCGGCGATCCTGTCGGGAGCTTCCCTCTTTGGCAGCCGCGGTGTGCGCAGCCGCACGGTGATGATCGAAAGCCGCGATGGCACGCTGCAGCTGATCCCGTTCTCGGAACGCGGCTCGGCCTATGAGCAACAGGTGCCCGAACGGCGCGATATGCGTGCCTTTGTCTGCCGCCAGTTCAAAAAACAGGATGTGCTTTGGGCTTCTGAAATCCAGGCGATCCGTGACTTTGGATCAGAGACCGCCACCCAGCAGGTGCAGACCGAGGTGGCCCGCAAAATGGGGCGGCTGCGCAACGATGCCGAGGCGACGTTCGAGTTCCACCTCTTCAACGGCATCCAGGGCGTGGTGAAAGACCCGCGCGATGGGGCTACGGTGATCAACTACTACACCGAGTTCAACCTCACGCCGGCTGCAGAGGTCGACTTTGATCTCGACAATGCGACGCCGGGCTCCGGTGCGCTGCGCAAGCGCTGCCAGGCGCTCATTGAGAGCGTCGAGGATACGCTGGGTGGCCTTGCTGCGGGGGCAGTGCAGCTGCGCGCCGAATGCGGCTCGGCCTTCTTCGCCGATCTGGTCGCCCACAAGGAGGTGCGCGAGACCTATCTCAATACCGCCGCCGCGGCCGACCTGCGCGGCCGGGTGGGTGAAGAGGTCAGCTTCGGTGGCATCACCTTCCGCCGCTACCGGGGTGGCCTTGGTTTTGGTGTGCCCACCGACAAGGCGTATTTCTACCCTGAGGGCGTCGAGGGGCTCTTCGAGATCTACTACGCCCCCGCCGACACATTCGAGACGGTCAACACCGTGGGCCTGCCGCTCTATGCGCGCATGATCCCTGATCGTGATCGGGATGAATGGGTGCGGCTTGAGATCGAAAGCAACCCGCTGCCGATTTGCACTCGGCCGCAGGTGTTGCGCACCGCACGGCGGACGTGATGACGGCCTTTGCGCAGGCGCTTGATGTGGTGTTCGTCGATCCGAACCTCTCCACCCCGGCGCTCTACCAGCAGGCGGGCATCGGGGTGGAACAGGCGCTCCGCGTGATGCGGCGCAGCCCTGATCGCATGGTCGAGTTTGGCGCGGCCCGGCTGGTCAGTGACAGCGTGTTTTTGGATGTCCGTATCAGCGATTGTCCGGAACTGGCTGCAGGGGATCGGTTCGAGATCGCAGGTGAGGTCTTTGTGGTCCAAGGCACGCCACAGCGCGATCGCGAGCGGCTGGTCTGGACGGCAGAGCTGCTGCCCTGGTGGCCTGATCCGCATGCTGATGTCACAGGGTAAGCGAGGCGCGCGCTATGATACGACTGGAAGTCCTCGGTGATATCGGGGCCATGATGGCCGCTGAGATCACCGCTGGCGAAAAGGCGGTTACCAAGTCGGTGGGTGACGCAGGTACCGGCCTCAAAACCGCCTGGCGTGTGCAGATCACGGGGGCAGGCCTTGGCCAACGGCTTGCACGCACCATCCGCTCGGAGCTGTATCCCAAGGGTCAACCGAGCCTGAATGCCGCCGCACTGGTTTGGTCGCAAGCGCCGGTGGTCGTCGGCGCGCATGATACGGGGCCGCTCATTCGCTCCCAGAACGGCTTTTGGTTGGCAATCCCGACAGCGGCCGCGGGTAAATCCGCGCGCGGTGGCCGCATCACACCCGGCGAATGGGAGCGCCGGCGCGGGTTGCGGCTGCGGTTTGTCTATCGGCGCAACGGGCCGAGCCTGCTGGTGGCGGAAGGGCGGCTCAACACCCGCGGCGTCGGTGTGGCCTCGCGGTCCAAAACGGGACGCGGATTAACCACCGTGCCGATCTTCCTGCTGGTCCCACAGGTCAAGCTGCGCAAGCGGCTTGATCTGGCGCGCGATGCCAAGGCCGCACAGGAGCGCATTCCAGGGGCGATTGTGGCAAATTGGGTGGAGCGCAAAGTGAATACCTGAACTGTTCAGTTGGTGTCAGAAAGGCTGGAGGCACCGTGACATCAGGTCTCCCAATTTTGAAACGCATTGATAAATATCAACGCACGGCCCGCTGCCTGCGGTCGCATGGCTTTGTGGGGCGCTTGCCGATTCTCGTGTTTGTGTATGCCTCTTTGGGTCAGCTGTCGTCCTTCCCGAGCCGCAGCAGCAGCTGGCCCATTTCAAGGCCGGTCTACGGTCAGTTAAATGGGGTGAGTATGTGTGAGAAGAAGCTTGAGAACGTTGATGGTGAGCATGTCTGCAGCTGGTGTTTCGCGAGAGACGAGACGGTGCTGCGCGATGCCGAGACCGATACCTACTGGCATCAGGATTGCCGTGATGTTGCCGGTGACACGATCCACCACATGCAAGATTGGTCGCCCTTCAGGAAGAAACGCTGATTTCAAATCCTGAAAATAACGCCCATTTCAACCAAGTCACGATAATATATCGTGCTTATATGTCTTGGCTAGTTCCAGCCATGCCACCAAAGAGCGATCAGATCCCTTGAAAGATAAGCGAAACCGGACAATCGTTGGGCAGGCAGCGTACTGTTGCCGAAGATCAACCCGGAGCCGTTTCAATGCATCCTCAATTTACGCTGGATTTGTCATTAGAAGCGATCCGGCTCGTGTATGACTTGCATGGCGAGCCCTGCGTCATTGGTGACGTCGCGGTATTTGGAGATGACCTTCCCGTCAGAATGGCCAAATTACTTTCGCTAGCAGCCACACTATCAACGCCACCCATAGCTACGACAATAGCTGTTCCACGCAAGCATGTTCTGTACCGCACGGTGCGGCTGGATATGGCTCGAGAGGTGGAGGAGCAGGATGTCCTTGATTTCGTCTGTCGAGAACGGCAACTCAACAAAGATGAGATTTGTGTCGATTGGGTTATCGATGGATCCGAAATCCATATTGCAGCCGTCGAAAAGCTTACGCTTTTGGAAGCAAATGATTTTGCCCAACAGCATGGGTTTGTTCCAACTTTATTCACAAGCTCTGTACGAAATAGTAAGTTTCCAAGAAAGCCAAGGTTTCCTGTGCCAATTCCGCAAAACGGTCCAGTCTGATGAGATGCCACTGCGCACGTTATTTATCACATATTTAATGCTGAGTTTTGGCTGCACTTTAAAGAGGCGTTTCATAAACGATCTCGCAGGATTGCACATTTGTCTGGCCACACACCGTGCAACGCGCCTTCGCCACCACATCGCCGACGGTCGCAGGAGGGCTTTTAAGCGCAAGTAGCGCACTCACGCGCACAGATGCTGTGCGGCCGCATGCGCAAGTGAGCCTGAGCACGTGGCTATGGATCGTCGACAACCTGGTGCCTTCACTTTTTAACATGGCCGTTCCCTTTGACTGGCGAGGATCGGTTACAGTCCTGAATGCCAACCTGCTGATATTTAATCTCGCAGGTTAAGGCGGAGCTTTCAAATGCCCACCCCTCGAGAAACGATTCTGACCGCCCTGGCGGACCTGTTGCGCACGGTGCCACATGTGCCGGTCCTGCGCGGCGAGGTCCTGCCCGAGCGGATCCCGCCTGCTGGTCTGATGATCCTGCGCGATGGGAACCCGGGCGAGCCTGATGTGACGCTGTCGCCGCTGATGTATCACTACCAGCACCGCGCCGAGCTGGAAGTGATCGTCCAGACCGGCGAAGAGCGGGATGCACGGTTTGACCGCCTGATCGGGCGGATTGGCGCGGCCATCTCGGCAGACCGCACACTGCGCGGGCGTTGTGACTGGGTCGAGGCCGAAGCGCCAGAGCCGGTCGATCTACCCATCGAGGGAAGTGCAGCCATCAAAGCGGCAATCATTCCGATCACGCTGCATTACGCCACCAGCGACGCGCTGGCCTGATGACAAACCTGAGCTTCAACCCGACGACAAACCTGAGCTTCAAGGAGAGAACACATGGCACGAGCCCAAGGAGCGCGCGCGCAGATGGCGCTGGCGTTCGAGACGACCTATGGCACCCCGCCTGCAAGCGGCTTTACCCGCATTCCGTTTGCCAGCACGTCGCTAGGGGCCGAGCAGCCTTTGCTGGGCTCGGAGCTGTTGGGGTATGGCCGCGATCCGCTGGCCCCGATCAAGGACGCGGTCACTGCGGACGGCGATGTGGTGATCCCGCTTGACGCATCCTCCATCGGCTTTTGGCTGAAAGCCGCGTTCGGCGCACCCATCACCACCGGCGTGGAGGCGCCCTACAACCATGAATTCCGATCCGGGAACTGGTCCTTGCCATCCTTTTCGATCGAGACCGGCATGCCCGAGGTGCCGCGCTTTGCGATGTATTCCGGCTGCATGGTCGATAGCATCACCTGGCAGATGGCGCGCTCCGGGCTGCTGACAGCGACGGTGAGCCTTGTGGCCCAAGGCGAAGCGCTTGACACAAGCTCCGCTGCGGGCAGTCTGGCCACCCTCGATCTGATCCGCTTTGGTCACTTCAATGGTGCCATCACCCGCAACGGCACGGCACTTGGCAATATCATCTCCGCCGAGATCACCTATGCCAACAACCTCGACCGCGTGGAAACCATCCGCTC
>Ga0208544_10003102_pt1 | contig 10542 bp, 8 predicted proteins | sample DEB08_DNA_9_FD_184526 | JGI IMG/M metagenome (GOLD analysis project Ga0208544, IMG submission 184526) | Aqueous microbial communities from the Delaware River and Bay under freshwater to marine salinity gradient to study organic matter... | ecosystem: Environmental > Aquatic > Marine > Coastal ...
TGAACAAAAGGTGGGCTGCCATTTCCATCGCCCCGCCTTCGACCGCGAGGGCCTTTGCGGCCATCCTCGGCAGCTGGCGTCATGGAATTTTCGTAAACGACAGCGTGCGCTTTGGTGGCCCCGTGGATCCTGTGCAGATTGATGCGGTGGCCCAGGCGTTGGTCGATGCGATCAACAGCGATCCGGAAACGCGCAAGCAGGGGGTCTTTGCCGCCCTCAGGCACAATAGCCGCAGTGCCGGTGCACCGGAGTACCCCGACATCGTGCTATCCATGCCGAACAGCGTGGTCAGCTCCACTCAGTCTGGTGCACCCTTCGCACCTTTTAGAATGCCGCCCAGCCCGCTCGGGTTAAAGTCGGTGACAGACGGAGCCCTGCTGACAATCAAGAGCAGCGATGCGCTGGCGGCTCATACTACAGGCCGCTGGGACTTCGAGGATCCTGATGCCCAGACTGATTTGACCTCCGTCTACGCCCATATCCTCAAACGGTTTGGTGTCCCGTGAGGGCACAGCGCAGATTTCGGATTAAGTACTCGACTTTGTTACTCGTTCTGTCGTTGCCGGCCTTGGCAATGGTCGATGTGGCTTTCGGAGCCATGGTCACCCTGCTAGGCAACGCGCCACTATCACCCAGCGTACTGCTGCGTGGTGCGTTGGTCTTTGCCATTATGACCTTCGCGCTGCGGAGATCCGTCCGGGTCGGACCGATGGCCTCAACCCTCATTTATGTTACGTTACTGAGCACGCTACCTGCCCTCGCTGTCTCCATGTTTTCCGGTTCCCAAGTCTTGGGGGATCTGAGCCACGCGATCAAAGCCATTTACATGCCTCTCCTGCTGGGCTTTCTGACATATATCATCCAGCACTACCGTATAGCCGAAGACGACGTGCTGCGATTCGTGGAATACTGGTCATATGTGATGACTTTGGGGTTCGTTGTGCCCAACGCACTCGGCATCGGAGCGCAAACTTATGGCGACTACGCCGCAGGCACCAAGGGCTTCTTTGTGGCTGGCAACGATGCCAGCTTGGCCTTGGGCCTAAGCCTCTTTGTGGTCTGCTACCGCCTCTTTTTCGTGAAATTCTCAATTCTGGGGTTCTTGATGTACTTGCTTGGAATCTATGCTTTAGTCAGCGTCGGTTCGCGCACAAGCCTCATCCTCCTCGCTGGCAGCGGACTCTTCCTGTTCCTCGGCATGTTATTCTTCCACAGCCGCTTTCGCCACCAGTCTTTGGTAGCAACACTGAGCCGGTGCCTGGCCAGCTTCGCCTTCCTCGGAGCCATTGCCTACGCAATCTCTTTCGGTATAGCGATGCAGAGTGAGAACTCCTACCAGCAGGAGAAGCTGCAGCAACTCATCATTGGTGAGTCCCCCAGAGAACTGCTAGTCCTCACATCCTCCAGCTACTTGGAGAGCAGGGAGGCTTGGAAAACGCTAACCGGAGAGGGCCAATTCTTATACGAGGTTGGCGTTGGCGAGCATTGGGGGCGAGAATCGCGCAAGATAGCAGAGGTGGACTGGCTTGACGCCTTCGGGATTTATGGTGCGCCCTATACAACTGCCATTTATCTTTTGATTATACCGCTTCTACTCTAAAACCCGAAACTTTTCGTGGGTTATGACGCGGAAGTTGTCTGACACCTTGTCGCGGAATTTTGTCCATTCACGGGGGATGGTGTTGCGCATGAATTCGAGGACGGCGTCGGCGAATTGCTTCTGACTCGGGTAGTATCGATTGTGAGTGACGTATTGGTGCAAGACGGCCCAAAGTCGCTCGATCGGATTGAGATGGGGGCAGTAGGGCGGCAGCTGGATCAGATGGATACGGCAGGCTGTCCTGGCCAGAAAAGCCCTGACATCGGGCCCTTTGTGGTAGGCCGCATTGTCCCAGATGACATGAATGATGCGCTTATCGGGGTTGCGTGCTTCGATTTTTGCCAAAAGCTGCACGGCACTGACCCCGTCGACGGTTGTGGGCTCGACAAAAGGGGCGTCGAAAGTCTCAAGGTTCACAGCACCATGAATGTTCACACGACCACGCCCAGCCGTGCTGATAACCGCCGGATTTGATCCGGTCTTCACCCAGCCGAATGCCGGCTTGGTCTGGTGTTCCGGATGCACCGCATCGGCGAAGTAGACGGCTTCATCTGCTGGCAATTCCCGCATCAGGCGTTCGTATAGTGCGATGAAAGCAGATTGCTTTTCGGCTGATGCCACGCGCGGCAGCGGCTTGGGTTTGCGGTATTCAAAGCCCAGTCGGGCCAGAAGTTTGATGCAGCCAGAATGGGAATACTCCAGACTGAACTCTGCCGCGATATGAGCACGGATCTCGACCGTCGAGCGACAGAAGCGTGCTTCCAGCCAAGCGCACAGTGCAGTCGCCTGTGACGGCGTCATCCGGGACTGACCACCCTTCCAGCCGTCATAGGCGAGCGCATCCCAGCCGTCTTGCAGGTAGGTCTTATGCCAGCCCCGGATGGTGTCGTCGTCCAGATACAGGAAATCCGAAATCGCTTGGCAGGACTTGCCGTCATCGAGCAGAAGGATGGCATTCGCGCGACGGGCGATGCCGTGGTCCTCGCGTTGGCGACGCACACATGCCTCGAGTTCGAGGCGCTCTGCTGCGGAAAGAAAACCGGGGCGGATCATAGGCATAGCTGAATCGCTAAAAGTCCAGCCGTCAAGACATCAAATTCGGCTTCCGAAGGACTCGGAGTATAGCTAGATTTTACTTTAGTCTTTAGCGAGGTGATTGGGCGGCTCTTTGGGTCGCCTTTTCTTATGTCTGATCGTCAATTGCTCATTAAGACAAAGTTGGACCGGTGCACTTGGGAGTATCGCCTAGCTTGGTTTGCCGCATCTGAGCGTCGGACAAGTGCTGATCAGCGCAAACCGCTCTAAGCACGCGAGAAACTCAGCATATTATTGGCGTAGCTATTGCAACGCTGCCAGCTCGACTGCAGGTTGTGCATTGTTACACATGGTCGAAGGACTTCATGGAAGCTGGGAAGCGCCGGCTGGCTGGTGACAGTGCCCGTGCTGCAGCGTTGGCGCATCAAGTTCAAGTCTGTAAAGACGCCCGTCGCCTTTAAGGATCAGCGCCTTGCCATCGGACGTCCAATTCGGTGCCTCGACATGGGTATCGGTGAACTACAATTGAACGGATGGCATCGCTACACTTATCAAATTAGCCGCTATTAAGTAAATCAAAGACACGCTCGCGATCAGAAAGTACCAACAAAAGTACAAGATCACCCTGTTGAATTTGCTGTAAGATGATCTCTGCTCCATCAAAAGGAGAACTAAAATACGAAATATGCTTAGGATTTATTCCACCGTTAAGGGCTGCTTTCCCGATAATGTTTGACGTCTCATTCAATTCCCGACCCCGCAAGTAGTCAGAGATCTCTGCAACGACGACTTTGTCGGGCCGAAATTTCAATCCAGCTGTTGTAGCGGCAATGATGTCTTGATCAGTGCGGTCGCCAGGTTGGCTTATCATAATGAACCTGCGCTTTGCCGGGATCTGTGCCAATGCATCGCTGACCGCCGCAATCGCGTGGGGGTTATGGGCATAATCGACAAAAACACGCGCGCCATTGAAGTCGAATTCATTAAAGCGGCCGGGATTGTCGTTGGGATTTGAGGCAAAGCCTGAAAGTCCGATCTTGATTGCCTCTTTGGGGATGTTCAGGGCCGCACAGGCGCTCATAGCTGCAAGCACATTGTAGATGTTATGCCGCGCTGCGCCCTGCAAGGTAATAGGCACATCCGAAACACTGACTGACCACGGCTCATGCGTACCGTCACACAAGGTCAACGCGCCTTGATCAAGGAAAGCGCAAGGCTGCCCGCTCCTGCGCGCCTGCCTGATTTGGGGTGAGGTCGGGCTAAGTGAAAACCACCAGATCGCCGACCTAACGTCAGCCGCTGCTTCAACGACGTTCGGATCGTCAGCATTCAGCACGGACACACCGCCGTCCCTCAACGCGCGCGTCACGGCAAATTTTGCCTCCGCCAATTCGCGAAGCGTCGTCACGCCGTATTCACCCAAGTGATCTTTTGCGATGTTCGTCACAACGGCTACACGGGCGCGGCGTGTCGCCAAACCCCGGCGCAGAATACCGCCACGTGCAACTTCCAAAAATGCAATCTGGACCCGTGGATCACGCAAAAGCATACGCGCACCGCCCGGGCCGGAATAGTCTCCACGATCGAGAATATCGTCTCCAACCTGCACAACATCTGTCGTTGTTAGTCCAGTTGTCTTTCCTGCGGCACGCGCAATCGCGGCACAAAGACGTGTTGTCGTCGTTTTGCCGTTTGTCCCTGTGATCATCGCCACCGGGATATCATGTAGATCAGACCATTCCACATCCTGTAAATCTGGCAAGTTCCCCAAGGACCACGTTTGGGAAAAAGTGCCCTGACCGACCGAGACCTCGTCGTCGTCACACAAAATATCGACGTCCCGCGCGATCGCTGCCGTAATCAAAGCACAAAGCGCCGGATTGGCCTCTTGCGCCATAATAGATTTCAAATCCCCTATTAAATCATCGAACGGCAGTGGGGGCATCCGCAGTAGATTGCACGCGCACTGATGCCAGGCGAACTGTGCCACAAGAACAGCCGAATGCAATTGATCCATAGGCGCAGAAATTGCCAGATTGATTCCGCCCTGAAACAGACGGTAGATCAGCTTTTGATCTGGCCATCCGACAGCATCCAGTACCGCTCGCGCATGCTGTTTCCAAAGCTCTTCCAAACGATCAACATCAAGTTCTCCCGCAGAAATATCAATCACCGCGCCGGGGCGGTTCCAGAGCAAACCGGGACCCGTCAAACGACGGGCCGGTTCGAGATGGATGCGCTCGACCTTTGCCTTGTGGCTGTCGAGCGCATTCTCGAGCTTCTCCATCAGGTCCATGCTGTTGTCGTGTTCAGTCACCGTCTTCAACATCGCTCCGCGCCAACCGCACTCCGCGCTCGTCGCGCACCATATTTTGAGTACCATCTATCATCGCTTCGAAAGAAACGGATGCCGCGCCGCCGGTAGATGGTGCTTCGTCATGTTGCTGTTGTTCCGGCGCATTGAAATAGATGATCTGTTTCCAGCAGCGCGAACTGTTATCACCGAAAATAATGACCAGATCACCAGCTTTGGCCATCTCCAAGGCTGCCGCCACTGCATTTTCTTCATCGGGGATCACAGAGATTTGGTCATCCGGAATGCCATGTTCGAGAAACTGCGCTTTGAACATCTGCGGAATTTCGTCGTGGCGGCGTTTGCGGCGATCATCGTCAGCTTTGCAGATGTAGTGATCGAATTGCCCGGCCAAGGTGCGTGCTGCATCAATCACGTCACTGTCGCGGCGGTCGCCGGGGATTGATAGCACCACAATGCGGCGCCCCTTCACGTCCATCCGGTCAGCAAGTTCGGCCATCGCTTTCAACGCCGCGGGGTTATGACCATAGTCGAGAATTACCTTGAACGGATGTTCGTCAAATACGTTCATACGTCCGGGTGCCTGAAAAAAGCTGGTGTCGAACGTGCGCAATCCGTGCCGGATATTGTCAAGGTCAACGCCGAAACTGTATGCCATCGCCGCCGCAAACATAGCGTTCTGCACGTTGTGCATTGCCTTGCCTTCAAGGGTTGCAGGAATAAGATGGGACCACAACACTGGCATATGCAGGCCGTTGTCATAGATCGTCAACATGTCGCCGCTCATGCCTTTCTCCAAGACGATCGCTTTGCCACCTATCTTGATGTGTTCTTTCACCAATGAATGGTCGGGGTTCGTCGTAACATAGAATATCGCATCAACATCGGCATAGTCCGCCATCTTGAGGCAGTTGATATCGTCGGCGTTCAGCACTGCTGTATCTGTTGCACTCTCGATAACCACACGCTTGACCACTGCCAATTGCTCGACTGTTTCAATGCCGCCCAGACCAAGGTGATCTGCAGACACGTTCAGGCAGGCCGCGACATTGGATTTTTGATACCCGAGACCGCTGCGCACCAACCCACCACGGGCCGTTTCCATAACAGCAAAGTCGACCGTCGGATCGCGCAGCACCATCTGTGCTGATTTCGGGCCTGTCATATCGCCCTTCACGCTAAGCTTGCCGTCGACATAGACGCCATCGGTCGAGGTCATGCCAACGATCTTGCCGCTGGTCTTCATGATATGGCCCAACATGCGCGAAGTTGTCGTCTTGCCGTTCGTGCCGGTAATCGCGGCAATGGGGATTTCGCACTCTTGTCCGACAGGGAACAGCATGTCGATCACCTTGCCTGCGACATCGCGCGGCTGACCCTCGGAAGGGGCGACGTGCATACGAAATCCTGGGGCGGCGTTCACTTCGACAATGGCCCCGCCAATATCTTTGTAGGATTTGGTGATGTCGTCGATCAGAAAATCGACTCCGCCAACGTCCAGACCTACAGCCATGATCGCGCGTTCCGCCATGTCACGGTTATCGGGGTGGACAAGATCAGTCAGGTCAATTGCAGTTCCGCCAGTGGACAGATTGGCAGTTGCACGCAGATAGAACACCTCACCTTCGGGCAAGACCGTCTCGGTGGTATAGCCTGCATCGGCAATGAGGCGCGTGGCCTGCTTATCAATCTCGAGCACCGTCAGAACCTTCTGGTGTCCGATGCCACGCCGCGGATCGAGGTTCACTACATCGACCAGCTCTGCAATGCTGTGTGTGCCATCACCGACGACATGGCCCGGCACCCGTTTGGCCACCGCAACCAACTTGTCGTTCACGACCAGCATGCGGTGATCGAAACCGCTGACAAAACTCTCCACAAGAATTGCGGCACTTTTCGAATGCGCTTCGGCTTCTGTAAACGCAGCCTTGATCTCTTCGTTTTTCGTGAGATTAATAGAGACGCCCCGTCCGTGATTGGCATCTAATGGCTTGATCACCACGGGAACACCAATCACATGAGCAGCCTGCACTGCCTCGTCAGCACTGTAGACGATCCGCTGCTGTGGCACTGGCAGGCCCAGATCGTTCAGCAGGTTGTGGGTGTCTTCCTTATCACAGGAAATTTCAACGGCGATGTGTTTGGTCTCGGACGTGATCGTGGCCTGAATGCGACGCTGGAATTTACCATGTCCGAACTGAACAAGGGAGTTTTCGTTCAGACGGATCCACGGGATACCACGCGCCTGCGCCGCGGCGACAAGAGATCCTGTCGAGGGACCGAATTCCTTGCGTTGAGCATGCAAGACAAAGCTGCGCAATTCGTCTTTCCAGTCAAACTCTGGATCGAACGCATAATCTGTTTTCGTCTGCAGTGACGTCGGCAGAAGATGCATCAGCAGCCGTATCGCCAACTCTGCCGCAGCTAAACCCACATCGCGCTGGCGGTAGGCGTAGACCATATTATACTGGCCCAAAACGCCAGTGCCGCGCGTCCGGCCAAACGTGACATCTGTGCCCGCGACATTCTGCACCTCAATCGCGCAATGTTCCAGAATATGACCCATCCAGGTGCCCTCGTCTTCGCGCAATCTGCGCAAGAAACCGCCCTCTGTGCCGTAGGAACAGCCGTGGTCGCCTAATCCCGGAAGAGCTTCGACCAGACATTCGATAAATTCTGGTCCAATTTTGGCTGAGGGCCAATCCTCCAACACTCCCAGATCAATGACGTGCCGAATAACGGGAAAGCTTGCCCAGGTATTCGGGCCGACAAACACATTGGTTGAAAGTATTTTCAATTAGTTACCTCTTGGCTTGTTTGTGATCTATGCGCGGAATGACTTTTCAGTCATCTTCAGTTGGTAGAATGCAAAGCGCCGGATGATCTACCGGCGGATACGCGATACGTGCCTTTAGATCATAACGGCAACCTTCACCTAAGACGTCAAGGCGAAGGCCCAGCAGGCTCAAGGCCTCTCCGGGTTTGGCATCCCACATCGATGAATGGCTCAATTGACTGGCGTCGACCACGGTTACTGTGCCGCTGCCAATGACCTCTAATACGTCATCCGGCCCAATAAAGGCCGCTGTGTCCTCATCAATGCCCAGTCCAATCAGAAACGGATTGAATGAAGACGCCGTCAACAGACGACCCAGCCGATTGCGTTGGGTAAAGTGCTGGTCAATAATAACGGCATTCGTCAGCCCGATGCCTGGGGACAGCGTAACAGCCCCTTCAGCAGGAGATTCGTTGCCCTGCCCGCCCGCGACCATATGTTCTGACATGATCGACGCTCCAGCGGACGTACCCGCGACGGGAATGCCTTCGACATTTCTCCGCCGGATCTGCGTGACCAACTGCGTACCGCCCAGAATGGCAGACAGGCGCAACTGGTTGCCACCGGTGATGAAGATGCCCGTGGCTTTGTCGAGCATGCGTGCAAATTCCGGATTATCACAATCCGCACGCCGCGAGATCGGCATCACTGCAACCTGCCCTGCGCCCAAAGCGGAAAAAATTCGATCATATTCTGCCCCGGTGGTGTCGAGCATCGAAGCCGTCGGGATCACAACGATATACCCATCCGGACCACCCGCAAGCTCGACAAACCTGCGGTGAATCTGCATCTCTTTGATACGGTCTTCTCCCCCGCCTATCGGTATAATAAACCCGCGGTCAGTTTTATCTATGGGAGATGCTGGGCACATAATGCTTCAATTTCCTTCGGGGGCTACAATCAGTATGGTGTTTTTTTCCTGTACCCCCCTCTATCCTACGACTATGGCGCAATGAACAGTCTATCAAAGAAATGAATTGGCTTCAGCTAGTTATGCTGAAGCGTGCAGCGAGTCTGACGTTTTATCCTCACCTCAGCCAAAGCAGTGTGTACGGAACGAACTATAACTTTAGGCAAGTCGCACCCCTGACATGCTCAACGACCCGAAAATTGCAAAATACGCCAACTGCGCATACCTGCCCGTGCTTCGAGATGCAGTGACGGTCAAATCGGGCGCAATCAAAACCAAGCATAGTGACTGCGTGCGCAACGATCAGGTGGTGATCGACTTCGACAGCCGTTTGGACAGTATAGCCAACAATACCTGGCATGCGCGCTGTTGATACCATTGATCTGGCGACTGGGTCGCTGAATGAGACCTGCGTTTCGCCCGTCTCATCCATACGCTGCTTGATGCGCGTGTCATACATAGCTTTCGCATTCACGGACTTGCCGGAGCCTTTTTGACTGCGCGAGACTATCTCCTGTTATCCCCAGCCAAATAACTACGGAAAAGGAAACCCTAGGATAATGAACAGTGGCAGTTTCACAGTGGCTACGGGAATTGGTTCGCGCGGCGCAGGACACCGCAAAGTTGTCCTCCGCCTGCATTTCACAAATTCTGGACGATCTGACCGATCAGTTCCCGACTGACGCGCAAACCAAAGAACTGGCAGAGCTTAAAGTGGTAATTGAATTGGTCGCAGTTGATATTTTCAAAATGTTCGAAGCGCGCATGCATCAGCACTTCAAGCGTGACCCGCTGTCGCGTCAAGTGAAAGCAGTCCTTCTGGAGGCCAAAGAACCCGACCTCGCCGATAGGCTTCACCAACACTCCCTCGCGATCAATGTTCTCAAACATGGTGCGGGCGCGAGCCACCGCGAATTGCTAGGCAATAAAAATAAGCTGTTCATTGCTAAGCAAACCTAGAATGCGACAACAGCAGACGGAGAAGCCATGACCCGTTTGGTCGATGTAACAGCGCCGCAGTTCTTTGACAGGTTGGCTGATACAATCCTCGAGGCCTACCAATTTCTAGAGAACCGATGATCGGCAATGCTCGCTGCGCAATCAACGCGAGGCCGCACTTCGGACAACAGGTGAATTGGCCGCGGCGGCATGAATAATAGTTTTCGTTGCAAGACCCTTGGCGTACGGCCCTGCGCGCCTAGGGCCAAGCGAAGCATAGACCGCTTGCTATCCGCGTTGGTGCTCTGTAGAACTTGGTCTTGGCTGACGGGTTGGCTCGCAGCTAATATACGGCAATTTTTCTGCTTATACGCACCTTGCCTGCCACTACATCTGAAAACGCTTTCTTTCGAGTTCTCAACAACGCGCAATCCTATTGCCGGATGTGGGTTTGGTATGAGCAGCATCATAAAGCGGTTCTTAAACGAGCAGCTCAAGGTTCGCGACATCGACGAAGGCCTGTTGATCTTCATGCTGCTGCGGCATTGACCTTTGATCAACTGATCCCAAAGCTGTGGATCTTCGCAGTACGTCACGTGTTTGAGGGCACCCTCAGAACACGCAAGCGCGGCATGAATATCGGTGCGAACTAAAAAACTCTCAATCCGGAAGCAACCTCAAGCAACGTTGGTGAAGTCAGGATAAACCTATGAAATACGAGAACAATCGTCCACCAATGGCCATCATTCTGGCCGATGGCATCGGGTCGCGCTTTAGTCCGTTAACAGACAAGAGCGCCAAGAGCCTTCTGTCAGTAGGCGGCTCTGTCATCCTGGAGCGTATGATCCGCAACTGCCTGAGCTGCGGGATATCACAATTCGTTTTGGTCCTGGGTCACCGTGAAGACG
>Ga0208544_10003103_pt1 | contig 10539 bp, 12 predicted proteins | sample DEB08_DNA_9_FD_184526 | JGI IMG/M metagenome (GOLD analysis project Ga0208544, IMG submission 184526) | Aqueous microbial communities from the Delaware River and Bay under freshwater to marine salinity gradient to study organic matter... | ecosystem: Environmental > Aquatic > Marine > Coastal ...
CCCCAAAACCCCAAAACCCCAAAACCCCAAAACCCCATGTTGCACTGATTTGTAATTAAGTTTTAAAAGGTTGTCAAGAAAATTGTGAATCAGATCAAATTGCTACACGCGTTGAGCAAAGTAGATAGCTCCGCTAAAAATTGCAAATACTTTTTCTTTTGGTGTGTCACCTGCGTCACCCCTCGTAGTTCAAGTGAACCACAATTTTGCTTCTTTAAAAGTGGTCGCAGGATGGTTTTGGCATAGCTAGTAAGCATGAGTTTATCGTCGCTAGCTTTTTGTTGTCTTTGGTTGCTCTATTCCTTCCTCTGGCTTCGACTTCGGCGCACCTTCTCCGTCACATTGCCGACAACACTAACTTCTCTGTTAGTCGGGGAAGTATTCTCAGTCTCTTAAAACCGATCCGCATCTCTATCGTTCCCTTAATTGTTGACAAACAATTTCCGAAGTCTTTTCAGGTTTATCTTGGCGTAGACATCGTTTAAAACTGTAGCTTTCGGTGTGTCGAGAGCGACGTGGTGGCTGCGACTTTCTCCGTTTGCAGTAAAGTTGTACACGATGCTGCACAGCTGTTTCTTCGCGCCAAGCTCTTACGAAGAAGTTTACTAGAGTAAAGAGATTTGTAGTTTCTTGACAGGTTGTGGAGCAAGGTGATTTTAATAGTTTTCTTTTGCATGCGAGTAATAAGTGGGAAGTTCTTGATGGTAGTCTTCTGCTCTTTGAGTGTAGTTTGAAGCCTGCGTCAAGGGTTTTTATTACTATGGCTTCTCAGCTGAAAGTTTTGGAGCTTGTGCACGGAAATGGACCTCAGCTTGGAGCTGCTTGAATTCTTCGAGGGCACTGTTTATGTTTTACAGGCCGAATTAAACATCGCGCTACTGCATGAGGGGCTGTCTGGACATGAAGGAGGGCTCTTGCGGAGAAATTGATCTGGATCCTCGCTGCTGCCAGAAGATGTTCATCTCAGATTCGCGCTTGTGCCATTCGTTCAAATCGATCTGTTTGCGGCTTGTCGAAGTATTTCCCTTACTTCCGCCAAAGCTGCTGGTGACAACCTTGCTGCGGACAACCTTAACACCCGAGTTCACTTAAGCATTAGTGTTTGTTTTAGGCTTGAAAGTCAGCTCTCGACACTCTTCCATTGATTTCTGCCGGTCTAGCAACTCCTTACTTCGTTCCTTTCGCTCCTAGTTAATCTTGGCCTGGCCGTAGAGTCGCTATACACTGTTTTCCTATGATTTGCTTAACTTTCCATTCCCTCTGACTGGAGTCCTCTCCCGCTCTCTTCCTCTTCCAAACCTAGTATGCTACTGTGCTTGCACTTGGCCGCCTTCTGTAGTATACTCACACTAGTGTTTGACTTACGCGGCCGGCTATCTTTTTACTCTACTTTGACTGTACATAGTGGAGGAGGGTTGAGATGATGTGATTGAGTCTTTTCTCGCATGAATTACACTTTGAATGGCTGTTGAGGATTGGACCAACAAGTCGTTGAAGCAAGCATCTTCGTAATTTCCTTCGTCCCTAGGCTGCTATTTTTAATATTCGTCGAGCGGCTCAGGCTTTGGAGCTTTGCCGTGATAGTGTTTCTACACCTGTGCTTGTATTTGAGGTCTAAGCGATGGCGACGTGGCTTAGTTTTGTGTGTGATTGGAGTTGGCGTTCAAAAACTAGTGAAAGTTGGCCAAGTACTGATTGAATTCGACCGGGGTGACAGCGCCGGCAGTAATAGCGTTTGACAGATTTGCCGTCGTTGCATGCTACTGTGTTGTAGTGAGGCTTTGGATGGCATTTGTGCTGTGACTTGGTGTCACGTAACTGAGTTGCTGAGCGAGGAAGCTTTCAAAAGTCTCTGTATCAATAAGGTTTCTTTTTGGTATTTTAACCCTTATCTACTGGCTCTGTCGTGGTGGGTTCTGCACCTGGTTATCGGTTTCTTAATTTTCGACATTAGTCTTCAAGGTGTGAACTAACACCGTCTATGCTTCCTCCACTTCAGTTTAATCACTCTCGTCTTGATCTTCCTCGTCGTAGTACTCACTCTCGATGGTTGTCGGCACAACCTATGGCGTTGAAAAGAGTTCAAGGTCATCTCTTGGCTTCGTCAACTTCGTCTACACAATTCCAAACGTCTGCTCCTTCATCGACACCACATGACTAACCTCATCCGACTTCTGCTACTTGTGTTGCACGGATGGATCATTTCTAGTTTGCAATCTCGTTTACTGACTCACAGCTTTCTTTTTCTTAACCTGTTTCAATGTTCTGACCATTTGCTGGACCAAGTCATCGGCGTATTAGGGGACTAGGCTGGCTGGAATACTCTACTGGCAGATTTGGCGCGCAAGTTGGTGCAAGTTGTGAAGGTTCTCCTGGCAGAGTTTAACTTTCTTGACACCCCCGTACTGCTCTCCAAAATCAACTTTCATGACCATCAGCGCTATACTCTTCCCAACAGACTCCTTAGCCTCGAGACCACCACCTCTTGCTGTTTAATTCATTTTCGGAAGACAGAACTTTAAATTAATTCTTATCAAGTAGCATCAAATTCAAATGTTAAGTCGATATGATATTAAAAGTTAAAAGGGAAGGCGATCTCACTAGTTGTGCTTTCCTTTCCGCTTGTGCATCATGATCTTGGAGTAGAGCATGCCTTTGATCGGTGTTTGCTATGTTGGCGTTGCCATCGACTGGTTAACAGTCACGCTACTCAGCGATGTGTTCACAGAAGTTTAGGAGACCACCGAGCTATACTGGTTGGAGGAGCGAGGGCCATTAACACTGGTCGCACCGCTTACTATGCCCCCGGCGCCTGTCTGAAACAATCGATTCTTGCTTGAGTTCGCTTACGGCATCATCTTCTTTGCGTCCTAATAATCTGTCTTGCTTGACGTGGTGCTCTAACCTTTGTTCGATTAACCTTTGTTTACAACGTGTGATTGAGATGAGGAGGATGTAAGTCTTTTCTGCTTCGGTAGCTGTTGAGAAAACTTTACCTGGGAAGACTTGATGACCAGGTCAGCTGTGGCTCCTCCATTAGTCGAAGTTCCTCGAGTTAAAGGACCTGTGACATGAATCTACGCCGATGCCACGTTTGTTGTTGTGTTGAATCCATTGGCGCCCGGGTAAAGTCTCGGGCTCTGACTCTTCTTTAAGATAATGTTTTCAGCACCGATCGACTTTTTCGACACAATTTTTAAGGAGTTGCGGCTAGTTTGGGCGCCAGATCCTACACCTGTACCAGATGAAGCTCCTTGCTTCTTAACCTTAACAATGGATATAGTCGCTACAGCAGATGCAGGCATGGGTACTTTCATGGGCACAATCGGATTCTACTTTAGCTTGAGTTTGACTTAATGGTGATTAATGGGAACAGTCATCTTGAAGTAGTTCTAGGAGGAGCTATTGACCGATGAGTTGACACTACTTTGGTTTAAGTTTAGTGTCTGTGTAATTCCACTGGTTTGTCGAGGCCGATCGTTTCTTCTCCTTAACGAGAGATTAGACGACTTCGAAGCATCAAGCTTAGCCTTCTTGCCAGGTGAAACCGAAAGCAGATCAAGTACAGTCTTCGTAGGCTACTACTTTTTAGTCATTTTTACTTGACTCGAATTTGCGGAAGAAGGTTAAAGTTTGGCGTGGATCTTGACGTTCTGCTTTGCTGTCACTTGCGTCACTTGATGGTTAGTTGGTTTGTTCTGTACACTTTTGAACTTACTTAATGACAACTGTGGCATTTGCTTGGCACTGTCTTTCTGGCTTAACTTTTTGGCTCCATTGACCACAGTTGTGTTGATCTGCTTCAGGTTAAGTGTCACCTTTTACATGTTAGTATTTTGAAGTGAAGACATCATAGTGGACTACTTGGGCTTGGTAATGTTTAGTCGTTTGCGTTACTAGTTAGGTGTTACGCGCTCATGGGGTGCCAAACTATTGCGACCACCTGTAGTCTGCCGACTTGTCATGTTTCCTACAACTTCGGCAGCTTAAGGGTTTTCGAACAGCTTCTTCTGGTTATGCTTGATCTAGGAGTGACTAATGTTGTGTTAGCTGGCGCTTTGAGACTGCAGCATTGACTGCTGGACAGCGTGGGGATGGTTTTAGTAAGCCGAACTTCGCACCGAGATGCTCGAGCCTTAACGTGCTCCAGAAGCTGTTGTCGCTTGAGCTCCTCCTGTGGCTGCTTTGGTCGTGAAACGTTACCTAGGCACGCTGTTTTTGGCTGCCTTGGAGTGGGACCCTGTTGAGATGGGTCGAGAGTTGTTTTACTTAAGTTAGGGAGAAGGGGAGATCGCGACCTTCTTTCGACTACGATGCTAAGATGTTTGTTAAATCTGAGAGCTTGAAGATGACAGCCTCTAAACTTAGTGCAGCTTGGTAGCCTTCTGGCTTATCTTCTTCTCAAGGTCTTCTAAATGGGTCACAGTCGACGAGACTTGAGCAGGATCGAGAGCCGGCGCAGATTGAGTTTCTATCACCTTGGTGAGATCGATTTTACAATTTTTAACTATGATGGATTTCTATTCCGAAAGTCTCGCCTTTTCTGCAGCAATCTTCTTCGCTTCGATGTCAATTTAGCTCTGGCTTGCTGCCGACTTCGGCTTCGAGATCAAGTCGATCAGCTTTGGTCTTTTAACCCTTCTTACAGAGTGATTGGATCCTGTATTTGTCCCCTTTGGAGTCTCTTCCTTCAATTACGTGTACGGAAAGACTACTGCCGTATTCTGTGGAGTTGCTGCAGAAATTGGTTTCAGTTTGACCATTTAGATCTACTTTGCAGTCGCTGTGGAAGCTGCTTAATGCGTTGTAGCAAACTTTGCCTTGGGCTCTTCAGGAACGGCGACTTTAGCGACCTTGTGTTTCAAGTGTGATAAGAAGCTGATTTCTACATTTCCTAATAGCTACTATAGCTACTTGCTCTGTTTCGACGGAATGGCGTGGTGGCGCTCCTCATTCTGGCTTCCTCCGCGTCTGGTAAGCATATCCGACGGGACCAGATTGGATGAAGGAATCATCATCTTGCTACGAGTTTTAAGTGGCGTGGTCACGACATTCTCATCAATGTCTCCTGTGTCTGACGAAGCACTGCTGCCTCGGGAGAGTGCCTCCAGAGTTTCTCGCACTTCTTTCATGTCGTCGAGGTTGTCCTCACAAAGTGAGGGCGTCTAAACATACCCATCATCGTCACCGCCATCAAACCTATTTGCACTTTCTCCTCTCACAAGTCCTCCTCCTCTCATGCTCGACATGCTTGGCATCTGTGATACTATTTAAGTCAGCGATACTTGAAGATGCTGGCTGTTTTCCTAGTCGTTGTGAGCTGTGAAATTAAACGTGGGGTTTTGCACCAGCTGTTTTGACATGAGGTCGAGCTGTTGCCGAAGGTACCTGACTTCACTTTTTAAGAAGAGCAGACTGTCGTTAGCTATGGGCTGCAGCACCTACTGTGTCTCAATCAAGGGGTGGTACACATTATCTGCGCTCTACATATTGGCGGAGATGGAATCTATTTCGTAGAGGAGATAATCGAAGATGTCTTTGGCTTGTTGGAGCTTGTGGGAAGAGGCGGAGTCGACCGAGCTGACGATTTGGTACAATTTTGCAACCTTTTGGGCAGGAGTGAGGACTCTAGTTTAGGCAGTGGCGCTCATCGCAAGTGCACCAGCCTCATTCTGCCGAATCAACGCTTAGAAGTCATGTCTGTAAATATTTGTCTGCAGTCGCTAGTAGTAAGGCTATTTGTACTAGGTGATGCTTTTCAGCTGCAGAGTGTACTCGTTTTGGATCATTGGCAGGGAGCTAAAGCCTGTGACACAGCCACCCGCTCCTTTCATGCTGATATTCAAACCGCTCAAGTTTTAAGGATTTTCATCGTCGCCATCACTTGACAATAGTGATCCACAATCAGCCTCCCCGTAGTCCATTTCAGTTTTGCCCCCATCATCTTTCGTCTTCTTTTATAGTTCGATCAAGCTTTTCTTACTGTCTCCATGATGCGATATTTCGAGGTCTTTGAGCTTCAAAGCTGCATTCTCCACTTCATCGTCATCAAAGTCGTAAGCATGATTTATTGATTTATTGTCATTTGAGGAAGGTGGCGCCAATGCGGCATGATCTTTCGCACCAGTGCCAGAGAACATGCTTATGGTCTTGGACGTCTTACGCGAGTTCATATCTCGAGCTTCGACGTTGATCAATGGAATGTCAGACCGTGATTTCTCGATGTTCTTTGGTGGCGCGACGATCTGCAGATCTGGCTTGACCACTGTTGGCTTAGGGTCTGGGTTTTCATTAGGAGTCAACGGGGCAGCAATCGAAGAAATGAGTGCGCCACTTGGCTGTTCGGCATTCGATGTGGTACGTCCGGGTCGATTAGGCTAGTTTGTGGTGGTTTCAGTCGCAGGGTCGACAAGTTTGACCAGGGATTACCTCAGACCTTCGAAGTCATTTTTGAAAGTTAGCTCGGGGCTCTTTCGTATCTTCGCTGCTCTATCCTTCACCTCGTCTTTGTCTACTTCTTGATGTTTATCTTATAAGTCATCGTTATGTTTAAAGGTAACCTTGGGCATCTTTTAGTCTTCCTTCTCCTTTTCAAGGTCATTGTTTTGAAGTCGTGTTTGCTTCGAGAAGGGCATTGGAAGTTTGGTTTCTGATTAGACAGGACTTTCTGGGATGTTCATGTTGAACTGGAAACTGTCTTTCCTTTCAATTGTGTTAGCCGTCGTCTTCTGGTTCGAAATCAGCTTCTTGATTCGCGCACTTCTGCTATCACTCAATTACGTGTAGAAGCCATGTCCTTGTCCTGCTGCCGTGCCACTTGCACTTTTTAAGTTCGTGCTCAACTTGCCCAATTGTTGTCTTGCTGAGAGAGAACCGTCCATTGAGCCGCCTTACTTTTCAAAATTGTTCCTGGTGGATGATTGGGCCGTGGTCACATGTCGTGAAAAGTTCTTGAGCATGCTTCTCGTTGTGTTCTCGACACGCGTCGATATTGAGTTAAAAGCCATTGACTTTGCGAGCTGGACGCCACTCTGAGACTACTTGAGCACATTTTAGCTCTCCACGGTAAACGGCCTACGATGGTCCACACTTCGAAACGAGTGATTAAACTAGTTATGTGGCCTCGCGCTACCTCCACTAACCGGGACACGAATGAATTAGGGTCCGTTCGAGTGCCGATTCTTGGGCGAGATGTGACCAGAAAATTGGTGGCGGTGGCTCAACTAGGACAGCTTGTAAGTCTGGTTTTTCTGATGCTCTTGAACTTTGTGGTGTCGGTTGCCGAAAAGTCTGTTTAAATAGTTGTGCGAGGGCTACTTCTGAGCGTCAATTCTGAACGTAGTCTTGATAGTTGACTCGTTAAGGAACCCTCCTTCTCGATTAAACGGCTTGATGACAATCTATTCTGACTTACTTTTCTCATCACCGCTCGGGTCGTTTTAGCTAATCTTACTCTTGATTTGAGCAGTCTCACACTGCCTGAGTAGTTTACAAATGAAGACCATCTTTGTGGAGTAATACCTCGCAGTCTTTTGGTTCGCGTCTCGCTAGTGACAGTCGACCATGATCTGCTACTTGTACTTCATCGAGTTCCTCTAGTAGTACTGTACGTGCGATGAGTACAGCATCGTGTCAGCTTGGTCGAACTTAGATGGAATCGTCGTTTGGAGCAGCAGTTTTAAGGCTTAGTAGTTGGAGGTGATCGAAGCTCTGTGCAGCGGGGCAAACCCGCGGTTGTTGTCATTTTGGCTCACATCGAAGAGCTACAGCGACGATATACCGTCTCGAATGTGCTAGAAGGCAGGCTGCTTCAGCTGAGTTTAGTTAAAGTGCAGCATGTACTCAACTGCTTGGTGCTAAGAGTGGTCGATCGCCAAATCTAGTGGCGTCTCGTCGAAAGTATTAACTACATTGAGCTGCAAAGGTATAACATCGTAGATTTGGTTAGCAGATGTTTTCGCAAGCATCTTCTAAAACAGTTTGACAGCTGGATGCTTCTAGTAAAACAAGTGGATTGTTTGGCTATCCTGTGACTATGCAAGGTTCGCTCCTGCTGCCTGAGGCTTGTTTATAATCACAATTTCGTCTTTCTGTTTGGTAGTGGTTGCGCGCTTAGATTGATTGTTCTGGTAAGATTCAGGTTTCAGCGAAAAGTTGGCCATCAAGTGGTGCAAAAAGGTGTGCCCATCTTAATCCGGCAAGTTCAAATTAAACCTGATCTGCGTCCTCACCTACTTCAACCCCATCGATGAGCGTGTTGGTGACTTAGCTGGCATGCTTGCGCTCTTCTCAAGTGACAAGAGTCCTTTCATCTAGTTCTAACTCTTGCGCTTGAAACAGAGGAACATGGTGTCTAAGATGCGGCTCGCCACGCTGAATTCTTGATTGAGGATTGCGTTAGTTAGCACATGCAAGGGAACTTAACCTTATTGCTGATTCACGATGCCAGATTGTCCCTCTTTGCTATTCGAACGGTGGTTGTAGTGGTCAAAGGTTTAATTTGAATTATCTTCTGGCTGGTCATCGCTAGGAGCTATAGACGAAACCTTTTTGTTGCTCGGTGGCATTGAAATGGCAGCCTTCTGTCTGAAGTCGATTTCGATTAGATTGACAAGCTTTGTATGGGTGAGCAAGCTCTCCGCCATGTCGAAGTATTAGTAGTCTAAACAGACTTGAAGAGGCTTCTAGCCAAACTTGTTCTTCGCGTTTACTGCAAGCGCCAATGAGACCGCTACTTCATTGTTCATGGCACTGGTTGACTCTTCGCCAAGACTTCTATCATTCTTCTCATGTTGCTTGGGAACGTGGTCAAATTGAAACAACTGGTCGATGATCTGCTCAAACAGGTGAGTGTGGTGCGTCATCATTAGGCAGTGAATGAAGGAGCCGTGGAAGCCAAAGTTGTGATTGTTAACAAGCTGAAGAAGTTTTTCTTAAACGGTGGGCACGGACTTGGACGCTGCGATCAGATTAACAAACGAAGTTGTTTCGTTTAATGTGCCTTCTTTCATTAATTAAATCATGATTTTGAACGAAATGTCATCGCGGCAGATTTAGCTGCCTGGAACTTTAGACCACGTCAAGTCGGGGTCCACCATCTTTTTGTCCTTGAACACAGTCTCTGAATAGTCGAACCACTCTAGTGTGATCTGTCTTAATCGTCTTAGCTCTCGCAATGCATTCGGCAACTCTCTTATCTTGTTGTCTTTGAGGCTCAGTACTTGTAAGTTTGGAAACCTTTGACTGATCTGGAGCGAAAGCCGGGTAAGATTATTGCCCGAGAGGTCCAGGTTCTTGAGTGCGGGGATGTTCGCAGTTTTGAACAAAGTGGATTCGAGAACATCTGAGCTGAGCTTGTTATTGCGTAGTTGAAGAGTGGTTAAGTTGGGGAAGGTGGTGGCTTTGGAGAAGACAATCGAGGAGATCTAATTGTCGTTAAAAGTCCACATTTGCGCTTTATCGAAGACTTTGAAAGCCTGAAGCTTGGTTAGCAAGTTTTCTGACGCGTCAATCTTATCCACAGGCACGTCACTAGAGACCCGCTTGCGCATTTCCGCACCAAAGCCGGCATCGTCAAGGCCACTTTTAGCCAGATGAATTATGTTCTGGTAGGTGGGTGCCACTTCCGTGTTCATTGGAGACGAGCTCCTGCTCAACACGTCCTAATCTACAATCACAACACCTCCACTACTATTCCTTTAGTGTATGCCTTGGCTGTAGCGCTGTTTAGAGGGCGAAGGTGTGGCTCTGTAAGCTAAGCTATTGGTTGCCATGTCCCCTCGACGCTGATGTCGCGACATGCCAAGCCCATTGACCTGACTCTGTACATGGTTGGGATTAAAGAGTGAGAGCCCATCGTTTACTCCTGTAAACGAGTTAGTAGTGACTACTGACGAGCGCATAAGTTGCGCACTCCCGAGATGTTTTATCGTACTTCCACGATTGGCGTTCTAGGGCGTGACTCCCGAGTGGTGCATCTTCCGATTATTGTGATGATTTGACGAGGGGGAGTCCAGTATCTCTTCAACACGAACTGATTCCTAAGACTCTGTGCGCAAGCTGACATTTCCTTCATTTTCTGTTCCACTCAGGCTTCGTCCTTGAACTGAAACTTCATTTTACTGTTTAAGTTGTCTTCGCAGCTCAACTGGAGTTGCTAACAGATTGTTCTCTTTTACTGATTCTGCACCATCCGATTCGGAGGCTGTTTAGAAGGGGAGGGGTGATGGCTCATGGAAAGGCTGTGGTGGGTCGTGGATGACAAGCCTTTCATTGTGCACGCCTCTCACGAAATTCTGGTTCTACTTCGTACTCTATTGATAACTTATTGCTGGTGTCTGAATCATTAAATCTTTCCAAGCGTGCAAAAATGCTTTAATTATAATTGTTTATAACAACTTCAAAGAAAACCACTTGAAAGACATGGAGCTAAGCCTTTTTCCAGCGCAGTCAAGCGACGCGCACTGATTTCAATTCCAACTAAATGACTAGTTTTATTTTATTAATCGGATGCTTGTCTGGGGTTTTGGGGTTTTGGGG
>Ga0208544_10003104_pt1 | contig 10539 bp, 4 predicted proteins | sample DEB08_DNA_9_FD_184526 | JGI IMG/M metagenome (GOLD analysis project Ga0208544, IMG submission 184526) | Aqueous microbial communities from the Delaware River and Bay under freshwater to marine salinity gradient to study organic matter... | ecosystem: Environmental > Aquatic > Marine > Coastal ...
TGGGAAGCCCTTGAGGCCGTCTATTACCCGGCAGTGCATTTGCAAAGCAAATGTCACGAGAGGGCACGACCGCGATCAGGATGTCTTGGACGCCGCGGTTGCGCAGATCGTTCAGCACCTTGGCCCAAAATTTGGCACCCTCGTTGGCCTGAAACCACAGGCCCAGAACGTGGCGCGTGCCGTCCGGCAGGATCGCCAGCGCCACGAAGATCGCCTTGTTCGACACTGCGCCGTCGCTGCGAATATTGACGCGGATCGCGTCCATGAACACGACCGGATAGCACGGTTCCAAAGGGCGGTTCTGCCAGGCAGTGACCTCCTCCATCACCGCGTTGGTGATCGCGGAAATCAGGCTGGGCGATGCCTCGACGCCATAGATTTCCTCGATATGCCCTTGGATCTCGCGGGTGGTCATGCCGCGCGCATACATGCTGACGATCTTGCGGTCGAACTCCGGAAAGCGGCGCTGATATTTGGCAATCAGCAGCGGGTCAAAGGTGCCGTTGCGATCGCGGGGGATGTCCAGAACAACCTTCCCGCTGTCGGTCGTTACCGTCTTCTGGCTGCGCCCGTTGCGTCGGTTTGGGAGCTGGTTCTGGCCCTCAGGTGCATCGCCAGTGCGTTCCTCGCCCAGGTGAACGTCCATCTCCGTGCTCAGTGCCCCCTCTAGCAGCGCCTTGGTCAGCTCAGAAAGTATGCCGGTCTTGCCAAACAGATCGCCGGGCGACCGGCCTTCCATCAGACGGTCCAGAAGGTCTTTGTCGATGCTCATACGTGGGTCTACTTTCAGAAAAGTTACCACGCCAGAGCACAAAATTTAGGATATTCCCGACGGTTAATGCACCGTACAGCAGTGAAATTACCAGACAACGACTAGGAACCGAACAAGACAGTCATTTTGAATCTGACCGGCCATTCGCCCTGCTGAAATAGCAATAGCATTTGACACCGCGCAAAGCTTTAAGCGTTTCCTCGTCCACATTAGTCGGTTCAACGTGGTATTCAGGGATACCGGTGCCTTCGAGTACCCAGTTCATCACGCTGAAAATGACGCATAGTTCAACAGCATCTAACACCACCACCTCGGTGGGTTCACCAATCCTTCCAGCTGAGTGTCGACATCGCCATAACTTGCAGGATGCGCCACCGCCCATGTCATTGAACCAGCTGGGGGCAATGCGCTGCTGGCCTACCTAAATTTCACCCATATGTGTTCCGGGCGCAGACAGATCAGACATACCAAATGCCATCATCGACGGCGGCTGCGACCTTGTTGATGGTTTCGGTAGCCTCAGAGAAATACTTGAGCATGTCAGGGCGGCTCAGGCCATTGGCCTGTTGTGCGCTCCAGAAGTCAAAGCCCGCCTGATCGGGTGTTCGGTCAAGCACGTTGTTATATAGCAAGGTCAGGAACGCCTGATCAGAGACGCTGCTTGGCGCACCGTATTTCGTGGAAAATTCCTCGACCTGCATAAAGAAACCCGACATGCTCAGCAGGTTCACGTTGCCCGCATCGAAGTTCTTGATCCAGAACCCCAGCCCTTCTGCATCGGGGGTTCGGTCAAACGCCGCCTGATAGAGCCGGTACACCGCCCCCGCATTGCCGCTGACATCAAAGGCCAGAAAGCCGTCATCAAACTGCAGCCGCTCAACAGCCTGCAGGGTATCGATGCTGCCGTCCGCCTGATTTCGGGCCTGAATGGTAAGTTGATTGTCGTCTGTCACCACATAGCCGCTGCGGCCGCCGGAAAAGCGTACCGTATCAATTCCGTCAAAACCATTGATCGTCTCGGCGGCGGGCGTGGCAAAGAGCAGGTCATTGCCCGCCGTGCCGTTGATGACATTTGCGGGCGGGATCACGACGCTGGCCGCCCCATACATGGTCTGTGCCCCCAGAATATCGCCCGCCGTCAGATCGCGTATCGCGCCAGTATAGGTCGGGTACATGATGGTGTTTGGATCATCGACGTGCTGCAGGCCAATGGCGTGACCAATTTCATGTACGGCGGTGCCGTAGAAGTTGGAAAAAAAGGTCGAGGCGTTCTTGTCGGTTGACCAGTTTTCGGCCTGATCGAAACGAATTTCGCCCTCGGTGATGCTGAACAAGGTGGATGTGGTTTTGCTGCCAAATATTGATGCCTCACCAACCGTGCCATTGGGGCCATCCATGCTGTCCCAGCCCAGTCTGAGCATGCTGGTGGCACCGTCAGCGACCTCAACAAAGTCGATATTGGCGACGTTTTCCCAAGCTTGAAATGCCTCACGGATGACGGCCTGAAAGGCAGGGTCGGAAATCTGCGCTTCGAACACAAAACCGGTACCGGCCGTCTGGGCAAAGCTCCAATAGACTGTGCCGCCCGAGGTGCCGCGTTCACCGGTGCCCCATTTGAGTTCGCCTAATCTAAAGGTCATGCCCCGTTCCCTTGCGTATCAGTGTCGATGTACCATGCATTTATCGAATAGGATCAGGCATGCCATACCACCCCACACGTTGATTTTATGTGCTTATGACAGCGCCAAAATGATCTGGCCCTTTGGCGGGTCATTCGCGGACTATGCCAAAATCATAACGCCTGATCGCTATGCTGTCATCGGTAACCTGAACAATTGGCAGGCAGTTGCCTATACCCAAGCAATTCAAATCCGTGCGGCCGCAATAGGGCTGCCAAAACACAGGTAACTGGTTTTGGCAGCCCTATTGTTTCAGGCAGCCCTGGGCGATTTAAACAGCCCAGGCTGATGACCTTCCTACAGATCTGCAGCGCGGACCAATTCGCTGTCGATCTTGACGAAAACGTCGGCGACCCGTGTGATGGTCTGCTGGTGGACCTGCACCAGTTCGGGTTCCTCGACCCGGATCAGGCTGATCGCCTTGCGTATCTCTGTCTCTGCGGTGCTGATCGCAGCCCGTGCCTCATTGACAGCATCCGTGCGGATGGCGCGACGCTCTGCGTCGGTGGTGGCTGTGGCCAGTCGGCTGCGTGCCTTTGCGGCAGAGGCATCGATGGTGCGACGGGCCGTCTGGATGATGGCAGAGACATTTTGCATCTCTTCGGGCAGATCCAGCGCGATTTCGTCCAGAGCATTCGCATAGGTATCAAGTGCGGCGGAAAGGCAGGTCAGGTAGGAATCGATATCCTGATCGGTTCCGGCACAGGATGCGATGGCGATCTCAGTGGTGGTGGACAGACCATCGACAATCCCAAGTGTCTCGCGGGCATTGCGCAGGGCGCTGGCGTTCGCTTGCTGGGTTTGCACGTCGTCACCGGGCAGGACAATGGCACTGTCCGACGGATTTGGCAGCGTTTCGACACCCGGTTGGACCGGATTGATCTGCGGCGTACCGGGTTCGACCTCAGGTGCTGGTGGCACAGGCTCAACAACAGGGGGGTCAGGGACAACCACCGGCTGGGCGTTGACGGTAAAGGTTCCCGACTGCTGAGTGATCGTGTAATTGCCAAGGCCTACACCATTCACCGCACCGACCAATATGTCAAAGGTGCCTTCGGGTGCTGCAGCCGGGCTGCCTTCGCTGGAAAGCTCGGCAGAGGTCACACTGTCGCCCGCCACCAAAGCCGTGGTGGTGAATTCGGTCCCATTGAACACAAACTCTTCACCGGCGGTTTTTGTCTGGTCATTGGCGGTCACCGTCAGCGGGGCTGGCGTGATATCGACAAGTGCCGGGCGGTCCACCACACGGAAGGTAATCCCACGTGTGCTGCTCAGCCTGGGATCCTGATAGCTGAAACTGTGTTGCCCGACCTGGTTGCTGACGGCCAGCACGTTGTTGTTCAACTGCGCTGCATCCAGCGTATCGCCCATAACGCCAAAGCGGAACAGATCTGTGCCACCGGTAAAGGTGCCCGTGACGGCAAAGCCTGTGTCAGAGCCGTTATAGACGAAGGTTGCATTGTCGGGCGTGGCAAAGACCACTGGCGACGTGCTGTACAAGGCCGGATCAAAGCCGGTCTCGCCGGGGGCCCAGACGGTGGCGAAATTCCAGCCCAACGGCTGCGCGCGCGCGATGAAGCCGATGGTGTCTTGCAGCTCAGCCGTGCTCAGCGCGGTTCCGCCCGCGCTGATCGTCTGGGTGGTGCGTGTCGTATCGTAAAAGGAACTGGAGACGGAACCGCTGTTATTGGCCCCGATCAATCCGCCGACATTGGCAAATCCAGAACCGGAGGCGGTCACCGCGCCTGACGCAAAGGTCCGGTCCACCGTGCCGGCATTATCGCCAATCAATCCGCCCAGACGCGCCGTGCTTGATGCTGCCGCCTGGACCGATGTTTGCGCATAGGAATCGCTGACGCTGCCGATGTTGACCCCGGCAAGGCCACCTGCATTTATCTCAGACGGCAACTGATTGGTTGCCGTGACGGAGCCGTTTGAATGGGATCGCGTGATGATGCTTTGGTTCTGACCAACAAGCCCGCCGAATGACATGGTGAACGGCACCGGACCGCCCAGCGTATCGCTGATTGCCGCTGATGAGAAACTGTCGGAAATTGTCCCGGCGTTCGTACCGACAAGGCCGCCCGAAGACCCGTCAGACACCCGCAGCGTTCCGCTGGTCGAGACGCCTGTCAGCGTCCCGTTGTTGCGCCCGGCAAGGATGCCGCCGCTGGTCACCGTGACATTTGCACCGGTCAAGGACATGTCGGTCACAGAACCGCCCAACCCGATGGTCGCGAACATCCCCGCATCCAGCGCAGCGCGGTCCATGGTCAGGCCGCTGACGCTATATTGATTGCCGTTCAACGACCCCGTGAAGCTTGCGATCGGGACAAAGCCCGTGGCCAATGGGATGCCGGCGTTCCAGCCCGAGGTGCCTGAGGCGTCGATGTCATTGACCAGTTCGTAATGGGCCGATCCCAGAAGACCCGAACCGATGCCCTGCAGACCATAGACATCCGATATCTGATAGGGGCTTGCAGTGCTGCCCGCCCCACCGGCGGCCCGCAAGAAGGACGCCAAGCTGCCAAGGCGGAAATCACCCGCGCTAAAGGATGCCAGCGTGCCAATCTGCGACCAGTTGCCTTGGGCCAGATCAAAACGCGCAACGTCGATCGTGCCTGCTGTCGACGTGCTCACGGCATTGCCTGCGAAAAGATACAGCGTGCCTGCCGACGCCGTGATCGGCGCGTTGATGGCGATGTCGTGGTCAGCCACCAAATTCAAGGTCGTCGGATTGGTCCAGCTCACGGCCGCATTGACCGTCAAATCACCCAGATCACTGCCTGCCGCCGCCGTGCTCACGGTGTAGTCCCCAAACGCAAGCTGGGCGACGACTTCTTGAGCGGAAATTTCATTGGGGTTGATGGTGGGGCCGCTCACGATTGTCATATTCGTTGGATCAAGCAGCAGTTCGCCAAAGGCTCCGTTTGGCGCGCGCAGATCGGCATGGCCGGAAAAGCTGAGGTTGATCTTGCCAGAAACTTCGGCAAAGCCGCCATCGCCCGACAGGTCACCGCCCCGCGCAGAGATGTCACCGGCAAAGATCGTATGGTCGTCTGACCACAGGATGACGCGCCCGCCATCACCGCTTTGACCCGCGTCGGCAAGGATCGTGGTATCGGCGTCACCTGACAAGGTCGCTGCGGTCTGCAATCCCGCAGCCCCCGCCTGATTGCCGCCGATACGGATCGTGCCACCGCCGTTGATGCCGCTTGCATCAATCTGGGCACCGTCCAGCACGATCTGGGAACCAGTGATGGTGATGTCACCGCCGCGCTGCGGCGTCTTGGGCCGCAGCGACACCTCTGGCGTGGTGATCACGGCTGTTTGCGTGGCCCGTGTTGACACCCGGCCGCTGACGGTCACCCTGCCGCCCATGCCACCGCCCAATGTAACATTGCCGTTGGTGCCGCTAAAGCCGCGTGCCTCGACCACACCGTCAAGGTTTATCGCGCTCAGCGCCGCATCCCGCGCTGTAGCCGCAGACATGGCCACCTGACCGCCATTGGCAATGATGCTGCCCGAATTTTCGATCAGCGCACCCATTTCACCATCCGCAGCAGAGGGCACCGCAACCTGCAAGAAACCGTCACCGCCAAAGTCGAGCGTGATACGCTCTCCTGCGCCAAGGGCCACCTGCCCCAGCGGCACGCGGATCATGCCCGCATTCTTGACCCGTCCCCCCAGCAGGGCCGCATAGCCCCCCTGAACGATGTCGATCGTGCCCTCGTTATGGACAGAAGCCGAACTGCCGTTGCCGTTAAAGACCCGTTGGCCCAGGACAAAATCATCCGGATCAATATCCAGGGTCGAGGCAACAAAGCCGCCAGCATTAATGGTGCCTGTTGGCCCGATAAAGACGCCGTTGGGATTGACCACATAGATCTGACCATTGGCGTTCAACTGACCGTGAATGGCGGACGTCGTGTCGCCGGTTACACGGTTCAGGATTGCCGCATTGGCGTTGGGCTGCTGAATATCAACACGCGCGCCTTGGCCAATCGAAAAGCTGTCCCAATTGACCGCAGCTGCACCGCTGCCTTGCTGGATCACCATCGCATTGGTACCGGGACGGGAGACCGCAACATCGCCATGCACGACAGTTTCCCCCACCGGCAGGGACTGGGCCTGCGCAAGCGCAGGAAGACCCATCAACAGCAGGGCCGCGCCCCGCCGCAGAGCGAGTTCAGAAACGGAACGACGCAGAAATGCTGAAACGGTCGTCATCTGGCTGGGCATCATTTCTGTATCCTTTGGCATATTCCATCCTCAATGTTGAGGCGGTAAATCTTGCATTCTCAAACGCTGAAATCTCCACGCCGACCCCGATGGCCGAAGCCTTTGTTGAGGATTGTTCGACGGCTGTGGGTTGCTCTAAATAAACTTTTCCCATTGCACCAAAGGCATAGGGGCTGACAATTAATGGGGTATCTGAAAACTGGACTTGGCGGGGCATCGACAGTTCTGCCCGTATGACCCAGCCGCTGTCGCCTTTGACGGACCCTGCATCAAAGGCGGAAATCTCTTGTGTGCCTGCGATGCCGAATTGCTCGCCGGTGACCAGAGGGTCCCCAAAGCTGGATTGAACACGGCCCGATACGGACATCTTGAATGTATCGCTCAAGGCAAAGCGGTACTGGGAGGACAAGACCAGTTTTGTGAATTTCGTATCTGCCCCCTGTCGGGACAAAGGCGTGCCGGCCGTGGCCCCTGCCCCAAGAGCAGAAAAGCCCTGAGACAATGTGGCACCCGCCTGCAAAGTAGAGGTCTCGCGCTGCCAGAAGCCGTCAAGAGACGCGCGCAGCACAGTGGTTTCATCACGATAAAGCGATGTGCGCGCGCCACCCGCAACGAGGAATTGTTCATCGTTCTGGCGGTCAACAGACAGCTGCCCCGATATGTTCTTGGTCCGGCTGCGTACAAACGGATAGAACAGCCTGACCGACAGGCGTTCAAAACGGCTGGTCGTGGCCGGATTGAGGATATCAGGTGCCGTGCGGCTATCAGTGCCTTCGATGTTAAACGTCAGACCGTCCGTGCCCAGTGGAACAACCGCTCCCAGTGACAGGGTGCGCAGCCGTGGATCATCAGAAAACAAACTGCCAAGGCCATTCGCATTATCGCCAGAGGGCGCACCAGACAGACGTGTATAGAAAGTCTCGCCATAGCCCAGCGGGCTGTTGAATTCCAAACCACCGCTCAGCGTGACCGGCCCCAAGTCAGAGGAGACAGCGTTATCGAAGGCGAAAAAGCCAGTGACAGGCCGGAATTCAGGCTGAAGGATCAAGGTTGTTGCGCCAAAATTCTGCCCTGCGGCCAAGGCAGAACCCAATGAGACGCCATAGGTGTCCCCTGCCAAAAGGATCTGGCGTTCGATTTCAGGCAGACGCAACCCGCGCCGGCCCACCAGTGGTGCGGTCAATGCTGTCAGACGATCAGCGATCCGAGGCGGAGCTGCCGAATTTTCGACTTTCTCAAAGAAACCGTCGACCACCTGAATACGCAAACGCCCGCCGTCACGCAGGTTTTGTGCAGGCAGGATCACACGGGCCAGAACAAACCCAGCATCGGCATAGGCCTTTTGCAAATCCGCCGTTGCATTGAATATTTCAGCAACCGTGATTGTCTTGCCGGTCAAACGGGCGCGCGCAGCTTCGTTCGCATCCGCCATTTGAGGCAAAGCGCCGTCGATCTTCAGGCCCGACAGGGATATAAGCACCCCGTCAGCGCCCTGGGGTGCGGCAAGTCCGGGTTGCCCCGAAAAAACCACCGACCCGTTCAGCCGCTGTTTGTTTGGCGCAAAGGTTTCCGGCGTGAGCTGGCTGGCCGACGCGGTCACAGATTGCGCCGAAGCCGCTTCTGCCAGCAAACCACCAGCAGATACCGCCGCCACCAAGGCGATACCAGATGAACGAAAAATAAGCCTAGCCAAGCCATGGACCGGACGCAGATGGGGGAGTTGTACCAAGGTAAAGCCCTCAAGGAATCAATGAATTAAAATAAATGGACAACTGATTATGGAAACAAGGTCGCTCAAACCGATCCGGCGGGCAAGGGAAAACTGTGTTTCGCCTGAAGTGTCGACCGTTGAGCATGTTGCTGATAATTGGTTCCTTGGATTTTGGAGCCCTGCCCCAAGTCGAAACCAAGGGTGCGCTATGACAAGCTGCGCGGCAGCTTTGGCCCTGATTAACCTACTGTTTAATCGTCAAAGGCTTGCAATACCTATTTGGCGTCCAGCTCAATCCTGATTATTCAAAACCTAATGCCGCAAGCGTCTTGAACCCCCGGTTGTTTTATGTGTTATGTGATAGTAGCAATTAATACATCTTAATCGGGAATTGAATCAGGTTTGGCCAGCTACGCAGAAGAGCTTGAAGGTCTCAGATCGGTTGAGCAACTCGATAGTTTCGAGCTTCGCACCCAGGCGACATTGATTGGCGTTTGCATTCTTGCGGGCTGGATCTTTGTCGGGCTGGACTGGCTGTTGCTGTGGTTCTGTGTGCATTACGGTTTCGTTCTGATTGAGAAATTCACGGTAACCAGCTTCCCTGAAAAAGACTCCGTTTGGTTCTTTTCCTTTGTTCTGTTTATCAATTTCCTGATTGGCCTGTCATTCGCAGCCCTGCCAGCAAAGTTATGGATGGTCGACGCTGCATCCTACAAGCTGGTCGCCATGGTCCTGCTGATCGGATCGACGCTGAACACTTTCATATTCCGCTCAAGGGTTTGGCAGGCGATGCTGTGCTATGTCCTGCCCAATTCATCGGTCTTCTTCCTGGCGACCTATCTGATCTATCTGGAACAGGGTGCAACGGCCGAAACGATCGTCGCAGTCATTGTCGCCATCAATATTACGATCTACCTGGTCCTGGCCACCTATAACGCCTACCAGTCCTACCAAGATCACGTGGAGACGCGCGAACGTCTTATTCAGTCCCAAAAAACCGAAGCCATTGGCAACCTGACCGGCGGTGTTGCACATGATTTCAACAACTTGCTGAACATCATTTCCGGCAACCTTGAATTGATCCAAGAAAGCAAGGACGAAGCAGACCGGAACAATTTCACCGCCCAAGCGCTCAAGGCCGTTGAACGGGGGGCCACCCTGACCGACCGTATGCTGGCCTTTGGCCGGCGGTCCCTGCTGCATCCACAGCCGATTGATCTGGAAATCGCGTTCATTGAGCTGGACCACATGATGCAGCGCCTGCTGCCAAGCAATATCACCCTCGAAATGGTAGCGGATAAGGATGTGCCGCGTGTTTTTGCCGATGAGAACGCGCTGCACATTTCCATTATCAACCTTTGTGTAAATGCGCGCGATGCGATGCCCAATGGCGGCAGGATCAAGATTTCCGCCTCCCTGAGCGAAACAAGGGATCACGGCAGCCCGAATCTGGTGTGTATTTCAGTTTCGGACAATGGCACCGGCATCCCAAAGGAAATCATCAACAAGGTCACGGACCCCTTCATGACCACAAAACCCACCGGCAGCGGTCTGGGGCTGGCCATGGTGAATGGCTTTGTGGATCAAAGCCTTGGCAAGATGACCATAGAAAGCAGCAAACACAGCGGCACTTGCATTTCGCTGTTCCTGCCGATCAGCAATTTACCGGAAAAACGGCCCGCCATCACCCGCCGCATTGTACGCAATGACGTGCCCCAACAAGAGGTCGGCACCGCGCGCGTGCTGGTGGTAGAGGATGAACAGCAATTGCTGAGCCTGATGGGGGCTGCGCTGAAAAAAGAGGGGTTTGAACTGCGCGAAGCGGCAAATGGCGTATCGGCGTTGGAGATCGTCCAGGCCGGCTATGCGCCGGATGTCGTGGTAACGGATGTTGTGATGCCCGGCCCTGTCCAAGGCACCGACCTGGTGCGTCGCCTGAAACAGAAATTGCCGCAAACTCAATTCGTTGTGCTGTCGGGTTATGCAAGTCAGGCAGATAACCTGGGCGAACTGTCACTGGAGCGCGTTGTTTTTCAGCAAAAGCCAGTGCGGATGCAGCAACTGGTTAGTATAGTAAAAGGAGTGTTGGCTAATGCCGAGTAATACAGGGTTCTTATTGCCGTTATGATGATCAA
>Ga0208544_10003108_pt1 | contig 10537 bp, 13 predicted proteins | sample DEB08_DNA_9_FD_184526 | JGI IMG/M metagenome (GOLD analysis project Ga0208544, IMG submission 184526) | Aqueous microbial communities from the Delaware River and Bay under freshwater to marine salinity gradient to study organic matter... | ecosystem: Environmental > Aquatic > Marine > Coastal ...
GCCCCGGTGATGAATCAAAAAAATATTTCCAATTGAAAAAATCTGCTCCAAATTTAGTATCTAAGTGCATAACTGCAAGTTCTGGTGCGTCTAGCATAGCCTGCCCTAGACATTGGGATAACAGAGCTTTTACGGTATCCGAGGTCAAACGAATAATGTCTATTCCTGATGACTATATACTGACCGGGACATATCAACAAAAAATTGAGCGGCTGGGCAGAATGGTTACTCCGTTTATGTATCGTGCAGTCTGTGATAATTTATTAAGGCTTGGAATATTATGATGGAAATCCCAGACAGTTTTAATTTTAACGAGAGCGTGTCAAATAACTTTGATGATCACGTCAGGGAGCAGCTACCATGGTATGATCTGGCAACATCATTTGTGTGTCATCTTTCTTTGGGCTTTTTAAATACCGGCGGAACGCTGCTTGATGTTGGTTGTTCGACCGGAAATATAACTAAAAAGTTAAAAAAAGAAATATATGATCGAAATTTAAAGACTGAATCTGTCGATAGCTCAGAGCATATGCGGGCAATGTATCGTGGCAATGGTGATATAATCATAGCTGACATATGTGATTATAAATTAGAAAAGTATGATGTGATTGTCAGTATGTTATCGCTTATGTTTATCCCGATTTCAAAAAGAAATGAGACAATCGAAAGACTTAAAAAAAGCTTAAATGTTGGCGGCATACTTATAATAGTCGACAAGGTAATGCCAGGTTCAACTTATGGTGGCATGGTATCGTCAAAAATGACCATACTTAGTAAGATGAATAATGGCGTCAAAGCTGACGATATACTTAAAAAAGAAATTAGCTTGATCGGAGTTCAGCGGCCATTCTCGTACAATTTCTTTTCAGAGCATGATTTCATTGAGTTTTTTAGGTTTGGTGATTTTGTCGGGGCATACTATGAAGCTTAGATCTATATCAAAATCCATCAATATAGATTCTATATCAAAATCCATCAATATAGATTCAGGTGAAATATGACAGACAAAAAAGACAAACCCAAAGCCGCAGCCCGGCGCGCCCGTTCCGATAGTACAGGCGCAGAAATAGCGGCATCACAAGCCGCCTTGGCAGTTATGCAGCCGCCGGAAACCGTCAACATTAGTGATGATGCGATGAAGTTCTGGGACGTTATAATCCTATCCCGCGCCGCCGATGCTTGGACTGGCAATGATTTAATGCTGGCTGGAATCCTAGCACGCTGCTATGCGGATATTGAGAAATACTCTGTCGCGCTTTCCAGTTCCCGTTTAATCAAAGATGAGAAGGGACAGCCCAAAATAAGCCCAGCACACAAGATAGTGGACGACCTGTACAAACAGGCGCTGTCGCTAAGCCGCACGCTCCAGATACATCCTAGGGCTACTCAGGGCGAGTCGCGAGACCAGTCAACGCGCAATGAGATGTTCGCCGACAAGCGCAATAACATGGCGCAAGATGAAGATGATCAATTCCTAGCGAGGCCCGATACCCACTAATGATGACCCGAGGCGAGCGCGTTTGTGGATTTATCGAAAGCTATTGCCTGGTGCCGGAAGGTGATCACGTAGGAAAGCCCGTGGTGCTGGCTCCGTTCCAGAAAGAGTTTATCCTGGCGGTTTACGATAACCCGCACGTTACCGACACCGCCATTCTGTCAATCGCACGAAAGAACGCCAAGACTGGCACGATAGCTTTTATCTTGCTGGCGCATATTATCGGGCCGGAAGCTAAGCAGAACAGCCGGATAGTCAGTGGCGCAATGAGCCGGGAGCAGGCCGCCGAGGTTTATAACCTGGCGTCCAAGTGTGTTCTGATTTCGCCAAAGCTGCGCGATAAAATTCGGATTATACCGTCTAGCAAAAAACTAGTTGGCCTTCTGATGGGAGTGGAATACCAGGCGATCAGCGCCGAGGGTAAAACAGCACACGGCAAAAGCCCGATCCTGGCGATACTCGACGAGGTGGGACAGGTACGCGGGCCGCAATCTGATTTCATTGATGCTATCACAACGGCACAGGGCGCGTATGAGCAACCGCTGCTAATCTATATTAGCACCCAGGCTGCAACCGATGCCGATCTGTTCAGCATATTGATCGATGACGCCAAGAAAAACAAACCGAAAAAGACGGTGTGCCATGTATACGCGGCAGACAAAGACGGCGATCTGCTAGACAAAGCGCAATGGTCTAAGGCCAACCCTGCGCTGGGATTGTTCCGGTCAATGTCAGACATGGAAAAGCAGGCAGACAAAGCCAACAGGATGCCGAGCTTTGAAAATACATTCCGCAACTTGAATCTAAACCAGCGAGTTAGCACCATGTCGCCGTTCGTTTCCAAGACAGTCTGGGATCTTAACGGGCGTGCTATAATAGCCGAACGCGGGATAGAATGGTTTGGCGGATTGGATCTGTCGGCGCGAACGGATTTAACCTCGTTCGTTGTGCTGGGCATTAACCCGGATGGCATGATGGTCACCGAGTCATATTTTTGGACGCCTGAAATTGGGTTGCTAGACCGGGCTAAAGTTGACCGGCAGCCGTATGATGTGTGGGTGCGCGAGGGTTATCTGCGCACAACGCCAGGCGCGACAGTTGATTACAGTTTTATTGTGCGAGAAATTGCCGAAATAGTCAGCGATAAAAATTTGGTATCATTAGCTTTTGACAGGTGGCGCATCGATGTATTTAAAAAAGAATGTGAGCGGGAGGGTATTAGCCTTCCGCTTATTGAGTTCGGCCAAGGATTTAAGGATATGTCGCCTGCTATCGACGCACTCGAAGCGGCGCTGCTTAATGATAAAATTGCGCACGCAATGCAGCCCGTTCTAACGATGTGTGCGGCGAACGCGGTGATAACAAAAGACCCGGCCGGAAACCGAAAGCTGGACAAGCACAAGGCAACAGGACGCATTGATGGCATGGCTGCTTTGACTATGGCGATTGGTGTGTTAAACTCCACAGTTGAAGCGCCAGAAGCCTTGTCGCCTTGGGAAGATTCAAACTATAGCATCATGGGCTAATTTAATGGCATGGTTTAAGAAAACCCCAGAAGTTCGATCAATGGAAAACCCCAATACTCCGGTAACGGCGCAAGCCGTAAACTGGGGCGGCAGTGCAGTCGCTGGCGTTAACGTCACGCTTGAAAATGCCCTTACCGTTCCCGCCGTCTGGGCCGCCGTCGAGTTTATCTCCGGCACCATCGCAAGCCTCCCTTTAAACGTCTACGAAAAAACAGAAACCGGTCGCGTTAAAATGACCTCCGGCTTGCAAACTGTTATCCATGACGCAGTGAATGATGAGACCAGCTCTTTCGATTGGCGCAAATATACGTTCGAGCGCATCCTAACCGGTGGTCGTTCAATCACTTATATTGAGCGCGCCAATGGAAGGGTGGTTAATCTTTGGCCGATGGACCCTGCCGACGTTACTATTAAGCGTTCGTCAAACCGGAAGACGTATGAATACAGCCCAGGCGGTGACGCTAAGCCAGTAACCTACGCGGCCAGCGAAATTATTGATATCTTTTTCTCGGTTGAGTCTGACGGCATTACATCAATAAGCCCAATCCTGACCAATAAAGATGCTATCGCCTTGGCAATCGCTGCAACGAATTACGGATCTAAATTCTTCAATAATGGCGGCGTGCCTCCTTTCGTGATGACCGGAAACTTCCAAACCGGGTCAGCATTGAACCGCGCCTCCAATGATTTACAGAATGCAATTCAACAACAGACTAAAGAGAACCGTTTAGCGTTAACGCTACCGGCTGGGCATGAGATTAAGCCAATTGGTGCAGACCCTGAAAAGTCGCAGCTGGTTGACCTGAAGCGCTTCCAAGTTGAAGAGATCGCGCGTATCTATTCTTTGCCACCAGTGTTCTTGCAAGACCTGACCCACGGCACGTTCAGCAATACAGAGCAGCAAGACCTACACCTTGTGAAACATACGCTGCGCCGCTGGATAACGCAGGTTGAGCAAGAGATGAACCTGAAGCTTTTCGGTCGCGATGAAGCGAAATTCTACGTTGAATTTAATCTTGATGGTCTGCTACGCGGTGATTTCTCGACTAGAATGAGCGGATACGCTACCGGCATACAGAACGCTATCCTGACGCCGAACGAGGCGCGGGCACAAGAGAACAGACCCGATAAAGACTTGGGTAACGATTTATTAGTCCAGGGTGCCACGGTGCCGCTGGGCCAACAGAAGATGGGTGACACAAATGTCTAAAGAAATCAGATCAGGTGAGCCGGTCGAGATTCGGGCGGAAGGCGATACAATCAGCGTAAGTGGATACGCTGCTGTTTTCAATTCCGAAACTATCATTGGCGGTTCATACCGTGAGCAGATTGCACCCGGTGCGTTTGCTGATGCTATTGGCCGCGATGACGTTATGTTCTTGATCAACCATGACGGGCTCCCAATGGCTCGCACTAAGTCGGGCACGCTAACCCTGGCAGAAGATGAGCGCGGACTGTATATGTCTGCTGAGCTTGATTCTAGTGACCCTGATGTGCGTGCGATCGTTCCGAAGATGAAGCGTGGCGATCTGGATAAAATGAGTTTCGCTTTTAGTCCTGAGGTGCAAAGCTGGGATGATTCGGGCGACATGCCTTTGCGCACTATCCGCCAGGCTAGTCTGTACGATGTTTCGATTGTTACATATCCGGCTTATCAGGATACCGACATCGGTCTGCGCTCGCTGAGTGAGTTTAGATCTGCGCAAGAAACCAAAGAAATAGAAAGCAACCCCGAGGCAATTGCCGCTCGGTTGCGCATGAAATTGGCATTGAGCCAATAATAATCGGCGGTTCCCGCTAATTATTGCCATCAAATCGCCCGTTGGCTGGGCATCAAAAAAGGCTTTAAAAATGGAAAATATCATCAAATTGCGGGAACAAATGGCTACCCTAGCCACTGAAGCCCGTTCGCAACTTGATACAATCACAGATGCTACTGATTCAAGCCGCGCCAAAGAAATCGAAGCACGTTTTGACGCTATCATGGTTGACCATGACAAGATCGGCGCGACTGTTGAGCGTGAAGTAAAACTGGCTGATGCTGAAGCCCGTGCAATCGAAGCCCGCCGCCCTAATGCTGGTGAAGCTGTTGCCGTTGCAGAAGCCCGCAAGTCTACCCCAGAATACAAAGAAGTATTTGAAAAGCAGTTGCGTTTCGGTTCTGCTGAGCTTGATTCTGAAGAGCGTTCAATCCTGCTGTCTGGAAAAGTCGAAGGCCGTGCTCAGTCTACTGCTCCAGGTTCAGCTGGTGGCTTCACAGTACCAGAAGGTTTCAGCGGTCAGATTGATCAGCAGATGGCAACTTGGGGACCAATGTGGGATGCCGCAATCGTTCGTGAATTGTCTACTTCTACGGGTAACGCTCTGCCTTGGCCTACAGTGAATGACACCGACAAGTCTGGTCGTCTCAAAGCTGAGAATGCTTCTGTCGATGATGACGGTTCTGATGATGTTGTTTTCTCTGAGAAAGTTTTGAATTCTTACGTTTTCGATACTGGCATGGTTCGCGTTCCTATCGAATTACTGCAAGATTCTGCTTTCAACATTGAGGCCCTGATGGGTGATTTGTTTGGTGAGCGTTTAGGCCGAGCTGCTAACACTGCTCTGACTACCGGCACCGGCACAAACCAGCCTAACGGCATTGTAACCGCTTCTGGCTTGGGTCTGACTTCTGCCGCCGTTGCTGCTGTTACATCTGACGAGCTGATTGATCTGTTTCACAGTGTCGATCCTGCTTATCGTATGTCTCCAAAATGTCGTTGGATGTTTAACGATTCTACTTTGGCAGCTATCCGTAAGCTTAAAGATGGTCAAGGCAACTACCTCTGGACCATGGGCGATGTTCGCACCGGTGAGCCAGACCAGTTCTTGGGCAAGCAGTACAGCGTAAACCAAGCGATGGCCTCTTTGGGCACTGGCAACAAGCCTGTGATCTTTGGTGACCTGTCACGCTATGTTGTTCGTAAGGTTCTGGGCTATCAGATGCTGACATTGCGTGAGCGTTATGCTGAAAACTTCCAAGTTGGAATGGTTGGCTTTAAGCGTTTCGACGGTGATTTGCTTAATGCAAACGCTGTTAAACACTTGATCAACGCCTAAATAATAGCGCCCAGAAATGGGCGCTTTTTTAAAGGATCTAAAGCAATGCTTATCAAATTATTAGTCAGCCGAGCGGGTGTTAATTTTTCACAAACCGCTGGTGATATTGTAGAAGTGGAAAACGCCGAGGCACTGCGCATGATTAGCGCTGGTCAGGCTGAAGCTTCAAAGAAAGAAACTATTGTTGAAACCGCAACCAAAAAAATCAAAGGTAAAAAATGACTCTTTTAGTTACGCTAATTACAGCAGCAGCAGCGCAACCCGTTAGTGTCGCTGAGTGTAAATCCGATTTAAGGATTGACGCAGGCGTGACTATTGAAGACGATTTGATTTCTGATTACATTGACGCGGCGGCGCGCTACTGTTCCGAAGTTACGGGCCGAAAGCTTATTTCCGAAACCTGGAAATATGGCATTGGTAACGAGCCGGGCAAATTTGTTGCGACTCCGTTTAAGCCGGTGTTTAATTCGTTTCAGCCGATCGAGTTACCATTTACTCCGGTCTCTGCGATCGTGGAAGTTCAGTATTTCGATGCTGATAACGTTTCGCAGGTTTTAAACCTAGCTGATTTCTACCTGTACAACTATGACCAAAGCTCTGTTTTAGCGCCGGTCCTTAATTACGAATGGCCGTCCTTTTACGAACGACGAGACGCCCTAAACATCACGTTCACGACAGGCTACGGTGCAACCGGTGCTGACGTACCAAGCAACATCAAACGCGCCATACGGCTTCTTGTGGCGCACTGGTACGAACAGCGAATGGCCGTTACCGTTGGTCAGTCTGCTATGCCTATTCCGTTCGGTGTTGACGCGATGTTAAACGTCGACCGCACCGGCTGGGTGGCATAATGTTTAGGCCTGGCGAGCTAGACCAGCGCGTTACAGTGCAGCGCCAGACGCTAACGCAAGATGGCCTCGGTGGTGATACGTTAGCCTGGGTTGACCAGGGCGCGTACTGGTGCCATGTACGGCCCTTGTCGGGGCGTGAGTCTACAGGGTTTGACCAATTGCAGGGCGAAGCGGCTTATATGTTCGTTTTCCGCAATGGCATCTCATTGCTAGACTCTGACCGACTAGACTGGCAGGGCGATCAGTTTAATATTACGCTGAGAAAGCAGCCTAAAACCCGCGCGCTTTATATTGAAGTAACGGCCGAGCGTGGCGTGGCGCAATGAACATGAAAAGCGGCGTCGAGGTGCTGGGCATTAATGAAATCAATAAGATTCTTAATGAGCTAGTACCGCGCGAAGCCAACAACTTATCAAAAGCTCTGATATTTGGATTGGCCCAACATGCTGCCAAAGAGTTTAAAATAAGGGTTCCGTCTGAAACCGGAAACCTAAAGCGATCAATAAAGGCCGTTCGTGGCCGATCGTTTCCTGGCAAGCCTATTTCATACGTCAAGGCATCAAAAGGCAAGCGTACAAAAGGCGGCGGGTTCTATTGGCGTTTTGTGGAATACGGAATCGGCGGTAAGAACCCGCAAGGTGAGCAGCCCTTTGTAAGGCCAGCGCTTCTGAAGATGACAGCAGAGATGCCTAAAATAGTGGATGAAGTATTTACCCAGAAGCTTGCAGGTGCTGTTAAGCGGGCCAAAAAAAGGATAGCGAAACGTGGCTAGTTTTGAAACAGCAGTACAAAAAGCGATATATGAAAAACTTGTCGCAAATGCTGATATAATCAGCAACGCAATACCGGTATATGATGCAGTGCCGCAACCTGATACGGTTGAGAATACGGACTTTCCATACATCGTGATTGGTGAAGATAGCCACGCGGCGCTTGATACCGACACCGAAAATATGAATATGGTTTCTATTACCATTCATACCTGGAGCCGATACCGAGGCCGGGCAGAAACCAAAGAAATACAGGGTTATATTTACAACAGTTTACAGCGGGCGGCACTGAGTCAGCCGGGCTTTAAATTTGTAACTATAATGCAATCAGGATCTGAGTCTTTTTTGGACTCTGACGGTTTGACCCGCCATGGTGTTCAAACATTTACTTTAATAATCGAGGAGATTTAACATGGCCGCAGCAGCTTCACGTGACCTAATCATTAAGAAGAACGCCGTACGCTGGTTGGGCATTACGTCCAAAGGCGTTAGCATTGCAAAAGAAGCGATCGACATTACTTCCGATGAAGATAATGGCTACCGTACCTTGCTGGATGACGTCGGCAGTAAAACCCTGGACATTAGTTTCAGCGGCGTTACTAAAGACACCACTATCCGCACGCTTATTAACACTGATGGCTCGCAGCTTTATACCGACATCACTGTCGAATTTCCACCGGTCGGCGCGCAGACTACTGGCGACACCATTAGTGGTAGTTTCTTTTTGAACAGCGTTAGCGAAACTGGCGGCGATTCAAACGGAACGATTAGTTTTGACGGTGCTTTGCAGTCGTCGGGCGAATGGACTTATACGGCTGGAGCTTAATTTTGAGCATATTTCAGGACGTTACAATGACATGGAAGGGCACTGATTACACGGTGCCCGCATCTGGAATAATGCGCCTTATTGCTAAAGTTGAGGGCGAGATTAGCCTTCAACAGCTAACCCAAGCAGGCGGGCCACCACTGGCCGCTTTGTCTATGGGTTACGCAGTAGCACTGCAACACGCTGGAGCACGCGGTGTGATTGCTGAGGACGTATACGCAGCATTATTCAAAACAGGTTCAGCCGAAATGGTTGGCCAGGCTGTTACATCATTATTAATGATGATGATGCCGCCTGAGTCATATCAGCCGCAAGGTGATGAGCCAAAAAAGCCGCAAGCCAAGGCAACGAAAAAACGAACGGGAACGTCGAGCAAGGCTACCAGATAGCAATTGGATGGGGCTTGGCCCCGTCGGAGTTTTGGCAGTTACACCCGACCGAATTCTGGTGGTATGCAAAGGCCAGAAATCCGGAGGCATTTAAAGAACCTCAAAGCGTAAGATTAACTAGATTATTAGAAGAGGGTTTTTGATGGCCAGCGAAGCAGACATATTAGTAAAATTTGGCGCTGATGTTGGGCCGTTAAAAAAGGGCGCAAAAAGCGCGAGCACCTCAATTGCAGGTGTTGGAACAGCCGCCGCCAATAATGCTAAGAAAATGGCAGCCCTTGGCGCGGTTGCAGCCGTTGCAGGCGCGGCGCTTGGCATTAAGCTTGTCAGTGCTTCAATGTCGGCAATAGACGTTCAGGCGAAGCTTGCAAAGCAATTAGATACTTCCTCCAAAAGCATAGCTAACCTAGAGTTAGCCGCATCCCTTTCCGGTATTTCGATTAATGATGTTGCCACAGCGGCGAAAGCGTTAAACGTTAAACTGGCAGACGCAGCGGGTGGAACGGGCACGGCTGTTGAGGTTTTAAAAGACCTAGGCTTGACCGTCAAAGACTTAGCGGTGATGGATCTTGACGAGAAGATCGGCGCGCTAAACAAGGCTATCAAAGAAAACATTGACCCAACTGAACAGGCAGCTTACGCGGCGGACCTATTTGGTACGCGGGCCGGTGCTGCAATAGCAATGCTGGATTCTGAAACAATCAAAAGCGCGTCTGACCAGATTGAGCGGTTTGGGCTTGCTATTAGTGATATTGATGCCGCAAAAGTTGAAGCGGCAAACGATGCAATCGAGATTCTAAAGCGATCAACCGATGGCCTAGTTCAGCAGTTTACTGTCGCGCTTGCTCCGGCGATAGAGGCCGCTGCTAACGTTCTGTCAGAGCAGTTTGTTTCAGCTAGTGGGGATATGCAGTCAGGCGTTCAAGACGCGGCAAAAGCAGCCGTGGAGTCTTTTGCGACAATACTAGAAAGCGCAGGGGCGATGGTTGGCTTTGTAGAAGATAACCCGGATTTCGCAAAGTTCGGAGTTATTGGCTATATGCTCTGGGGCAAAAAAGGGTTATTGATTGGCGCTACAATAGGCGCAACTTTCGACCTAGTTAAAGAAAAGATGCTTGAGCTAGGCTTGATCGGCGTTGACCCAGCAATCGAACAGATTGAGGTTTTAGAAGAGAAAATTGCACGATTTGCTAAAAATATGGTTGCTGTCGGTGCAAGTACAAAGCTCGGAGAAAAAGAACAGCAAGACAGAATGACAAATTATGCTAACAAAATTGCAGAAGCAACGATTGAGATTAATGGATTAAAAAAGGCATCTGGCGAAAGTGAAGGCACCCTTTCTCTGTTAGATCAATTGTTTGGAGATTCTGAAGAAAGCGCAAATACATACAGTACCTCAATTAAAAATGTCGCCGCAGCTTTGCGAGAAGCAGCCGGAGCGATGGGTGGTGGAACAGAAGGCGCAACTTTGCTCCCTGATTTGGGAGCTATTGACCCAGAAAAAGATCCGTTAGTTTTAAGCAATCGCCAAAAGCTTGAAATAATGAAAATGGATTATGCCGAATACGAATCATATCTTTC
>Ga0208544_10003110_pt1 | contig 10534 bp, 16 predicted proteins | sample DEB08_DNA_9_FD_184526 | JGI IMG/M metagenome (GOLD analysis project Ga0208544, IMG submission 184526) | Aqueous microbial communities from the Delaware River and Bay under freshwater to marine salinity gradient to study organic matter... | ecosystem: Environmental > Aquatic > Marine > Coastal ...
CCCCAAAACCCCAAAACCCCAAAACCCCAAAACCCCAAAACCCCTTGTGACGTAAGCAATAAAATTTGAGTTTGATATAAATTGTATGAATAATTTCTGTTCTTAAAGAGTGCTTGATGTTTTAATTTGCTGAGAACATCATTTGCGGGACTGGCACTATAAAAGGCCGCGTTTGCACAATTTCTATAATTATAAATATCTATTGCAAAAAGAAACACAAGTTCCTTTCACCAGATGGATATCGATAATACTAGGCGAAAATCTATCGCCGTAGACCATACTACTAACTTTGGCGCTTTGCTCAGAGGAAAAGGTAGTGCCAGCGTTGCCATTCGCAAGAACCCTGCACAGCCTCTTCTCGACGCCAACACCTTGTCCTTGTCTATAAAGGAAGGTGTTGATAAAAGCGACAAAAAGTTCAAAAAGCCTCTCAGCACCACACAAAGGCTGCACTGCTTCTGGACAAACTCGCACGTCGAAAGATGGCTATTTATCCTAGTGGCCACAGCAGCATTCTACCCGACTCTGGTATCGACGATTCTTGTGACTCTCGCTTACGTCTTGCTCTCCTTCGAGCTCGGCTGCACTAAGTGTGCCTTCACCTCCTTTGTCAACGTCCCTTAGAGACTACTTTTCCAGAAGCGTGTGGCCCAATTCCTCACCGGCTTGCTGGTCGTCTTCTCGATCTGGAAGCTAGTGATCATGACGGGACTCACTGGCGAGAACGTCCAAAAGTACGACGTGCTCGACAAGACCTGGGGCATCTACCTCAAGGGCAACTTGCCCCTCGGCCCCGACTCCTACATCGATTGGTTCCAATCCTATACTTTCGAGCTCGTCGCCCTCCTCTCCTTCGTTATGATTTGGTACCGCAGTGCCACTCTTTACAGCCAAGGAGTTGTCAGAGGTCTTCCTAAGCTCGCCCCTTACGTGTACCTGAACAGCGGGGAGTACGGCGCGTCGCGCAGAACTCAACTCGTGTTCTTCGGATTCTTTGCTATCTACGAGATCTTCCTCGTGCCCAACCTCCTCGAGTTCCCCATCCTCCTCATCTTGATGATCCAGATTATTGTGGTCTCGATCGAAAGGACGGAGCTCAAGCAGGAAGAGAAGGTGGAAGAGCCCTGTGACGACTTCCAGCGCGCTCCTAAGAAAAGATGGTGCACCAACGCCAAGTTGACTACCTTTTTGGTCTCCCTCATCAAGGCCTTCCTTATCCTGTAGGTCTTCGAGTACCTCTTCGTTCATATTGCCAGCATCAAAGCTGAAATTATTGAGCGCAAAGAAGACGACTTTGAAGGCACCAATAGCCTCATTCTGTGGATCTTCCGCGTACTCGGTCACGTCTCCTACCAGAGCTCCGAAAACTTCGACCGCGCCTTCGTCATTGAGCACATGGTTGTCACCATGATCACCATCTTCTTCGCCGAGACTTACCTTAAGGCCAAGACTGCCCACTACAATCATCTTAAGGTGCTCGAAGAGGAAGCAGAAAGAAGAAGAAATCAACCATCTTTCGGCTTTGATAACCTTGTCCAAGCCAAGGCCGAAATCGATGAGCTCACTTTTTACAAGAACCAGTCGAAGACGTGCAGCGGCAAGCTTATCCAGACAATTTCTGCGGTGCTCGGTCGTGATGACTACGGCAGAGATGAATTCTTAAGCGATGTCGTCGAAAACCTTCCCATTTTTCTTCTCTGGATCCTCAGATTCCAAGTCGGCTTTTTGGCTTACATGTACAACTCCTACGTTGGCTTCTACCACCTGTGCTGGGTGCTGCTTTCCTTCATTTTGCCTACCCAGTTCTTCTTTGGAGCCTCCATCCTCATCTTCTACCCCATCGTGATCGCTGAGTTCGTAGTCCTCTACCTCTCAAACATCCCCAACTTCGCGGACACTGCCTTCTTCGATAAGACCTTCATGAACCAGTACAAGATGCAGATGAAGACTCCCACCCTTGAACTCGCGTTCATGTTCTCCGGAGTCCTTTTCACCTCCTTGATGATCCCTGCGTTCATAAATCTGCGCGCATACGCTAAGGCTACCGAAGTCGACAAGTCCCAAACCTTCCTCACGGCAAGAATCATGTCGAATGAGTACTCGACCTTCTGGAAGTTCCTGACCATCTTCCTCTTGAACTTGCACACCTACGTGCTGTTCACGATGCTGTTCATTGGCGCCTCGAGCTTCAACATGTTCCAGCTCGGATGCATGTTCTTCTTCATCACCTACACCGCTTCGGAGTGGCTGTTCAGAAAGACATCCATCCTGCTTCCCATCTTCGTTTCCTTCTTCATCGCCGTTCAGTACTACTGGTCCCTGGTGTACTCCAAGTTTGACGTTGATGAAGAATTCAACAAAAGAGACTTCTTCCACGTTGTCGACGGCTGGACCCCTCCCGAAGACAGCACTGAGTTCTACTGGGCTCGTACTGCCAACTGGCAGCTCTTCATTCTGCTCGCCGTTGTCTCTTCCCTGCATCTCATCAACACCTAATTCCCAGACGCCGTTCAAAACCGTGAGTACCTCCGTGCCTGCGACGAGAACATCACCTAGAGATTCCCTGTTGGAACCAAGTGGGCTAAACGTGTGGGCAGCATCTTCTACCAGGCTATGATCTACATCGTGCTGGTCGCGATGGCCGTCGGCCTCCTGCGCCAGGAGCCCCACATCATCAACCTCGTGTACGTGATGCTCTTCCTGATCAACTTCGGTGTCATTGCCACCGCTGTCAAGAAATCAGACTACATAACCTGTGTGACCCTCGCGAAGATCATCAAGTTCTGGTCTGCGATCGTCGTCTTCACTATCACTACCTACTGTATCGTCCGCTTTGAGTGGGTCAAGTCCGGCTTAGATGAGTACGCTCTTAAAAAGAAAGAAGAAGGCACATATTTCTTCTGGAACAACTTGTCGCTCTTCGGCTTATTCGAAGACGAGGACAGACAAGTCAACGCAATCAAGCTTAACGTGGTCTACCTGATCATCGGTACCCTCCTCCAAAACTACTTCACTGAGCTGATCCGTTCTGAGGACGACCTCGACCTCTTTGACTGGGAGAACGCGTTCAAAACGAAGGAATCCGTCGATGAAGCATTCGAGAAGGTCCGCTTCACTGCTGAATACCGCGCCTGGAAATGGCACTCGTGGTGGAGTTGGATGGACAGCTTCTGCTTGTTCTCGTTCATCGTGACCAACACCGTTATTGTGTTCTACGCCATCAACACCCAGATCAATCTCTACTTTGGTTTCATGCTTAGTATCATTGTCTACGCGTACCTTTCCTCGTCCAAGACCTTTTACCAGTCGCACACGGCTGGTGACTCTGGTGACGACGGTCAAGATATCAAGGACGTGCACTACGACCTCCAGGAAGCAGCCGATGCCTCCCGCAACTACAAAAAGACGTTTGGCGATCTCTTCCTGAGATTGAGAATGAAGGTCTGGAAAATCCAGTATTTTGTTACTCTTGTCTTCCTAATCGCTGGCTACCTCACGCCCCTCATTGACGGCTTCGTCGACAAGGACGGCAAGAACGTTGAAGTGTTCAAGGCCATGAGATTCTACTTCTACTGGATCGGTCTGTACTACCCAACCAGCTTGTAGAGTACCATGCAACTAATTCAGCCTGGACACGTCGTCTTCCTCTTCATCATCTTCTAGAAGCAGACCCAGAACTGGCTCTACAACAGAGGTGGTCTTACCATGAGCGACGTCAAGAACTTCACCAAGCTTGACTACTACAGATCATTGAATGAGCAAGGTGTCAAGCTGTTGCCCGTCGTTGCCAACGACTACAAGAACTACGACCAAGTCATGTTCTAAGTCGCCGAAGAGAAGAGCGCTGCTGAGCAACGATTCGGTGAAGCTGCTGCCCCTGCCAAGGAGCAGAAACTTTCCGACCTGTACTCGAAAACCAAGTCCGAGGTCGGCATCGAAATCAAAAACAGGAAGTCTTTCATTGCGAGCGACAAATGGAAGAGTGAAGACATTGTGAACTCTATTGTGGCCGCCTGGAAGTTTGCCAAAGTCAGCCACAGAAGAGCAACCCTATCAGTTGTCTAAGACGCCTTATTCGGAGAAGTTTTATCTAAATCGGTCGTCAGCAAGAATGTCTAGTTTGACAAGCTTAACGAGAGTGAATTTGACGCTTTCGTCGATATTATCACCCAGGTGTTCGGCATTGACTTTGCATCGAAAGCTTTCACCTTCGAAAAGTTGAGTGTAATGGTTGAAATTGCCGAGAACGGTATCAACGAGTCCCAAGCATCATCGTTCGTAAAGAAAGACATTGTCATTTACTTGAGCGCCAAGGACCGTATTGAAGAGATCATCGTCGAAGAAGGCTTGTTCGATGAGGCATATATTCCCTTCTTGCCCGTGAGCTTCGTCGACAGGTACGTCAAAACCCAAGAACAAGAGCTCAGCATTGAGTTCCTTGACAAGCTCCAACGTCTCTACAACGTTGATTTCAAGCAGCTTGCTGAGAATAACGAGTTCGAAGGCTATGAACGCCAAGAAGGTGACAAGGATGGAGGCGAAAAGCCCGTCCACGTTGCCCGCATTAACCAATCAATTGCCTCTCGTGGTGAGCTTGACTAGGAGCCTGGAGCTACTCAGGCTGCTGCTGAAAACGCCAAGTCCGACGAATCAGTTGAGAAAGATAGCGACCTGCTCACTCAGACTCCTGAGTACTCTGCAAACAAGTTGGAAGACGAGAACAAAGCGGCCTACGAGGCAAGAGTCAAGACCTGGAAGGTTGAACTCGCACACACGATCCGCAAGGCCAAGCAGACCATCGAACTGCAGGTGCTGAAGAACGAGTTGAAAGACATGGTTGACAGAAAATACGCTTACGAGTTCATTTTCGGTGTCAAGAAGGTCGTTGAGCAGTGCACCTTGCTTCTGTTGCTGACCTCTGTTGTCCTCAAGTGCAACATTATTTCGCTCTTTTACTTGATTCCTGTGATCGTGTACCTGAGATCAAGAGTCAAGGTTTACGCCATGATGAACCAGAGTTACTTCCTGAGTGTGGGAATTGTGATCCAGTACGGACTGTACTTGCTCAATTTGACCTCGGTGAGTGCCTACACTCCTTTCCCCGATGCCCCTTACCCTTCAGCCGAAGTCCCCTCGGGCATCTACAACATCCCTGTCTTCTACAAGCTCGCTTGGGGAAGAGATATGATTAACGCCTACTTCTTCGCGCTTGGTGTCGAGCAAACCACCCTCAAGAACTTGTGGCTCGATGTGTTCAACCTTATCGTTGTCAACTGCTACCTCTTCTATTACAGAAACCCCGTTCTTCAGAGAACTGCCGCCTCTTACACCTGGGACAAGGCCCATCAGCGCATGACCAAGGAAAGAAAGCACAAAGAGGTTTGCTTAGAATAAATCAAGTTCAGTGAACTCAATTTAGCCAAACGGTCCGCCCAAGCAGACGGTTAGGAGTGGAATGAGCAAATTGAGCGCAAGTGGTCTGAAGACTTCGATGAAGCTTGGAACGAAGAAAGGGAAAAAGAGTACCAACACTTCGAGTTCAACTTCGAGAGAGACGAAGCTGAAGAGCAAGCCAAGGGTGAGTACTACTACCAAATCAACTTCTCGTAGAAGCTCGAAAGATTCCACGAGTTGATGCAAAAGATCTACCCCGATGAGATCAACATGCAAAGCGGAACGCGTCTCACCTAGTCGAATTAACGCCTTCGCGAACTCAAGATGAGATCTCCTTACTACCAGGTCTTCAAGAACGGCAAAGTGCTGATCTTCACCACGTGGCACATCTTGACCCTCGTGCTCATTCTTTTGATGGCCATGCTGAGAGGATCTCTGATCTCTTTCGGTTATGTCCTCATGATGGTTCCCTTCTTGAAGGAGTCAGCAAATGTCTTGTAGCAGCACAAGAACTACTTGGCGTAGCAGCAGGAGATTGACCTTTTGCAAAACGGAGACCCTGAAGACGAAAGCCTCTCCGAAGAGGACCAGCAACGTATCATGGAATTCAGAGGCAAATCCGAAAAGGAGCAAGCATAGGCAATCGCTGCGGTTGTTGATGCTCACACCTGGGCTTTCGTGAAACTGATTAAGTACCTCTCCTGGTACTCGTTCCTCGACTTTACTTCCCAGGTTATCTACCAGATGCCTTTCATTCAGGAGAACCTCAACTTGGAGTATCTCGGATGGAGAAAGGTGTACGTCTACGACATCAACACCTTGAACTACGACTACATGGTCAACAACCCCGACTCTTACGCCGGAATCACGCTTGACATAGAGAACGCCATACTTCAGTGCCTGAACTGCCTGATCATGTGCGCCATCTCAACCCAGGCTGAAATCTTTAAGTCCCGTGGCTACGAAGAATTCATTCAGGAAAAGAAAGGTCTTGACGAGCTGAACGAGCTCGCTAACATGAAGAAGTTCGCCATCACCTTCAACTACAACAACCTTAAGCTCATGAAGATCTTGGCTATCTAGAAGACCAAGCAACAGATTTTGGGCACTGTTGAGCGCATCAAGTTGAATGTCTTCCTCTGGAGAAAGGCTCAATAGCGCTCCCTTGTCGAAGAGTACTTGCACCAGTTTGGCCAGGTTGACGAGCATAGATTAAACAACTTGAAGCCCAAGAAGGATCAAGTCAACGAACCCCTGTTGCTAAATGGAGAGGACGAAGCTGAAACTCCCCAGACTGAAGAGTTTGCCAAGGTTCCCCTCTTGAACCGTGAAGTCGAAGACATGAAAAAACATTTCCCTTCGGAATTCGTTGAAAACGACGAATCGGCTGCAAGGAAGTTGTTCAACGATTTCCTCTACCGCTCGGTTTAGAAGATGGACAACGAAGACGAAACCGCCTTTAACAAACGCATGAGAGACCTTCTGAGCAAGATGATCAAGGAGGCCAAGATCAAGAAAGAGCAGGAGATTGAAGCGAGAGTTCCTTTCATTATCGAGTACTACTTGCCTCGACGTGCTCGTATTTATCTGTGGCTCATGAGCTACACTAACCAGCTCATCTTTATTCACAAAGTCAAGTTCATGGACAAGATTTTGAAAGACGTGCGAACTGGAAAGTCGTTGATCGAGACTGACCTCGAGCAGACCATCAGGTACGATTTGTCCGCTTACGTGAGCAGAGGTGCCAAGTGGCCTGAGAAGCTCTGGGATGTCCCTGAGGGCTTCGACTGGTAGAAGGACTTGCGCTAGACAGCTGACTACTGCTCGTGGCGTCACATCTCGTTCAGAATCTTCGCTGCCATCTTCCGTGTGATCATCTCCAACACCATGAACACGGCCTACTTTGCTATGGTGTTCTCACTCTTCACTAACGCTGGTATTGTTTCCATCGTGTACCCCTTCCTTGTGTTCGGATACGCCCTGCTTGAAGAGACCAGACCTAGCCAGAAGTTCTGGAACTAGGTTCTTTCTTACTCCATGGTCGTCATCTCCCTCAAGTTCCTGATCAACTTGAGCATCATGACCTACCTTTTGGAAGACTCCTTCTACCACACGCTGAATGCTTTCATGAAGTTTGGTCTTCACAACATCACCGAAGACTAGAGCATGCTCAGGTACATGGCCCCTGAGTTGATGGTCATCACTGCCGTCCTGTGGCACCAGATCGTGTCTCAGTTCTACGGCCTCTACGACAAAACTGAACGCGATGTTGAGGACGTTCCCCAGTCTATCAGACGTATCTTCACCTGGTAAAACTTCACTGAATACGAGCAGAAGCCCGATGCAGCTGAAGCGAAGGTTGAAGGAGAAGAAGAAGAAGAAGAACAGAAAGCTGAGGATAAGTCTCAAGAGGTTAGGGCCTCAGAGACGTCTAAAGTTGAACCAGAGGTGCAAGAGCCTGCTGTGGCTGCCGAGCCTGACCAAAGCGCTGGCGAGAACAACGAGCCCGCCACTGACAGAAGTGCTTACTTCGAGCGCCTGTTCCCCAACGTGCAGCAGTAGAAGCCCGGTAAGGACTACTACGGTACGCTGATGGTCGTCCAATTTATCCTGTGTGTGTTCCTGATCTACAACTTCAACAAGTTCGGCGCCCAGGGTCCCTTCGAAGAGACCAACATCTTCAAGACCGAGATGGTTGTGATCCTGTTCTACATGATCCTTACAATCATCCTCGAGAGATACGTCGCTAGAACTGACACTCGTGTTTAGAAGTAGAAGAACGCCCAGCTGACCAAGAACATGAAGTTTGAAGATTGGATGCTCTTCAAGAAGTCTTGGACCTCCTCCTCTCTTCCCAGTCGCAAAGACTACGCTCATGAGTATGTTGAAAGGCCTGCTGATGAGAACCAAGGTGAATCTGAGCTCAAATAGAAGGTCTTGGTCGAAAAGTCTTCGATTGACGAGAAGTATGACCGTCAATACGTGACTGAGTTTGTGCTTCAAAAGCTTCGTTTCCAAGACCTTGGAGACATGGAGCACTTGAAGGCTTTGAACAGACTGAAGGAGACGCAGGACGTTCAGATCGAGGAGTCTGAGACTGCCGTCACCAAGCAGCAAACATTAAAGTTCTGGCTTCACTGGACCAACCTGATCTTGATTCACATCTACGTGTTCTGGTACCTGCCCATCGAGTCGAACATCAAATTGTACGGCGAGCCCGCGTGCGGACCCGACATGATCTACGGATGCAGAGAGTTCCGCGACAGTTACTACTTGAAGTGGTTCTACGTTCTCTACTGCTGGTACTTCTACCTCTCCGCCAGACAAATCAGTCAAGGTCTTCCTTCGTACAAGCGCGCCTCTTCTATGATGCAATGGGAAGGCAACGACATTGACTACTCTGGTGACTACGGCAATGCCCTTCATCAGCTGTTCGTGACGCTGCCCCTTGCTCAAGAAATCAGAGGTCTGCTCGACTTCTCCATGTCGTACACCGCCCTCGACATGTTCCAGACCATGCAGCTGTTCCAGTACCACTCCGACTTCTACCTAGTCAAGACCGCCAACACCGGCTACAACCCAATGTAGCTTGGCAAGAACGTGTCAGGTTTCGGGAGATGGTGCTGCGGATACGTCTGCACAGCGTTCATGTTGACTTTCTTGGTTGGACCCTTCTTCATGTTCTCCGCGTTGGGAGGCATGACCAACTACAACCCTGTCAAGACCTCGAACGTGCAATTCTGGATCAACATCAACGAGACTACCAACATGTATGATGGTCCCACGGATGGAGTATTCAACCCTGCTAAAGGTGGAATGTCTTCCTACCCCTACAAGATCTACGATAACGAGTCCCCCGCTATGTACGATTTTGACCAGACGGAGCTTGAGGAAGGTGGCTACTCTAAATTCACTGAGACCAAGTTCTTCTCTCCGGAGCAGATTCAGAAGATCAGCCCCGCGTACTACTCTGACACCGCTTGGATCGCCTCTGATGATGTTAGATAGAATCTGAACAAGTACGTCTGCATAGCTTACATCAAAGCCCATGAGAAAACGGTTGGCGAAGGTCACACTCATGAGCTTGAAAAAGAAGCTGCTTACAAGAAGTGCTCTCCGTTCCAAAAGGATGCTGACAACACCAAGAGCGTTACAATTGGGTTTGAGCTCAAGTACACCTTCGACAGAGAAGTAAGTGTTTTTAATTTTTCGCAATAACCTTCGTGTTTTCATTCTTTAGGGTCCCGTTGCTGCCAAAACCGCTGCAGGAAGCCAGAGTAGAGTATTCAACTCCACGGACAACACCGATGTCCAGCTACTCGGCAACTTCATGTCGGTCGTCGGCAACAACTGCAAAGATGGCCAGAAGAACTCTGTCAGTCTTTACATCTCAGACTTCTTCAACGAAATTATTATGTTGAAGGACACCACTGATGTCGCTCCTCTTGAGCCAGGTTTGAAGAAGGAGTAAGATGACGCGCCTGATCGTACCCTCGTGCTGACGTACAAGTGCAAGGACCAGTGGGCAATCGGCCAGTTGTTCGAAGACATGGAGACGCACGTGGAGGACAAAGATATCATTGAGCCCATCCAGTTTATCGTGTTCTCGCAGCAGATCGCGGTCGGATTCATCCAAGGATACTCGATCTTGACCTTCTACACCGGTATCATCCTGATCTTCGGTATGTACATGAGACCCATCTACATCTTCCTCACCCAGAGAGCGTACATCTACGAGGTCAACTACCCCGATGCCATTCTCCGTCTGTGCGAGTCTGTGCATCTCATGAGACACCAGGAAGATCTCAGGAATGAGGAAATCAACTACAGAATACTTCTTGAAATCCTGCGTTCGCCAGAGCTCCTTAAGTCGTTGACAGGCAGCAATCTCAAGGGTGGAGCATTTGCTCCTTCCGACAACGAGAGAGACCCCGCCTACAACATCCCTAAGGCTTTCAAGTGAGCTCGCGAATTGTATGCAGTGCTACTTAATAGAGTAGATTTATGTACTTTAACTTTGTAGTAACGAAAAATCAGTTTATAATATATACTTGCTCTTCCTTTTCATTTATATACTCAAATAAATCCCATTATTAATAATCTCGCGAATTAAGTGTTATGGGGTTTTGGGGTTTTGGGG
>Ga0208544_10003111_pt1 | contig 10532 bp, 7 predicted proteins | sample DEB08_DNA_9_FD_184526 | JGI IMG/M metagenome (GOLD analysis project Ga0208544, IMG submission 184526) | Aqueous microbial communities from the Delaware River and Bay under freshwater to marine salinity gradient to study organic matter... | ecosystem: Environmental > Aquatic > Marine > Coastal ...
AAGAATAATTTGCGTAGTAGTTTTCAATTGGATTTATAGCTCCGGAAACTACAGAAATTACAACTTTATTCTCACCGCCACGTAACACTTGAAAAATTGTTCCATCTACGCTTTCGTAACCTCTATTTGTATCTGGATTTGTGATAAATATCTGGTTTATTTCGCCCGTGCTGACAGTTGATGTGTTGGCCTCTTGAAATATCGGTATGTAACCGCGCGTGTTGTACTTATCAAACTCAAATTCGGTTAGCGAGTACATGTATTTCCAAACATACCCATCGCCAGTTTCATAAATTTGATCTGGAGTGACATCACTATAATTTGGTGCATTTATTGATTCTGAACCATAATTATTAAACAAGCATTTATAAACTTTATAATCGCCAGTTTCATTATTTTCTGGGTATACTACCGCATAATATTTTTGATCGGCTAGATCTGTCTGATCATCATACTGAGTATAAATTGTATTTTGCTGCCACGGATAATTTCTTATTGCATGATAAACTTCTTCTGGATCAATTCTTTTACCGAATACTGTTCTTTCTAAAAGGGATTTCATAGAAGATGCACTGCTCGTGGTTAATTCATCTTGATCGTGTGAAGCAAACAAATAATAGTTACCAGTTTGCACATCATCAATAAAAAGCTTTGCCACATCAGTTCTAAATTTGCTTGTTATGTCAGTCATTTTTCCCTCAACATTTTAGTATATTTATAAAAAAAGTTATAATTCTATTGCTATATCAGAAGAAAGAACAATTTTCAATTCTTCTTCAAAGTTGAATTTACCAAACACCTTTGTTCCTGCGACATGAGTTATTTCTTTAAGCGGCTTTTCATAAGTTTCGATTCCAATTTTTGATTGTATTTCATAAGAATATTCTTGATAGTAATCGCTGTCGTGTATAAACTTTCCTGATATGAAATATTCATCTATACCGTCTGCAGCTGCCGTCTTGATGTATCCATTCAAATGAGAATTCAAAGAAGACCAAAATCCGCCAGTAGATCCTTGATTTTTGGCAGATATAATACCCTTTGCTGCTATATTCCCAGCCGGATCTATAATGTTAGCTTCAATGCCGTTAATATATCCATAGCCAGAATCTATTATTTTAACGTTTGTTATTTTTCCGACTGCAAATTCTGTATCTGCATTAATCGTAGAATTAAAACCAGCTATTTCTGAATTAAAGTCTGTAGATAACGAAACGATATTCCATTGATATCCTCCAAATTCTATTGGAGTAATAGAATCAAAGCCGTAATATGTATATGGCCTTACAGTAATTGTATTATCTACCAAGCCTAAAACTTTAGCGACTATACCGTTTTGCAATATTTCGCTTCCAATTCCTAACGTTGCTGGTACTGCTTCAAGCGTTATTTGTTGCAAGCGGCGCGAAAATAACGATATTCTAGTATCAAACGCTGCAGCAAACACGTCATTAACATAATCAGCTCCAGGATTTATATTATCAAATCTTACTATAGTACCCAATTCAACGGGCGTAAGATCAAACGCGTCTTCAAGCAGAGTATTAATTGTAATAGGATCCGTATTCCCGGACATTGGTATTAAAGCCGGCGATGAGTTGTAGTTTAGTGCATCGAGCGTAACATCTGTAAAGTTTCCAATTACGTCAAAAATAAGAGATACGGTTTCTTCATTAGTTATTTCGCCAACTATAACATCTGATGTATTTGCAGTATCTGGATAAAGAGCTCCAGGAGAAGTTTCATTTTTTGCTACAATTCGTATCAAAGTTTCGCCAGATAAATCTTGAATGTCGACATTAACGTCTCTATCAGTTGTTGATATTACGATAGTGTTGCTTTCAACAAATTCATCTCCAGACTCCATTCTTACACCGATAGATATATCATTTTGACCAATCACTGCGCCGCGGTTGCCTAAATTATCTTCTAAAGTTTCGAGTAACTCAAATTTGCCACCCTCATTATCTAAAAATATAATTTGGTTTGATACTAATAATTTGGTGCTATCTATTGAATAACCCCATCCTCCGTCTTCAACAGAATAAGAAACCACGCCGGTAAAGTTTTCTGTCACGCCAGTAATCAGCCCCTTTGCACCAAAACCATCCGGAGAAGTTTGAAATGTTACCAAGTCCCCGATATTGTTCCCAGTAGTGCCGTTATAGCTATTATTAATTTCAATTGATGTGAATGAGCCGTACATTTTTCCAAAGTTTATAGGAATACCATCTATTTCACATATTATACCTTCAGATCCTATAAATTCTCCAGTATTATCGTTTACAAATATTATAGGAGTAAATGAATTGTTTAATATAACAAAATTTATTTTATCTACAGTAGCTCGGGCTCTTGAAGTTTCACCAACGATTGTTTTGCCTATTATATCTGCATATGTATACGTGGTATCAGTTTTAGTAGAATTAAATAGTCCAGAATTGGGAGATAGCTGTAGATAGTTGCCGCTTTTCCATTCAGAATCTGATGGCTTGAATATATTTTTAGAGGGATAGTAAACTTTAATACTCTCATTGTAAAAAAGAGTAAAGAACAATTCTAAACCCTCTACAGTTCCTTTGCGGCGATATAATCCTAAAATATTTTTAACTACTATTCTGATAGTTTGGCTATCAAATGGCAATTCAGATAGATACTTATTTTTGTAAAACAGTAGCATTCTTTCAAGTGTTGTATCAATATCGCGGTATTCAAACATTCTTCTGCCGTTGTATAGAGATTGATTTTCATTCGTCTCCATAAACTTGTAGTATTCTTTTACGAATTGGACCAATTCTTGGCCGTCTTCACGGTAAATGGCCGGAAACTGTTTTTCGATATGGAATGATATAAGTTTTTCTATTTGCATTAATTCGACTCTACAAAGTTAATTGATACGTCCGTATCTCTTATAGTAAGAATTCTACTTTTTGGAGATGAAACATTTACGGCTGCTACTGCGGCATATATTTTAATAGCATCACCGGAAAAAGCCTCAACTGAAAAGTTTATTAATCTTATTTCCCCAGTTGCATAATTTACAGTGCCGATGAGTGGATTTAAAATTTCTGAATTTACGGAGTTCGAGCTAATAATTCTCATATTACCAGAACCATCGTCTTGTAATTTAGAATTAATACCTCTATATGTAAAATTAGAGCTTACGACAGACGGCTTAAAATCTTCAAAACCGTTTGTTGCTTTATATGGATATGGCTTAACCAATTGAGTTTCAAATTTAAATCTTGGATTGAGTGTTAAATTTAGAACTGGTTTATATTCAATTATCGGATTTACACATAGTGAGTTGCTTAAAATTCCGCTATCTACGTTATCAATTATAGCGGTCAATCTTGAAGATCTCAATGTTTCTCCAAAATCATCCAAATTGGCTGAATTGTAAGATGATATGGCTGTTCTTATAAGCGACTCTAATTCTTGTATAGATTTGCCTGTTTGATTTTTATCATATACTATATCAGCTATAAGCTCTACATATAGGAAATCTGGATCTATGAATATTGGCTCGATTGTAAGTGGGCTTTTATTTGAAAGATATCTAACATATTCATTTTTTGCTGTTGAAGATAGAGTTCCTTCGCCCTGTAAATTTACTGATATAGCAACTCTCCCGTATTGTGGAGGATCTAATTCATCACCGCCATATACAGAAACTGATTGTATCTCCGGAAATCTCTGCCTTAAAAGAATATCGTAATCTCTAGCAGTAACTGCTCTTTCTTGGATTTGTATAGATTTAGGAGCAAAATATTTTATGCTACCAATAGTTTCTCTTTCAGCCCCGCCACTTGCGGCTTCCACCGTAGTTACTACAGCATTCGTTACAAAAGTTGTAGTAAACCGCGAAGCGCCATTTGGTTCGTCGCCACTACATACGCGGTATTGAACTTTAATATCGATGTCTTGCTGTGGCTGTTCTCCATACAAGTTTCTTCCAAAATACACAGAGTATCTATCATTAAAATAAGGATCTAAGTAAAAAACTTTACTTGTTGCAGTTACACCAAAAATATCTTTTGTGTAAAAGAATTGATTTTGCCCTTCAGTGGCTTCGTCGTCTACGAAAACTTCAATTGTATTAATGTCTATATCTTCATTAGTCAGATTGCATCTTAAAAAGTTTTCTTCGTCTAAGAAGAATCCATCCTTTTCAAAATTAGTGAGAATTTCGCCTTCAAAAATTTCTACATTTGTAGCCACGAATGTATTAGTTGATACCTTCTTTGCTACATATCCTTGGGCAGTAATAAAATTATAGTTTGTCCCTTGGTAATTAGTTCTAAAATCGGCAAATTTTGGAATTAAAATAGATTGCCCAGTTTCAGTAGTATTTGTTATTGTAACGTTTACTGTTGCCTTTGCTGAAGTTCTTGATCTAGGAAGATAGTTTAATTCTTTTGCGTGCGATATCACGGAGTTTTTAATTACCGCAGAATCTAAAAACATTTCATTAATAGCCATATTAGTATAGAAGTTATTCATATATGTATTATATGAAAGAACATCTAATAGAACATTCATATTCGAGCCTTCAAAGTTGTAATCTTTGAATTGCGTTTGATTTCTCAAATGCTCAATAAATTGTTCTTTTACAGCGGCAAAATCCAGTTCATTAATTGGTTTGGTTGCCATTATCTTGTCCTCTCTAGAAACACCGTAAGTGTAATTGGTTGTTCTATATTATTTATGTAAAAATAAATTGCAACATTTATAGTATTTTCGTCAAGAGAAGATTGTACTGTCACATCTATCAATGAAGCTCTTGGCTCATATTCTTCTATAGTTGCTTTGATTTGTTCTTGTAAGAACTTTATGGTTGCAGGAGTGTTATTTTCAAAAAGCATTGCTCGAATGTTTCCACCTAAAAGCGGTTGCATTAATCTTTCGCCTTTATCAGTCAAAATAAGATTTTTTAATGATTCTTTTACAGCCTCTTCATCTCGCTTTAGCGCAAGATCTTCAGATATTGGATTCTGAGTAAGATCTTTATGAAAGTCTGAAAATAGACTTTGTTTTTTTCTTACTGGTGTTATTATTTGTACTACCATGACTTCCCTTAATTTTTATCTGATAAATGCATTGTTTAAATTTGACTGCCGGGCGGATAATATGTCTTATTTAAAAGCGCAGAAAGTTCTTCGTCGCTTGGTAATTTGCCGCCATACGCCGTGTGCACAAAGGATGAGTCACTTCCGGCCTTAGGATAAACTAATACTTCTGTAAACCCTACTTTTCTTGCTATTCTAGCATATATTTGTTTTTCTCTGCTATTCATTCCATCCCATACACAATCAAAAGCTGTGAACGCTTTATGATAAGAATTTTTATGCCCTCCAACCTGTGTATTGTACCAAGGAGGTCTATATCCACTGGTCATATTAAGTCTAATTTCTCTGCCAATTTCTTTAGAAAATTCTGCGCGCAATCTCATTAATAATAGTTTCACGTACGGCTGTACTTTGTTCCAAGCCTGTGGTGCTTCATCACCCATTCCACCTGTATTACCGCCCCCAGTTTGTCTTGGCTTTCTAAATTTTCCGTTAAAACTTATTCTGTAATCACCGTTTCCGTTATTCCATCTAGGAAGATCACCAATTTCCACGGCTGTAGCTGGAGGTATGTTTCCTTTTTCTGTGACTGCGGCTCTGCCGGCGTTCACACCTGTTTGCGTTTTTGTATCGTCGTATCTTATTGCGCCTGCCTCAACAGCTCTTATAGTATTTATAGAAGATCTTGATTTGATAACGCTCATTGTTGTTTGATAATTGTTAACGTAGTTATCAAGAGGATTTATTAATTCATTCATGCCTTCTTCGATTTTAGATATAAAACTACAAAATCTAAATAGTAAAAACTGCACTTCTTCTATCTTAGGATCTTTAAATATATTTATCGAGTAGTCTATCAGTGCATCAATTTTCTTTTTAAAATTTTCTATGTTTATAGCTTCAAAAAATTCTAAAGCTTTTTGTTTGAGATCATAAAACTTTAATGCAATTGTTTCTTGTATTTTTGTTTCTATTTTTTCTATCATGTTGCTTATAGAAAAATTTTCTATGATACCTTTTACCTTTTCAATGACTTTATCAATGATATCGGTGATGTTTTTCTTCAAATTATCCAATAACGATTTTAGAGAAAAATCCAAAGAAAAATTCTTTAGCTTGTTTACTAAGTTTTCAACGTCATCTAAAGCGTTAAAAAAAATACCAACAGCGCCAAAAACATCTGGAAGTAGCGCGCAAAATCCTCCCATAGTACTATTACTAAAATTTTCTGTATAAAATGCTTCAAGTTCTGTTATTATCTTATTTGAAACCACAGAAGTTCCAATTGATAATCCCACTGGCGTATACCCAAAATCTGAAATAAATCTAGCAACTTCTATTGGGCTAAAAATAACACCAGTTTTTATTCTTTCTGCCAATAGCGGATAATTATCTATAGTAATTAAAACTTTGATTTCATCTCTGATTATATAGTTATTTAAGTTAGTTACGCTCGAATAAAAATCCGCATCACCATATTGGTCTGTTATGAATTTTATTGGTTCATAATCTTTTTCAAAATAAACTATTCCAGTTTCATATTGGCTTATAAGCGACTCGATATTTGTAGAATTAAATTCGCCAGTAGCAATTGTAGCCGGTATGATAACTTCTGTGTCTCCAGTGTTAATCCTAGTTACACAATTTCTTTTTTCAGATAATCCGCTTTTTGACATTTTAATATCCATTTTCTTCTAAGTACTCATTCAGTTTTACAAGATTTTTAGATCCGCCAGTTGCAAAATATCTACCGCCCGGGCCAGAGGAATATTTGTTTCCTGCAGTATAATTGAGATCGCCATAACGCACGGGTAATCCAGCGCCAATAAAAAAGTTCATGGTATCTGCACCAGGTATGCTATCGTATCTTGTAACAGCATCAGCAAAGCTTGAAGTTGCTGGTGATGTGTAACCGCCGACAAACCGTTTAAATCCACCTTCATCAACTCCGGCAACTCGATCTTTGTATCCAGTAAGATAAGAAGTTGCTGGAGTAAATTGTGAGCTTGCCATTACTATTTGATCTACTGTAGCTTTTGCCTGATAAGATCTATTTAACACGACAGCAAGATTTCCTGCCTGATCACCACCTTCTGCGTACATTATTCCTTTCAAAGCCTTTCTTTCACTATCTGTAAACTCCGCAGGTAAACCAGCCGCAAGTCTTCTAGATCTTTCTTTTTCCTCTAGCGCTTTCCATGCGGCTTCTTCTTGTTCTGGTGTTAAAGGACTGCCAGTAGGTGACGATTTGCCAACTCCGGGTGGAACTTCACTGAAAACTGATGAAGAATCTTGAATTTCTCCTTCATCTTGTGAAGCGTATCCAGCAGAACCGGCCGATCCGGTGTTTTTGTGCCTTGTTGTGCTCGCTATTTTAGCAGCGGGCTGGGGCATCTCAGTTGAAGTTGCAACATCAGCTCCAGTCGCCTCCGAAGCATCACCATTTGCCATGTTAACAATGTCATCGATGTTTACTTTTTTAGCTTTTATATTACCGTCGTTGCCAGCCTCGATATAGATATTATCTCCGGCCTTCATATTAAAAGAATTGGTTGCTTCTTGGAATATGGCAATACCAGATTTTAAATGTATGGACTCTCCAGAAGATGCAAAAATTCCTTTTGCCGATGTTAAATCTATTCCGGCAACATTAGATTCTATCCTCAGTTGAGCACCGCGCATTTGAACTTCTTCACTAGCGTTTAAATTCATTTGGCCAGCAACGCTGATCATGTGGTTTCCGTGGACAATTTGAGTGTAGTTTCCTACAATTTCTTCTATCTTGTTGCCTTGAACTAAAACTTTACTATCTCCAACTATTGTAACATAATTTTTTCCACCCACGTATACGTGTTGATGTGAATCATTAATTTCATATTTGTCAGATATGGACTTTTGTACTGAGGTGCCATTAGTATCTACTGAAACATAAGAACCAGATTTATGATGTATTGTAATTCTTTCAGCACCCGGTGTATCATCTAATTCTATAGAGTGCGAAGCAGTTTTAATTACTCTGTTGAATGGATATTCTGCGTTATATGCAGTAGAAGGTTCTTCAAACGTCTTTTCAGCTTCCTCCGTCAATCCGTCAGAAGCAATAGGAATATCTTTTATACGGTTCATTTCTTGTAAAAGCACATAAGTTTTGTGTATATCTTCTGCGCGAGCCAAATTAGAAAGTGCTGGTTGTCCATAACTTTCTGGATCAGACCCTTGCATTAATAAATCCGCGTTTTCTGATGGTATACGGCCCCACCCAGTTATTTCTGGGTTTGGATTTTCAGTCATTTGCGTTGGTATAAGCCCGAGTATCATTGGTTGCTGGGCATCTCTTCCATCAACAAAAAATCCAAATACGAAAGAATTTACCGGAGGTATTGGAGCATTTGGGTCATAACTGCCATGAATTAATGTTGCCCAAGGCAAGTTTTCAGTAGGAACTTGATCTACAGTTCCATGAACGCCAAAAGCACGAACTTGAACTCTACCCTCACGTCTTCCATCCGATTTATTTTCAACTACGCCGATAAAAAATAGCGGGTCATATATGCCTATGCCTGTATCTCTCATTCTTTAGTGCTCCAATCATATTTAACTAACTTCAAAGTCGTTTTGTGTATATCTTTATCGAATGAATGCATTAAATTATTCACCAAGTAGTTTCCAGCTAATTGTTTATTCAAAGTTCCGTCTTGTGCGCTATTAAAAGCGAGCAATTTTAAATTGATAACATCACCAGCATTTACATCTAATCTTCCGTTTATCGTAATATTTGTTACTGTATTATTTAAATGGTGCAGATATGCAGTTCTGTTTGTAATTATCTCCGGTATAAATTGATCACCTCTTAATTGCGCAGTTCCCGTATCATCATAATCTCTTACTACTATATATCGTCTTTCATTTTCGCGTGTAAAGTATCTTTCTACAAATTCATTGGTATGAACTTCTTCAGTTTCCCCTTTGCCAGAGCTTGACATATACTTTGTTTTTGCGTCATCGTAGTCATATTCAAATTTATTAGATTTACCAGGCAGCGTAACTTGTCTTTTTATCAAATCTATTTCTATTACATTGCTCTTATAAGCGCCTGATACTAAGTCCATAACTGTGTTTACTCTTTCTGAATTTCTAAGAGTAATAACATTCTTCATTTGTTCTAAAAAATTCACACTAGATTTATCTACGGCAGAACCATAAGTGAATTCTTTTATATCTTGTGGATTTTCTAAAAACCTTTTTATAAGATATTCATCAGATACAAAATAATAATTCTCAGAAGTTTCAAAAAACCTAAACGAGCAAGATGGACTTTTACTACTATAAGCTCTTGACGAAAGAAAATTCATAGTTTGCATTGGAGTGTAATTTGGTATTACGCATCTAAATAGACCTTCAGTATCTTCTAATAAAAGATCCTTGCTGACTTTTGGATAATATCTAGAAAAAACATCTTCAACTATATTAGAAATTGTATCTTCGTATGGTGCTATTATTCTACGCGAGCCAGCTTCAAATCTAGATTTAGAAACAAGATGAATTTTATATCTAAGTCCGTCATTATTGGTTTTCATTTCTACGTCTGTTATTTTATAGATAGACATAGTATATGAGAGCTGTTTGCCGAGTGCGTCTTCTATCGTAAGTTCTAAAGTTTCTTCTCCGCGTATGGGCAAATCTTCCAATACACCGATGTTATCATATACCAAAGCAGTACCCCGTAAACTATCATTGTCTATAGATTCTTCTATAGAAAAGACTGGTATAAGAGAAACCATGTCAACTGTATTACCCGCTTCAGTCGTTATAACAGCGGTTAAAAGCTTGTAATGTCCTGGAGTTACAAAGTTACTCATTTAGTTTGTCACGCATTTCTTTTTCTATTTGAGAAACATAATTTTTGTCAATTAAAAATATGTTTCGCTTATTTTCGTTCAAAGCTCGCTCATAGTCATAAACTCTATATGGTATCCATTCTTCTGGTATGATTCTTTTTATGACAATTCTTTTTCCAGCTTCAGTTCTTAAAATTATTTTATCTTCTTTGCGTAAGAAAAGTGTTCTAAAACTTTCTGGGGATAATTTTAGTATATCTACAGCCATAATCAAACTTCCTTGTAATAATAAACTATGTTATCAGTATTTGTGGTATCTTGAGTCCAAGCAACTACATCCCAACCCTTCAAGTTTCCAGATTGTTCTTTGTACTTGTCCATGAGATAGTTATGAAAGGTTTCTTCATCCATTGGCCATTCATTATACGGATCAACTATATTATTTGCCAAATAAACGAGCCATGCATAGTTAACATTTCCGTAATAGTGATATGCTATATCTTCAGCTCTATCGCCTTCCTGGATTGTGTATGGCAAATAAATATATGGATTCTGTGACGCTTGATTTAGAAAATTAACTCTGCGAGTAACATCTCTTACTGCGACGCCATTATAGTTTATTTGT
>Ga0208544_10003114_pt1 | contig 10526 bp, 10 predicted proteins | sample DEB08_DNA_9_FD_184526 | JGI IMG/M metagenome (GOLD analysis project Ga0208544, IMG submission 184526) | Aqueous microbial communities from the Delaware River and Bay under freshwater to marine salinity gradient to study organic matter... | ecosystem: Environmental > Aquatic > Marine > Coastal ...
GTGGCATGGCCCAGTTTCTCATGGGCGCGGTAGGTGGCAAACCCCGCGCGGCGCAGCTTGCGCACCTCCGAGCGGGCCGCGAAGGGCACGAGAAACATGCTCGCCCCGACCCATGCGCGATAGAGAAAGGGCACAGTCATGTGGGTTCTCAGCCGCCTGTGTGGCTCATGTGGCGCGGCATCTGACCATCCAGTTTCTGACGCGAATAGTCAAAATCATGGCCCTTGGGCTTGTGACTGATGGCATCGCGAATGGCCGCTTGCAGGGGGCCGTTGTCATCGGGGCTGATGCGCAGGGGCGCGCGCAGGTCGGCCATGTCCTCTTGTCCCAGGCACATATACAGCTCGCCGGTGCAGGTCAGGCGCACCCGGTTGCAGCTTTCGCAGAAATTATGGCTGAGCGGGGTGATGAAACCGATCTTCTGGCCCGTTTCCTCAAGCCGCACATAGCGCGCGGGCCCGCCGGTGCGTTCGGCCAGATCCGTGACCGTGTAATGATCGCCGTAGCGCGCGCGCACGTCCTTCAGCGACCAATACTGGCCCAGACGGTCCTCGTTGCCCAGATCCCCCATAGGCATCACCTCGATCCAGGTCAGGTCCATGTCGCGCTCGGCGCACCATGCGGTGATGGTTGGCAATTCGTCCTCGTTGAACCCTTTGAGGGCGACGGCGTTGATCTTGACGCGCAGCCCTGCCTTTTGCGCCGCATCGACACCGCGCAGCACCTGCGGCAGGCGGCCCCAGCGGGTGATATCGGCAAATTTCTGGTCATCCAGCGTATCAAGCGAGATGTTCACCCGGCGCACGCCTGCGGCATAAAGCTGATCGGCGAAACGCTCAAGCTGGCTGCCGTTGGTGGTCAGGGTAAGTTCCTTGAGCGTGCCCGCCTCAAGGTGACGGGTCATGCCGTTGAAAAATGTCATGATGTCGCGCCGCACCAGCGGCTCGCCGCCGGTGATGCGCAGTTTCTCTACGCCGAGGCCAACAAAGGTGGAACACATGCGGTCCAGCTCTTCGAGGGTCAGCAGCTCTTTCTTTGGCAGAAAGGTCATGTTCTCTGACATGCAATAGACACAGCGAAAATCGCAACGGTCCGTCACGGAGACCCGAAGATAGGTGATGGCGCGGGCGAAAGGATCAATCAATGGAGCATTCATGACCGTATTGGTAAAGGCCCGCCGTGATGCGGGCAAGCGGCATTTGGGCAATTGATGCAAGACGCAGGCGCGGATAGTCTGTGATCATGAAACATCTGTTGATCCTTGGCGCGGTTGCGCTGTTTTTGACTGGCTGTGCGCGGCTGGATGGTATGGCTGACCGTTTCGGCCTGAAACGTGCGGCACCCCAGCCCGAAGCAGGGGCTGTCGAGGGGGCAGATGATCCCTTTCTGCCTGCCGCAGCGCCGGTGTCAGATACCGTGCTTGCCCCCGCCACGGCCGCGCCACGGCCGCCGTCGGCGGCGCGGACGGCAGAGGCGCTGGATACCACGACCCCGGCACAGCGTGCGGCGGCGGCCGTGCCCTCCCAAGCAGGGGGGGCGGTGCTGGGCCGGACCATCGTGTCCCTTGGCAGCGCGACAGAGCCGGGATTATGGCTGAAAACACCGTTGGTCCAGGCCGAGGCGCAGGGGCGCGTGACGAATCCGGCGACTGGAAAGTCGTCGCTGGTCACGCTGATCCCGCTGGCCGGACCGCCCACTGCGGGCAGCCAGATGTCCCTTTCTGCGCTGCGCGTGATTGACGCCCCGCTGGCAGGGCTGACCGAAGTCGAAGTGGCGCTGGAGCAGTAGCCGCCGCGCGGCGTGAGCGCTCTAGGCGGTTTTCTTGAGCAGCCGCAGGGCTTCTTTGACCGCGACGGGTTTCATCTGTGAACCGTGTTCGGCGACAAAGGCCTGTGTGCGGGCAGCGTCATGTTTGGACAATTCACGCAACCACCAGCCGATGGCCTTTTGAATGAACCACTGGTGGTCGGTCACCAGCTGCGCCGCCCAGCCCAAAATGCGCTCACGCGCCTCCAGCTCTTGGGGTTTGGGGTGATTCTGCTTGGTCCAGGGCAGGGTGCTGACCAAGGCGGCGCGGCGGGTCCACATGTGATCAGAGGTGACCCATTTGGCGACTTCGTCCAGCCGTGAGGGATCTGCGACCAGACGTTTTTGACCTGCCATGCACGCATGGTCCGCGATGGCCCAGCTGTCAAAATCGGGGGTCCATGAGGCAATCAGCCTCCATGTGGGGTCGTCATCGGGACGGATGCGGGCCTGCGTCAGCAGCTTGGCGGCGGCCAGCCGGGCCTCAAAGATATCGGTTTGCCACAGCCCGTCCGCCACGGCCACGCGGTCTTGTGCATCAAGGGTCTTGCGCCAGTCCTGGGCCAGATCGTTGATCTGCGGATTGGTCAGGCCCAGATAGACCCGCTCTGCCTTGTGATATTTCCGCATCTCCAGCGCGCGTGCCGGGAGGGTCAGAGCTGTCAGTTGCTCAAGATAGGGTTCATGCATTCGGGTCTTCCAGAATATGCGTCGGCAGCCCGTCAATCGTCTGCTGGTTGCGCTCTTTCCAATAGGTGGCGATACCCTGCGGGCCTTTGTCCCTGGTCCAGCCCTCAAGGGTGTCACGCGGGCCTTGGTGCTCAAAAAAGGGCACTGCATAGCCGCAGCTGGTCTGAACCATGGCGACCGATACATCATAGATCTGCCGAGCGCCATCGGTTGTCGGGAATTGCGCGTTCAATGTTGCGAACTCCGGATCCCTGGGGTGCAGGGTACGTGCGGTGCCATAGGCGCGCATGATCATGGGGCGCGCTTCAAACCCGCACCACATCAAGGTCATGCGGTTGTGCAAGGCCAGATGGGCGGCGGTTTCATTGCCTGATCCTGTCCAGTTGCGCCAGATCAGGCGGTTCGGGCCCAGTATCCGCAGGCTGTCCATCCCCTTGGGCGATATGTTCACCCGACCTTCATCGGCGGCGGTCCCGCAAAAGAAGATATGCTGCGCGGTGATAAATCCGATGTGATCTTTGGTCAGGTGATCGAATTGCTTGGCCATGGCGCGTGTCCTTTTGCGGGGGCTGGGGCGGGGATCACTCCACCGTGACAGATTTTGCCAGGTTGCGGGGCTGATCGACATCCGTCCCTTTGGCCACCGCCGTGTGATAGGCCAAAAGCTGCGCCGGGATCGCATAGAGGATCGGGCCCAGGGCGTCAGGCACCTTGGGCATTTCGATGCAGCACCAGACGCCTTCGCTGGCCTCTGCCAGACCTTGGGCATCGGAGACGAGGATCACCTTCCCCTTGCGGGCCATCACCTCTTGCATGTTGCTGACCGTCTTGTCGAACAGCGCGTCCCGCGGGGCAAAGACCACGATGGGCACGTCTTCGTCCACCAGGGCGATGGGGCCGTGTTTAAGTTCACCTGATGCATAAGCTTCGGCGTGTATGTAGCTGATTTCCTTTAACTTCAATGCGCCCTCAAGGGCGAGAGGAAACATCTGGCCACGGCCCAGAAACAACACGTCGCGGGCGGTGGACAGCCGATGGGCCGCATCCCGCATGGCAGTGTTCTGTTCAAGTGCCGTGTTGATGATGGAGGGCAGAGCGCGCAGGGCGCTGATGTGATCGGCAAGGTCCGCATCACTCAGCACACCACGGTCATGGGCGGCCTTGAGCACCAGCAGAAAGAGCACGGTCAGCTGGCAGGTAAAGGCCTTGGTTGAGGCCACGCCAACTTCGACGCCGGCATAGATGGGCAGGGCCAGATCGCTTTCACGGGCGATGGAGGATTCGGGCACATTGACCACTGACATGATGCTCTGGGCTTTGCCCTCGCAATAGCGCAGCGCGGCAAGGGTATCTGCCGTCTCACCGGATTGGCTGACAAACAGCGCAAGGGTACGGGCCGGGATCGGCGGCTCGCGGTAGCGGAATTCAGAGGCGACATCGACCTCAACAGGCAGGCGGGCGATCTGTTCAAACCAGTATTTCGCCGTCAGACAGGCATAGGAGGCGGTTCCGCAGGCCACCATGGTGATACGGTCGATCTGGCTGAAGTCCTGTCCGGCACCGGGCAGGATGATCTCTCCGGTATCGCTGAGGTAATGCGAGATGGCCTGGCCGATCACAGCGGGCTGTTCGGCGATCTCTTTGGCCATGAAATGCTTGTGGCCTGCCTTGTCGATGCGGGTTGAATCGATCTGGATCGTCTTGATGGCGCGGTTGGCCAATGCGCCGTTGGCATCGGTGATCTCGACGCTGCTGCGGGTGATGACGGCGATGTCGCCCTCTTCCAGATAGGAAATGCGGTCGGTCAGGGGCGACAACGCGATGGCGTCGCTGCCCACGAACATCTCTCCGGTGCCATAGCCGATGGCCAGCGGAGAGCCCTTGCGCGCCGCAATCATCAGGTCGTCATGGCCATCAAACACAAAGGCCAGGGCAAAAGCGCCTTCTAGACGGGCCAGGGCCTGTTTGGCAGCCTCAACGGCTCCGGCCCCTTTGGTCATGTAGTGATGGGTCAGCAGGGCCACTGTCTCGGTGTCGGTTTCGGTGACGAATTGGACACCAGACTTGGCCAGTTCAGCGCGCAATTCGCGGAAATTTTCGATGATGCCGTTGTGGACCACGGCGACGGGGCCGGCCTGATGGGGGTGGGCATTGGTCACGGTCGGGGCACCATGGGTCGCCCAGCGGGTGTGGCCGATACCGGCCTTTCCCGCCAGCGGCTCATGGACCAGTAGATCGCTGAGGTTCACCAGCTTGCCCACCGCGCGCCGCCGCGCCAGCTTGCCTGCGTTGACCGTCGCGATGCCCGCGCTGTCATAGCCGCGATATTCCAGCCGCTTCAATGCTTCGACCAGAATTGGCGCGGCTTCATGGTTGCCCAGAACACCTACAATACCGCACATAATCAGCTGCCTCTCTGCTGTTTTGCCTTTTTGGCCTTTAACATTTCGAACAATTTACGCGCCATGCCAGGTTTTTCGACCTGCGGCGCACGTGCCAAGGCCAGCGCGTGGGGTTCCACATCCGAGGTGATCACCGAGCCGCTGCCGGTCAGCGCGCCTTCCCCGATTGACACAGGTGCGACCAGCATCGTGTTGGACCCGATAAAGGCACCGGCACCGATATGGGTGTGATGTTTCATCACGCCATCGTAGTTGCAGGTGATCGTGCCTGCACCGACATTGGCCGCCGCCCCGACGGTGGCATCGCCGATATAGCTGAGGTGGTTGATCTTGGCCCCTTCGGCGATCTGGGCATTCTTGATCTCGACAAAGTTGCCGATCCGGACGTGTTCTGCCAGTTCCGCGCCGGGACGCAGGCGGGCATAGGGCCCGACGATGGACCCGCGCGACACATGGCAGCCCTCAAGATGGGAAAAGGCGCGGATGGTGGCACCGCTTTCCACTGTCACGCCGGGGCCAAAGACCACATGGGGTTCGACCAATGTGTCGCGACCGATCACTGTGTCGCGGGCCAGAAAGACGGTATCGGGGGCGACCAGCGTCACGCCGTCCTCAAGCAGGGTGGCACGGGCGCGGGTCTGAAAGCCGGCCTCGGCGCGGGCCAGTTCACCGCGCGAGTTGATGCCGATGGTTTCGGCCTCGTTGCAGGTCACTGCGGTGGCCGTCAGTCCGCGCTCTCGGGCAAGGCCCACGATATCGGTGAGGTAATATTCTTCGGAGGCGTTGGTGTTGTCCACCGCGTCAATCAGGTCAAACAGCAGATCCGCCTTGCAGGCGACAACGCCCGAGTTGCACAGGGTGATCAGGCGTTCCTGTTCCGAGGCGTCCTTGAATTCGACGATCCGGTCCAGCTGCTGGCCCTCCATGACCAGGCGGCCATAGCGCGCGGGATCAGCCGCTTCAAATCCCAGCACGACCACGTCGTTCTGGGCCAGGGCGTCGCGCATTCTTTCCAGTGTTTCGGGCTGGATAAAGGGGGTGTCGCCATAAAGCACCAGCGCCACGCCGTTGAACCCCTCAAGGGCCGGGCGCGCCTGGGCGACCGCATGGGCGGTGCCCAGCTGCTCGGTCTGTTCAACCACCTTGATCGTGGCGTCATGGGCCAGGGCCGCGTGGCGCACCAGATCGGCGCCATGCCCCGCGACAACAACGGTGCGCTGCGGTTCCAGCATGGCACCTGCCTCCAATGCGTGGATCAACATGGGATCGCCGGCAATCGGGTGCAGAACCTTTGGCAGTTCCGAGTTCATCCGCGTGCCTTTGCCTGCGGCAAGGACGATCAGGGCAATATTCATTTCATTCTCACTCATGACTGGCTTGGCCTCTCTTTACGCGCTTGGCACAAAGGCGCAAGACTGACAGGGATCAAACATGGTTGCGAGTTGCAACATCAACGGGCGGGGTTCCGCCCATGGGAGAGTTGGGTGAAGACAGTTGTATTCGATCTGGACGGGACTTTGGCTGACACCAGCGGCGATCTGATCGCGGCGGCCAATGCGTGTTTTCGCGATATGGGGGCGGGGGACCTGCTGGATGTCGCAACAGATGCAGGCACGGCCCTGCGCGGCGGGCGGGCGATGCTGACGCTGGGCATGCGGCGGTTGGGCCGGGCGGATGACGCAGCCACGATAGATGCCTATTACCCCAGGCTGCTAGAGGCCTATGCCCGCGACATTGACCGCCACACGTTTTTGTATGACGGCGCGATGGAGGCGGTGGAGACGCTCAAGGGGGCAGGCTACGGCGTGGCGATCTGTACCAACAAGCCCGAAGGTCTGGCGCGCGAGCTGTTGACGCGGCTGAAGGTGTTGGATGCATTTGACGCGCTCTTGGGGGCGGATACGCTGAGCGTGCGCAAACCGCACCCCGAACATCTGTTCGAGACCGCGCGCCGCGCGGGCGGGCATCCCGACAAATGTGTGCTGATCGGGGACAGCGATACCGATCGCAACACCGCCCGCGCGGCCCAGGTGCCCTGTGTGCTGGTCACCTTTGGCCCCGCTGGCGGCGATATGGCCGCGCTGGAGCCCGAGGCCCTGCTGGACCGCTACAGCGATCTGCCGGGCATCGTGGTGGATTTGATTGGCGAGGTCGGGGCATGAGCGAGATTTTCAAGGGCAGTTTTACCCAGCAAGAACCGATCCCGGATGAGGCGATTGAGGCGGCCGTGGCAGTGATGCGGTCGGGCCGTCTGCACCGTTATAACACGGCCCCCGGTGAACTGGCCGAGACCGTGCTGCTGGAGCAGGAATTCGCGGCCCAGATGGGTGCCAAATATTGTCTGGCAGTGGCCTCGGGCGGCTATGCGCTGGCCACGGCGCTGCGGGCAGTCGGGGTGAAGCCTGGCGACAGGGTGCTGACCAATGCCTTTACGCTGGCCCCGGTACCGGGGGCGATTGCCGCGGTCTCGGCGGTGCCGGTATTCGTGGGTGTGACGGAGGCCCTGGTCATTGATCTGGAGGATCTGGCGGCCAAGGCGGATCAGGCCGATGTGCTGCTGCTGAGCCATATGCGCGGCCATCTGGCCGATATGGAGGCGCTGATGGCGATCTGTGATGCGGCTGGCGTCACGGTGATCGAGGATTGCGCCCATACCATGGGCGCGGCGTGGAAGAGTGTGGCCTCTGGCACGCAGGGCCGGGTGGGGTGCTATTCCTGCCAGACCTATAAACACGTGAATTCCGGCGAGGGCGGTTTGCTGATCACCGATGACGCCGAAGTGGCGGCGCGTGCGGTGATTCTGTCGGGCTCTTACATGATGTACGAGCGTCATCTGGCGGGCCCGCCGAAAGAGGCCTTTGAGACGATCCGCTATGAGACGCCCAATATCTCGGGGCGGATGGACAATCTGCGTGCCGCAATCCTGCGCCCGCAACTGCGTGATCTGGCGCGCCAATGCGCCAGGTGGAACGAACGCTACGCCGAGATCGAGAAAGGCCTGCGCGACACGCCGGGACTGACGGTGATCGACCGCCCCGCAGAGGAGACGATCGTCGGATCGTCGATCCAGTTCCTGTTGCAAGGCTGGGACGGGGAGGCGGTGCAGCAGGTATTGTCGCGCTGCCTGGCGCGGGGGGTCGAACTGAAATGGTTCGGCAGCGCGGAACCCGTGGGCTTTACCAGCCGCTATGACAGCTGGCGCTATGTTGACGCCCCCCCGATGCCCCACAGCGATGCGGTGTTGGCCGGAATTGTCGACATGCGGGTGCCCTTGACGTTTACGCTGGCAGATTGCGCGTTGATCGCACGGATCATCAAGGCGGAAGTGGGAGCGGTATACGAGAAGATGTAGCTGCGGGAGCTGTAGGGGGAGGAGATACAAGGTGGGTTGCATCTGGCATGGGTGTGTTTGTGGCGGCCTTTGTCGGGTTGAACGCGGATGTGGCGCGGGACGTGACGTGGCAGGCTTCGGGCTCACCATCCCAGAAGGTCAGGAGCCACCCTTGATTGATCCCCCGTCTGGCGGAGCGCTGTCCGGATGCCAAGAACAATAGCCGTCTCCCGCTGGCGCGGGTCCCTCGGCGATTGTTCTTGGCATCCGGCCATCGCTCCGCCCCACTGGTGCTCAAGCAAGGGCGGCTCCAGACCAGAGGGACGCTTGACCGGTGGGCGGGAAGGGCGTAGGTAATGAACAAGCGTTCATTAAATCGACTTTGGGGAGTGGGCCATGTTTAATGCGAGCATGAAATTTGATTTGGGCGAGGATGTGGAGGCGCTGCGTGAGCTGGTGCACCGCTGGGCCCAGGAGCGGGTCAAGCCGATGGCCGCCGAGATTGACCGCAGCAATGATTTTCCCGCAGAGCTTTGGACCGAGATGGGCGAATTGGGCCTGTTGGGCATGACCGTGGATGAGCAATATGGCGGCACCGGCATGGGCTATGTGGCCCATACGGTGGCGGTGGAAGAGATTGCGCGGGCTTCGGCCTCGGTTTCGCTGTCCTACGGGGCGCATTCCAATCTTTGCGTCAATCAGATCAGTTTGAACGGCACCGAGGCGCAGCGGCAGCAGTTCTTGCCCAAGCTGTGTTCGGGCGAGCATGTAGGCGCGCTTGCCATGTCCGAGCCGTCGGCGGGCAGCGATGTGGTGTCGATGAAGTTGCGCGCCGAAAAGCGCAATGATCATTACCGTTTGAGTGGCAATAAATACTGGATCACCAATGGACCGGATGCCCAGACCCTGGTGGTTTATGCCAAGACCGATCCGGATGCGGGCTCCAAGGGGATCACGGCCTTTTTGATCGATAAGGACATGAAGGGTTTCAGCACCTCGCCGCATTTTGACAAGCTGGGGATGCGGGGGTCAAACACCGCTGAGCTGGTCTTTGATGATGTTGAAGTGCCCTTTGAGAATGTGCTGGGTGAAGAGGGGCGCGGTGTGGCTGTGCTGATGTCGGGGCTGGATTACGAGCGGGTTGTTCTGGCCGGGATCGGACTGGGCATCATGGCGGCCTGTCTGGATGAGATCATGCCCTATATGGCCGCGCGCAAGCAGTTTGGTCAGCCCATCGGGAATTTCCAGCTGATGCAGGGCAAGATGGCCGATATGTACACAGCGATGAATTCGGCCCGGGCCTATGTTTACAGTGTGGCGCAGGCCTGTGACCGGGGGGATGTGACGCGGGCGGATGCGGCCGCGTGCTGTCTTTATGCCTCAGAGCAGGCGATGGTTCAGGCGCATCAGGCGGTGCAGGCCATGGGCGGTGCGGGATATCTTTCGGACAACCCGGTGGGGCGCATTTTCCGCGACGCCAAGTTGATGGAAATCGGTGCCGGCACCTCTGAGATCCGGCGGATGCTGGTGGGGCGGGAAATGATGGCCGCGATGGGCTAGCCTATGGTGTTGCGCTGGCTTTGGTGGGCTCCTTTGGCCGCTTTGGTGCTGGGGTTTGCGCTGCTGGGCCTGCGCTGGGGATGGTTGGCTGCGACGATAACGGAGACGGATGTGATCAACAAATATGCGCAGCGCTATGTTGAGATGGCCGGAGCGGGGGCGCAGCTTACCGATTGCACGGCCGTGCCGGGGGATGCCTCTGAGGGGATCTGGATGATTGTGCGCTGTGCGCCGCCGCAGGGGCGGGGGTATGAGTTTCATGTCAATCGGCTGGGCGGGTTCGAATATGGCGAAAGCCCCGAACAGCCGCCTATCGACAGGCCAGAAACATGAATTTGCCGGGGTTGCGTCAGGATGGTGCGTGGGATCTGCCTGAGCGGCTGAATATGGCGGCGCAATGTTTGGGCCAACCTGCGGAGCAGATTGCGATTATTGATCTGACCGAAGGGGCGCGGCGGGATGTCAGCTATGGTGCCTTGGGCGAGATGGTGGATGGTCTGGCGCGTGCCTTGATGGGCGCTGTGGCCAAGGGCGACCGGGTCGGGGTCTTGCTGAGCCAGTCGCCCTGGTGTGCCGCAGCCCATTTGGCGATCTGGAAAATTGGTGCGATTTCAGTGCCTTTGTTCAAGCTCTTCAAGCGCGACGCGCTGGCAAGCCGGGTCACGGACGCAGGCTGTCAGATCGTTTTGACGGATGCCGAAGGGGCGGCGATGCTGGGGGATCTGGCGCAGGCGTGG
>Ga0208544_10003116_pt1 | contig 10521 bp, 3 predicted proteins | sample DEB08_DNA_9_FD_184526 | JGI IMG/M metagenome (GOLD analysis project Ga0208544, IMG submission 184526) | Aqueous microbial communities from the Delaware River and Bay under freshwater to marine salinity gradient to study organic matter... | ecosystem: Environmental > Aquatic > Marine > Coastal ...
GTTCGGCTACCGTCAGAATCTGGTGCACTCCACACCTGTGTTTCCGTGACCGTGATCGTGTCTCCAACAAGTGTCTTAGCGGGCGCGGGGAGGTCTGCGGGTAGGACTCGGACGCTGGTCAAGGTTTGGCCCTGGTTTTCACCTGCTTCACCCACTGTTGCCTGAGTTGATAAGGAACCGGTGGCCGCGCATTTGGCCAAAATGAAGTCTTCACGTGCGAGCAGCGAAAAGACTTCGGACGGGTTACCCGCAAACTTTTGGGTGTACTCAAAGCTGGTAGCCACGTTAAATTCGTCTCCTTCGTCCGTGAATCACTTTTCAGTACTAGCGTAGGGGGGTGAGTTCCCCACGCACACCGGTCCCTGATTTCGTCCCGCTCATTGCCGAGCAACTCTTTCGAGATCAGTCCAATGTGGATTTGGGTTTCACAGCCAATGACCCGATAGCAATTGAACAAGCAGCGGACATGCTCGTCTGGGCGAAGGTTAGACCCAATGGAGCGAACGGGAAAACTCTGGTACGGGCATGGACTCCGGATTTACCGGGCGTGAGTTACTCGGTTGTTGAAATAGTCACTGACGACATGCCCTTTTTGGTTGACTCTGTCACCTCTGAACTAACGCGTGAGGGTCGAGCGATTCAGTTGGTGGCGCATCCACTATTCGCGGTAACACGTGATGCAACACATCGGTTAACTGAAATCCATGAACTCGACTTTAATGAGGTCAAGAAGGGTTTGACCGCCGAATCGTGGATGCGAATTCACGTCGAGCGGAATTTTATTTCTGATGATCTCGGGGAACTTGTAGCGGGAGTTGAGCGAGTCCTCGAGGATGTTCGAAAGTCGGTTAACGACTGGAGTGCAATGCGCACAAAAGCCATTGAAGTCTCCGGCGATTTACGACGAGTGCCACCGTTGGGGATCGATCCAGCCGAACTTCAGGAAGCGATTGCGCTTCTTGAGTGGTTAACGCAAGACAGTTTCACATTTATTGGGTATCGGGAATACGACCTTCTTGAACGAGGCGGCGAAGACATCTTGAGTCCGATTCCGGGCTCAGGTTTAGGTGTGCTCCGGGAAAATGCTGATGAAACAATTTCAAGGAGCTTTGCGATTTTGCCGCCAGCCGTGCGAGCTAAGGCTCGGGAAAAAACCGTTTTGGTATTGAGCAAAGCAAACTCACGATCAACTGTTCACCGACCAGCATATTTGGACTATGTCGGTGTCAAGAAATTTGATAGTCACGGGAATGTGGTTGGAGAACGGCGTTTTCTGGGCCTTTATGCCGCCCGGGCATATTCGGACAGAATCGTTGACATCCCGGTCTTGCGAGCAAAATACCAGAAAGTTGAGAGAAGCCTTGATTTCGTTTCACGGTCGCACAGTGCGAAGGACCTCGAGGAATTCCTAGATACCTATCCGCGCGATGAAATCTTTCAAATTGACGTTGACCACTTGACTCAGATTGCCAAGTCGGTTTTACAGCTCCAAGAGCGGCGCCAAACTAAACTTTATATCCGTTACGACCCCTATGAAAGATTCGTCTCGGCACTCGTTTATTTCCCCCGAGACAGGTACACAACGGACGTTCGGCTGCGGTTGGAAGCGATTCTGCGTGATGCGTTTGGTGGAATTAGCGTTGATTACACGGCGCGCGTTTCAGAGTCCGTATTGGCGAGATTGCATTATGTAATCCACATGCCTAGTGGAGTTGAAATTCTCCGCCCCGATTTGGGGGAACTGGAAGCACGCCTCACCACGGCCAGTAGAAGTTGGATGGATGAGTATCAATCATTGGCGCTCGCGGCGGGCAATTCTGAACTCCTTCCCGTTTACGCGGACGCATTCCCGGAATCGTATAAAGAAGATTTTGATGCTGGAATTGGAATTACCGATGCCCTGATTATCGAAAAACTTGAACCCGGGGAGTTGGCTTTAGATCTCTATGCTCCAGTGGTCAGCGACTCGCGTGAACTTCGATTCAAAGTGACTCGGGTAGGGCCAGCCATGCCGCTGACCAAAATCCTGCCCATCCTTGAACGCCTTGGCGTTGAAGTCTTGGATGAGCATCCTTATGAAATTACTCGCAATGACCGCGAATCAGCATGGATCCTCGATTTCGGCCTTGTCCTTCCCAAGGGAGAGATTTATTGTGCAGAAACGCTCTTTGCCCGGTTTGAATTGGCATTTGAAGCGGCCTGGCACGATCAGATAGCGAGTGATTCATTTAATGCCCTGGTCACCCGGGCGGGTTTAACATGGCAGGACGCCACATTAATTCGAGCCTATGCGCGTTACATGCGCCAAATCGGCTCCACATTTGGACAGGGTTATATCGAGTCGGTGATTCTGGAAAATGCCGAAATCACACGATTACTCATCGAATTTTTCCGAGTGAGATTTGATCCTCGATTCACCGGTGATCGGGATAGCGAATCGGATACCGCTCGAGAGCAATTTGAGGCGTTCCTTCTGCTTGTTCCCTCGCTGGATCACGACCGTATTCTGCGACTCTTTTGGTCGCTCATTGAAGCTACGATGCGCACCAACTACTTCACCGGGGCCCTTACACTGGCATTCAAATTGGTGCCAAAAATGGTTACCGATATTCCGTTACCTAAGCCGGCACATGAAATTTGGGTGTACTCACCGCGCGTTGAAGGAGTGCACTTGCGTTTCGGTGGTGTTGCTCGCGGTGGTTTGCGCTGGAGCGATCGGCGTGAAGACTTCCGGACGGAAATTCTCGGTCTAGTCAAGGCTCAAGAAGTAAAGAACGCCGTGATTGTTCCCGCTGGAGCAAAGGGTGGGTTTTTTGCCAAGCGCCTACCAGATCCATCGATTGACAGGGAAGCGTGGATGCATGAAGGGATTGGTGCATACCAAGACTTCATCAAGGCCCTGCTCTCGGTGACCGACAATGTGATTGATTCGGTAATTGTTCCACCAATAAATGTTGTACGACACGATCATGATGACACTTATCTCGTGGTGGCCGCAGACAAAGGCACGGCCAGTTTTTCTGATCTTGCTAATGCAATCGCGGTCGAGGAAAACTTTTGGCTCGGTGATGCATTTGCTTCCGGTGGTTCTGCCGGGTACGACCACAAGTCAATGGCAATCACGGCACGTGGTGCGTGGGAATCTGTTAAGCGACATTTTTTTGAAATGGACATAAATACCCAACGGCAAGAATTTACTGTTATCGGTATTGGGGACATGAGCGGTGATGTTTTTGGCAACGGGATGTTGCTAAGTGAGCACATCCGGCTAATAGCTGCATTTGACCACAGAAATATTTTTATCGATCCAAGCCCAAACGCTGCCATAAGTTTCGCCGAACGAAAGCGCGTGGCCGATCTGCCACGAAGTTCGTGGGAGAACTACGACACGGATTTGATTTCGCCAGGGGGAGGAGTCTTCTCCCGAAGTGCAAAAAATATTGTTCTCAGTCAGGAGATTAAAGATGCAATTGACTTCAATCCCGATTCAGGTTCTTGCACACCTGACCAACTCATAAATGCGATTCTCAAAGCCCCAGCCCAGCTGTTGTGGAATGGCGGAATCGGAACCTATGTAAAAGCCAGTACGGAAACGAATCTTGAAGTGGGTGACAAAGCAAATGATTCAATTCGGGTTGACGGCGGTGAGTTGCGAGTCCAAGTTGTCGGTGAGGGCGGGAATCTGGGCATGACTCAACTTGGGCGAGTTGAGTCAGCGCGAAAGGGTGTGCGACTAAATACGGATGCAATTGATAATTCGGCGGGTGTTGATACTTCAGATCATGAAGTCAATGTGAAAATCTTATTGGCTCCATTAGTTGCCCGTGGCGTTCTCACCGTGGAAAAGCGTGATGAATTACTGCGCAGCATGACAGAGTCCGTGGCGACATTGGTTCTGGCTGACAACTTCAATCAAAATGTGGTGCTCTCAAATGCTCGTGCTGGAGCTGCGCGACTCATCCCCGTACATCAGAGAATGATTCGTCAATTGGAACGTCAGGAATTGATGAATCGGGCCTTGGAGTATCTGCCTGACGATCCAGACATGGAAACAAGGCGATTGGCTGGGGAAGGACTCACTTCTCCTGAATTAGCCGTGCTGTTGGCCTATGCCAAGATTGAAGTCACTAAAGAACTCAACGCGGTTGGTTTAGGCAATGATCCTTGGTGCGATCAGATCGTGGTCGAATATTTCCCGGATGAAATCCAGGAACGATATCGGGAAGAAATTAAAACGCATCCGTTGCGTTCGGAAATTGCAAACACCCTGATGGCCAACGAATTGATCAATATTGGCGGCATAACTTTCGTCTTCCGTGCAGTTGAAGAAACGGGAGCCAACACGGTAGAGGTTGTCAAAGCGGCATTCGCAGCGATGGAAGTCTTCGGGATTCGGAGTCTTTGGCGTTGGATTAATACGTTGCCCGAGGAAGTCCCCGCGAGTGCACGAACAGCCCTGCATTTGGAGGTACGGCGTCTCCTTGATCGATCAGCTCGTTGGTTCTTACAGAATCGCGGCGCTGGGATTGAGGTGGAATCTGAAATTTCTAGTTTCGTTAACAGCGTTGCGCAATACGCCGGGGGTGTGCCACACGCATTACAAGGTCAAGAGTCGGAACGTTTTGAAAGACTGTCCCAACGATTCGTCGATGCGGGCGCACCAAAGGATCTGGCCGATCGTGCTGCAAGTGGACTTGATGTGTTCTCCTTGCTTGACATCACCAGGTTGGCAGGCTCACTTGATGCTGATATGACTGATGTCATCGGCTTATATTTTGCGCTCTCCGAGCGTTTTGATATTGACCGTTTACTGGTTCGAATCTCCAGCCTCCCACGCGGTGACCGCTGGACCTCCCTGGCGCGGCAGGCCTTGCGATCAGATCTTTATTCGGTAATAGCCGAACTCACGGGCCGTGTTTATCGAGCAACTCAGGGTGTAGAAGTTGCGACCCGGATAAGTCAATGGGAGGAACAGCGCACCGAAGGGGTTGCCCGAACGAGAGCAACACTTGATGAAATCCTGCAAGTCGAAGAAGTGGACTTGGCGACCCTGTCAGTTGGACTCAGAGTCCTGAGAAACCTGGTGGCCCAAGCAGCATGAGTGGGAACACGGTGACCCGAATGCAACTTGTGGAATTGCTGCGACTGCGCGATAGCGGGGAGAGAGAATTCACTCTGATTGACATTCGGGAGGAATACGAACTCTTCCACGGATATATTCCTGGGGCAATAAATTTTCCGTTGTCCACTTTTGAACCAGAGACACTGGTGGGGGACGTGATTCTGTATTGCCAGGCTGGAGTTCGATCCGAATTTTTACTCGATGAACTGACGGCGCAAGGGTTTTCCGGGATCAAACATTACAGCGGTGGTTACATCGATTGGGTGAGCCAATCGGCAAGAGGTGGCTAAAGCAAGTTTTTCTTGGTGAGATAGGTAAAGGACCAGTAACCAGGAATCGTGGGCAACCAGAAAGTCACCAAGCGGAAGAGCAATACTGCGGAAACGGCTAATCCCGCGTCTAGGCCGGCCGCGGTGAGGCCGGCCGCAAGTGCTGCTTCAACCGCTCCAAGTCCACCCGGAGTGGGAGCAGCTTGACCAATTGTTGCTCCGGCAAGGTAGACGACCGCTACAACGGCGATACTTAGATTCCCCTCGAATGCCGTCACACATGCGAAAAGTACCGCGATGTAGGCAAAGTTGAGAATAAGAATTCCACCAATACCTTCAAGTAACTTAGTTGGTCGTTGAGCGATCGTCACTAGCCGCGGAATCACTTCCTTAATGAGTGGACCGATCCTCTTACCGATTTCTCGTCGAATGGCGGGTACGGCGAGCAAAGCCAGAAGAATGACCGCGACCGCGGCAACTCCAACCACGGCCCAAACAGGTGGATCAAATGTGAAGTCCGCTTGGGTTCCAGCAGCAATTCCAAAAGCAAGGAGCAACAGAATGTGGGTGCCGAACGCAGCAACTTGGGATACGCCCACACTGGCTGCAGCGAGAGCTGGGTGCAGTCCAGATTTTTGTAGGAAGCGAACATTAATCGCAATTGCGCCTAAAGTTGGTGGTGAAACCAGGGTAGCAAAATCGCCAGCAACTTGAGCCAGAACCGTTTTCCCGAATGACAACTTCTCGGGGACAAAGCCGGAAAGCGACCAGGCCGCACCCGCATAGGTAATCAAACTAAAGCCAAGGGCTGCCAGTACCCACGACCAATTGGCAGTGCTAAACAAAGTCGCAAGATCAACCGATGTCAACTGCGACAGCAGGACATAACCAGCGATCGTGCCGATCACGATCATGACCAGCGTGCGAGGTTTGATTCGTTGGAATTGGATTTGTTCGGTGTCAGCATCTGGCCGCAACTCCACGATTGCATCCCGCAGAGCAATAATCATTCCCTTGTGCTTGCGCAAGCCCCTACGAGTATTGGAGGAAAGGGCGACGGGTTGTAGTGCTGGAAGTGCTCGCGCAATTGCGTCACTGCCAAGTACCCGCCGTGCAGAGGCGACACTGCGATCAACCGAGGTCAGCATTGCGAGAGAACACAATAATTCGGCAAGATCCAAGCGCATCGCTACATCACTTGCCGCGATTGAGCCTTGATCCATGCCCAGCAACCACGTTAAATCATCTGTCCCGCGTAATAAGTGCCGGCCCGACAAAGCGCGGTGACTCATCTGGTGTTCGTGCAGGGTTCGAATAGCCCTCCATGAACTATCCAACTCACTGTCACTGATGTCCAGAAGTTCATCGAATGGTGTTCCCGCAATGTGCTGGAAAACAAGCGCGACGGAATCAGGACCAACTTCGGTACTGAGCAATAGTCGGGGTGTCGGAACTCCAGCGGCCTGCGCGGCATAGGCGATAAGTGCCGAATGTTCAACTGCTCTACGCAGGTTGAACGCGCCCTTTCCTGGCTCATCACGCAACCTAAGACTCGTCCACGCAGCATTGACCAGCCCCGCGCCTTCAAGATCTCGGTCAAGAACACTGACGCGCAGAGTGTCGCCATTCCTCGTTGTAGCGGAATAACGGCGTCCGCGGCTCGTGAGGTTATCGATTCGTAATTCAGTAATGGGATACCCGCCGCGTTCAAGAGCTGCGGCAACAGCAGCTCCGCTGGGCCGGGTGGTTGTGGTGCCAAGGGCATAACGGGTCAACAGGCCAATTGCCCAGCCGACGGCGAGTGAAAAGCCAATCCCCGCTAAAGCGATCCCAGAACTAAGGACGGTAACGAGAATGAGTGACACAACAACGACACTGGAGAGCACATTCCATGGGCGCCGTCCCATTAGTCGAGCAACAGTGATGAAGGCCAGAATTCCGCCAAGGATGGGAGCGGTCGAACCATTAGTGCTGCTGGTCGTCCCAGCCATGGCAATCAGCAGCCGGGTGTTGTCCAAGTTACCAATCACGATTGAAACAACGGATAAAACGGTCACAGCAAGAAATAGGGCCACCAGAGCATCAAAAAGTTGTCGAAAACGCCTGCGGATAATTAGATTGATCGAGCCGGCAATGGGTAGACCCAAAGAGCCAATACCGCCAACAATGTTCAGTGCGAGGACAACCAGAGATGGAAGGAGCGCAACACCACCTTCAATGTCGGTGTCGAGGCCAGCGGTGGTGCTTGTCGCGAAATAGCCGAGTGCGATGGTTCCTGCGGCGAGGGCAATCGCCACGACAAAACGTGCAAGGTCAAGCGGGCGACGGATCCTCTTCTTAATTGCTCCATCGTCGATTATGAGAGGTTTGAGAGAATTGGGTGGGCGAGAAGTATTGTGAGGTGGAGTGGAGTCCTCAGGAATATAGGGAATGGGACCGGCAATGGTGAACTCGGTCTCAATTCCTGAATCCGGATGGGGTGCCACGGGGTGATCGTGTCACAGGGCTCCCTCTAGTACGCAACATGACTCTGCAATAAGCCCATAAAACATGCATGCCCGACGGCCCCGTTTGAGGTTTCGGGTGTTTTGTCGGCTGGGCATGGTATTCATAGTCCATGCGGTGGGAACTTGACACAGATTTGGTCGCACCAGAGGCGATAGTGGCCGATCCTGCTCAGGAGGGCGTCATTAATCTTGAATCCGGCCGTAATTTGGTCATTGGTTCGGCTGGATCAGGAAAAACTACGACACTTCTCGCGTCGACCGCCAAAGTTCTGCATGGAGGGGTCCCACCCAACCAAATCCTGATTCTTACCTACGGGAAATTAGCGGTTCGTGACTTTCGCGAGAGATTAGCAGGACACGTGAACAGTACGGTTCTCCCATATATTGGCACATTTCACGCATTGGCCTATTCGATCGTGATGGGCGCACCCGGAAGTAATGATCCCGATTCGAAGGAATTACCCATCCTCCTTTCCGGTGCCGAAGAAGATGCTCGAATTCGTCACCTGATTGCAGGTTTGCTGGCAGATTCAACGGGTGGGGGTGCAACCGGTGAATGGCCGGTCTCGCTGCGAAGTGCTGCCACTACCCAAAGTTTTGCGCGGGAGGTGCGCAATGTCATCGCACGGTTGAAGGAACTGCACTTAAGTGGAGCAGACCTCATTTCACTGGGTGAGCAATTGGATCGGCCGGAATGGGTGGTCGCGGGCCAGATCGCTATCAACGATGCTGAAGTCATGGCCCTCGAGAACGTGATGGACTACAACTCACTACTACTCGAAGCAATTTCTTTGGCGCCTCAATCACAGGTAACTTCACGCATCACCCATATATACGTGGACGAGTATCAAGAAGTTGGGCCGCTTCACCGAGAACTCCTTGCCGTAATTGCCCAAAAAGCTCAGGTGCTCGTCGCTGCAGGTAATCCCCATGAAACCGTTTTTGGATTTCGAGGATCAGAAACTGACATGGCTACCGGGTTCGCAAAGGAATTCACCCACACACAAGTCCATGAACTTAACGGCGGCTGGCGGTTTGGACCTGAAATTGCCCGAGCGGCTACAGCGCCCTTCGGTGCGAGCGCAATGTCTGAAGTTGGTTACCGGGATTTTTTTGTTGACGCGGGTTCCGTGGTCATCAATAAATATTCCTCACGAAATGCACGTGCGGCATTCATAGCCGAAGGCCTATTTGGTGCCCATATGACCGAGGGTGTTCCTTGGAGGTCAATGGCCGTAATTGGTCGGGCGCGTTCAGATATTCCGTTAATCACACGGGCATTGAATCGTGCAGGTGTCCCTGTCGTGGTGGGAACCGACGAAATTGCTTTGAAAGACGAACCAGCGGTGCAAGTCCTTCTTGGACTCATCTCACTAGCCGTTCGACCGGAGCATTGCACTGCAGCGGACGTGTCTGACCTGTTGACGGGACCGATCTGCGGATTTGATGCAAGTGAGATGCGTCGCCTTGGTCGAGTCCTGCGCACATCACAACCCAATGTCAGTTCACCGGAACTGATTCGTGGATTAATTGTGGGAGCTTCCAACGCTATTCCTCGTGAAATCCCCGGTGAGTTGGGCGCACGGGTCAGCGCAATTACCGGACTTATCACGCTACTCCGAAGTGAGATCGAGAATCACAAACCTGTCACAGACATCTTGTGGACCGCCTGGAGCGGTGACCCGAAGAACCCCCACGGTTGGCCACAGCGACTGCAGCAAGCAGCCCTGTCCCACAGCGCAAGCGCGCATCACGATCTTGATTCAATAATTGCGCTTTTCGACACAGCCACTCGGTTTTCGGAGCGAGCCAACGCAGGGATAGAGAACTTCCTGAATCAATTGAAATATCAAAACTTGCCAGCGGAGCCGGTATCTGCGCGAGGTTTGCGCGCCGATGCTGTTCAAGTAATGACGGTTCACCAAAGCAAGGGTCGCGAGTGGGATTACGTTTGGGTAGTCGGACTCGAAGAGGGGATTTGGCCAAACCTCGTGTCTCGTGGAAGTTTATTACGAGCCGAGGAAATTGGTGTGGGTCAAGTGATTTCGGGTGGGAACCCGGTTGCGCTCCTGCGGGAGGAACGTAATTTGTTTTATGTTGCCAGCACGCGGGCTCGCAAACAATTGACGCTGACCTGCATTGATCAAGGCAGTGAAGGTGGGGATCAACCGAGTCGTTTCATTCGTGACGTTATCGCGATGGGAATTAACCCCCACACTGTGAGCGGTTACCCAAAAAACCCTGCAAGTTGGTCGGGGATTGCGGCAAGTCTTCGAGCCACACTCGCAGATCCACTGGCAAGTTCAGCACTTAAATCAACAGCAGGAAACGTGCTCCACGAGATGGGACCAAGTGTCGGCCCACCGTCTTGGTGGGGGTTGGCGCCGCTCACGCAATCAAGCCGTCCCGTCCGGCCAGTTCACATGCCCATTCACATGTCAGGAAGTTCATTGGACTCCTTGCTGCAATGTCCACTGAAATGGTTTCTCGATCGGGAGGTCAATGCCCAAGTCTCCCGCGGATCAGCCACGGCATTCGGCAGCATTGTCCATGCGATCGCGGAGTTCGTTGCAAAGGAAGAACTTGATCAAGATCAAGCGCATATTCACGAATTGATCGGCAG
>Ga0208544_10003119_pt1 | contig 10517 bp, 14 predicted proteins | sample DEB08_DNA_9_FD_184526 | JGI IMG/M metagenome (GOLD analysis project Ga0208544, IMG submission 184526) | Aqueous microbial communities from the Delaware River and Bay under freshwater to marine salinity gradient to study organic matter... | ecosystem: Environmental > Aquatic > Marine > Coastal ...
ACGTCGCCTGGCTGTTAAAGGTCAGGTCAAGGCTCAAATCAATGGACTGTGTGCCTTCGTCGGGCAGCAATTCACGAAACGACGCGCTCGACTTGTTGGTGATGTCGATCAGCGAGTTGTTGAGCGTCAGACTGTGTGAGTTCTGACCGCCGATCTGGGTGTAACTGGAGCCTGGAACCGCAGTGTCCATTGAAACGAATATGCCTGTGCCGTTTTCTGCGCCTGTAGTAGCCATAATTTATTCCTATCTGTCTGTGTATGACGTCCAATAAATGGACAGGTCTATTTGATAAAAGCCACCACTGACGCGCCCTGCGTTGCGTGTGACCCGTTGAATAAACACCGTGTCGGTGAAGTCGCTAAACTCTGCGCCGTGCCTGAATCCTGCGTTGATTGCGTCTGCTATGCCGAGCAACGACCCCTGTAGGGTTCCTGTTGCAGCATCAAACAAACTGATCTGACAGATGCCGCTCTGCTCATCGCCTGCGCCACTCTTGCCCAGGCTGTCGAAGTCGTGGGACAGCATGGTCATCTCCGCCCATTGACCGGCAGGCGTGAAATCGTCATTTTCCTGCACGACCGTAATGCCCAGCGCCAGATCATCGACCGACTTTGCAAACTGCTTGGCGACGTTAAGAAAGCTCACCCCTTGAGCACCTTGTTTGCGGCTTCGGTCAGGAAGTGTCCGGCCTTTGCCATATTCTTTCTGACCATGCCTTTCGGTGCCTGCTTGCTGAATCCGCCTTTCGAGCGGATGACGTATCGCCCCGTGCGCTTGTCCAGCGTCCCGAGCTTCGGGTTCTTTTTGTAGCCGCCGTATTCGGCAACATTGATATACGGCACGTTGTTGGTCAGGTAGATGTCCTTTGATCCCTGCTTGGTAATCAGACGCGGTATTCTCAACCCTTTGCGCGTTCGCCTTGGGGTCATTCGCCCCGTCAGGCCAGAGTACGCGGAGCCGGTTGTAATCTCCCAACCGCCCTTCAGGGTGCCTGCGTGTGCTGGGTCAAAGTCGCCAACTGGCGTATCTTCGATGATTGAGCCAAACATATTTTTAGTTGTCTCGCGCATGACCAGATCGGCGCTTTCAATGTTCTGCAAGTCGAATCGCTCAAGGATCTTGTTCAGCGCACTTGCAAAGCCGTCAGGGCTTACCGTTTGCGTGTTGTCGGTCATATTCGCGCCTGGATCACATACGCCAGCACGGTGCCAGCAGGATTGATCTCGCGCACGTTGATAATGCGATGCGCCACCGAGTTGACAACAATCTGGTCGGCGTCCGCCTTACTGATGGCAACAACGGCGTCAGATATAATCTTTAGGTCTGTGGACAGCACCAGAGTGCCGTCAACTTCGCCTTTGTTGAAACTGCTCACCACCGCGCTGATGACCGTATCTGTGGCGGTTCCCACGGTTGTTGATAGCGCCACCCTGTTCTTGGTCAGGGCTTGCTCACGCAGCGTCACACTGCCCGCGCTAAAGTTGCTCAGTATGCGTGTGGCAATGCTGGCGTCTGTCGAAATCATGCGCGGCTAACCACGTTTGACGATTTGATCAACTTGCGTAAATAGGCGGCGGCGGCTGGTATCATGACCCGCGATGCCGAACTGTCGGAATACTCGACCTCAAGCACATCAACCTTCTCGCGCTTGGTCTTCCTTGCTACGTCAGCAAACAGGCCATAACCGCGCTCATCAGCATAGACAATCTCATATAGGGCTTTCTTCACGATGTCGGGGATTGTGTCTGAATATACCGGATAGCCGTCAATCATCAGATTGTAGCGCGGGAATTGCAGCGCCTGCGTTGATGACTGCTTGCTACCTTTGAAATCCAGCGCCTCGAAATAGTCCATAGCCCGCAAGATGCGAGACTCAACCACGGCATCTGTGTCCGTGTGCGTTGTGATCCTGGCGTTGATCCAAGCGTTGTATTCGGCAACGGTAATGTAACTGTCCGCTCCCGCCACGCCTGTGCCGTCCTCGATCACCAAGGCCATTAGACTTTCACCCACCCATTGACCAGCATGTTTTCAACGTCGCACAGAGGGGCGTCAACAACCCGTCCATCGCGTTCCATCTTCACAGTTTTTGCTTTTGCTTTTGCCATTATAACTCCACCACCAGCATGTTCATTGAGTCAACGGTTATATTCACCGCCGAGCTAGTGTTCGCCGCATGTAACTCTAGATAATCGCCATCGGAGTGCTGGACCACGCAGGCCAGCGTCATGTTCTCCAGGCGCCCTGCCGTGTTCGCGGTGCCTTTTGTGCGTGATGGCGCCCGTATTGCGCTCAACTTTGAATCATAGAATCCAAACTCGCAGACATTGTTGGCGCCAGCGTTGAATGATAGCTGGCAGGTAATCAAATATTTGCGCTCAACTGCTGCGCGGTTTGTCAGCCGGTTGCTCGCGTGGTCATATTTGCTGTTGTCCACTGACGCCGATGTTGTCCCGGCCACTTTGTAAAAGGTATCTGCTACTGACACCGTGGTCGCTGTCGCGTTGTTTATCATGTACATCTGCCCATTGACCGCAGTGTTGACCACGCCGATGCAGTTACTAAAAAGCGACTTGTTTGACGTGTTGTCAATGCCTGGCAGATAGTTCCCGCCACCACTGAAATTTATCGTGTCCAGAATAAAGCTCTCATCAGGCACTGTGGCAGATGCGTCGATGTTGATGCCAGAGGTTGAACCAAACGCAATCAGCGACGAATAGATAAACCTGATTCGACGGGTAATAACAAGGCCGCTCTCACCAACAATCAGCGAATTGCTGGCGCCAGAACCCCGCAACAGAGAATCAGCAATTGAGAATGTGCCGATGGTGCCGGTGAGCCGCAGATTCTCGGCATCTAAAAACGCGCCCTTGGTAAAAATGAAATTGTCGCAGGTGTCAATCGTGCCGACGTTTGGCACGTTCAAGAAGTTAACACCCGTCCAATCAACCGCCAGCGGCGCATTGGTCACGCCGTTGATGTCCAGCGCCGTGTCAACGTCCATGAAGGTGACGTGCCTGATTGGCAGCGTCCACTCAGTCGTCAACAGGGCCACACCAACGCCAAGGCCCGTGGACGTTATAAACGCGTTCTCGGAGGATGGCCCCAGGATGCAAGTGTTGAGCCCGCAGACCAACCGATTGCCCAGCAGGTCAATCACGCCGACAAAGTAATATGTAAAATCAGGCAGCAAGGTAATGACCGACCCAACAGGATCAGGCAGGTCATTCAGCGACCGGATGAATAGATACTTTTCCAGCCCCATCGTCTTGGTTGACGCGCTGCCTGCATCATCGGCAACAAAGATATCAGTGCCGTCTGACGCATCAACGCCAATCATCTCGCCACCTCTGAACCCAACACGCAGGTCCGAGAAATAGCTAGGTGATCCTACCACCGCCAGAGAGTCGTCGTCGGTGCGGTAACTATAGATCGCTGGCGCGACTTTTTTTAGGCCCAACAACTTGAACGGCATCTGTGGCACCAGTCAAAGGAGAAGAAAAGGAGGGGCGGGTTTTACCCCGCCCCGATCAACTAGCCTTGCAGGATAGCAACGTAATCAGGCAACCAAGTCTTGAAGCCGTACAAGCAGGACACGTCGAACATGGCCTTGTTATAACCCTTGTAAGCCGCAATCTCGAAAACCAGACCGGAGAACGGATCTTGTACAACCATGCGATCAACAGCAGCATCGCCGCCGGTAGGTTGCTCAAGTGCCCGCATACCCAGTTCAACAGCAGACTGGTGAAACGCCAGGTTGGCAGTGTATGCGGCCTGAATGGCAACGTCCTCGCCGTCAGCAACCGCAGCCAGCAGTCCAGAATTAAGGACCAAGTCGCTATCACCGTCGCCAGCAAAGCCGGTGCCGATGACGTACTTTTTGCCGGTGTCGGAACTGAAGGTGATAATATCACCGGCAACGCCTGTGCCCGTACCTGTGTCAACGTGGATAGTTTTGTCCCCGATGGCATAACCTGCGACCAAGTCGACATCATACGACGCGCCAGTGCCGGCAGTGTGCGAGGCAATACCAGCAGATTCGCGGATCTTGAAGCCTTGCAGATCGAGCAACACGCCTTGGCGCATCAGGTCAGTGCCGCCAGAGGTGTTGGCGTTCTGGAGCTGGGCCAGGTTGCGGAGCTTCACACCGGCAGCGGTGTTGATAACGGCAGACAAACGACCGTCATCGGGTGCGCCACGGTCTTTCAACAGCTTCAGGATTTCGGCCATCTCGTTAAAGTTGGAGCCGAAAGGGGTGGTGCCAGAAGTGCCGTAAGCGTTACCGGCATTTTTGTAAATGTCAGTAGCCAGTTGGCTTTCAATCTGATTGACAATCGCCCGCATGGCTTGCCGAATTTGATCACCATAAATGGTTTCAAAGCCAGCGCCGTTACGAACGCTTTTCATGTTCTCGCCAGTCCAGGGGATCTGTACTGATGCAGTGGTGCCGAGGCTCATGGTCTTGTTGTCAACAGTCTGATCAGTGCCTTCTGGGATGGTCATGGAAGGCGTGACAGAGCCGACAGCAGCGGCGCGGGTGAAGCTGGAGCGGATGGTATCGCCCTGTGCTACGCGCTTGGAGGCGTCGGTGTTGAGTGTTACGGAGGGGATAACGCCGACAAGTTCACGGCCAACAACGTCGGCTGCGCGGTAAATGTCTGCTGCTAAATCTGTGAGTACGTTTGCCATTTTGGTAATTCCTTATTCGTCAGTTACGGAACCGCCGCCTTTGACGAACTCAGACCTACCTAAATGGTCTAGTTGATCGAAATCAGCGCGGGTAATCTTTTTAGAATCTGAGGCTCCGCCCCTTGATCCGTTAGCGGCCCCGCCGCTGGCTTGCGATCCATCAACCAAGAACGGATAAGCCGTTTTTATCTGGGTTGATAATTCATCCATCGAGGAAACCGTCAGGTTCCCGCTCTGGTCTAAAACTTTGATGCCATCGTCAGTGTGTGACAGACGGCTTGCAATTTTCTCCGCCAACAACTGCGCTCTGGCAGTGTCTTTGGTCAGGGTTCCCGCGATTCGACTTGCCTCGCTGTTGATGGCACCCTTCTTAATCTCGCCCTTCAAGCCTGTGTGTTGGCCCTCAAGGTCGGCGTATTTGGCATTCAAAGACTCATATAAAGCCTTGTAATCCCCCGCCGCTTTGGCATCGCTCTCGCTTTTGGCAATAGCTGCTGCCGAATCTTCCCGAGCCTTGCGCTCCAGGTCTTTCTTTTCGGTCATGAGGGTTTCGAGTTTTAACTTCAGCCCTGCGGCCTCGCTATCGTCGATACCTTCAACGTCAAGCAGATAGACGTTACCGTCCTTTTTGTACATTGCCTGTGCTGATTCTTCCAGCGCATCGAATGCAGACGCGTCTAACTTGAACTTTAGTGCCATTCAGAACCCCGTTCTGTTTAGTGCGATCCTCGCACATCAAACATAGTATAACGGAACCGTTAGAGTGTCAACAGTTACGTTAAGGGGCGCGACATTTTTTGTTGTTAGTTTGGCTTTATCTCGAAATCGAGCGTGAAGGGATCGAGTTTAACCTGGATACCCTTCGGCTCTTTTGGCTTGGACTGTCCAGTATTTGCGGTCTCTTTGCGCGGCGATACTAAGCGCAAGCCCTTCGGCTTGGATGGCTTTGTAACCTTTGGCATTATCTGCCTCCATGACTGGTTCGACCCTGCACCGGCAGCCAGGCTCCCCGATAAGGTTGCGGGCGGCTTTCAGGCTGTAGGTGTGCGTGTTTCTGAGCGCGTGTCCTGTCCTAACGCGCTCGTCCTGTCTCGTTATCCACCGCATCTTTAACGGTTCGCCAAGCGCATCTCCCGCAATCTCGGCGGCATTGATACCGGCAAGGTTTGCAGCATACGGCGTCACCGTGCTGGCAATCAGGCGTGAGCGGGTCAGGCCAACCTTGCTCAGTCTGTCCTTAATCTCGCCGCGGATGGTCGCCTTGGCAGTTCCGTTGAGCGCACCCTTCGCCACCTTGTCAGATGCCATTGTTTTTGCGGCAACAATAACGCCGTCCAAATCCCGCCTGACCTGAGCCTGCAAAAGTTTGATGGTGTCATCATGCACAGCAGCAATGCCGGTCGGTATCTTTGATTCAAGGATGCCGATGGCATACGCCTCTGCCACATAGCTATTCTGCCAGTTACCGCCCAGCAACTCGGCGGCAGTCTTGGCAAACCATGCGTCAAAAAACTCCACAAACTCAGCGTCCAGCGGTGCGCGGCCTTGGCTGAACAGGCGATTTACCCGACCGTTAAAGGTGCGGAACCGCTTATTATACTGCCGAATCCATGCCTGGCGCACCGAATTGGTCATTGTCGGATCTTTCATCGTCGGCCCCGTCTTGATCTATGTCATCATTTGAGCGATCAGCGGCGATAATGCCCGCCTTGCGCCCGTAGTCCTGAACGTCGCCAGATGTGATCAATTCTCGGTCATACATGGCGATGGCCTGAATAATCATCTGCGGGTCAACGCCTTCATCAAAGAATTGCGTGTTTATGTCAAATTCGACATCGCCAGCAACGCCCATGAAAAGCCCGCACCACTTAATGGCCTGCTCGATGGCCTCGCTGACGTTGTTCACCACGTCGCCCAGAACGCTGTGCTCTGACGCGTGTTGCAACTGTGCGGCCTTGGCTGTCTGGTTGCTGTTGCGGTCAACGATCAATTGAGCGCCCAGCATGACCAACTGCTGCTCTTTATCCTTCATCAACTCTTTCGTCAGGCTTGAGGCGTTGGCCTGGACGCTATGGAATGAGCCTGTTGAACCTAAAAAGTGTCCCGCCCTTGCGCCCACAACAATGCCGGCGGGGTTCATTTCCTTCCACTGCTCGGCGCTCAGGTCAGAGGTCACGCCAAGCGTCAACTGCCCGTGGATAAAACTGTTTTCTTCAACGTCGGCGCTGTTGCGGTAGTGGGCAATATTGACCTCCGCAATGGCCTCCAGCGGCGGCACATCAATGGTGGCGTCATTGTTGGTCGAACCGACAAAGCCGAACGGGATGGCGTCAAAGGTCGAGCCGTTAGGTTGACGCGGGTAAAGCAATTCAGTTACCGGCACCTCCTCGCGGTACAGTTGCTGACTGTAGCCAATCTCGTCAAGCCGAAGGACTCGATACTGGTCTTTGGCCGCGTGTTCAAACTCATCATCGGCAGCGTTGTAAGATTCTTTCAACACCAACAGAGTCAGGGTGTTGCGCCCGTTGATGTTCGAGGTCTTCCAATTAACAATAGATTCTGCGGAGTACAGGCAGATATTCGCCGCCAAATTGAGCGCCGTGACCTGCTCCAGCGACAAGCCTGAATCAACGCTCGGATAGTCCACCAGAATGCCCGCCCTGCCCTTTTTCAGCACCTCTGCAACGATGTCCTTGGCGACCTGCTCCAGCGGTAGGCCATCCCCTGTGGCATTCTCCAGCAGGTACTCAAGCCCCAGCGGTAGCAGCGCCTCTGGTTCTTCGCGGAATGCCGCACCCTTCAGCCCTGACAGTGTTCTGCCGGTGAAATTGGTATAGACCGCCCTGGCTATGTATTGCTTGTACCGCATGTCGTTGGATGATATCAGCGCATCATCTGCGAATCCGTCCACATCAGCGTTTGGCTTTGGCAAATAGTCGGTCTTGCCCGCCTTGATGGCTCTGGAACCCTCGCAAGCGGCCTCGATTGCCGCCCAGACCTTGATGTATTTTGAATATTCGGGATGCTGTGTTGATGCGCTCATAGGGCAAATCTCGTCGTGAATTCTTTCATTGGCTGGCGAATCGGCCAGATGTAGTCAATCATGTAGCCGACAGCGGTTGTGATGTGCTGGACGTCGCTGTCTTCTTCGATAAACGTGCTGCCCTGCTTGAGTTGCACCGTTGCCAAGCCCTTATCGGAGTAAGGGGCCATGCTCGGATTGACGAACAGCGACACAACCCCATCAGCCGTCTGTATCTTGGCTCTCACGGCGTTTTGCCTATCCTTGATAGCAGGAGCCGCCTTTTTGACGTTGCGCGTGTAGCGCCAACCATTATCCCGCAGGACGGCTTCCATCTCGGTGTAGTCCGACTCATGCCCGTGCTTCTCGCCCGCCCTGCCTGCTGGGTCGCCAAAGATCAGCACATGCTTATTCTGGTGGTCTTTGAACTTCTCGACAAACTCAAGTGCAGACTGGCGGCTGATGGCGCTTGTTAGAATCACCTCATCCAGCACATACATGGCATCCCCTCGACGAACGCCAACACCCGAAGACAGGGGCGTGTAGTTAAAGTCGTGGTGCCAGTACAGTTGCTCATGCGGTTGTATGCGCTCACTGGTGCGGTTGGCTATGCCGTAGTCATCGTATATCCGACCCTGCGCGGTCTCAAAACTAGCCTCATACTCTTGCCTGAATTGCCTGCTGCTCAGTTGCCGCTTGGCACTGGCGATAATGTCGGGCGGCAGGATGTCGGCGCTCTGCCATGTATAAAATCCCCAATCCGGATCTCCCGATGTCTGCGCGTACTGGGCCAGGTCGTAATAGTGATTCAGTCCATCTGGAACGCCCGTCAGCCAGCACCAGGCGCGGTAATCAGGCATTGTCGGGTTGACGGTATCGAGCGCGGGCTTGATGTTCTCAGCCCATGCCTGCGGTTTGCAGTCGGCAATCTCATCAACGCCTCCACCGGCCCACAATTGCCCCTCAATACGCTGCGGCTTGTCCAGTCCGATGACTTGGATGGTGGCATCGTTCGGCAGCGTCACCGTTAATTCTGTCTCGCTGGGAGCCTTCCTGTGCGTACTTGAGAACGACAGCAACTTAAGGTCATTCCAAAATATCTTTTTCGCCTGCGCGTGAGTTGGTGCGGCGAGAAAGTAAGGCATACCTGGCGTTCGCATGGCCTCTTTGACCACGTGGCGTTTGAGCCTTTCAGTCTTGCCTGAACGCCGACCCGCTGGGCAGACCTTGAAGCGGAATGAATCCGTTATCAAGGCAATCTGCTGCGGCAATGGCTTCAGTGGATACCACCGCGCCTGCTCTCGCTTGGCTGATAGACTGATCAACCTGGCAGCTTGTCGGCTAGTTCGCGCAGGACTGACTCAAGGTCTTGCTCTACCTGCGCCGGTTCCCGCCGTTCCCGCCAAGCATCGGGACGCCGGTTCTTCAGCCAGAATATCATGGCGGTGTTGTCTGCCGGTAGGTGCTTGTTGGTGGTCTTTACCTCGGTAATTAGCCCGTCGCGCTCGGTGGTCGCGGTCTCGTCGTACTCATAGCCCAGCGCCTTGGAATACAGTGCCCGCTCAACTCTATCGTCAGCAACGCCCTTACCATCCTTGATGGCGTCGGCAAATGGCTTGTGTGCAATCTTCCAGCGGTGAATTGAGCAGCGGTCAACCTCGAAAAAGTCGGCCAACTGTTCATCGGTCGCGCCTAACACGCACAACTTTGCCGCCTGCTTGGCATACTCCGCTTTGTATTTCGTTGGCTGTCCTGCTGTCATTTAGACCCTGATGTTGCGGGCTTGGGTGATGGAACCTTGACCCGTTTAAATATCCGCTCATACTCAGCGTCAAACTTTGTCTTGTCGACCTTGCGCGGTGTTGAGCCTTTGCTCACAATCTGCTCCGAGCGACGCCTTTCGACTTCTCCCACGACCTCATGCCGCCGAGACCGAGCAGGCCCGTTAGAACCGGGTAAAGTAAGCTGCCGTCAATCGCTGGCATTTCAAGCCAAATGTCCATAATAGGACTGGCAATCGTGTTATAGCCCAGAGCAAGGCCACAAACCCACATGATAAAAGGACGAGCGCCGCTAACAAACAAACTGCCGCTTGCCGCCTCAATCTTGTTAATCTCGATTTGTCCCAGTCTGGCATTGATCTCCCCCGCCATTTCCTGGCTGTTAGCGTCTGCCATGAGCTTGGCGGCTAAGTCACGATCTTTAACGAACTTGCCCACAAACGTGGTTACAAGGTCAATGCCTGCGGTTACTGGGTCGAGGCTCATAGCAGATCCTTGACCATCGCCATGTTAAGCCCTGCCAATGCCAGCAGGCCCAGCACTATGTAGCCACCAATCTTGAGCGCCAGACCGGCATTGGGGCCGTCCCAGAATGAGACTGTTGGGAGTATCTTAGCAGGGTCGTTAGAGCGTATGGCGTCCTTAACTACGGTGATGTGTCCGTACAAGTTGTCTTTGTCCTTCTTCAGCTCACCGATGTTGTCAGCATTGACTGCAACCTGCGATGAGAGCGGCTCGACCTTGTGCTTGATTTCTTTGAGTTGGCCGTGAATCTCTGCGACCTTTGTTTTCATCTCTGACTGGAAGCTGCCCTGGCTCTCCCTTATCTTGCTGATCTCGCTCCGCATCTCACCGGCCGAAATGTCCGCCTTTCGACTATGCTCGCGGAGGTCAACCCCGTGCTGCTTGAGTTCGTCCATGATGAGCTTCACCAGAGTCGGTTCGTTGATTCCGTCGGTCATGAGATAGCCCTGACGCGATCAGCCAACCGCTTGGCCCTTGCTGGTGTCTGTGTTGCCCACTG